>Ga0058701_10003099_pt1 | contig 12994 bp, 3 predicted proteins | sample AgamicOrMae_FD_97039 | JGI IMG/M metagenome (GOLD analysis project Ga0058701, IMG submission 97039) | Agave microbial communities from Guanajuato, Mexico - Or.Ma.e | ecosystem: Host-associated > Plants > Phyllosphere > Phylloplane/Leaf | place: Guanajuato, Mexico | collected 2012-06-04
CCCAAAGACTTTCGATTAAGTCAATCCAGAACACGAAAACGTCCTAATTGATAAACATTTTCTGTGAAACCTCCCTTTTTTGAGCACTTCTACTTCAGGGGACAGATCCCACTTGTAGAACTTCCTCTTCAAATATGTATATTATTTTAGGCCAATCGCACTATGAGTATATATCCTATTTTAGAATCTCCCCAAGGAACTTCCTTTCCGCGCGCGTACCCTCCAAGAAACTTTTACTTTAGAAGGCAAAGGGAACCTCCTTTTTTTGAAATCCTCTACAATCCTCTTCTAAGAACTTCCACTCCACAAAACTTCCTTTTCGGAAAACTTTTTGCTTGAAAAACTACGAATTCAAGGAAACCTCATTTATTTAAATTAAAATTCGTTTCAAGAAAAACTTCAAGACTTTCTTTCCTTTTTTATGATAAATAATCTTTAGGAAGATATTTTTTAAGTTCCTTACTTTTGAAAACTTTGGCGTTCTGAACAACGCGAGGTTACGTTAAATTGCATTGAGGTGCAAGAAAAGTTCTCGTTGCAATACCGTTCTTGCAAAAAATATTTATGCACAAGAAAAAAGAAAGCTTGGAGCAACTTTACACACATAATTCATTTTTCTTACCAGATTTTTCCTTTACCGCCCCCGTAAGCAAACTCAGAGACGACCTGCGCGAGCGAGTGAACAAAATTTATTGCAGATTTGCACTTTTCCACTGTTTTCAGCGAACAGCGTAGCAGCGGGGATCTCCATATATTTCTATACGTTTCCTAAGGTGGCATACGCCATGTAAACAATGTACCATATCATCAAGTGTACTTAGCCGTAAATGTCATTGGGTACTCATCCAAAATTTTACGACGCGTCTACAACATATAAAACTAATCCCCATCGCGAGTTGTAAAAGAAACGTGTACTTAACGCTCTGAAATGTGCGTTAACGCTCGACGAGAAGTGCTTTACTCCGATGTAGGGACACACAGAGCCCCTGCGAAAACAATTCCCGCGATCCGCCATTCCCGGGTGCGAAAAACAAAAGAAAAACAATTCAAGTTTTACTTATTTACGAGGAAACGATGCCATCTCATGACTCTGGAACTTTTTAAAGCGTTGAATAAATTATAATCTTGAAGCTTCTTTGAAATAATCCTTCATTTCAGGGCTTCTCACCGTTTTTTAAGGTGCGAGAAGGAAGGTTGAAAATTACCGCTAGAGAGGGTTTGAATATTTCTTTCGTTTCTAGAATAATTTGGCAGTAAACTTTTAAAATTATTGAGGATTAATAAATTACATATGTAACGCTAAGAAATTAGTTTCAGTGAAAACTCTTTACGTTATTTTTCGTAAATAAGGAAATAAATGATTTGTTTTTTTCCCCTTCACGTTCAGGGAATCGCCAATGTGAAATAGGCCAGAGAGTTACTTTACGGATAGGTTCATGATATGAAATTAATGCCTTTGAGACTAAGAGAAGTTTTAGCAAAAAATCCTCTAAAAAGACAGTTTCACATTTTTTTAAATATATAATCGTGATATTTTGAAGAGATTCAAAACGTTAATTTACTAAATTTCAATAACGGTGCAGTTTTTGAATTAACATTTATAACTGAGTACATGTAGCTTTTAAAAACTCGATGGAGCGAAATTTTCATAGGAAAATGTTCGGCTTTTCAGGAAAAAGGCTGCGGAAATCGGAAATTTTGAAGATGATGCTAAAAATTGCATTAAATAAAAAATGATTTTGTATGTTAAGGTGAAATGGTTTGTACAATAGACAAAGAGAGGGTGCGTTTGGCCTTCATGACTTTTTATCTCGGCCATTAATTTTTAGGGAACTTGTACAAATTACGCGTAGTTTATAAGGTCAACAAACAGCACGCGAACAGAAATTAACTGCAAAAGCTCTTTTCGCGCGGATTTGCAGCTTTACAGCAATGTAGGCAGTAATTAAATATTAAGCCACTTTTGTTTATTTTCCTCAAAATAATCCAATAAGGCTTAATCAAGAGGGAAGTCCTGACGAGGATCTACCGACACATTTTAATTATAAATTAAGACGAACAAATAGTTGCTCCTCTGCCAGTTAAACATACGCTCGACAAATACGATTAAAGGTCCTTTCGAGTCCTCGCTTTGTGATGTGTACATTACTTTTGCTTTGCAGTAAAAATGGAAATAAGAAAAATAACTTGGATATTTTTATAATTTTTGATATACTGAAGCAGTTATCTTTCTCGCTTTTATTCAAGTCAAAGTTAAATTTATGATGATTATGAAAAGTAGCAAGCTTTTAACAGAAACTTTGATATTGGCGTGTATATTTTATATCAGACAAAACAAAAGCTTTCACTTTTAGAAGCGTTTGCTAAAAATAACAAAACCATCTTTTGATTTAATCTTGACTTGTTATTGATTGATAATTCAATCAAACCCAAGTTCATTTTATGAGTTGCTTTAAAAAAGGTGCAGGGGAAATACGCAACAGTTTTCACCGCTTCCCCAGGCAAAATCTGCAAAGGACTCCAAATGTTGCAAAATTCTGCAAATATTTTTTTAGTACACTTCTGAGCCATAAAAGTTGACTTAATACTTTCAACGGTTTAAACCAACACCCTCTTCGGAGAAAGACGTTTTTCAAGCAGAAAATAACACTTGCGATGAAGCAACGATTCTTATTTCTTTCGGATATCATGGCAGAAAACATATCTGCGCCTTATATTATCATTTCTGAGGCAGGAAAGTAGGATTCCTTTAAAAGTTATTCAAGCAGGAGTGCTTGACCGTTGGACGCAGGCTCGCCTGTTTAAAAGTCCTCAAGATTCACCGCCTATGAATACCAGAAAGGGTTATTCCAAAGATAGATTCGAGAGGGACGAACCCTACTTCCCGATCAAAGAAACGGACTTTATTCAATATCTCGGGGCATTCAGATGGTAATTATTCTAGAAGGCCATGAAAGGATTACCTTGCAGACTTTTATCACAAGGCTGTGACTTACACTACGGAGGATCAAAAGAGGATCTCAAAATTGTAAACCAAGTTTTACAGTTAAAGATTTCCGCGAAAAAGCAATCAGTCGTTTGTAGCGACATGCCTTTGTTCAAATATCGCCAAATTACGCATTTTAAATTAAAACTCAATTTAATATATAGGTGTTGGCCAATAATACAAATCATCTGTGAAGGTTGATTTAGTTGACCCCACGCCTTCCTGAGCGGAGTCTAAAAGTATAGGGTTATGTTACACTGAGTGAGCCAACAATGACGTTATTTGTTGTATGGAGAAAAAAAAACAAATATGAACATTTAATCCCATTTTGCAGAGTTTTCTTTTTTTTACACGGCTATGAAATATCATGCTAAATATTGAGGATTGTATGTCGAATTCAAGTTGAAACCAAAAATTATCTCAATGTTGGACCTTTTCCGATCGGTCTTTGAAGAGGCATCGAAAACTGTAGTTATTCTGACCTGAAGACATTGCAGCAAAAACGGCGCAAGACATAAATTTCAGTTACGAGAATTAAGGACGTAGCCGTTGCAGTTTTCGCTAATTTATGCACTTGAACTCAAAATGAACTTCATCGTCGCTCCGCCGTGAGAAATAGCTGTTCTGTTTACTTCCCGGTGTCCGGCGCTACGTAGAAGGGGTTTTCTTTGTACAGCCATCTCAAAAAGTTTGTTTTCATATCCGGAAGGCCACAGTTAAGCTGCATTGTTAAAGTTAGCAACTGACAAGTGCGCCGGCAATGTGTTTTTATAAAAGTTTCGAACAATGCTGCAATGTTTGGGTTCAGAAACAAATCGTTTTCAGAACGCGGACGGATAAAAGAACCGAGGACAACGATTTCATCGTTTAGGAACGATGCAAATCGATCTTGGAGTGAATCGATATGTGACCGAAACGAAAATGGCGCCAAATACCGAGATGGCATCGGTACGTCGGTAATACCACTAAAACCGCATTATGCGAGTGCTAATTGGAATTCGGGCGAGTAAAAAACTTTGGAATCGACAGCAGTTCAAGACTCATGCAAATCAGAAAAGAAAATGAATGAACTGCATGCTAATTTCGGGCTTCTGAAAAATTGTTCTGCTTCCTTTGAAGATGAACCTAAAGCTGGAAAAAGAGAGAGGGAAAACTGGATAGCTACGGGGCGAGAAAGAGACCAAATAACTATTTCAGCTCGCCCGGTAATTTTCAAGAGTGCACTTTACATGAAATATCAAATTAGGGGGGACACTGCTGCAGGCGCCGAACAAAATGGCTGTAGGCCACCCATGCTACACCTGTGTCGCACGGTTGCCTACCCTCTCCTCTGTAGGCACTTCGTCTGATTCTCCTTATGCCAACGAGGTTGTTAGGGACCGACCAAAAAAAATTCAGTTGTTTTTCTGGACAAAAAAACGATCTCTATTTTGAAAAACAGAAAGAGAATCATAGTTTGAAGAATTTTTCTAGCAAAAGCACCGAGCCAAAATAACTTTCGCTCGCAAATTCCGTAGGTTAGCACTAGACCTCGTTTGAGCAATGCTTCACCTAGCTCAGGTTGACCTAGGTGTATGAATTCCTAGCTCTTGTCAACCTTGGTTTTGAATGTACCGATTTTGATTCAGCGTAGGTTTGAAATGTAACAAGCTCGTGTCAGCCTAGTCTTGCATCAGACCTTTCTATGACTTGGAGAAAAAAACCTCTACGAATACAGCAGAGTCTCAGTAATACGTCTCTCAGTTGTAAGTCCCACTCGTTTGTACGTCCAATCGATATAGTCTAATCCAGAATACTTTACATGGCGTTATACGGAGGATTATTTTCACTTGTACGTCCCTCTCAGTTCTACGTCCAAATTTTTTGGTCCCGACTTGGACGTATAACCGAGATTTCACTGTAGATAAATACCCACTTTTTTCATAACATCTTTCAGCCGAGAAAAATCCTGATTGTAGGAGGTATTTCAGGTATGCGACAACTTTAGATAAGTGGCTCGGCGCACTTCTCTTTATGAAACTTTTCCTCCATTTTCTATTCAAAACAAAGAGCACGCTCACTCCCCTACACTGAGCGACATAAAAAGATAACTACGCCATTGCCAGCGCTTAAAACAATAGATTGAAAATCTTCACTCTGTTCTTGCACAATCGAAATCAATTCATTACTAAACAGTGTGTTAACAGTGCCATACCAAAGTTGTTTGATTCGGACATTGGACGGGTGATTTACGTGGAGCTGTTGCGTGGGAATGGCTTTCCATTCATCGTGGAGTGCGGAATATTTAATTGGCAGCATATGACGCCACGAACGAAGACAGCCCTCGGCTGCTGCGACCTTGGCCGCCACATCCGAGCCCTATTGTGCTTTCATTTTTAGACCACTCATGACTTGAGCCCCTGTTGCACGTCCTTGCTGCACGTTCGTTGACAGACATGGTTCTCCTGGCGTTTCGCTGGAAATGCTTTTTGAGAGACGGCGTAACTTTTGGTCAAGAGTTGTTTTTTGTTGTTGTTTTTCAGCCCGGCAAGAGAGGACTTTTGGATTGTTTTCGCACGGCAAGAATTGCAACACGTCCATTGGAATGCTCTTCGCACGTCCGGATGAGATTTTGAGATTGTTTTCGCCCAGCAAAGGAAGATGATCAGATTGTTTTTGTAGTTCACGAGGGAATTTCAAGATAATATTCGCCCGGTAAAAGCGGATTCTTGGATTGTTTTCGCCTGGCAAGAAGAGATTTTGGGCTTGTTTACGCCCAGCAAAGGAAGATGATCAGATTGTTTTCGTAGATCAAGAGGGAATTCCAGGATTATATTCGCCTATGATAAAAGCGAATTCTTGGATTGTTTTCGCCTGGCAAGAAGAGATTTTGGGCTTGTTTACGCCCGGCAGGAGGTTATTTTCATTTTTTTTTCGGTAATGGATTTTTTCAAAAATTGTTTTCGCGTTTCATTAGAGTTCTCAGAACTCTGAACCAGCACTCAGGTAAGAAGAGGTTGAATAACGACGTTAGAAGATGTCAGGCCTACGATATGTTCGCTTAAGTAAGGTTGGTCGAGGTTAAGTTACTTGGAGCGAGGTTGAGTTAGATTAAGTTGGTCTCCATTAAATTAAGCTCAGTGTTGTGCCAGATAGCTAAGGACGTAGTCCTGATGCAATAAAATCTCTATGTAAAAATAAAAATGAATAAAATAACTGAAAAAAGGTTTTGTCTTAAAAGTTAAGTATTTGCAACACGAAACTTGCAAAAAAATTGTCAAAAAACATAAATTTTTTTTTTATTTTTATTTTTTTCTATACGATATCACACAATACGGGATAAATTTTCGTCCTTACCCCCATAGGAGTGCGGATTACAGAAGTGGATATAAGCGCAGGTCCAAAAGAGCATCTTTACAGCGACTCAAAGCTTTGATTATTACAAAAAAAAGAAAAAAAATACTCAACCTTCCTGAATAAAAAATATTCTAACAGGTCCGAATTGTTACAAAACATAACGAAAGATTTTAAGTCAAGGCTTCTGAGTTGTGACTGTTGTAAGCACTAAAAACGCATATGGGCTTTTGAAGGTATCTATCGGTACACGGATAACGCATTATGCATCCAGATGATTAATACTATTAACATCTGATAAATTGATACGGAATTAATTTCTAGAGTTAAGATATCTAGTTAAGCCCAATGGTCGGAACTTCGGGTCAGGCTAAGCTAGAGGAAGTTACTTTAGGGCAATGTTTAGATCAGGTAGAGCTAGGTTAAGCAGGTTTAGCTCCGAAGAAGATAGGCCTGGTTGATAGAGGATGAGTTAGATTTCACGCAGTTGGAAGTTGCCACGTGAGTTTGGTTAGAGAGCGAATATGGATGAAAACACCGAAAGAGCGAATCCCGCATAGAAAACAGGGAAGCAAATCCCTTGATCCCAGCGGGAAGGGAGAGATGTCCGCAGGATAGCAGGGCCCCCCATCGACCACGCAAACAGCTTCCAAAACAAGCTATTTTAATTTTTCGGCGGGAAATTTTAGGCGCGTAAAATGCCTCACAACACCGACCACAAACCCAAGTCATAATCACGAATAATCATAAAAAGGTAGTGAAAGTACGTCCCTTACATGACGTGCGATTTGATTGTGTGGTATGGCGTTTCCCTTGACAATCTCGATTCCATTGACGGGCGTAATTTCAATTTGAAGGGAAAAGGACATTCAATTTGGGGGGTTGAAGGACATTAGGGAGAGAGCAGCGGTGGCATAGCTCCTGATGTGTCTGTTTATCCAGACAGCTTGCCTCCTCCTCGGTGGTGGAAACGCTGATGCAAGGTTGCTTACACAGCAAAAACTATCCCCTATTATAGGTCGTCCCATATCTGTTTTGGGCTCAAACGTTAAGGGGAAGAGCATTGGCTATTTTTGAAATTAAACCTATCAACAATATGGGATACTTGACCAATTTTAATAAAGACAGCTACCATCAGAAAGATCTCGTCAAAAACCACTACTGCATGCGATCACCCGGAAATCGAGTTCTGCGTTGCTTGTGACGTCATGGAATCCGTAAATTTTGCCGAATCCCACAGATTCTATGGCGTCACAGGCAACTTTGAACTCGATTTCCGGACGATCGGCTGATTGTATCAAGATGCGGTTATAGACGTTTCTTCGTCATTTTTTGAGCGCTTTCTGATGGCTACCTTGATGAAAATTGGTCAAGTAACGGATCGATATATGGTTATGGAGATTTCATAAGACGTTCCGCTTATTGGAACACTTTCAACAGACGGTTATGAAAAATTTCAAGGAAAATTTTCAAAACCTCAACAGAAATAAATGTCCATTATGGCAAAACATTTCGGAAAAAAATAGGGAGTGCCTATTGACCCGACTGCTCCATTAAAAATGTATTAGGTTGGGTTACGTGCGTTCAAGTCTCCCTTTATTGATGCATGTCGGGTCAACAGCAAAACCTCAAAAAATAATGTTTGGTCAAAAAGGCGTTTCAGGGGGAAGAAAGATCCGATGCATAACATTAATAATTACATTCAATACGCTTTTGCGACACTCAGAACTTTATGTGAACAGTAAATTCGCGAACCGCAACTTTGTCACATGAAATTAGCAGTCTGTACTTCTCCCAATCGGTAGAAAGTGTCCAAGCAGGCGCTCCTTGTCTTGTCTCGCCTTGGGGCGGCCAAGTTTTCGGCCAAAGGAGCCCCCCGTTCCCCCTGCGTGTGCTTCTGAGATAGAAGTTGGACCCCCCCCGATGGGGGGGGGGTGTCCCCACTGATCCTTCAAGACAAGGGTCCCCTATTTAATGCCCCAGCTGGGAATTCCTTATTGCAAGTAGATACAACCGCTTCCTGTCAATACAGTGAAGGTCCTCGAGTTTAATAAACTACTTCGTCGATCCCTGTTTTGTAGTTGAAATCATTAGTCGCGTCGTATTCAATTACTTTTTTGTTTCGAAATTTGGGTTGGTAATACTAATGCATTGAAGTACGGACGACCTTGTGATTGGTCAGGTCAGTTCAATGGTATTGCCAACATAAATTTCTAGAATCAAATATTCCCTAGATTCGAATGCGACACTACTTTGAATCTCCATTGTACATTTTACCTCGCGACCGAGACAAGTTAACAAGTGTGCAGAAGCGCCAACTAGAGTTTGAAAAGACATCGCAGTAACATGAGAGCGTCTTTACCAGGTCTATCACAGATTAAAAGTTGATTTTTTATACATGCAGCCGTAAAGACAAACAAACCTAAGCTAAGGTCTGCTTAGTTTACGCATAATGCGATTTGAATTTCGAAAAAAGAAAACCTGATAAAAACTCAGCATTTTGAATTGTTACGTACTGTACATTTAGGTTCATTTACTTAGGATACCTATCATTTGACAGGAAATTATTTAAAAACACCTCATGAAAACCTGGTACGGTACATATACACCGAAGAAAAACAAGATTCGTGCAAAAAACATCTAGATTTAAAAATACTGATATACCGCCCCGGTGTGACCCAAAATAGCGACATTGCTTTCAGCATTTTCTTGCCTATTTATTCACAGAGTGCCTAGTTAACTCGAGACTTTTTTAATTATTTTTCTTCCTCGGAATCCCTTGTATTTACGTCCGCTCTTAATTAAAAGTAACTTCTCTCGAGTCAGTTAATTACTTTGCAAAGATCATACGTGCGATAGAAATACAATATACGAAGTGACTATTCACACGCTGCCCCATTTAAAATGTATAAGGTTGATTTCCGAGCGTTCAAGTCTCCCTTGTATTAACATAGGCGTGCGAATAGAACTGGCCAACAAAATATACATTCACATAATTTTCCCAGTAAGTCCCGAAGACTAAGGGTATTCACATAGAAGAATGACAGTCGGAAGTTTTATTAATTAGAATGAGGTATTTCAGCAGAAAGTTTGATTAACAAACCGCCGCCATCTTTGATTTTGAAAATTATATTAACTTCTTTTGCTGTTTTTACCCAAGATTCAGTTGTTAAATATATGCTCGTAAAAGTTTTATACATTTTCCGTGTTGTATTGAAAAGTGATCACCCTCATAAACTTCCAGAAAATCGCATTTTTTCAAACTATGAGTCAAGCAGACAACCTCGAGACTCAACTGTTGACCAGAATGGTCTGCTGAACACAAATTTTGAAGAAATAAGATTATTGGGAAGTTCATGACGATTGAGACTTCGTTATAAGATACGGAAAACGTCTAAAACTAACTTGAGAAAGATTTAATAAGTGGATTGAGCGTAAAAATTGCAATTAAATCAAATAATTCGTATTTTCCAAATCAAAGATGGCGGCGGTTTGTTATGGTCCAAACCTTCTGCTGAAATACCTCATTATAGTTATAATTCAATACACGATGTCTCTTGGTGTTGAAACCACCATCTGATTTTCCTTTCAATCGCCGCTACAAAGGAAAACTCAAGCAGATCTCACATGAGGGTAAGTCAATGAACAGACGTGGATCAGTGAAATGGATTTCCCGCTCGTCGAGGCTATTATTTCAAAACGGCAGTTTCTCCACCTATGAGCTTTTGTTTGTCTTGTGGATCTTTGAATACTGAAAAAGTAATTAGTTTCCACCAGACGGTACTTGGCTAAGGAGAGGACCGACAAACTTCCACAGCATCTGAAATTTTTCTCCATCACTCATCACCTTCAACATCCTCACTGGAATTTTATCCCACAGGAGACTCGTTGAGGCTTGACCACTGAACAGCAACCAAGTCGGCTATACGAAAGCCCTACACTAGGGCTTTAGGCTTGAATAGGGATCGTCTTTAGTGAACAAGCTTTTCAGGCTTAATAAGCAATGCAAATGGGCCATATGACTCTCAATTGGGTACGAATATATTGAGTCTAATTATAACGATGGTTCAGCTCGTTTAAGTGAAAATCAACTCTTCCTAAGATTAAAAAAAAAAGTCCTCAGCAAAATTAATTCAATAATTGATTATTATTAAATTTAATAATAATCACTGAAAGCTGCGAGACTAATCGTTAACGTAAGAGTGACATCAGTCGTTTCCAAAGAGTTAATTTCACTCATGCATAAGGATACAAGAAACAAAACCAGCAAAGGTTTTTCAAAAAAAGGGGGGGATTTACGCGAAGATAATATTTTCGCTACATTTAGAGACAACATTCATTATCTGGGTCTTTGTCGAGTATTTCTCTCCACCAATTTAAGCGAGTTCACTCTTACGGTCGTTCAGGCTTGTTAGCGAAAATTACGACGTTGCAGTAAAAATGGTTCGCGCAGTTAAAGGGGACGGATTCAGGGGTAACGGTAAATGAGAAGGTAAAGTTACGCAGAAAAGTCCGACATGCACCAATTACGGTAAGTGACATGGCGCAATTAGTAGAAAGACCTCCATGTCGCTTTTATAACCGCTTGTCTTCCATTGGGACGATTCCTCAGGGATCACTTTTTTCTCTTTTTTCCTTCAGTGTTTGCAATAGTGGTCAAATTTTATAAATTTAGCTTGGTAGCTTGGATCTACATTTCGAAGGCGCATAATTAAAATTTTAGAGGCACCGTTTTCTACCTCTTGTGTTCTACGTTTCGCGGTCAAGCCTAGCGGAGCGAGGCAAAAGGCATCTAACCTATAGTTATCAAGGTTAGGTAACGCGCCAAGGCTTCGCTAATGCTCCGCTCAACTGTGACCAAATCTGATACCGCTTACTTCTAAATGGCAAGCTCTGCTGAGAAAAGTAAGCGAATCAGGCTCGGTGACCGTTAGATTAGGTTAACCTAGATTAGATTAGTTTAACCAGAGTTACGTTGTAAAGGTTAGATTAACTTAGGTTAGGTTTGTTTTAGATTACGTTACCTAAGTTATGTTGGTCAAACCTCGATTAGGTTACGTTAACCTAACCTAGGTAAGGTTAAGTAAACCTAGATTAAAAAATGTTTGGTAGGTTAATTAAGATGAGGTCAACAAGGTTAAGTTAGGTAGACTTAGTTTTGGTTAGGTTTATACTAAGATTCAGGTAACCAAGTTAGGTTGGGTAAACCTTGGTAAGGTTAACCTACATTAGGTAATGTGCCACATGCCTCGCTCTGCTCGACTGTCCAAAAGAAGAGCTCCGCCGATGAAAAAAATCAAACCTTTTTATCTCCACAGCTTTTGGTATCGGTTTTCTTGGATTGAGACGATTCGTTGTGGTTCCTTTTTTTCGGCGGGTCTGCAAGTGGTCAAATTTCATTCGTTTGGCTGAGAGCTCCGCTTGGAAAACGAAGTCCCCTCCGGAATCCATAATAGCGGCTGCCACAGAGTTTCCCTCCCAAGTTAAATGTTGCTACCGGCAATATTAATCTCGTCCTATCCAATTAACCAGAAACAATCTAACCGGTGAATAATACAGGGGCGTCTAGCTATTGATGGATAGGGCAAGCTGGTAGGCTCTGAGTGGAATAAATCAGGTTCCGGGAAGGCTTCTTTAAGACTGTATAGGGCTCGAATGTGGCACCGCATGGTTTTGAATGCGTTCGCGAGCTTTTCATGTATTTTGGTCAATCTAAAGGGGCGTTTCTGTTATCACATGATTTTTTTAGCCTTGGGAAACTTAACTTCAAGTGCACGAACCCAATAAAACTTAACCTAATGGAAATTAGCCCAATCTGACCTACCTTGACCTTTAACCTAACCCTACTTGGGCAATTAAGCGTGTTCCGAGCTAGCTTCACGGAAAAAAAGATTTTGTTACACCAACAAAATCATTTGTTAAAATAGGGATAGCAAAAATATTTTGTTACAACAACAAAATGTTTGGTTTTATCGACAAAACGTTTGGTTGCTGCGGCAAAATTTCTGTTTGCAGCAACAAAAATTTTATTTGTTGTCCCCAATTTTGTTGCCGTAACAATACCATTTTTTTTCGTGTTGACAGCCCATCAGTTATACTTGACCCAATAATCAGGCAACACTGTGAGACCTAACTTCTCTTTAGGGCAAACGCCTCGGCGATGTTTCTGAATAAAAAAATAAATAGAAAAAGCTCAGCCGATATGATTCCGCACGCTTCTGAATGAAAATTTTGTGAATCAGGAAGGATAAATAAAGCCGATAAAAAACGCTCCACATTGAAAGTACAGTACAATCTGTTGGAACGAAAACCTCGCATAAAAGTCAAATTGAAGCGTTGCACTGCCAGTGTGATACAAACGCCAAAACAGACGAGGTCAGATGGCCAAATCGTTTTTCAGTGGGGCACTGAATTGTCCCAATGATAGTCTCTTTAGACGAGATAGGAACACGAGAGGTCTAGTGAAATTCAACAGCGCGTTGTTTTGCAAACATTTCCTTTCCTTGATGAACCTTTCCTCGCTGCTACGTAGCAATAAAGCGGGTCTCCTTCTATTCCGCGATGCATACTTGAGTGCCAGAAAGAGAATCAACTGTATCACCGCGTGACAAGTCTGCGCGCGCAGAGTTTAGTTTTAAAGGTTAAATTTTCCACCTCTATGGTCCAACTTTCCAC
>Ga0058701_10003100_pt1 | contig 12994 bp, 4 predicted proteins | sample AgamicOrMae_FD_97039 | JGI IMG/M metagenome (GOLD analysis project Ga0058701, IMG submission 97039) | Agave microbial communities from Guanajuato, Mexico - Or.Ma.e | ecosystem: Host-associated > Plants > Phyllosphere > Phylloplane/Leaf | place: Guanajuato, Mexico | collected 2012-06-04
GTACTCTGAACTGCGATGGGGCCAATAAGTCATAGGTGTGTAAAAGTTCTCGTAAGGCTTGAACATAGCAAAAGCTAATTATTGAAATTTAATTGGTATGTATTTCATCAGAGGAAGTGAGTGCTAGTCTAATTGGACCAGAGGCTTCGAAGTATTCATGATGCAGGAACCGCATCTAATGAGTGCTCAAATTTACATTTGTGGCTTCGGTAACAATTCCATGTCTGGGCACTTTGACTCGTGTAGCGCTTTTAAAAGCCTTGACTCACTTTATCTTATGAGATACGAGGGCTTTCATCCCTCGTAGAGAAAGCTTATGGGGAAAATCCCCATGAGAGTGATCGACGACGTGTAAGTGTGCTGGCCACCAGAATATCCGGGATAAATCAATGAATCAATCTTTTTCCTCCTGCAAAACAGTTCCACCCCACACTTTTATCTGTATCACGTCTTCGCACATGTAATCTCTTTATCTCCTTCCACTCGCTTGGTTTGTTTCTTCCTTTCTCCTACATCTTTATACATCATTTCTTTCTGTCTTCTTTTACCAGTTTTCATCAGAGATCCTCTTACAAACTTATCGGGCATTCGTGTCATCCCCAAGACGGTGTCCCTCCATTTCAAGCTCTTCAACCTCTCTTATTTTCCTCATACAACTCTCAGGTAGTAATCAAAGAGTGCGTAAGGTGTAAAAGAATCAGCATTAAAAAAGCATTTCGCTTCTCACTCGTTTGGCCTCCACACGCTTTGCAAGAAATTTCTGCAATAAACGGCACCATTTATTTTATTTATTCGGCCTTCCGAATGAAATGATGTAACCACTTATGAAGCTGCCTTCCTTTGAGCCAAATACTGATTTTTGTGGTATGGGGAACTTTATTGTGTGTTAGAATAAAACTTCATGTCATAAACGAGTGAAAGGCATTGGGCGAGGAAAAATGCAAAGTGAGTTGAGCGACAAGATACGGAGAGCAAATGAAGGAGGACTTACTTTCGTTGAATTAAGGACGGGTCAAGGAACAGAGACGAGCAGGGCATGCACTTGCCTTCTTTCCTAACAAGGGCTGCAATTATTAGAGATGGTTTGCACAGGGTCTTGACGCTCCCACGGCAGAAGGGCCATCGTGTGGCTGAGAGCCGGGTATAACAACGTATTCACCTCTCTTTTCTTTTCAAAAGAAAATCCACTCTGCTGAAACAATACCCCCGACAATGTCACGGCTGACCTTTACATTAAATAGAATCGAAATTTTGACGTAAAATAAACCCTTTCCTTTAAAAAGGACGCATGCCCATTTTATGGCTTCGTCTACACCTTCATGATGATGGAAAACAAAATTCTATCCGACAGGGAAGGACATATTTTTGACACACACATGTGACCCTAATCAATCAACAACAGCTGTGACACTAACTGGGCGTCTCATTTGCGACGTAACTTTTACCTGCCTGTGCCGCAGGAGCGATTCCGTTTAGAGAATCTGATCCATCCCCATGAAATTAATATTTTCCCTCTTTTCACCCCTACTGGATCAATGATTTGGGATGGCCCTGTTGACTACAGTTTTCCATGTTTCTTTCGGAAGAATTTGTTGTTCAATTGTGAAAACTCTACAAAAGCTGCAGCGTTCATACTTGCTAATGTAGCACCTCTTTGATGGAATGTTGGTTAGCAAATCCCTAGGGTGCGATTCTATCTGGTGCATATTAATTAACGGACTTAGCTTCTCACAACGAAGGCTGCAGACTTCTCAAAATTCAGATTATACGTTTTTCGAAGTGAACCTATTACATGTTTTACGAAATTTACCGTTCTCGTAAACATCTGCCATTCTTGGAAATAGAATTCCCAGAATCCGTCTAATTTTTTTACAATTTAGGCACCAAAAGCCAGAAATGAGAGTTGTATACATGTTGCGTCAAAGGTAGGCTAATGTTTGTTTACATTCCTTGCAGCGCTTGTAGGCCGTTCGCAGTGCGAAAATCGTTTTAATATAAAATACCTGCTTAATATTTCCGCGGACCGTACTCGTCAGTTTTGTGGGGCGCAAACTTTTTTGAGCTAAAAAGGACAATATATTGGAAACGTCAATGCATACAACTTAACGCCTTGCGAAATAATTCAGCAAACCGTAATGTTTATAGTTAATCCGCTTGACTCAAATCGTCGTAGCTATCTGTGCTTTCGGCTTTAGCATTGAATTTAATACATCCAGTACATTTTATCCTTGGACCAATTGGGTCTTTCACAAAAAGACAACCTTTTTTTTCCATCATTTTGATGTTTCTGCTGTCGATTTCTTTTTCCTCAGAGGCCTCCTACTCTATGATATATCATTCAGCGCCTAACTGGTAGTTTTTAGAAAACAGTGCCCAGAGAAAGTATTTCTTTTCCTTATTCGCGTGTACGAAATATCAGCCTCATGTAATAATTTATCTTTTGAAGAAAAGGAGAACACAATTGAAGTTTAAAGTGCAGCCGGAGCTAGAGAGGTCTTTGGCGGAGTTGTTGTAATCTGCCCATTTCCGCTCATGTTGAAAGTCTATTTCCGGCGGACGCTGAGAGGTCTCTCACAAAATCTAATTCTGGTTCAAAAAATTTCCAAAGAGCTCCTTTACATAAGAGTCTACGTGATCATTTTTTGCCGAAATCGCTTTGGAATAGGACCTGTGAAGCGAGATATGAAGGTTAATAGCTCAGTGCAAAAAACATTAAATAATGGTATATTGGTCAACCAAGTGGAAGGGATTGGCCCTACCTGACTTTAGCTTTTATCTTTGAAGCAAAAGTTGAAGAGAAGGGAGACCGATTCTCCAAACTCCTTTAGGATAACATACTCGGTGGGAACGTGACTGCAGGAGAAGCAAAAAATTCTGGCCTGCGCGCCTCCTTCCAATGAACAAAAACTTCTAGCTCATTGAGAACCTACTGATCCAGGGCTGTGGGGTTAAAAGAAAGCTCAGCCTGCCGTGCAGCGAGCCTTCCTTGATACCGCGCCGCGGAATTTAACCGGGTTATGGGGCCACATGCTCTATTACCAATTCCCTCCTTGTCTTATCGCTAGGAAAACTATGAATGAGTTTCAATAAATTTCACATTTCTTTTCGAAGTGCAATGTATGTGTTTCGGAGACTACTATTGCTCGTATACTAATCATTAAACTAAAACGAGATGCACAGTTAAAATAAAACCCAGTTTTGGGGTATGCAAGACCTGTTTTGGGCATGAAACCAAAACGGGGGTGGTACTTATTTTGTCTATTCTTCGAGATAGGCTTATGTTCAGCCATATCGTTCAAAAGGTCGGCGAGAGCTTTACATTGATGTGGCTGAGCATAGGCCTACGTTGAAAAATTACCAAAATACGCACTACCCCCGTTTTAGTTTTATACCCAAAACACGTAAAGCACACCCCCATAACGGAGTAGTTGTTTTTCATTTGTGACTTTCCGGACATGTGACGGAAAAGGAACGGGCAATTGTCACAAACACTCATTAGGGGTAGTGCATTCATATGTTACACTCGACGCAGATTCCTTGAGACTTAAGTCTTACGTGATTTACCATGCAGTAGACCTGTACATCATTCATTGTTTAGATCGACTTTAATCTTCTTTTTTTCTCATGTAATACTATTTTTTTCTTTGTGGGTAGAAACTGCATTTATGACGTTTTAACTCAATGTAACCGGTTTGAAGAATCTACGAAGATGTGTAACCATGCTGGCTTTGACGATATGCTTCGTTTTCTCGGTATGCCGTGATAACTTTGCACGAGTAACCAAATGAATATCTACAATATAATAACATCATTGATATTCAATCCATCGTTTGTTGATACTCCTGTCTAACTTTCCATATGATAAATAATGGGCGTTCCAATCCCACGTGGATACCCACACAAAACCAAAAGAGCAGACATCAATTTAACACCACTTTACATTCTGATGGGCATTTTGACCAATATTTCGTAGAAATTATGATGTCTTCTCAAGTTTATTGTTTTGTTCCAAGTGCTACTTACTGTTAGTCGTGTCGTACGATCCGTTGGACGATTGCGTACAAAAAGAAAAACACGAACTAACAAAACAAAGAGATTTCTCTTGATGAAGACGAACTATGACTTATATTGCCTGAAGAAAATGATACGTAAGAACGTTTCTCGGTTCAAGGATAAGAAACCTTGCAGTTGAGTATCTACATATATACTTAGTCCTAGGGTCATGAAACTGTTATCGGATGAGAAAAAACAATCACCAAAAGCTTGTTAGGCGGTGAAATAACCTTCATTGAAATCCAAACTTTTTTTCTATCAGATAAATAAGTATTTAGTAGAAGAGGAGGCCGGTCGTTCTGTAAGTAAGTGTTGTGGAATAAGCTTTACGTAATCATTTACGTTGGAGAGAGGGAGAGTTTCTTCATGCGAATGAAAGAATCCTCGACGCAGAACGTGCAGCGATACGTCCTTGGCAAAATTAGGCTCAGCTTCGATACTATATTAGCCCGGAATCTCGAAATGGGGTTGCGTTGCGAGCCAGCAGCGCGGTGCGGCGTTGCTAGTCGCACAGAGGAGAGGGCGGGGCCTCTGATCAACAAATGGAAAAGCCGGGAGATAAGGAAAGAAACACGACGCGACTCGGCCGATGGAAAGATTCCACTAGAGGGAATGTAGAATTAGTAAATAAAAAGCGCTCGGAAAATACAAAACTCGGATTGGGTGATGGAGTTGTACACAGTAATAGTTTAGAGTGGGTACACAAATAACCTGCCTGGAGCTTGTAGACAAGATAATTATGTGACCTTGCTTGATTTTGGTTCAAGTGTTACTGATAACGATATTATCTTTTGGTTCTACCTTTGACTTCGATCCCTCCAAAGAAAAAGGCGGTCAGGTTTAAGGGCGTGTTTCAAAAATCGATCAAGTGAAAGTGCACTTTTCAAAAACTGACCAACTGCAATGTATATGGATAGATATTGGTGGATTTTTCAAGCTAACAAGTTTATTTTAAAAGTCGTCTCTAGTCATGTGCTTATGAGTCGTGCAAGTCCATCTATATCTAGATATGAGGTATAAAAATTTCGAGGAAAGACTAAAAAAAAAAGTTCTGAACAGAATCTGCCACACTACTCCATATGGTTTTTCCTTTATCATGGACTTCTTTTGAAAATATATTGCCTTTTCTGAGATTTTCCAAAGTTTAAAGCATAGCGACACTTCATTAACAAACACAGTCAAGGCCGTCATATTAAATTTACTTTATGAACAGCTCACAAAGTCTGCCTTAGCTTTCTTAGGTATCATTTCGATTTGGTATAATAAGTAAATAACAATTCAGAATATTCCTGAACCGATATCAGAAAAGCGTCCCATAGGCCCTCCATGTTTTTATGTAATACCGCTTAATATTATTCAAGCAATTCAGAAGGAAAAAAATGTATATAAATAACTCGTAAGCAATCGTTTAATCTCTTCAAAGTCAATTAAAGTCGGAGTAAACTTTCTTAATTCCTTACACAACTTCACAATTCACAAGCCCGAAACTCGGCGGCCCAACGGAGTTATTGTTTTCTTTTTAATTAAGAAAGGTCTATTGCGTTGCGTATTTAGGAGATACACAAGCAAGCAGCTGTCGCGTTTGGTGTAAAGATGATATGATTGGTTGACATGAACTCATTTCTCGCTTGAACATTTATGATCCATGCAAAGGTATTTCATATTTGAACCTTCTACTTAGACAAATAAAAATATCTGAAAATGCTGCTTTTATATTGTTAAGGAAATGCAGAAACTGCAAAAAAGGGCCCTTTTAAGATAGTTTTTATTTCAAAAAGTTGTCTATCAAAATATTAGTTGTCTTCAAGAATCATTTTTGATACACCACGGCGTATTACGGCGCATGATATGACCAAAGTAACATCGCCAGAAGTAACCTATTTTGTCTAGAGCTAATTTCTTTCCATTTCATAAAAAATGTCATTTTTGACGGAGTATCGCACTAGGGTGTTTATCGAAACTTTTAGAGAAGGTAAACCGAGGAAAATATTTTCCGATGTTGCTCCAAAGGCCTATCGAATCTTGATTTGAAGCTTAAGGTGGCTTGAAGTTCGCAGCGTGAAGTTCGCAGCGTGCGGCCTATCTCGTAGGCGCCGCTTGGCGAGGCCAAGCGATAGGCGGCATTGCGTGGCGTCGCTCCGCTTAGCAAGCGCTCCGATGCGATGTAGGCATCTGTCCCGAACATGTCGGGCGGCTTCCTTCGATTTCCTGACCGAACACGAAATACATTTCCTTCCCTAGAAGAGGAAATTCCTAAACCGAACGCCACATCTAACACTCTCCCCTCTTCGAAGCCATTCCCAGAAATTGAACATCCTCCGCTGTCGATTTGTTCGAATTTCAGCAAGGACTTTTATATCAGATAAACACAAACAAAACAAGGCCGGCTAGTGCCATGAAAATATTTTCAGATATGTTCAGCTTTGATGTTGGCACCTTTTCTCTGTCATAGAATTCCTACTTTGATGCCCCGAGAAGTTTAACTATTAGTTTCTAGTTTTTTTTTGTTTTAATTATTATTTCACTGTCAACTGTTTTTAAAACTGTATAACATTTAGGTTAACCACTAGGCAAAAGTCCCACTTTGTCAAGCATGCGGGATAAAAACAAGTTCTATAAAAGCACAAGTACAGAAAATAAGAGTTTGATGGCAAAAATACACCTGTACATTCATTTTTCACCCTACTATTCAGTAAAAGAAAGAAGAAGAAAAAAATTTCGTGTACGACCAAGTCATATTTTCACATGCACAGTAAAGCTTGCCACTTAAATTTACGGAAGTGTAGCGCCCTAAAAACGTGTCAAAGTTGGGGAACGTGTATACGTGTCGGCTCAGAGTAGTGTATAATGCTCGCTTCTTTGCCTTTCGACCTGATATTGCTTTGAAATGGTTTACCTTTCGCTGGAAAGCTGTGCTTCGTATGCGTGATGTATTTGTGCTTGCTGCTGCCATTTTACTCGACACAAATTGCGACGAAAGGGGCTGCCTCCTGTTCATTATTGTAATTTGCAGCAATGAGATGAATTATGAATGGGTATGATTAAATGCGCCAAAATCATCATCATAACAGACAAAGGATTGTACTCGGTGCACTTGTGCTGCACGCCTAATGAAGAAAACTTTTGCCGTAAGTAGTGAGAGCTTTCAGACCATTAATTTATACCCTGTAGATTTTTTTTGTATGGACTTTTCTGCTTCACGGAGACAAATAATGCCCTGTGTAAACATCCCAAGTAACCTTGCTGGAGAAATCCGGGTGAATTTCTCGCAAGGACTAACATGGATTACATTTTTATTACGAAGGTTTGTCAAGAATGCTTTTTCAAGGAATTTGGTAGATTTAAAAGTATTAACTTTTCTAAAAATTCTTTCTTAGGAGACAAGATTATCAGTGTTTTGCTACCTCACCTTTACGGAGAAAGGAAATTCCAGAACCACGAGAAAATGTTTTGTTGCTAATAGTCTGTCAAAAGCTATCGAAGTTAACTGTGGATAACCCCTGAATATTGAACGTGTAAATTTTTCAGTGAGATGCAAGAAGTTCTCAATTACTCGAAAGAACTCGGCATGACCGTACCTAACTTCACGTAGCCCCAATTATGACATTGTCCTAACATGTAAGTCGAAGATCTTCCTTTGTTAATGAATTCCCATCCTTCCTGTGATTCGACTTTAAACAATATATTCTATTCTCGTCGCGGAGATGCAAAGTGTTGTGTGAGGTTTTCTTCCAGAAAAGGGCTTTGTGCAGGAGATCAATACTTCTTGTGTCCAACGATGGTTATGGCCATGGAGAATGTTGGTGGAGGTTACTTGGGCACTCCATCATGGCCCTCCACGGCCTCAAGGGCATGATCTTCCCATCCTCCTCGACAATTTTAACCATATGTTGAGAGAGTAACCGCCCGTGGCATCGGATAAAATTGACGAACATAAAAAAGGGACACCTTGCTTTTCTGGGGCGATAATCTATCTCAGCGAGCGACAAAGCGGATTTTTGCATCTACGATATGAATTGATTGTCTTTTACCCTCCTTTACTTTCATCACTTATAATTCTCTTTTCTTTCTTCGCCTCCTTCCGATGTTTTTTTATGTGCAACGTGCTCTCGCGAAGGTCGTCTCCGCTAAAGGACGAATTGTAGGAAAAGGAAAAATAGAAAAAAAGGGCTTTCTCGAGCATTTGCGTTTCTTGGACTCGTTTACTGTAATTTCCCGAGCAAAGGCATTTATACGTACTTAATAAGGAACGTGCGTGCCTTTGAAACTTGTGTTCGGATTTTGCTCTGGAGGCACGTTTTATTTAAACAAACGTTCTGTCGGACGCTTGAGTTGAACTGACTGTGAGTGAATCATGCAATTGACAAGACGAACCTTTCACAGAATTCACGACAAAATTTACGATCTCTTACTTCTTTTCCACCTAAGTTGTATACTGTCTTATAATTCATAGCAAGAATCGGACCGAACCTTTAAAACATGTCTTTTTAATTCAAGGTATATATGGATGTTAGCGAGTATCTGTATACATAAGTGACACTAGGTTATATACAACACTGCGATGTAAGTCGCTGCAAACATCACCCGGTCCATATTCTTCTCAACAAGAAGCCGGGAATGGTTTCCCTCCCTGAATAGCGACGTTGCTCTTGGTGGGTGCCTCTTTTCACTGGACGGCGGACAATTTCGACAATGCTGCACCCTTCGCGGTGACGGGGGGCTCCTGAGTGGGGAAGAGGGCGAGGGGCCTGCGTCGATCGGCCGCATGGAAAATGGCCGGAGCCACGGGGTAGCAAAGTGACGATTTCAGCACGAATGCCCTTTCCCACTGAGGTGCGACGTGAATTCAAAATCCCAAACTCTCTTCACCGTCGAAACTCTATATATACATACAAAATGGACTGAAGGCCGAGGTATTTCAAGAAAGGATTGGACCGACCATAAAAATAGTTACAAATAGGCGCGTATAGGTGACAATGGATGTGGTTTTATCAGACAACGGTTTTTGAATAACACATTTGCTGAATAGACGAAATACGAAAAAGCTCGTACATGAGCTAATTGAGAAAGTCCCTTGGAGCCGTCACAGCAAATGTTCAATACTGACAAATACTAACATACGTTAACACTAACAAATGTTTGGTTAACAGACTGGTCTTTCGGAAATCGACCGCTTGAAGTGCGTTTTCGGGAATTTCGGATTCACGTCTTACTGAAGGTGTATATTTCCATTTTCGATTGTTGAAGAGATCTGAAAATTCACTGACTCATGTGCAATTCCGTTTTTATGGTATCTTTTAGATTTGTATTTTTTTTCTATTAACAAAGTCTTGGTGAATATCCCTCATTCCAAAACATTTTCGTCATAGGAAGTTCAATATTCATAACTAAAGGGGAAAGGTCGAAGTTTTGAAAGAGCAGTCTTAATGCGGTCTAAAGGGACTTCGTTGAGAGTGAAGTCCACATGAATGATTATCCAGAGAAAGTGGGTGGCCATTTTTATCAATGCAACATCGTCAAAGAGGCCGAGCCTCAGCCAGAATAACATTGAAGGAAAAAAGGGGTTAATAGACTTGTAACTATTTCTGTGATGCTTTTGTACGTCTGTTCCTGGAGGTGGGCTGCCTCTTCCCATTTCTGCGCCATTTTCGAGTGCTGACGCATTTCCTCTGGGGTAAGGGCGGCGCGGCAATATTTCTCGCTCACAAGTCACATGCTCAGCTCGGCGAGTACTTTCGTCAAAGGTCCAACTTTTTATCATTTTCCTTCCTATCTCTTATTATAAAAGTGCTGGTAGCATGGCGCTGTAACACTGTATTTAATCATTTTTATGGAGGGTAGTTTTGTAGACACTTAGTGAAAGCCTCCTTCACTTTCTCTGAAGCCAGCCAATCGACCGGAATGGAGAGCCATCGTGTGACGACGATTCGAGTGTTTTCAGATATTCTCTTATTTTCCCGAGATAAGCATCAATGCACGGCTGCCATAAATCACATTTTTATCGCAATTATATCCTCTATATCAGAGCGAATGATACAATAACAAAACAGTCATAATGTCTTCGTTCTAAAAAATCTCGACTTTCAGAACGCGTGATGCTTGCATTACAGCTCGTTGAGGGAAGGTCAAGCATCGACGGTGCTGAAGATATCGTGGAGGAATAAGAAGAATACGATGTTTCATAAAACGCGTTGGTCTGTAGAGGATGTTCGGTTATTTCTTTTGAGCCTGTTTGTTTCAGTTCTTATCTTTTTATTCACGATTTGGTACTAAAAATAAAGCATTCATTAGTTGTCGTTCAAAGAAAAAAAAAGACTTTGTGCTTTACCTCACACAAACACATCAGCGGCAAGATTTGTCAAGAAACAAACCATAATAGTCGAGTCAACTTTTCTAAACTAATCTAGCCAAAACAAACCTAATCTTCCCCAGGGACCTAGAATAATTCGAGTAAACTCAATAGAACCTAGCCTTGATTACGTCCCACAAGGTAGATTGGGCTACCCTAAATCAGGGTATCCTGCCCACATGACCTGAGGTAAACTTTGCAGTGCAAGCCAACATCATCGAACCCACGCTAGCCTGTCAGTCCAAATGCCACTAGATTCACTTGACCTTACCAGGAGCCAATAAAGAAGACAGACACTTCCGTTGGCGGAAGTGCCTTTGGCAAATCATTGCTTTCGAACCGAACCTACCAGCAGGTACTCAATGATAAAAGTTACTGTAAGAGTCATCTTTTGATGTCGTCGTTATCCGGTTCTGAGGACGAGGGGCGTCCGCAAGGATTGCCTGTCTTGTTGAGGGGAAAACGCTCACTTGAAGAATGTGGGAGACAGGTTTTAATGCAGACGCTAACACGAGCGTGCGCGGCGCTGCCGTCACTGTGGAGAGGCGCTTTGGCGGCGGCGCTGAGAAAACGTCCTGACGAATCTGTCCTCGCGTGAGGACCAGTGTCGGCACGTCCTCGGAGCGCAACGTGGCGCGGATGCAAACGATGCGTCAGGGCGAGCTTGTCAGCTGCGCTCTTTTCTTTAACCAACTTCGCAGCAAACGTTATTTCTACATAGACTGCCTCCAGCTGCTCTTACATTGTAAAAATCTTTACTGCGCGATTATTTTTTTTTTAGGGTTGTTGTACATTTTGAACTGTCAAGGTTACCTCTCTATCTTTTTCTAGTCTATTCTATCTCAAGTACTTTTCTTTCCATCATCCAGCCGAGTGGAGTGAAAAACGAAATGACTGCAACCAAGTATACTTTGTTGATACCTAACAGAATGTTTTGACTGTGGGAACCAAACCTTTTCAGTTGCAAAGTAATTTCCTAGCTATTCTCCACCAAAGTATTCCTTTAAAGCTAACTACAACACCAATAGGTTACTGTTTTTGGAGTTTAGGTTATTGAGTCGGCCAAGTCAATAAAATTAATATTTAGAATATCGTAGGAAGAATGTGGTATAGCAAAACGAAATGCAAAATATTAAACACGATCAATTAAATGTAAAAAAATATAAAAATCGGAAGCTACCAAAAAAGTGCCATTTTGTTTTGATATCTTTCGTATGCCGGGCGCACCATCTGCCTTTATTACGACTTACATACCGTGAGACAGGCCGACCCGCAAGCCCTCTTTAAACGGATAAAGCGTCGGCTTTTAAATCTTTCAATAGCTTGCTTCACAACCTGGTCTGATCATTACATATTTACAGTTAGGGAGCTCAACCCCGTTTAAGCCCCTTTAAAAGGATATGACGTCAGTTCTGTTTTAAAATCTTACTATAGCCTGACACCCAAGCTATCCACCTGAAATTCCTTACCAGTGGCCTTAGCGACTTGCGATATTCGTCAATGAATTTCTACGACAAATCACATTCATATCACGGAAGAGCTTTGGTAAGACGTTGAAGTTGCTAGCATCGTAAGAGAAAATTTTACGTTGAAGGAAAAGACAACCACTTGTTAAAAGAGACTGTAGTATGTCTTAATCTTTCCCTATTCTTCACCTTAAAATGGCACCCCTTTTCTCTCAGCCAACTTAATCATCCTAGGTGGTAAAGTATGTGATGAAGAATCATCTTTCACCTTTGTAACGTATGTGCTCGGAGTTACGATCCTGGCAGAAAAAAAAAGTGCACCCCCGTACTTGATATTCCGCGTAGCTGATGTTAACAGCCATTCGGTCTCTTTTATTTTAGCGATGAAAATCACTGACTTCTTTGGACTTGCTTTAATATTCGACCCACGTCTTCGAGTTGGAATAAAAGTTGTACATATCTTAGGAGTTTGATTGGCTTTGATGTGAACTGCATCGTTCGTTTTCTCTGTCTCTTTCTAACTGTTCCGGAAGCCGTTGAATGTTAGTATTCTGTGCACTGTCCATACAGAGCGTCTAAACAGGGAAGGTGCCTATGTACAATCCATTAAAACTTCATGTAACAAGGAAAAAACTTACTATGATAAGTTTTTATCGAGTGTTTCTCTCAGAGGACTGTATGCCTTTACTCTCCACCTAATTAATTCCATTCGTAATAATTTTGGTTTAGTAAGGATTTTCATATTTGATAAAAGTGAAACCGAGGACCCAACTACAATTTAATATAGCGCGCTCAGTTTAGGTAATATCGTGTAACTCTCCACCAACATTATTTCTATGGTGTGAAGAAAAGGACAATAAAACCAAATAAAACTCGTCTTTTGTTTTTCAGGTTAAGTGAGGACATTCTTCAAAGGATGAGGCTGGACCGAGCATTTGTACCGGTAAGAACTTTGCTTTTTAAATATTACCAGGTTGTTTTTAGGGGAAGTTCTGCTAACTTTATTGTCAAGCGTAAATAATATCATTCTTCATGCCTGATGCTTCGTATTTATGATTTTATACACGTAAGTTTAGGACTAAAATATTCTTCAAAAAAGTATTTATTATGATGAAATATCTCTTAA
>Ga0058701_10003101_pt1 | contig 12994 bp, 8 predicted proteins | sample AgamicOrMae_FD_97039 | JGI IMG/M metagenome (GOLD analysis project Ga0058701, IMG submission 97039) | Agave microbial communities from Guanajuato, Mexico - Or.Ma.e | ecosystem: Host-associated > Plants > Phyllosphere > Phylloplane/Leaf | place: Guanajuato, Mexico | collected 2012-06-04
AAAAACCTCGTGCTTCATGATTCATTCAGTTTCAAAAAAAAAAAAACAGAGGCCCGATACGAAGAAGAGAGATCGCAGGGAAGAAGTTCTTGGCCTTTTTAACAGGCCAAGGGAAAGGATTTTTAGCCCTTTTCCGCAAAAAGCAGTTCCATCACGAAGTATGCTCATTTTTGCTCAAACCTCTCTCCATAAATGATACCGTATATTTTCAAATTTGGTCTCGTGCCCGCTCCTTATCATTGATTCCGACCCTTCAACATAAATTATTGCGAGTTTACGCATGGTCCCCGCGATTTAGTTCAACTTATTCGACGTCTTTGTCATTAAATCCTCCTAAACTACGTCGGAAACATTGCTTATTCTAGTAGTCTTTTAGAAAAATCGTGAAAAATGCTATTTCCCGTGGGGAATAGCATTATAAAGTATACTTTATAAGGAATACCTTATAAAGTATACTTTATAAGGAATATACTATTTTCTTCTACGGGTGCTCTCTGAATTGGTATCAGTGAGAGTCTCGGAGATTCAGTGAAAATTCACTAAATTTGTCAATATAGCTCTACTGAATTTTTGAAGTGGTGCTATATTGACTGAAATTCAGTGATTGTTCACTGAATCTCAGAGACACTCACTGATTCAAATTTAGAGGGTGTCCGCTATAGTTAGGTTCCATTTTAGAGTGCGTTGAGGGTTTTAGAGGCACAGCGAATCCTTACGATCAATTAGATAATTAATTTCCCTCTGTGACGTGCTTTTATGTTCTGGCCAAGATCTATTTAGGACAGTGTGGTTTCCGTGTCATGTTCTTGGAACTCAATTAAGGCGTTGTGGAGGAATGGGTGATGCTTGCGTACAACTTGCGAAAACCGATTATATGCTAGCTAGCAGTAATTGTGTTCCGATAATTATTTTAGACGTGGACATGTTGAACAAGAATTTTGCGCTAATCGGTTCATTGTAAAATCCCTGCTCGTAGGGTAATCAAAAATTACTGCCGATGTCAACCATCAGTTTTACCTTCAGCATAATGTTCTCTGAGAATCTACCGATGAAAGAGGCAACATTCTACCAACACCTAAAAATTTACGAAAAAAAATAATAAGCCTTTATTTTTTTTCCAATTTTTGGATGGATATTCTTTTTAGAAAAAGCGGTCGACAGTTTCCATGTCTTTATAGAAGTTTGGGAGGCATCTTTTGAGAATTAAACATGATGGTGCTTATTTGTTCGCGGTAGTAAATTCCGCCGAGTAGTAAGCGGTCGTGATAAGCGTTAAGGTAGAAGAAGAAATACGTCCGTTAAAATTTCGAGTTCGACCCAGCGAATTCCACCCAACAAATTAAGTGGCTATTTTAGACAGAAAATAGGTCTTACTTGTCGCAGACACAAAATGTATGCTGTCACCCTTATCTCTTAAATTATTGGACTCGTAGAATAGTGATCAGATTTTTCAATGGAAATATCTAATCCGTATCTTTTAAACGGAGCCCTCGAAAAAAAAGTTTTGACGAGTCCGGAAATCTACAAATTGGAAGTAGTCGTAACGAATCCATCATTGCCGCCAACATCCAAACAATCGACATTGACCTTAATTATGAAGTACTCTAGATTTAGGATAGGCTAGCAGAAGCGGTCCACGTGTGGCTCAAATATACACTCGCCGTTAATTCCTTCTAACAAGCAAATTTTAGAGTAACCCACCCGATGAATGCTAATTACGCTAAACCAAAACAATCTCATCTTGTGAAGTTGTGTAGGAAGATTGGTGGGCCCGTTTAAAACGATATTCTCGTCCAATTTTTTAATTTCCTTTGCATTTGATTCAAGGTTCAAATATTTTTCAAACCGAAGAACCGATTAGAACTCACTGGTCTAGTTTTGCCGCGGAGGGTTGTTGTATGTTGTTTTTTTCCGCAATAACGTTTTAAATCGACTTTTCTTTGTGGATGCATTTATTTGATAAGAAGAATTTAAAATCCCGCGCAAGCCTAAAATTTATGAGAAAAATTTGAAATTTCCTGAGCTTTCAACAAAAAAAAAAGGGTGGAGGGAGGGATTGTATATTTACCCGACTGCCCCATTTAAAATGTATTAAGTTGATTAGGTTCGTTAATGTCTCCCTATATTAACGCATGTTGGGTCAATAGCAACACCCCCCAAAAAAATAAAAATAAATAAATAAATGAATAGCTGCGAAAGGCAACGTTGCTCCAAGACAGACAGACCTAAACCTGCGACAAACTGATTTTAAGAAAATCCACTTGAGGCTAGTTACTTCCTTGACTTTTTTCTTTCATGCAGTAATTACTTAATTTCTCACCAGCTGATTTTTTTGTCTCCTTACGTGTTAGTGCGTTTTTTCTTTCGTGTTACTTTGGTACGGCAAATGTCGGCGAAGGATGTCCTTATAACGTCATTGGATGACTGTCGAGCGTAACGGTGCACTGAGTTTTAGATCCGTTTGAATATCGATTTGGCTTTGCATGATTTTTCAATTAATCTCATTTCTTGTGCATTCCGCTCACAAGATAGAGAAAAAAATAATAGAGAACATGTTGAAGATATGTAGTTTTATACAGGGGGCATTCGATAGCGCCAAAAACCACAAGCGCCAACGCCGCGAGCGCCAGTCCGTAACCGCCAAACGAGAAAAGTCGCAAACGCCAAAGTTCCTATACGTTAGGTTAGGTCAAGTTAGGTTAGGCTAAGTGAGGTTAGGTTAAGTTAGGTTAGGCTAAGTTAGGTTAGGTTAGGTAAGGTTAGTAGTGCGGTTAAGACCTTTGGCGTTTGCGACTTTTCTCGGTGGCGGTTACGGATTGGCGCTTGCAGCGTTGGCGCTTGTGGTTTTTGGCGCTTATGACAGCTACCCGTTTTATACGAGATTTTTCCCATCACTAAAATTCGTTTTCAGGATCATGTGTATTGCTGAGTTCACTGGATTTATTCGCCCGGTTTGGTTGGCAACGGTACTTAAGCGGGTGACCTCACAAACCAGAATACCGCGAATCTGCAGCGGGTAGGCAGCCTACTGCTTGCGTGCGTTTTTATTGCCTAAGCTAAAGGAGAAAGGCTGATGACGATGGCGATAAATTGAAGCAAAATGTTTGAAAAGTGGCGCATGTTACGCTCGGTTATGATTGACGATAAATGATGACAAGGGCGGTGTGATTTATATGGTGATACAGGTGATGCCGAATCAGATGGAGTCAAAACGATGAAAGATATTGCATAACTTAACCTCAAATTTTTGTGGACAATATGAGTGACGTTTAAGCAGGACGCAAGACCCGGATAGTGAAGGCTAAACGATTTGTATTAATTTTTAATTGAATGATTTTGTCGTTACTGTTGATGCGTTTTTGAACAGCTGATACGTATAGGCTGTTCGAACCAAAAACGAGGCGTTTTTGGACCACAATGACGTTTTTTGACCTATTGATCCTTAGAACTTTTTTAAAAAAAGAAAAAAAAAACCAAAAGTACTCTTTCTTATTACTGAGGTTTGTTACGTTTTCGGAGACAGATTGTTGTGCTTAAAGCGGTTTCAAGCCCTTGCATATCGTTTACCGACCATTTTTTTTTTGCACTTTGGACTATTTTTGATTTTTTTCGGACGATTTTTGCATTGTTAGACTTAGTTTTAATTTTTAGACATTTTTGCATTTTGGGCCTTTTTGCATTTTTGCACATTTCTTTTCCATATTTGGACTTTTTTATTTCGGACCATTTTTGCATTTTTGAAATTTTTTGTATTTTGAACCATTTGTTTTTCTATCATTTTATAGTTTTTTTGGTCAGTTTCTCCTGTTTTTTCACATTTGGACATTTTGATTATTTTCGACATTTTCCAGCGTTTTATACGAATTCGATTCGCATTTGAAAAATATATCAGATAGTATTTGAAGGAACATGAGAGGAAGATAAACATTTACCGGAAATGATCATGACATGAAATTTAAGAAGACGATCGGCGACTAGGTCCAATATCCTCCAAACAGTTTTTTACTAGTTTTGCGACTGCTTTAATGATAATTTGAATTCCGCTCTACGAGTCTCCTCGGCTGGCGCTGGCAAAAAAATGCAAAAATAAAAGCAGCGCACAATTTGCGAAATGGCCTTGTCATTTGCCAATCACTCAAAACCTTTGCTTGCTCCACGCCGCCACAAGTCGGCGCGGCGGCGGTGCGCTGGGCTTCGCGCAGCACTGTACTTGAAATCAGTGCGTGGACGGACAGACAGACGGACACTGGACGACAGCACTTGCAACAACCTCAATATCAGCTGTTTCCTTCGTTCCTAAAAAGTTATCTTCTGAACGCGGCATTCCCCAAAATGATCCGCAATGACCCAGCACTACGACCGTTTTTTTTTTTCAATTTACTTTTTTAGGACATAACCATACTGAAAACGTATTTTTTTCCTTTTCAGGCAATTTTTTAAAAAAAGCTTTATATTTTGAAGTATTACAAATTTAAAAGCCTGGGATACGTTTGTGTGGGCAAGTTGAAGCTCGAATAGGCTAGTCTGGGCTAGGTTAGCCTAACAGTTGAAAGTTAGGTTAAGCTAGGTTTGGTGCCTTGACTTCGCTCGATTATCGCCAAACTTTCTCTCAATCCTCTATTCACTGATACTCTCATGTCATCCGGTTCAGTGACGGAAGATTTCACCAGAGTTAGAAATGGAACTTACATTGGGAGACTTACAGAGCTCTTCCTGTTTTGTGTTCAAATTGTTTAGAAAAATCCTGGAGCCCCTGCGGAGTAGCCAATAGGCAACCCCCTTTGCATGGAATTGTACCACATTGCCTACCCACTGGCCTCCAACCCTCTCCAAGAGGTTTTTGTCTCCGTTGATTGCCTCAGCTTTGATTACTATATTGTAAGCTTTCTTGAGACGTTTCTCCCGTATATCATTCATTTAGAGACTCATACGTCCTTTGATATGGCTGAATGTCATTCCCCTTTCCGAAGACTTAAATCATTTCGATTACCGCTAATTCTTAAGACTAGTCAAGTTTTGTGTTAAATATTTTCTTTTTCTTATTAAATATTCTATTTTCATAGTGAAATTATGTAACGGGATGTGTTTACTTACCTCCAACACGCATTAAAGAGGAAAAATACACCACTTTTGTAATTTTGATAAACATGCGACTTCAGCTAAAACAATTTAATCATTTTCATCATGCTATCAAGCAAGACCGCTAGCTACATGTTTTCATGGATTTGTCGCAAACCTTAAGAGCAGTCTCCGGCCGTTCTAGATCTTGCCATGGCTTTTTAAACTGCGTCCTTTAATCTTTAACTGCAGTTATTTGCGTTGGTGTCTGTATGGAGGAAATGTACATTTCAAGTCGCACTTTGCGCACCGCAGACGGCTTTTAGCGTAAGCGGCTCTTTTTTGTGAGGTGCGACGTTGAGTCGTCGATCGCGCCCACTACGCCGTGGCGCGAAGTGCCTCGCCACCACCCTGCGGTGTCACTCGCCCGGAGGCCCCGCAGATCGCCGCCGCCGTGGGCACAGGCAGGCCGCAGGCTGGACGGGGCCGGACGCGGCCGGACGCGGGGGGCGGAGTGGGTGGTCGGCGGCGCGGTGGGCGCACGTAGTTACGTAAGGCCTTCCCCAGGACGCGGCGCTCGGGCCCCTCAGGCTTTCGGGCCCCAAGGCTGGTCCTTGACGCGATCCTCGGCGCTTGTCGTTGACGTCACGCTGCCCGTCGGACTGCACCTAGTGCGCTCCGATTGCACCCAATGAGCGTGTTGGTGGTGCGGCGCGCGCACGCTTCCCGCCTTTTTAGCCTCTGTGTGCGCCGCCGCCGGCGCCGCCGCCGCGCCGTACGGCGGCCGCCCGCCCGGCCTCAGCTGACTGGCTGCTCCTGCTGGCCGGCGGCCCGGCGCGGCGCGGCGCGCCGCCTGTGCGGGCGGTGGGGCGCGGGTGCGGGACGCGCGCGCTCCGGAAACGGCCGAAGTCACTTCGGCCTCTCAGCTGCGACGCCGAAGCGGAGCGTTTCGGGTCGTACGAAGAGGCGCTGCGCGTTAAGCTTGCAGCTCGATTCCCTTAGTACTGTGTTAGTTGTTGGAGCAACGGCCCGCTAGCTGTGCGACCAGCGCCGTCTCCTTTTTGGTGTCCGGCCGCTCTCAGTTGTAGTATAGTCGTAGTTGGTCGGCCGAGGCCGCGAGTGTGTGTGAGTGTCGTTTGTCAACGCGTCAAAATTCACTTCCTCATGATGGAATCTCAGTCTCAAGATGGAGTGGTGACCCTCGCAGGAGGCTCGCCGGCCGAAGTGCCAAACGACCCAGGGTGGGTTTTTTTCTTGGTTTGAAAAAAAAGAAAAAAAAGTGTGGTGCAGTGCTTTGTGTGTGCGGCGACGCAAGGCGGCTTGGCCTTGAAGACGCCGGCGGTGCGCGTGGGATGCGTTGACCGTAAGGCGACGCCGACGGCCAGGAGCGACAACGCTTCATCATGTGCTGCGTCTTCACGTGCAACAGTGTGTGTGTGAGTGAGTGAGTGCATTGTGACAAGTGCATCGCGCCGGCCTGCAGGGGATCCAGCTGCGATGCCTGCCAGCCGCGCCGCCGCCGAGCCGCCCGCCCGAGCAGCCAGCCTCATCAGCTGTCATCTTCCCGAGGGGTTACGATCCGGAAATACACTCACAACTTCGTCCAAATACTTATTAAGTGCTGCGTCATGTTATCTTATTTCTAGGGACAATTTTTGCTCTGCCGGCCCCACGTGCTGGCCCCACACAAAATGAGAGGTTATTTTCCACTCCAGTCAATGAAGGAATAACCCGGGCTGACCTGACCACACTAAGGGTGGGGGTGGGGGTCAGTCTACACATGCGCCGCGTTTTGTTTACGTTTCAAGTCCGTCGTGAAGAACAACATTTGCTTGAGCATCCTCGCCTCTTGGTTCGCATTAGCTTCGCTCCGGTTCGCATTCTCAAAGACGGCAATCTTTTTGCATGGACCTGAAACTCTTTCCAAACTGGGCCGCTCATCGCCCAGCTATTGTCCTCTCCCGTGGGGAGCAGCGCGCCGACTAACTGTAAGAGATGCCTCAATGAAACCATCCCTCTGACAATATCGTATCGTTCACTGTCCAAAACAGGCCCCAAAATAGATTCATCAACGCGAAAGATACGAGGGATGAATTCGCATGTCTCCTTTAGATCACGTGCTATGTCTATCGCCGCCCACTAATCATAGATTGAAATACAGTTGTCATCCTCAAGACAGGTAGATAAGCGTTGAATGATCCCACTTGCTCAAACGAACACATTTAGAGAGGACAATGTTGTATTAAAAGCCCGGCGTACTTGCGGAAGGTTTTCCTCGTCTTCATCAAGCTCCTTAACTTCCGATCGAAAGAGCGTATGTTTCAAGAGCGTTTTTGTTTACGTTAATCTGTCCCATTCAAGAACTGTCTCAGTCATGGCATCGTACGCGAGTGTTTTGAGGGAGACAAGTCTTATATTTTACACGTTAGATACCCCTTCTGATCTATTTTCCTGAATACCATTGCCCGGCAGACTCAATACCGAATGGCGAACATTTCGACTAACATACTTCCTAGTCCGAACTCATCTTCCCATAAGACAAATCCCGCATAGCATGTATTGTATAGGTCTCGATCACAGGGCGTTATGCGTTCGTTAAATAACTTAATTGCCTCAACCGAACGTTTTGTGAACACATGTAATAACCTCAGCAAACCAGATTTGTTGATGTAACCATTTCAATCGTTACAACAATATAGATTGTTATCGCAACAATCACAGTTGTCACCGTAACAAGTCAAGTTGTCACCACAACGATCATGTTTTGTTTGTCGAGGCTGTGAACAATATTGTTGATACAGAAAATTCATTTTCTCCGTTACCGTATGCATTTCTTTCTCAAGGCATACCCATGCTGATGCAAATTTGACCGTCCAAAAATTCTTCTTTAAGTTTTTATTTTTTTATCTTGTTATTATTATTTTTAAAGCCAACAAAGAAAAGTAATTAAAGATATAAACATTAACTATGGAGTCTAATAAATTTAATGCCTTTTCAGGGCGACGTTTATATCGGATCAAGACTGTAACTCGATGTACGGGAACTGCAGAAATCGCAAACGAAAAGAGTGCAACGCTTTGTTATTAATAAAACAACCGACAGTGTCTTCTCATGCGGTTAAGCTGCGCCCGAAACAAAGTGGCTGGCCTTACCACAAACTCATGACTAACCTAAGAACACCCAACATAATTTAAGGACGAGGAAATCCATGTCAACGAGTTACTCCGAAAGCTTCTTTCGTTAGTGTCCATAGGTAAGATGCAATCTTGAGAAAGATTGTGAAAAAGGTTATCGGGACGAAAAATTCAGCATTCTTAGTAGGTCTATTCGGCAAACAGTGGTAGCCTATTCATGGTTTATATTTGGGAAATCGGAATGGGGTTTTTCAGTTTTCCCGAAAATTTACTTCAGATTTATCACCAACTCAGCAATTGGACCATGGGAACATAACCATGAATCGAAGAAATCGAACTATCCGATGAAGTCGGCAAAAATACACATGATAATGCCCAGTGCTTACGCACAGTATGGCGCTTCGTTAGGGGTCATTCTTAAATAACTTGGGGGCAGGTCGCAAGTGTTGAGGGGAGGGACTTAAATAGTGGCCTGAAAGCGACTACGTTGTTTCTTGAACGCCCCCTAAGAAGGCCGCGCTCTCGCGGAGACACGTGGTCTAAAATCGATGGGACACAGAAATCAGGCTCGTGCTATCTCTCTCCAACGAAAGTGTCTTTGCAGTCCTCTCTCTCTTTCTCTTTGTCGCTCTTTTTGCAAAATCAATGGAAGACTTACAACAGACATATTTTTCCGACATTTTTTCATGCGGTAATAATTTTTACACTGCAGAAAACTGGTTAACACTATGTTTTGATTTTGAGGTAACGAAGTGCCTTACTCAAGATTAGTGAAAAACTAGGCCTAACGTCTTTGTGATCAATCAGAAAATGTCTAACTTACTCGATGTCTAAAACTCCCCCCCAGGAATTTTGACATCCAGTTACCCCCCTTTTTTTCTCTCTCTTTCATACTCCTACAACTGCGCGGATCGTCAAATATTGATATATTAGACCTTTTACCAAAATTCCGAAAGCCTCAACATGTCTTCTTAAATATATCGTTCTGCAAGACGTTTTATTTATGATATCCCGAAAAATGTCTCGTCTGTGAGATATAAAGCATTAATCATAAACTTACTGCAATTAGTCTATGAAAAAATCAGTGTATATCAGCTGTGTTCTCATGAATTCGTAACGAATGGGGTTCATCAATAAATGACACGATGGCATAAGTGGAGAGTGGTGTGTGACGGCCCAGAAATGCACACGGAAATTGTTATCGGAAGAGGCGGGGACGACCTAATTTATGGATGATCCCCCACTGACAGCCTCTTAACTCATTCCTTGGCAGTGTTTGATATCACTGACACATAGAAATTTGATTTGCCACACTAGCTAAGTAACTAATCTAGTTTCGAAACTCATTTTAAGACATGTGCGTCTATGCAAGAGGCCACATTACGTTTAAGGAAAGGTCCAGGGTAAGTTTTGTCGTTTTAAGATTAAAGTTTTATTGAATTTTCTTTACGTGTAAGCGTTTCCAAAAAGAAAACGAAAACAATATACATTACATACATATACGTATAGAAATCGTTTCTGTATTATTGATATTCCTATAAATATTAATAGAAATTTATATTTCTGCATTAGAAATATTTCTAAAAAAATTAAGATTTGGTGTATTTGAAACGAAAATTCTCATTGCTGTTTTTGTCTACTGCAAGATCAAGTGTCTAGCCGCCTTATGGAATATTACGTGTTTAGAGGTTCGCATTCTGGAGCGTGACTGTGCAAAGTGGAGCCTGCTAAACGCTTTTATTTTTTTACATCATTTTTGAAACAATTTTTTTTTGTGGCACTGCATAAAATAGTGGCATTAAGCTGTTCAGTGCCCAAAAAGGTGTATAGATCATGGGCATCGCTCCCGAAACACCGCTTTTGGATTTGGTTTCCATTACAGAGTACAGACGCTACCTCCTTCTATCCTAGGGGAAGTTATATACCCCAGCCGCGGCGGTCTAAACTTCCTTTTAGGTTACCGTAAGATATATTCGTGACCTCTTTCCGCAAGACAAAGACACCTCGTCGGGTTAAGTTCCGGATCTTGCTTGTAAGACGTTTTCAGTTGTATGTCCCATTCACATTTTCCTACTCGTTTGATTGAAATGCCCTTCACTCTCATTACCTATAAAATTACACATTGTAATCAGCAGTCTTTTATGTAGTTTTTTCTTATTTTAAGGAAGTTTAGCTCATTTCAAATTCCCAAATCCGTAACTAGCATCTCGTCTATTCATTGTCAGGTCATCGCAAGATCTTGACCCGCTGCAAATATTTTTACAATGACGTAAAATTCCAATGTTATTAGTGTTCTGTAGCCTAAAAAAAGGTGTTGTTAACTTCACGAAAATAGCCCAAAACAATAATTTAATAATTTCAAATGGGTCTTTTCAAGGAATACATTTTTTTAGCACAGTATTTTAAAAGCTTAAATGAGTCGCAATATTTTTTGCAGGGTTACCGAAATCTTTTGATTCAGCATATTTTACGCCTTAAATGACTTCCGGAGCGGTTTTCCTTATAACATTTTAAAAATGCTTTTTTCGGGGAAGAAACCTATACTTCTTAGCTAAGCGACTGCCTTTGACAGAAAGAAGGATGGATCGAAACAAAAGCCGACGACTCCGTGAAAATTTCTACCCGGGGGATCTGCAAGAACCCCCCCCCTCTCCTGCCCCCTCCACGTCCCCTCCCCAAAAGACAAACTATAAGGCACCGCCTTGAGTCATTTCGGACGGACCATGTGCCTAGCATATGCTCCCCCAATTTACTCGTGCCCCTCCCCCCTCCCCTTCCTTGTGTATCTAACACTTTATAAGCAGCGATGTTCTGATCTTTGTCGAGATAAGGAGCTGTTGATTAGGAAACCTTTAAAACGCTCGCCCGCCATAGATAAAAGTAAAAAGAGACGGCTCATTTTTGTGTGTGTATTCTGCGCGGAAGCATACAGGAAAACTTTTTTAAAATGAGCAACTTTTCTTAGCTCAAAGTTCTTTTCTTTTTGTGATTTTCTTTTCATATATACTTTTATACTGTATGCAAACTTGAGGTCGCATATTCAACCTTTTAATGCTGAGGATATGCTTTTAAAAATCATTGGTTTTGTACGAAATTGAAAATTTTTAGGTCTCATATAGTTGTCGATTTTTTTAATCTTTGTTTTTATTTTCATGTTTCAGCGTACCTGTTTAATTCAGTTTTCCCTGAAAGTAGGACTCAAAATTAATTAATTTTTTTAAAAATTTAATTTGGCATGGAAAATTGTGCATTGGACATACATGGGCAAAGGTCTTTCATTGTGGTGGGGTTCTCGTCATCGACTTAATACTTGCAGAGGAGAAGATATGTCCATTTGGATGAGTTGTTTACAGTAAACAAAATGTATTTTTTTTGTTTAAGCTGAGAAGTTTTTAAAGTAAGTTTCTTTGGACTACTACCTTGACTAGCTTATTTTTAGTGTCAGCGAAAGACGTTTTGCGGTGTTAGGAATGCAGTACTTGGAAAGTTTATACTGCAGAACTTTCAAACTGATAAAGAAAAAATTATCAACCCGAAAAGTTTAGTCTGAAAAATTTACTAACTCGCGAGGAAAATATCACCCTGTTTGGCTTATGCATCAGTCAATTTAGTGGTTAATACTGTATATTGTGGGACATTTTGGGCATTACGAGGTGAACTGGGTCATTGTAGTCTGTTCCAAATCTCAAAACCGTCGGTTTGAAACTATTTTTTAACGTAATACACAGTCTAAGACTTTTTGAAGTTATCGCAAACTGTCTTGTGTCTAAAAAGTGTTTCCATTGTGCTCTCAAAATATTTAAAAGATGCGAAATTTTTCTTGAGAATTTTTGACATGTGGTAAAATGTGAGCATTGGTACAACACAATTCCTATTTCATCCAAACTACTAAATCAAACTTCAAAACAACTTCCTGATATAGTGCCTTTAAGCAAAAATGTCCCTTTATTAGTTTGCCGTCACGCAAAAGAGGTTTATCCGGTTCATGATAGATACATCCCCTTTAAACAGATTCATTCCCTTTAAACTAATCCTCGTTATGTTTACATCGCAGCCAGTAGCCCTACGTGAATGTATTGACATCTCATTTAGACGAGGGAAATACTGAGAACTTGAAGACCTGCAATTTAAAAGGGAGACAAGATTTCGCGACTGAAAAGTTCTTCCTTGTGATCAAATTGATTAAAATCTTTCTCTAAGCAACGCCAAGCTTTCTAAAACAAAATCAACGCGATTTCAACTGATCGGACAAGTGATTTTTGATTCACTGACTGAAAATAATGAGTTTTTAAGAAATAACCATGGGCTTAAACTAACAATCGATATGATTCCTCATTGAAATTTCGGCGATATATCCCTTATTTTAATACACCGGCATTTCAGACGTCAAATCTCGGACTTTTCCATAAATTTTCAGTAACTTATTTATTTAGTTACATCTCACTGATGATCAAAGGGTGCGTTTTTTTTCTAGAACCGTGTGTTTACCTGACGGTGTTCTGAATACCTTATTTTCATTCGTTAAGTTAGATCTCGCTGATAATCAATGAAAGTTCTCTGATTTTACGCGGGAAATTGGGTTTTATCTAAAAAACGAAAGGATTATGTCATTCACGAATGATTAAAAAAGATCATTGAGTAAAAATCATAATAATACTGTATAGGAAAACCTCTCAGATGTTCGAAACTTCTCGAGTATATTTTATGCAGGATCTCTACTAAAAATTCTATTGTCTCTAAACGATCGAATCTGCAATTCGAACTTTCTGTCCCGCTCTGCCGTATTCGGGGGGGAAGGGGGG
>Ga0058701_10003102_pt1 | contig 12994 bp, 10 predicted proteins | sample AgamicOrMae_FD_97039 | JGI IMG/M metagenome (GOLD analysis project Ga0058701, IMG submission 97039) | Agave microbial communities from Guanajuato, Mexico - Or.Ma.e | ecosystem: Host-associated > Plants > Phyllosphere > Phylloplane/Leaf | place: Guanajuato, Mexico | collected 2012-06-04
AAATGTTACTTACTGTAACTCATCGCAATCGGGCAAAACCAAAGTAATCCTAATCTAATAGTGTCTAACTTTATATTTAATACAAACTAGGTCAAACTAACCGAATCTTACCTAACTTGGCTTGAGCTAACTTTAGATATAGCATAGATTAAAAACTTCAATCTTTTTATGCGTTACCAAGTGTGTGAGCACATGAGTAGTCCTTTACCTCAGATGAACAGAATGGGACAAATTCATTAAAAAAAAACATCAATGGAAGATTCAATGTCAGATCAGCTTCATTCAGTAAAACAGGAAAAATAAACACAGAATATTATGGATGAGTTCCAAATGTATCTAGTACTAACAAGTAAGTGTGATATCACTGGAAAATCTTGAAGACTGAATTCCAGTTAAGCCGGTGAGAATATGGAAAAGGTTCGTGTTTTGAAAATACTTGAAGGAAAGCGTTTTTTGTCTCGAGACTTAAATTTAGTCCTGTATTCGGACGGCCTTGCATCAAGAGAGGACTAATTGCTGTATGGGAAGGAGACAAAATGCGTCATACCCAAGAGAGAGAAGGGAGAGGGCATTCCAAATGCAAGACCCTTGCGGTTAGGGAAGCCGTTAGGGAGGCTGTTTGGGCACAGCACACCTCCAGTTCTGCCGGAACCTTCCTTGGACCACCATATAAATATATTCTGGTATCGTATGATATGATAGAACTCATGGCTGCAACCGTTATCTATGGCCTTGAAACATCAAACAAACGATCGCATAAGCAGCCAAATTTTATAATCCGATCAAATTTAATACAGACAATAATAATAAAGACAAGCAATCGACCCATCCTAATGAAAATTCACAAACTGCGAAATGCTCGTTCGAAAAACCCACCGACTGCAGAATGCTTGAAACGGGAACCCACCAACTACAGTGTGAATATATTGCAGATGGTGAGTTTTTAGAAAAAGCATCCCGCTGTTAGTGGATTTTCCGGATAAGCACTTCGCAGTTTTTTTTCAAGGTTATCAAAATGTTTCATAAAATTTACATTGCTAATTAGAACAATAAGACGCTATTTAATTAAGTTATTGTGCCCTTTTCAGAGGTTGAGAAGAGCTCAATTTCGACGGATTCCTCAACTCTATTTGCACTCATTTCAACCTTTGCAGCTAGTATACGCAAATGGAGCTATTCAAAACACAACACGGCACCCACACAGCAGAAACACGTACAAAGCTTCACGGTAAGTGAAAGTTAGTTTCTCGCATGCTTATTAAAAATTATTCCGAAACTTGGGTGCACTCCTCCGCACCCACGCAGATTAATATAACCAAACTTTTAACACCCCCAACTAAGCAAATCGTACTGAAACTCCGGCATCTTGCATTTGACACCGGATTCGATTTGAATCAGCAATGAAGAACTTATGCTTGACGACGAAGCACATCGCTTATGTAAAATAGCTCCTGTGTATCGACATCTTGGTGGACGTCTCTTTCGGGGAGGGGCTTGTCCTCGGCAGCTGCGGCCGAGGCCCTTCGCCGCCTCTGAGAAATGCATGGCACCACGTATTGTCCTTAGGATAAAAATGGCCGCCGCTGGGATTGTCGTTCCCTAGAATCGTGATCCCGCTACGACCAATATCGCTTTCGGGAGGAGAGCCTATTAGCCAATTCGTAACCATCCTTTTCGCGGGAGCGTCGCTGGAACGGCTTTTGGAACTGCAATGATAACTTTTTTGGGACGACACTGAATTATTACTCCTGTGCATGAAGGATGAGCGGCAATGTCTTCAACAAATTCTGTAACGTTCAGCTCGCAAGGGTGAGTGCTACAACTGTCCGCCCCAGATTCTCTTGGTATTTTCAGGACTGCGATATAGTGGTATGAAAAGGTACCCATTCCCTGAATTTGCTGCCAAAATTCACGTTTGAAAATAGCGTCCTATTTGGAACATTTTTTTCGACATAATTTAAAGCCAATAATCATTCCTTGTAGAACACCTCAAAGAAGCGCCCTAAGGTCAGAAGTTTTGAGGATTTTGCGATATTTCCAGCCGTTTTTAAGATATTGGTAATTTATTGTGTTTTTACACTTTTTTTAAAAAATTGAACGCTGCTTTTAAGGTAGGAAAACTGCGTTCCAGCAGCAAGATTTGGGCGTAGATATCTTTCCATACAACTATCTTAAATCTTGAAAGTTTCAAGAAAATAGGAGGAGGCAAGTTAAGACATTCCACTTGCTAGCTATAAGTTAACCAAGCTTTATACCTTACCCGAACCTAAACTTCCTTCACCTAATCAATCTAGAAGGCGGAATTTTTCCGACACTGAATTTGTCCGACACGGAAGTTTCTCCGACGAATTTGGGTGTCGTTAGGTTGGGTTTTGTCGGACAACTTCCGTGTCGGACAACTTCAGTACACCAAATATTAAATAAAATATTACATATATATTTAGATAAGTTTATATATATTTTAGATATTTTAATAGATTTATAATATTAAATTAAATAGCTATATCAGCTCAAATCAAACTTTTACGAGCATTTATGAACAACTTCTCCTAGCGTAGCAATGGTTTTCCGACTAGGATGCATAAACATTTCATGTTACAGCGTAAGGTATTAGTACCTCTTTCTAGTTATCACGAAACTCTTATTATCTTTAAAGCTATTTTCTCCAGTTTCATGAAAAAAAGGAAAAGAACACTTAATTTTTGAAACTTTTCACTAGTATTAAAAAAAAGGAAGAATAAGCAAAACTTTTAAGCCCTCCTCCGAAAGGAGGTGAACTCAGAAACTACACCACATACTACATGGTGCACTTAGGCGAAGAATAGGTCGGAAACGTCTCAAACGAAATGTCCACATCATTAGATTTCCCGGACAGCAATCACCTAAGAGTACAATGCGGCGTGTTGAACCCTTTTCGCCTCTGAATGCATTTATAACGATCATTACTATCACAGCTGGAGGAATCAATGCAGTCACGATGGGTCGTTTACAAGTCCCACTCCATCGCCTAGAATGTCACCTTGGAGACGTTCCACAACATTGCGGTCCGCGTCCAAGCCCATTGCCTGCGCCCCACGCCCCCGCCATCAGCAGCCACGGCAGCGGCACCCAAGTCCCTCGCGGCACATCCAGTAAATATGCCGCATTTTCACGCCGGCCGGCTTTTGGGATTTCGTGCCGCCCCCAATTTTGCTTGGGGGATCACCGGCGAGCTACGCTCAACCTCGGTGACACTCTCTACGCTCTGGATAGTATGGAGATCTCGGCAATTTTGACCGGGGGGAAGACCATCGAAACTTGACAAGATTTCTCTTCAGTCTCAACGCCGTTCAAGGTCAATTTTATAGCTGAAAATTTCTGTATTTCTTGTGTTTCTCAGGTTTAATCCGTCAAATAATGGGGATAAAACACAACCTGAGAAAATTAACCTAGGTAAGGTTCCTTCATATATCTTTCCTCTCTGCCAGTTTCTCGGTGGCAGTTTCGAGAAACGGCGTTAATATATCCATACAGTGAGGTCAAGCTAAATCATGTTAAATTAAGTTTCGAGTCGTGCGTACTCGTATTAAGCCTCGCTCTGCTCAGTGAGGCAAAGTGGAGCAGGCTACAAAATCCAACCTCCCAAACTCAAGAGTACGGTTATTTTGGTCTTAGGAAAACCTATTGACTCACCGTGCGGTTGATTATCCCCAGAAAATCATACCTGAAACAAAGAGAATATATTGAATATAAGATGAAAGCTTTAATAATAAGCATAACAGAAGGGTTTGACTCCAGAAGCGAGTTCGAGATGGTTATGAAGAATGGGTTTGATCTTGATAAAACTGTCGAATCAATCAGTCTCAATAATATCGCGTCTTTCAAGACAAAAAGAAAAAAAGGAAGAAAAAAGTCGAATCCGTGAAACAAATCGGGTTCTAGTAATCACATCAAACGGTTCTTCAAACGACAGAGCCTTCGTGTGTCCTTTATCAGAGCTTATTTGAAATTTTATGATCGCTCTGACAAGTAGAGATTGAAAACCCTCCATCTTCAGCTCCAATCATCACAAAGACTTCGTTCCTTTCAAAAAAGAAAAAAAAGGTCTCGACGTCGCCATAGAAGAGGGAGCCCACGGGCTGCACGTTATAAAAGGTTTTGTTATACCAACAAAATCATTTGCTAGGGATAACAAAAACATTTTGTTACAAAAACAAAAAGTTTAGTTCTATCAACAGAACGTTTGGTTGATGCAGCAAAATTTTTGGTTGCAGCAGCAAAAAAAATGTGTTGTCCCTAATTTTGTTGCCGTAACAAACCATTTTTTCCGTGCACGCCAGATTTCGTGTCTTTGTTCGAGGTCAACTTTCTAACTAGGAAATGTAACCTACTGAATGACGCATCCTGCTCAAGTACTAAACGTAACACTAGCTTAACCTTAAAGTCAAGTTCCAGTACTAGTTTTAAAACGTAACACCCAGTAAAAACAACGCAGTGATATTTCTCAACTTGTGTGAGTTATGAGGTTAGATACCACCAATAAGAGTAAGTTTTTTTTTAAAGGCGATATCCGACGCTGGACACGTTTGACTCATAATTTTACCGCAATTCCACGAAAGCATTCGCCTCTGTAAAGAATTTTGGCAAAGTTAAGAAACTGCTGATTTGAGGTAAATACAGCAGCAAACTCTGCGGTTCATCAAACAAGGTCTGGGAGTTCACGACTTGGATGATGGGAAGTTAGGAGGTAGGCCTAATGCTAAGTTCCAGTTGCCTTCAAACATGTCAGTTGACGTAAATGTCCTTGCCGTTCCTCTGCATCCCACGACGTGACACAAGCGGTACATACAACTTACCCCCCGAGCGCATATTTCAGTGTTCCAAGTTTCTGAGCCTTATTACTATCAATTTAGTAATTCCGCACATTTCTCTACATTCCACTTACAGGTTCAAAGGTTCGATATCTTCTTTTGTCTCTGACCTTTATTCATGAAGAAAATCGTGATCGAAGAGAGAACAGATTTAAATCATAATGCGAGGTCATTTGAAAAAAGAAAGAAAAACAGGCATTATGAGGAAATACCTCCGAATAGTGAATATTTCTCATGAAACGGTTTTAAATCTTAAGGGAGGAGAGCATAGAGGAAAAGTAAAACAATTAAAAAGATTGATTAAAAACTGCGTTTTATGGTAGATGATAATCTACTTTTAAAAAAAGTTTTAAGAAAATATTTAATAGCAATATAATATAATAGCAACTAATTTTTAATGCATTAAGCGAAACAACTTGAGACACGTCCGCCTACGGGGTGACGGTAACAATCATGTATTTGCATGAATTCAAACCATGGCTTGTTTTCGTCTAGCTTTTATCTTATTTTAAACACCTGGATTATTTCGAGATTCAACTTCTCAATTGAACATTCATTCTCTAAAACATCGCTTTTCTGTTCCCCTCGAAAGAAAATTTCACTACCAAAGTGAGATAAAACGCTTTTTTAAATGATTTTCCCGTCTGTATTCTTGAAGTGTCAAAAGCCTTAGGATAAAAGTACCTGCACTTTTAGAATAAAGCAACGATTTTATTACATGTTCCACTTGTTTTCTTGTACTTTTTCAAGCCACATCGTTTATTTAAAATACATTTTCTTTTTTACAATTTCCACCATAGTTTACCTCTTGCATGAAAATATGAGGATCAATGTTAAGAAGTAAGCGGCACGACTTAGTAAGCGCTAGGCTCGGATTTTCGATACGATAACGTGTCGTATGCCTCGCGTCGTTCATATCTACACGAAAGGCAAGCAAAGTAAAATGCTATAGCTTCTAAATGTAACGGAGGGTAACGTGATCGGAATAGTATTTGAATAATCTCACTGAGATAATAATCACACAAGCGATCGGAGTGAAATAGGCTGATTTTGGAGCACGGATAACAAAAGGCGAGAAGGGAAATTTTGAGCAAATACGCTTTGTGAGTCAGGCCAGGCAGGAGTGACGTCACCCTCGGCAATATCATGGAAATGGGCGAAACTGCAATCTGGAGTCCGACTGTCACCCCTCCTGTACCTACCCCAAGCCCTCACACCATTCCGCGGCCGTGTCTTCGTTACTTTTCTGCTCCAACAGCTCCCACTTATCAGGACTTCATCCCATTCTATCGTCAAAGCCAAATCAAATACAGCAGCAACCCTCTTCAGATGTGGCCCATCTTACCGATCATCACATCCCTAGCGCGTGGCCGACAGAGGAACCACCTTGCGGTAACAGCTGGTAACCCAAAGCTAGGCACAAATGTGTGTAAAGTAAACGGCCCATTTATAAGAGGTCTCGGGGGGTTCCATAAGGGACGGAAGTTTGCCTCTTATGGACGCGATCGCGAGGGTAGCAATGACCACAGGCCTGAGGGTCAAGATTTGATAGCTATGGCTTCATCCGGACGCACCTGGGACTGGCGTGCACACTGCCCACTGGACGTATTGTTGCTGCAAGGGATACTGCAACAGAGGAGGCTTCGATCTTCACTACTGCTGCCACGAGAGAGGAAAAAGTAGCCTTACAAGAAAGCCCTGTGTCCCTTTTGAACGGCTCGTGGGATAGGAGAAAGGGGGGGATCTTGTGTCGAGAAGATATCGTAAGAGAAAGAGACCAGAAAAGAGGGAGAAGGGAAGAAGGAAGAAAGTTGAAGACGGATAAACCGTGGGGATACATACGCGGAGAGAGAATAATTGAGAAATTGGGAGAGAGTAGAAAGTCGGAGAAGAATAGAAGATTAGAAGAGGAAGTAAAAACTGAGACCGATGAACAAGTCTCTGGTCTCACTTCAAACTGGACTTCGTATGCCATTAACAAAGTCTCACTGGCACGAGAGTATAAGTAAAAGTTAAGGAAGACGTGTGATTCGAAAATTGATGAACAGAAAAGGGGTCGTTTAAGTATTTCGTTTCGCTAATTTTGGCTCCCTTTGGTTTCCCTACCTCCCTCCATTCGCCAGAGTTACACTGAGATAGACCCCTTTCCCTCCCCTAGCTCAAACGTAATTCTTGAAAGCCCCCCCCCTTCAATATGATAAAAAGTAAGGAAAAGGACGTAAAATGTAAGGAGGATAGAAAGTTGGGGATTTGGTCGTAGAAAAAGGGATAGTGGGAGTTGGAAGAACTGTCGGAAATGAAACTCCCGTGCTATGCAGGTTTCTAACGAAGGAAAGGGTTACAGTGAGCTGTGGAACTCCAAAGGTTTCAGAAAAACTCTAGCTATGAATGGTGAACATTTTATTTAAAGAGATAATAAAGAGATTTTTGCCATAAAACAAACTTTTTTTTCAGCTCAATCAAAACCACTTCATTACTGCCAAATTTACGGAAAATTTCCGCTAAATGGAAAAAGTCCAGATAAGGTAGCTTTACTGAAAATCCTACTCCCTTTCTTATCACCCCAAAACTGTAACGTCTCTTCCCCTCCGAGGCGTCGAAGTGTGCTACCTGAAAAGATATTGACTATCCCGGGTAAAAGGAAGTTCGAAAGTGCGTTGACAAGTTCCACCGCGTCCCGCATCTCGGTGTTGATCGTTCCCGCTTGGATGGCGCTCTTTGTAATCCTCTGATTGCGGAAAGAATGCCACTTTGAGAAAGAAGTTCCGGAATGAAATTCGCGTTAAACAAATCCGGATCTAAAAACGACTTTCTTTTCGAGCCATTTCTCGTAACAAAACGCGGGGAGAGGAAGCCTCAGGCCAAAGAAATGACTGTCATTTTTATGGCGGATCCTCCAAACAAACGTTGGCGGACGCCGTAATTTTTTGGGTTATTCCCATCTCGAGCCACAGACTTACTTGTTCCAACTAGTAATGGCACGCGATGCAGCCGAATATATCGACGTGCGCGCATTAGACAGATATGTTTTTAATCCTATTCACTGCTCGACTTTATTTGCTAGTTTCACTTTTTCTGTTTGCTCCGCCTCTACATTTACACCCTTTCCACCTGTAAACTCTATCTCGTACACCTTCACAGGCCCCATTGTGAAAAGAAACAAAGACGAACTTTTTATTTCAAAAGCTCAACTTTTATTTTTGGGTCCCTCCTTTTGTTAATGCATGCCCCGAGAAGCGAGGAATAGGGAAAATAGCTAAACTTCACCCTGCCGATCTTTACCAAACCTTACCCCTCTACCTTCCGAAGAGGAACACAGAAAAAACAAAACACCCGTTTCAGGGAATGCCATACCTGTTTTGGGTATAAAACCAAATCGGGGGTAATACGTAGTACGTAATTTTACGGCATAAACGTAGTCTATGCTCAGCCACATCAATGGAAAGCTCTGGCCGAGAACGTTCAAATGATATGACTGAACAAAGGTCTATCTTGAAAAATAACCAGAATATACGTACTACCCCCTTTTTTGTTTCACACCCAATTAACAGGGATACATTCCCTGAAACGGGTGTTTGGCTTGAACTGTGAACAAGACTCGATAGTCGAGGCGGTAACAGTAAAAATTCTATAAAAAACGTGGTACGAAAAAAATGGGTGATTTGGTTTTATATAACAGACATTTTGAGTATTATTATTTCTTTGCTGAGGTATGCTTTACGCAGAAATTACGGATTACGTTATTGTAATAAAGACACTGAATAGATGGGATTAAAATAACCGGGAACCAGAACGTTTAAGAGGACTGATACGAACAAGTTTCTATCACCCTACCAGCAACCCCTTTTTGGATAACCGATATTTCGAGTGGCGGTAAGAGTCGAGAAAAACATAGGCAGTCAGAACGGGAGTCAAGAAATCGCAACCAGGCCAAGCGAGCAGGGTATATTTCTTCCGAGGTCATAAATTCGTTTCGCAGACTCGCCATATCCACGGATAACCCAGCACGCTTGTTCCTTAGTAGTTATCAAGAGGCCAAAGTGTTATCTGATGAGAGAGAAATATTTAATTTTCTCCCTTCTTCGCACCCTTTCACCCCTGTATTATTTCATGAGACGCCAGCGACTTGCCAACTACGTGACAATGTTTTCGCTAAATTTATAATCACTGCCCTACTCATTATTGCTGGAGCCACTTTTCAATCTCATTCCTCAGTCTTTAACGGCAAATCCTACAAATAGGAACAGTTCCCTGAACATGGCTCTAGACCACGTAACACAACGATTTTTCACATCCTACGATTTTTCACATTCGTATTTCTAAGAATATTTGTTAGAGGTTTGCATTACGATACGACGACTGCATGCCAGAAGCTAACGAGTCATTTCAGGGATGAAGGAAGGGATGAATCGATTATTGACTTGACGAGGAAAGAAGTACAATTTATAAATATGGTGAGGCTTCAAAAACCTCTCGGAAACATTAATATTTTAGTCGATATCAACGCCATGAAATGACTTTCTCCGGAATACTTCCTGTCAGAAGTCGGCATACAGGCGCACTACCTCATGCGGAAGTTCACCTGCGAGGATTAGAAGGCTGGTGGCGCACCGGCAAGGCAGGAAGCGCCATGCCGTCCGCTCCACTACGCCGAATATCTCGCCTGTATGACTGCGAAAGCGATCGCAGCTAAATTTATCGCCAAGTACTGGATCATGCCATATTCTCAGAGAGGAGAACACACTTCCAACAAATGTCTCATTTTAACCAAAATCGTACCAGCTCTGACATACGTGTAGCGATCCATCGTGAAATCGTGGGACTGGAACAGCCAACTGCTAAATGAGATCTCGAAGAGGATGTAATGAAGAGGATGAAAGATGCGGGTTCAATAACATCTGATGTCAATGTAGAACTATGCAACCTTTTTTCGGTACATTGTTGTTGTTGTTTTCTTTTCTTTTCTTTTTTTTTGTTTTCTTTTTCTTTTTCTTACAAAGTTGTTTTATTCTATTTCGACTCCACATTACCATTAGCTTTCCCGAAGGGACTACAGCGAAGCTATGCACAAGCACTATATCCAAGATTCACAAGGTGATGGTGTTGGGTTGTTGTATCCGCTTTTCGTTCGTTCGTCAAAAGAGGTAGAACACAAGAGCTGTAAAATAACTCTATCTCGGGTTGTACGATTCAAGCGCAGCTTAGAATGAAAATGAAGCGAGAAGAGCGATAAAACAATGTCCTCTCATTGCAAAAACATGAGCTAATCGTTTGAAATCAGTGAAGACTTTCCAGTGCTCGCAGTGATGAATCTAGCTCTGAATTGTGCTTCCAAGTCAAAGCTGTAAACAGAAAGCCTTTCGGAAGACGTCCATCTGTCGTGCGCATAACGAAGGAGGCCGCATCTCTGGCATACCCGCGTCCTCTGTGGTTGATTTACAAACTAAATGTTCTTCGAGCGCAAAAAGACGAACAAAGCTGGGCGAGATCTACTCCATCGTATATCAGCTGAGAGGCGATTTGTTTTTCGTACGGACCGCTGCACATTACATTTTCGCCGCAAGCGATATGTTTTTTTTTCTTTTTTTTATGTACTTGCATTTGCATGGGTGGAAAAAGTACTTTGGAGTTGTGATCACCTCCATGAAAACACAATAATAGCACAATAAGACGATGGTGGAAACGTGGTCCAAAGCAGTGGGTGCTAGATACTAGCAGTTTATCAGTGCAAAACCTAAATGCAGAGGAACGTTCTACTCGCTATGTCACGATTAAACAGAGCCGCCTACTTGGGCAACAACCTAACGACCCATCCTGATTAAAATCCACCAATTGAGAAGTGCTAGATCCAAAAATCTACCAACTGCAAAGTGCTGGATCCGAAAAAAAACACCAAATATTGTGAATGGATTGCAGTTGGTGAATTTTTAGGACAAGCAAATCGCAGTTGGTGGATTTGCCGGATACGCACTTCGCAGTTGGTGGATTTTCATTAGGAGTGATCGATGAGCCAATCAAACGCTGCGGATACTATCAGGAATTCACATGCAATAATCTGAGTATAAACCATCACCACTACTTTGAAAATCTTACTTTACGTCTGAGAGAAAATCGATCCCGTAGGTCGAGTGGCTTGATTTTTTTTTTCAGTTTCTGGAGAGTTTAAGGGTTAAGTAGTCCAGGTGCAATCTTACACAATTCAAGACACCCGATTTGTTTTTGAGACCTTATACTTATTCATCTACCTGTTCCAACGAATCACAGTCAACTATGACCTTCGGGTCGCTTCACGGTTGAAGCTCGCCCAGGGGAACTTCCAGTTGCCTCGGGGTTGAAATAACCTTGTGGCACCGAGTCCCTTCCCCTTCCCTAAAACAATATACCGGCACAAATGTCGACTGGGAGCAGAATGACAACGCGCCCGATGCGCCCACGAGGACCAATCTTCTTTTCTTTTTTCTTTTTCCTCTTCTTTTTTTTCAATTATGCTTCTGTCATTTGCCTTGCACCTACGTCGGCGGGATTTCCTTACAGTGGTCCACGTAGCTCATTTGCGTACTACATCACATCAGGAAGCCCAGGGTTTTGAAATAAGTAGGTCACGTAACCTGCCATTCGTTAGAGCTGGATTTTTGTATCCTTTTAAAATGCAAAATACAAGCAGAGTTTCAAGTCGAGGAAGGATTAAGGCATAGATAAAACAAGGCGGAGATTTCAGCCAAATGGTGTGCCTTCTTTTTAAGAATTGCCCGATGTAAATACTTCTTGGATTTATAGCCGCCTTTGCAAAGGAGGGTCAAGAATTCGGACACTTCAAGAGGCGATTAGCTGGATAATCAGCGTCCGTGACAATGGAAGAATATTTAGCACCAAAATCTCTTGGTTCAGATTTGCCATTTTAAAGCTTTTCCGAAGTAATTTATTATACTTCTCATTACAGTGTAAAATATTTTCAGTGCGACAAAGTAATGAACATCCCTCCCCCCCCCCAAAAAAAAAAACCCTAACCCTTCAACTCGAGACAGAATTCACTTCTTCTCAAAGACATAGGGGAGAGTGGCCACCATGAGACGGTTTTGTCATAAGCTCTCTTATGCTGCATTATGAGGTATATTGCGGAATTTTTCTACTAGTAGATGGGTATAAAAATATGCGCTCCAAGTCAAAAAGGACAAACATTTGATAAAGAAAACTATGTCAGAAAAATTACTGTTAACCTCGATATTGCAAGGAAAATTGTTCATTTTCTCTCGTAGCCACAGCGGCTGTCGTGTAGCCACAGCGGCTGTCGTGTAGCCACCGCTTTCAGAAAAAAAATATTGATGGGCTAAAATTGCACTCCGTTTCTAGTCTATACCAAATATGCTTTGCTGAGATCAGGCTAAGGCAACCTCATCTAAATAAATACAAATGCAGGCGCACAACACTATAGACCTCACATTAACTAATTTATCCAAAAAGCCGCGATTAATGTTACGATTCGGTCCCTCGCAGACTTAATGAGCCAGTCGAGCATGAGCATAGAATAAGCTCCTTAACATTGACAAGTCTTCAACATTAGAATTAACCAAATTTCAAGTTCTTTCGTCGACATATTAATCTGACAAGGGTTAACAAAAGCGACTATAAGGCCACTTTACCTGGGTCAAAGACGTGTTGTAATCGGGGATTAGCGTCCGACCCACTCTTTGCCCTTCATTAGCCCCCAACCCCCGGATTTGGCAGCCTAGTTATAGTCTTTGGTGAATGCCGAGACCTCAGACATGTGGCTATTGCGGTTCTGATCCTACGTCAAAGATAGATCCCTTGCTAATGACGGTACATAGACTGTCTACCCTTTGGTCATTCCCTCATTTGTGGCTCTCTTAGCACAGAGACCCAATTTTTGTCAATTACGGTAAGCAAACAACGATGTGTCTGTAAGTTCCAACCCAAGTCGAGCATTTACCTTGTTGAATGAATTCGGCGAGCCGATTCCAAGAACTGTTCATATAAGGGTATGATAAATGCCGTAATTGTTACCCACAAAAAAAAAACATTGACAATGTAAAGTGAGCCGTCGCTTACGTCATGATAATTTCGTTAAATCAAAGCGGTGATATCAGCGTCGCTTTGGCGTCTTTAATAAGGGATAAAAGCTAGTG
>Ga0058701_10003103_pt1 | contig 12991 bp, 9 predicted proteins | sample AgamicOrMae_FD_97039 | JGI IMG/M metagenome (GOLD analysis project Ga0058701, IMG submission 97039) | Agave microbial communities from Guanajuato, Mexico - Or.Ma.e | ecosystem: Host-associated > Plants > Phyllosphere > Phylloplane/Leaf | place: Guanajuato, Mexico | collected 2012-06-04
CCGCTCGGCTTGACGACGGAGGGTAGCACCAAATTTAAACCAAAAGGTTGAAAATGCTACCTTAAAAAATTACAGTGTGTGCGCAATAGGAAATAGGTGGTCTCATGAACTCAAATATTTGAAGTTGTTTTCTCGATGAGGTGAAGTGCAAAGCCGTCTTTTTTTACAAAGTATGTACCCGTATGATTGCGCTCATTGTCAGGATTGAAATCCAATAGCACTAAATGATTGATCGTGGATTGACGATGCGCACACTATAACAAGGCTTCAAGAGTTACATTTTCCACCTCTAACGTTCTACCCTGCTTCAACATTGCCTTCTTTTACGAAGATTAACAACATACAAACGCAAAGGTTAGCTTTCGTGTCCTGTGACTATCCTCGCTGTGTTTCCGCTTGCCTTGGCGACCAACAGTTAAGTCCTGCCAAAAGGTATTTCGTTGCAACCTTTCAGTGCTAATCTGTGTTTAATTCAAGATGGTTCATTTTTCATAAGCTTGTACAAAGGGCAATGCTGATAAGCAGTATTTAATTATACATCCTTACAATCCATTTCCACTGTCTAATGGACAATTTCCACGATGGGGTCGTTATTTATATGTAGTCCGCATGACACCACAGCTAGCATATTTCGATATAGGCAACCAACTTGACACGTGTGTGTTTGGGTTGCCTAACTGGCGGATGGACGGCGCGGCGTATGGCTGATGAAAAACATGGAAGAAACGATGATGCAGTTTCGGGAAAAACTTTAAATGATAACGAAAAACTAGTTCGGCTGCAACGCATTGCAGTCGGACGTACAGAAACACTTGAAGCGCCTATTTATTATTTGCCTTACGCAGGAAATAACGTCGTCATGTCTACAACTCTTGAGGAAAAGCCACTCATTTAGCTACTTAAAAGAGCAAACTTGAATCCTATACGAGAATTTCACTCCGATTTTATCAAAAGCGTGCTAGCGGACTGATGGAAGTATTGGCAAGATGTAGCCAAAAAATCAAGGGCGTAGGAGCCTATAGGGACGCGGGCAGGACGCGGGGTCCTCTGGACCAAAAGTTCCAAAGGTAAAAGGAGAAGAAGACATGGAGTGGAAAAGCTTTGTCCACGCATATGGATGAAATTAGGCGCTGCCTCATTGCACTGGTAACCGTTTCGATCATTTTTTTTAACGAGACTGTTTGTACCAATGCGAATAACGGTGAGGAGAAATGATATAATTTAATACCCGTAAGCGCATCACACAAGCAAAAAGTTTCTACCAAAAAGTAGTTATTTATTGTCATTAAGGTCGCGGTCTCCTTGTAATATCACTATAAACCTTTGGAATAGATAGGGCTAATACCACGTAAACTTAATTTTATAATCAAAGCAACAGAGTTTATCGCTTTTGAGCGATAGTTACGATTGATTAGAAACGAATGGATTTTATTTAAAATATTGAGCGAGAGAGGTAAGCAACCCGCACAGAGCCGCACGACGGCTCTGACTTACCGTTCCCCTAGTTTTTAAAATCGTCCTACGCCCTTGCAAAAACAGTACCGTACCTAAGAGGGATACTATGGAGGGCACGAATGCCCTTCCCATACAAACGTTTAGAGAACATCAGTTCTGCTCGGTAAATAAAGTGCGGTATAAAAACCAGCACTGTTACACAAGGAAGACAAGTAAAGTACGCCATCTCGCTCCAACTAGGTCTAGAAGCGGTGTTAGAATCCGCGATTTCGTAAAAACCACGATCAAGTCGAGACACATCACCTAGCGTGTCGGTTATGTTTAAGGTCGCTTTCAAGTTGAGCACAGCAAACAGGTGATTAACCGTGGGTTATCTTTACCGATTAAGATGTTCATTGCGTTTATAAATGACATCGCGAAATCTGGCAACACCGATGAGCAGGATGGTCCTCCGAGCAGCTAAAAAATAGATATGAAACGCCTAGTCATTTTTTTTTGTGTGAAAAAGAAGGGGTACTTTGATAGAAGGCCTGAAATACACCCATAAACGCACTACACATTAAAATAACTTCCAGTGCCGGCTTGTAGACTTAAAACTGTTGCACGACGCATTGATTGAGGCATATCAGAAAGTGGAAGCACTGTAAAACAGCCGTTAAAATTCCAATGATAAATAATAATGATAAAAATAATGAAAAAACGGTACACCACCGCCTCTAGATCTTAACACAAAGGGATCGCAACAGCTCACCACCGACGACTTGAGTTGAAATCACAATTTTATTTTAAACTAGTAATCTTTCATCGGCGGAATGACATTTTGATTCTATACTCACGTTCAGCTCATAGGTACAGCACTGAACATGGAGAGCAAGACATCGCGGAAATGTGTTCCATAGTTTTAAGAGGCCACTAGTTTGCTAAATAAGAGGGGGGAAAAAAACGGGAAGCCCTGCAATGACACGATGGGAACCACCGAAGAAGTCTAAAATTTTACTCACCACTACGACGCCTTCGCACGGCCTCCGCTGGGGGGTGTAAACGGGGAGCATTCGATAGCGCCAAAAACCGCAAGCGCCAACGCCGCAAACGCCGAAGTTTGTAACCGCCAAATGATAGGTAGGCCTTTATAGGTTAGGTTAAGTTAGATTGGGTTAAGTTAGATTAGGTTTGTATAGCGGTTATGAACTTTGGCGTTTGCGACTTTCCTCGCTTTGCGGTTACGGATTGGCGCTTGCAGCGTTGGCGCTTATGACAGCTACCCGTGTAAACAACACCCGCGTCCCTCCCTCAAGTGGGGCACAGCAATGACAGCAACCAGCAGGGTGCAGAGTGTGCAGGCCCATCACGCACGTTCAGTCTCTGCCATGAATCGACAAAGAGCTCCTCATTGTCAAAAGATTCTTCGCCGTTATCCACAACTGAACACACGATCAAAAACGACTGAAGCACAAGCACGGCAAACACGCACTTGCATTCGACCACGTTCCACGACGAAGCAGTCCACGAATTTCACAGCTGAAACGCTGAAATCGGAACGGATTCGAGTCAAACAAAAGAAAGCACCGGCGCCGTCGTGGCTAATAGTTTCATACTTATTTAAGACTCATTTTCTGCACCGGAACCTTCATAACGCACCTACACCACCATCACATGCCACTTCTTGCATGCCATGCCACCATCAACATGATCAACATCAACAATCACGAGCAATCACTTCTCTCCACTTCTCTCTTTCCCCAGCCTACGGACGGAGAGCCTCCCTCCCTCCCTCCTCCCCCTCCGCTCTTTTAAGATTTTTCCTCCTCCCCCTCCGCTCTTTTAAGATTTGTAGTTGTTTTATACAAAGGTTGTATCCAGAGTTTTAAGTTAAAAATATAAACGACCCCCGAAAAAAAAACAAACACAAACCATAGTAAAATATGAGTTTTGTATCGATATTACTCAGTTTAAAAAAAATGCAAAAAACTCGGTAAAGAGCGGCTCTTTATTTTGTATTGTTAGTCTATGAGAAAAGAGAGAGTTGCTTCTCCTCTCTACTGTTCATAGATTTGACCTTGATAAATGATTATCTTTTTTAAAAAAAACTTTAAATTTACTTTTGCCCGTCAAAGTTGTGTAAAAGCAATATAAATTTAGTTATTTCACTATTCTTCACTTGTACTTTTTGCTATAAATCGTAGTCGACAAGTTGGAGCTTGTTTTACGATGTGAGACGTAGCGCACAGTAATGTTTACAATCGCTGATATTCGCTTCGCTAGTTATGTTTACATTCGTAGACATAGTTTGATTTCGCGCTGTCCCGGCTGGAACTTTGTTATTGAATTCCTCATTTTATTGAAAAGTTTTTCTTAGCTTGCTTTGCCAAAAAACGTGAGTGTAGAACCCTCCTTTAAGGTATTATTGAACAATAGGCGTTGTGTTCGTGATGTACAAAATTGACTGTTCTTCGACATATTTTGACAAGTTAGGCTTATTCTTTGTGTTATTACGGCTAGAAACAAGAAATGTCATCTCAGTGTGTTAATTATGTGGTGTCGTTCCTCGTAATGGTACGAATAAGCTTAAATTTCTGACGCAGGATGTAGAAAGTTGGGTTAAGTTGCCCTTTCGTTGTTGCGGAGTACAACTGAGAACGCCTTCGTATTAAGCTTTAAACGTGTGTTCTGAATTATTGATTACCCTGGCTGCAGTTGAAGATGTCATTTTAAAGTGGTTGAAGCCCTCTTTGACATATCATTTGTTTCTGATGAACTCTGAGAGATATAGTAACTGCACAGTGAGTGGCATGCATTCCTTTAACTTTTTTTATATTTGCCTCTTTTTTTGTAGGTTGTCACTATGGTTGGAGTAGAAACAGTTGAAGTTCACCTGGACCCTGCGGAGCATTTAAGTTACACCCCAACCTCCCAAACCTTGTTGGTGCAGGGTCCTCTTCCGGCTGGCTCTTCAGTTTTAACAATTGCAGGAAGTTTACCCCCACAACCAACGGCCATTCAGGCTACACCACAGCCTATGCAGACGGATAACCAAGTTATTTCTACTGATAGTCAAACACTTCAACCTGTAGTTGTAACAGGCAGTGGCGCTGTGTGAGTCAGACATTATTATTATGCAGTAAGGCTAATATTATACCTTGTCAAATCAATTTTTTTTTCTCACACAATTCTTTTCTTGTCTGTAGGCGTAAGCTTGTTGTAAAGCCAGAGCATAGCATGGCTTGGTTGGAACAGGAAATTAAGGAACTAGAAAGAAACAAGACTAAGCCTGAAACAGGTAAGATAATGCAACCTTTTTCTTTTCTCCAAAAAAATGGTCTGTTTTTCAATTGGTTTTTCTCATAGGTAACTTACTTCTCTGTCCATGGTGTGCTGTGCCGTATGCCGCTGCGACCTATTTGGAGCGTCACAAGAAGAACTGCCAGAAGTTTTTGGAAGCTGTTGCTCAAAACCAAGTTTCACCTCACACCCAAGCTCAAGTCCATGTTCAAGTTCAGACCCATCCCCAAATTCAAGTTTTAACGCATGACCAAATTGAAGCTTCTCCATCATCAGCTGATGCTCAAGTTCAGGCGCAGGTACATGCTCAAGTTCAAGCACAGGTCCAAGCACATGTTATGCAGTCCCATTCCTCCCACCAAATCCATCCTGCAACTCAAGCTTTAGTTCATGTTCAGCCTCAAATTCAAGCACCGACTCAAATACAAGTGAACTCGAGCAATCAAGTGGAAGTTCAGCAAGCTCATGTTGTGGTGGGGCTTGATAAGACAGGCCATATGTGCGGTATCGGGCGCGGAGTGTGCGCTCGATGCAGCCCAACAAAGCTACTGCGAAATCCTATCACCGTCGGAGAGGTTCCGATCGACATCAGCGGTCTCTTTCCAGCGGACCGCGATGTGGCGGAGGGAATCTTGTTCGTCGACAAGCCGTATTGTTTCACTGTTAGCAAGGGACTCATCGCCGAGGCGAAACCGGCCAGGGACCAGCTCGCTAAGCAGTTCGCGTGTTCAGATTGTGGCGAGCTGTTCGCTCGTAACAGTGCCCTGAAAGAACATTTCAAAATCCATGCGGGAGAAAAGCCTTACGGTTGTATTGAATGTGGAATGAGGTTTGCGTGCACGAGTCATCTCAAGGAACACTGCCGGCTGCATGCTGGCGAAAAGCCGTTCGGCTGCACGGACTGCGGAGTGTGGTTCAGTCGGAGCGAAAATCTCAAGGAGCACTGTCGGAAACACAACGTGGGGCAAGATAGGGACTTCGGCGAGTTCGCAGAGCGTCGGGACGTGTTCCTTCGACCGGGACTAGTCCCAAGCCCAGGGCCAGGCCCAGGGCCGGCCATGAAAGACTCGAGGACACCCACCAAGGAACGGCCCTTCAGCTGTTCCGACTGCGAAGAGCGGTTCGTTCAGAACAGCGATTTGAAGAGGCACAGCGGGGTCCATTCGGGCGACAAGCAATTCGGTTGCACCGAATGCGGTCACAGGTTCACCAGGACTAGCCACCTCAAAGAGCACATGCGCATTCACACGGGAGAGAAACCGTACGAGTGCAATGATTGCGGCGAACGATTCACGAGGAGCAAAAGCCTGAGGAGACACAAGTTGGTGCACACGGGCGAAAAGCCCTTCCCGTGCAGCTTCTGCAAAGAGCGGTTCACACAAAACAGCGATTTGAAGCGGCATCTTCTGATTCACACGGGCGAGAAACCGCATGCGTGCAGCGAGTGCGGAGAAAGATACACGAGGAGTAGCGGCTTGAAAGAACACTTTCGCACCCACACTGGCGAGAAGCCTTTTAGTTGCACCGAGTGCGGACAAAGATTCACGCACAACAGTGACATGAAGCGTCATTCGCGGATCCACACCGGCGTGAAACCGTTCCCGTGTGCAGACTGTGGCGAAAGATTCACGCAGAACAGTGATTTGAAACGGCACAGCAGAGTTCACACGGGCGAAAAGCCCTACGTGTGCAACGAGTGCGGGGAGAGATTCACAAGGAGCAGCGGACTTAAGGAGCACTTCCGAATTCACACGGGGGAGAAGCCGTACGCGTGCGGGCAGTGCGGACAGCGTTTCATCAAAACTAGAGACTTGAAAAGGCACAGTCGGGTGCACACAGGCGAGAAGCCCTACGCTTGCACTCAGTGCTCGCAGACATTCACACAAAACAGTGACTTAAAGAGGCATGGAAAAGTCCACCAACAAGACAAAATTTTTAACTGTAGTCAGCCGTGCTCTGAAAACCGCTTTTTCTAAAGTTCCTGCAAACGCATTGCCATTATTGTACAGCTTGTCACACCTCCGTCACTTAAATGGCCTTATTTTCTGTGCCCGAGAACTGTGTGTGGTCCGCGTATAACGTCAAATCCTCTCAATCTTTCTCTTGTATTTATTCAGGATTTCAATTCAAAATCAATGTTAGCTATTTAATTTGGGCCCTTTTTAGATCTCTCGACAAAAAACAATTTTTTGTCTAGACCCAGGTTTTTGATTACTTGTGTGGCTAAGCATCAGTTGCAATATTACAAAATATGAAGTCACATGATTTTTGTGGAGAGAATCTGAAAACAGTCGCAATCTTCAAGTTCAGCCATTTTTTTAAATATTTTTTTTTGTAAATAAACCAAACAATGAGAAATTTACTCTACATTTTAATGGGTCGGAGTTGTTAAAAAATACCACACGCAGTCCTCTCAGCTTGAGTTTTATCGCCTTGACCCGCTACCCAATGCGTCACTATATGGTAATGATCACAGTTATGCGAATGACTCTTTGAAAGCGAAATCGGTCTGCGTAATGACGTATAAAAGTTTTAAGAGCGTGCCATAATTTTATTTTAAAATATTCACTAAATTTCGTACCGAATATTTAATAACGAACATTTAAGAAGTATCAACTTGTCTGTCTCATCCCCTTGAAATGAGAGACCTGTGCCAGAGTGCCTTGTTCTAGAATTACTGCTGAGTCAATATCATTTGTTGGTGGTGTAAAGCATTAAACTAATTTTGCTAGTCTTTGAAGGGTTTGTAAACCATTGTTTTGTCTGATTTTGAGAAAGTCATCTTTTTTCTTATCATGTTGTCATGATGAGAGATCTCAAAAATAATCTCAAGTTTAGTTGGTATTTTTTTCCTTCTTGTGAAGACGAACAAAATCCGAGGAGGAAAGGATATTTATTTTTGTTTTCCATTTTAAGAAACAAATTTTCTTATGTTAATCATCATTTCATACGTCTGTTGGATGTGCGGTGTTGTCGGTTAGAGGTCTCTAGAAATAATTTATAAACGTCGAACATCGGAGGCAAATAAAGGCGTTAATTTAAAATGAAGTAATGTATTATAATGTAATTATGGAATTTCAATAAGGTAGTTGTATTTTATAGCCAAACAAAAATCAATTTTCAGCAGCACTACAATTATTGCATTATATTGTGTACATGCACTATGTTAGTTTTTCAGACAGAAGAACCTTAGCTTAAAAAAAAAAAAAACACTGTTAGGGGGCTGTAGTTATTAAGGAAAGGAATATCTTTCACAAATTTCTAATTTTCCAATCCCCAGGAATGTTGAGTAAAAAAGATGCTTTTTTATGATGTTTTTGGTGAATTAAGTCTTTATTAAAGGCTAACGTGAAGTACAGTTGTTCGCTCTTTTGTATTCTGCATTCCCGACAGCTTTGCGGTCTCTCACTGTGCATTACATCACATTATGAAGGATTCTAACGATTCTATTCCGAAAAGTTGACCTATACAAATTCCAGTTTACTAGTTATACCATAGGAAGTCACTTTTTTTTTCTTTCAACCTGTTATTACTCATTTGTGGAATAGCTCTTTGAACTACATACAACAAGTTCTTTTAAGTTACTATAAGAATTGGATTCAAGCCTTTTTTGTTATTTTAGATAACTAATATCTGAATTCAAAAAAGAGCGTTGTGATTGAAATAAGGCGCGAGAGTTCTTTCATTGGCAGATTTTATACAGTGCTGCAAGGTTGGCAGGCATGTTTTCAACTTGATTTTGTGAGAATTGAAACCGTTCTCCATCATCCTCAAAAGGCACTTAACATGGTGGAGGAAACAGAAACAAAATGAGCTTTTTATTCACACATCAATCCCAAATGAATTGAGCGTACCTTGAAAGTCGCACATTATTTTCCCCTCAGGTCAATTTCAATCACCAAAAAGAAAGGAATTGCTTGTTTTTTTTTGCTACTTAACAGAAAATTGAATTTAAAAAAAAATGACAGAAATCAGAATACTTCAACCCAATCAGGTTCAGCCCACACTGGAAGTTTTGTTTGATAACTCCAGCCAGGGCCTTTATATGAAAATGCATGGAGGTACATTCTCATATCAGATGGTTTGGGGTCACGATACTTGTGTTTACACTCAGAGCAATTTTCATTTCTAGTCATCTTTGAAGGATTAAAACAGGGGTCAGGTTCAGTGTAATTAGTTTGACACGAAACATCAACTCTGGCTCGCTCGGGAACAGATGACTTGCCCAGAGTGGTAGCAATTTTTTCTGGTGCCTCTTTATGACCAAGAGACTCTGGTTCAACTACAACATCCACAGCACCATCTCCCAGCCAGTTCTCTGCATTATGCAAGTGGATTAATTCTTCAATCAGCTCTTGGTTGCTTTTGCCAATGTTACCATTTTTGCCTTTTTCAGGACCAAATACTGGATGATTGTACAAAGGGTCTCGGATGATAGGATAGCCCAGGTATTGCAAATGTACTCGAATCTGATGCATTCTGCCTGTATGAGGTTGGCATAAAACAACACTGGTATTATCTTTGTCATTATAGCTAAGTCTCTTGAGAGTAGTTGAACAACTCTTGCCCTTTGGTGACACTCTACAAACACCTATTTTATAACTAACAACTTCAATAGGTTCATTACATTCAATTTCCCCATCAGGAAATTTACCCTCTACAAGACACACATACTCTTTTGAGACAATTCTAGTTCTAATTTGGTACTCCAGCTCCTTGGCCCTTGCTCCAGTTCTACAAAATATTAAAACACCACTGGTGAGTCTGTCCAGTCTATGAACTGTTCTTAAATTTTTTAGGTTGTATTCTTTGGCAAGAATAAAGACTATGGTATTGTGACGATATCTACCACAGGGATGGACTGGAATAGAAGCTGGTTTGTTAATGACAACTACATCTTTGTCTAAATGAATGATTTCAATAGGATCTCCAGTAACAGGTACTTCATGCCGATGAACAACATTCTCAATGACATCATTGTGCTTCAAAATATAGTCACTTTCAACTTTCTGACCATTCACAGTCAAAGAGCCAGCCTTTAGACATCTGTCATACTCCTCAGCATTCTGAGCTCGAAATTCCCTTGAAAACACATCAAGAATTTTTTGTCCTATCCAACGGCCCTTTGTAAATGACTTGAAAGTGTACTCATAAGGGTAGACCTTCCTAAGACCATTCTCAAAGTAATAACTTGTTTCTGCAAAACGCTCCTCAGTGCTTTCATACCTGGCTTTTTTCTCAGACCTTAGAGATATCTTGGCTACATGATTATCAGATGCGGCTTGGTCCACATCACATTTGAGTTTCTTCACAGTCCTTTCTTCAGCATATGTTGCTTTCCGTTTACCTTCAGGGCCACTGCTCCCATCTTCATCGGGATCCTTGGTTACTTCAGAGGAGCTTTTGTTCTCCTCATTCTTAGGAGATGACTCTTCAGCAACCTTGGAAGCATCTGTTGGATCTTCCTCTTCATCATCTGACCATGATTTCACCGTGACAATGTTGGAATCTTCCTTCAGATTGGCAGAACCGCATTGTGTACTGGCTGTTGCTGTATCCACCTTTGAGCTGGTAAACGGTTTAACCTCATTCAGCTCAGACGCTGATAATCGATAATATTCACTGTCATTTATTCCGGCCATGCTGTCGAAATCTGAAACGATCAAATGAGAAAAATATTACGACCTGAACCACGTTAACCTCAACTTGCGAAGATTAACTGATGATGAAAACCATGAAAACGCAGCGACACTCATGTGCTGCGAACAGGACACAAAGAGAGAGAGTATCGCATTTGCATAGACCAAAAAAAATTAACCACACCTACCTTAATTTACAAAAATAATCCTTAGAGAAGGTTATGCTTCCCAGTGTTCGACAATTTGACGGTGAAAACAAGCCAAGCAAGTGTGCCAACCTATGGTATCAACGCACACGTCGATTTGAAAACTCTTTACTGATCTGCAATAAAAAGTAATAATAAAAATAATAATTTTAAACATGGAGGAAAATATGTTTTAAAAAATGTTGCAGTCTTTTCGGATTGTCTCGAAATGTTTCAACAGCAATTTTAAGGCTTCACTGCCTTGCGTCTGTCCCGCCACCTTTGAAAAGAACGCTGATCTGTCAACCTGCTGTCAACACTCGGTCCGGTTTAATTATTTTCTTATCTGCTTTGATTTCTCCTGATTCATTCGCCGACTTGTAGGTATTTTACCGCAGTTTGTTTATTTGCAATAATACCGCAATAGCTCTGTACGGAAAGTAGAATTCAAAAAGCCCACTGAGATCGCTCATCGAGTGGCGTGGGGTCGATTCGTTGGCGTGGGGCCGTCCGTAAAATACAGGCGTAGAATGCAAATATTAACCGTTCCGTACCCCTTCTCCCCTATGAGAACCTACCGATCCCCTCAACCTGTTTGGGTACGTTGACTGAGGCTGGATAATACCAGGATACCGCATGGCCTTCACATCGACGGGTGGTAGACCCCCTTCCAATTAACACTTTCCCTGCATGTGTGTTCTACTCGCATTTTATGGACAGCTCCCGCCCGCAGGTTCCCGTTCAAGAAAGAAGAGTCTATCAACTTGCTAACTTCATGGTTCTTAAATAGCCATCCATTCTACTGACATATGAAAACAGTCGAGCAACCAAAAACAAAAACAACATTTTCCCTTAGTTTCTGAGTCGGAAACTGAAACGTTTCTAGATGCCACGAGCGCTGGTCGACAGGAAGGTTCACTTTTTATCCCTTCTGTTCTGGTCTCCGCGCTACTCATCACGATCTTACGAAGTCATCTTTGTATTGGCTCCTCTAGAATATAATGTATTATGGAAAAGATATTACTTCCCCGGAAAGTCGTCAAATCACCATTCGCATAAAAGTTAATTTGATCAAAGACGTAGCGCAAACGGTAAAGATAAGATCACCTCGAACCTGGAGCTCCTGCAAGTCTCCGCATAGGCTACACTCACAACTCCTGTGTGCTGCGGTTGCCTATAGCATACTTCACAGGCGCTCAACATTTATATGACCTTACTCCTTACTCAGCATGGAGGATTATCCGCTTGCGCACGCCGACAGCATATTATGTGGTTCTCTCACGGTTTGACTCACGCTTTCCTCTTATCCTGAAAATGCTTGCTACATTGAGAACAAGTGGCATTTGGCGTAGCTATCAACGCCCGCGTCTCTAGCCATGCGTGACCATGCTACTCGCCGCCGTATAACCGGTACTGTACATATTAAAAATGGCGTTGCCAGACCTCTACTCAAGAGAAAAAGGGGTTAATCAAAGAAGAAACCGACATAAAATCGTCATTTATTGTAACCTATTATTCATAAAAGTTCAGATGCAAAAAAAAGCCCTTTTACATTCTGTGTCAGGCGGTCGACACTCTTTCACAGTTCGCCATAAAAATATTTGGGTCCTTCGGCCGATCTGGAGGTCCACTGCGGGGTCCTGAATGGCTGGTAACTCTGTGGCTATCCCCTACTCGAGCTTCACCTCCCGCCAAGTCCTCCCCTGAGATTCCGGGCGGTCGGAGAATCGGCACCGCGTTCGCGGCTATTGTGGATTTCGGAGGCGGAATGACTTTCGGCGAGGGCGGAGGTGAAAGAGAGATCGAAGATGAGAGAGATGCTGTTAAGGGGGAGCTCGGCCGTGGCGGAGGTAAGGCGGGTAAAGCAGGTAACCGAGGCGGTAAAGTAACGGCGAACGGTGACGCCATCTGCCGGGCAGTTGCCGCGACGCCTCGACTAACAGAGAACAGTTCGACGGGCACCTCAGTCAGCCACTCCGCCGGAAGCGGGGCGGCGTTTCCGGGGGCGTAGTTGTGCCTGCCAAAGCGGTAGAGGTTGCTGTTGCCCGCTACACCCCCTGACACTTCCATTACACCGATTTGGGAAGTTCTCACGTGATACGGGAAGTTTTTATTAGCTTTAGCCGGTCGCGTCAGAATCAGGAACTGCAGATGACCACAAAACGCCACGGCGTGAAGAACGGCGAACACAATGCTCTCCCGGACCCACTTGTCGATTAGACTGTTAGCAGATAAGATGAAACATGGTCCCACAACAAACCTGCAACATAACAATGCTCTGCTGATTTTACAGGTTTGTAAATCAAAATATATTTCAGTCTCACGTTGTTTAAGTTTAAAAACATACAAGGTATGTAGCTTTTCCAAGGGCAATTTAGTCCTAGTGCAACGTGATATCCAAGAATCGCACAAAAATGCCTACAAAATTGGGTA
>Ga0058701_10003105_pt1 | contig 12989 bp, 7 predicted proteins | sample AgamicOrMae_FD_97039 | JGI IMG/M metagenome (GOLD analysis project Ga0058701, IMG submission 97039) | Agave microbial communities from Guanajuato, Mexico - Or.Ma.e | ecosystem: Host-associated > Plants > Phyllosphere > Phylloplane/Leaf | place: Guanajuato, Mexico | collected 2012-06-04
AATTACGCAATTTTAAGCTTTGGAAAATGCCTAAATTATTTAATTTCTGGTTTCCAGAGGGGTGATATTTTTTTTAATTTTCACAATACTTAATTAAAAATATCTTCTAAAATAATTTTTTCTGTTTCCGAACGGCAACGCTGGGCGGTAATGGGTTAATTTAGGTCAGCTTGCGAAATAGGTTTAGGTTTCATGTGGTTTAGGTTTGACAAGATTAATTTACGTTTAGTTGGATCTAGTTACCAAATTTCATGACATTAAGAGCAGTGAATATTCCTTGTCGACATTGTCGAACGTCATTGAAAAACATATAAAAAGGCATGGGTTTGTGGTGACGTGTTCTATTGTCTCGTCTCGAAGCTGTCTCCTTTCTTTGTTGCACTTGTAGGCTATCTAGAGGTGAGCTGTCTGCACTTTACGCTAACCTCGAACGAGTGCATTTTCGCGGCTTCCCTCCTACCCCGCTCCAGAAATGGCGCCAAATTTAAATCTCTCGCGGAACCTGGCAATATTTCATGCGGGCCCCAGAAGGACCTGCCTTGTGAATGAGCGGAAGGGTAGTTTAAAATTCGCGCCCTCGGGGTTTCCTTTCTAGTGCGGTAGACAGAGATAGAGTGCTTCTTTGTAATGAAGAGGAGAGAGTTGCTGGAAGACATTTTCAAGAGCCCAGCAAACTTTCATTAAGCCCAACATTTAGCAAGAGGATCATGCAAGATAACTGCGTACAGTCAAGATTATAGTCTTGAGCCGACTGTACGTCTCAATCTCTATTTCTTTTTATTTGTTGTCATAATAATAATAAAATTAAATAAAAAAAAAAAACAGCAGCTAGGCTGGGAGCTCCAAGACGAAGTAAGCTGTGTTTCAAGCATATTTCTACTTATAACATAAAACCAAAAAGAAAACTCATCAAGGTTAATTACAAGCATATACAATAACTTTAAACGATAACCTTTTTTTTACAGACTCTGAAAACAAGTCACAAAAATCATAAAAAAAAGCGATTCAAATAATGAGTGTCGGTATTAGTTGTATCGGATTCGTTAAGTGCAGGTTTTTGATCAAGGAATAATTGATCCGAGAATATGATTTTTTTTTATCTGATTAGTCTCAAAATTAATGTCTTCATTGATAAAATTGGTTGACTTTGATAACAAATTTCTTAATCCGGATTTTAGTTATCTTCCTCCGATTTTCGAACTGATGTTCTTACTGGAGTGCTAGTTGTGCTTCAAGTTTTATGTGGCAGTCTTAAATCAAGTTTCTCTATTCTTGGTTCTGAATAAACTCGACGCGTGAAGGCGTGATTAGAAATCGTAAAACAAAGGATCTTTTCCGTTGTAATACGTTTGTTTAGACATGAGGTAAGCAAGATGACACCTCTGCAATTTTTCTGGAAAAAACTGAAAGCTACTTCTCAGCTTTTCAAGGCTGTTATGACTCATTTCGAAATTTATATATTCAGGAGACAAGGTTTTCTCATATCTGACACACCGATCCATTTTTTTTCTACGTCCACGTAGCAGTGCGCCACCCTCTTAATCTTAATCTAATCTTGAAGGCAAACAGAACAAAAAAAAATAACGAAGTGACTTTTTACACTGCCTCATTTAAAATCTATTAGGTTGGTGCGTTCAAGTCACCCCCCCATTTAAAATGCCTTACGTTGGTCTCCGTGCGTTTAAGTCTCCCTTGTATTAACTTAGGCTTGCGAATAGAACTGACCAAAAAAATAAAAATACGAATTTGAAGATGAAATTTAAATACCTAAGAGAGATTTACGTCCCAACTTCTAACAGCAACCATTCAACGGCTGAGAAGTTCGCAGTGAACAACGCAACAGTCTGCTGACCTTTTTCTGCGTTTCCCCGCCTGAAAAGTCGGTTGACATCGTTTTCAAAACACAGCAGATCAGAGCTCGTTCGAACGTGGACACCGCGCCACTATCTCCAATCGTCACTTCTATTTTAGAAGTCGGTGATACGACGGAGCGATCAGGCCAAACAAGTCATAACTCGCTTCGCACCGCTCGCAAATAATAAAAAGTTATCGATTAGTTCAAAAAGAATCTTCCTTACGAAGCTTGACTTGAGCTCTTGTTACGCTGTCTAGCTAACAAAATAGCTCACTATACAATTCCTTGCACCGTGTCTGGCATTTCGCAAAATCAGCGCGTTTCAAGAAACGTTTGAATAGCTAACTAAAAAACGTCTAGGATCCCAGACTTTACTTACTACCTTACAAGCGGGGCTAGTTTAAGGTAGCCCCCTGTATTTTACCCACTACCGCCCAGCGATGCCGTTCGGAAACGGAAAACTTTATTTTAGAGGGTCTTTTCAGTTCAGTATTATCACCATTTAAAAAATATCACCCCTCTTGAAATTTGAAATTCAATAAATTAGGCATTTTTCAAAGCTTAAAATTGAGTAGTTTAATTGAAAAATCCTTCGAATTTCTGTTAAACTAAATTTCACTCCAAGTACTGTGGACTGTTATGGGTTAACCCTTTACAGCACAAAGTATTTGGAGTGAAATCTAGCTTATTAAGAGAAAGTGGAAGGATTTTTTTACTAAAATACGCAATTTTAAGCATTTTAAAATGCCTAATTATAAAATTTAAGGTTTCTAGAGGGATGATATTTTTTAAATTGTGACAATACTGAACTGAAAAGATCCTCCAAAATATTTTTTTCTGTTACCGAACGGCATCGCTGGGCGGTAAAGGGTTAAGGTTATTCAGCGAACAGAATTGCGCTCTAGCTCAGAAGTCCATTAGCATTCCAGGATCACGATTTTTTGACACAGACTGTAGTATATCCAAGTACCTACCACGAATTTAACCCGGCCAATTTTTAAGGTTTTATGACTTCTTTTCGGGCGATTAAGGCCCCTCGAGGCATCCTGCTGAGCGGCCAAAGGCACCGACAATGAAACTGAGAGTGCCCGCCACGATTATTCGAAACATTACGTGAAACTAATTATCGAGACGGCGCGGCGTTGTAATTACTGATCAAGTGAGAACCTCAAACCACACTTTACTATTTTTGGCGCTATTGTTCTTCCGTTGCAACCATGAGAATCGCTAAAAGCGTGAGAGTTACGAGGAAAGTACTGTCTGTTAAAAATTGCGTTTTCTGACACAATTTTTACGCCTATGAGCTTTTTACTTTGGCAACAATGTTTTAAGTTACGGTTTCAAACGGCGGCACACTTTTAGTGGGAAGCAGTGTATCAGAGTCTGCAGATTACATCATAACTCTGATAGTTAAGGATAGGCGAAAAGGTTTTCTGATCGGTTACGTTGAGCAGCGTGAGAGTTTGGACAGAAGTAATAGACGTGAATAAATAAAAAAAAGTGCAATAGTCTGATGTGAGATTTTTTTTTCGGGAAGTGTTATCAAAATATATTTTAAATATGTGCCAAATGTCATAGGCTTATTTATCCTCCGTTAAACCTCTTTTCGACCTTCGACATGGAAATAATTAATCAATAAATCCCTTATAAAAATATTAAAATGGAAAAAAAAATACAGATTTAAAAAGCGTTTTGAACGGATCGAAAATACAATTTTGATGAAATTAAGACTGGAAAAAAGACTATTACCGGTATACTTCTCGGAGGAGCGTAAGAAACATGTTGGTAATACAATTTTGATTTTTTTAATGTAACTTTTAAAAAAAATTAAAATATTCAATTTTATAAAGTCGATTTTTTTATTTAAAGATGCGTAAGTTTAGTTGTCAATTTTTATTTATTTATTGATTTACTGATTTTTTTCTATTAGTTATTTTTTACGGAGGTAAGCAAAATAAAACAAAGAAATGCGCCTATTCACGAGTTTCGCAATTTATTTCAAATGTAAGTCTTAGCGTAACATTGTAAATGAGTGAATAAATGGATCAACTTGAATTAATTACACGAAAGAATCAAGTAGTGGGAAGCGCTCGGCCCTACTTGAGAGCACCTTCGGAGACCCTCGGGGACCTTCGGGTACCTTCAGCGACCCCCTTCGTTTTCGCCACCTTTTTGGCGCCTCGTGGGACCGCCTAAATCAGTTTTACACTGCAGCCAACGCTCCCGTAAAAAGTAACGCGTTGTGCGTCACGGTAATTGGAGTAATGAGGTTATTAGGGAAATGATTATTTTATGGGCGTGCTAATGTTTGCACTGACTCAATGTAAGGTTTCACTCAAAACTTCAACTGCTATCATGACGTCAGAACGCTATTACTTCTCAGCTCTTATTATGGGCATCATTTGCGAGATGACTCTGTTTTACGCTGGAGAATTCTAGCCGCAATTTTCAGGTTTTGTCAAAACGTTTTTCTTATCTTATCACAAGACAATTGTTTTCAAACTGTCAAAAAACATATTTCTCCCGATTTTGAGACACGAATTTTTGTACTTACTAGACACTTTTCCCCGCTCCGTTCACAGACGAATTTCTTATATTTTTGAGGGGCGAACCAGTAAGGAGACTTCTTTCCTTTTGATGTAGAGAAACGAATTTTTCATAGTTTTAGAAGATGAATTTCTCATTTAGACCCTCTGCTGACTTTGTCAGACGTATTTCTCCCGGTTTTGAGACACGATTTTTTTCCCCCGCTCTGTTCACAAAAGAATTTCTCATATTTTAGAAGGACGAACCAGTAAGAAGACTTCATTCCTTTTGATTTAGAGAGACGAGTTTCTCATTTTTCTAAAAGACAAATTTCTCATATTTTGAAAAAACGAGTTCCTCATATTTTAAAAAAAATCGAGTTCCTCACATTTTGAAAAAAAAAAAAAACGAATTTCTCCTAACTTGAAAAGACAAATTTTTCATGTTTTGAGAAGATGAATTCCTCATATAGACCCTGTGCTGACTTTTTCAAAAGTCGTATTTCTCCCGGTTTTGAGACACGATTTGATTTAGAGAGACGAGTTCCTCATTTTTTAAAAAGACTAATTTCTCATCTTTTGAAAAAAAGAGTTCCTCATATATTGAAAAAACGAACTCCTCATATTTTGAAAAAACAAGTTCCTCATATGTTGAAAAAACGAATTCCTCATATTTTGGAGGGGGAAAAAACGAATTGCTCATATTTTGAAAAAACGAGTTCCTCATATTTTGAAAAAACGAATTCCTCATATTTTGAAAAAAAAACGAATTTCTCATAACTTGAAAAGACGAATTTTTCATATTTTGAGGAGATGAATTTCTCATATAGACCGTATGCTGATTGTTGTGTTTCGCTTGCAGACTGTGACATGCGACTGCGACGCGTCGCCTGCGCTGCAGCTGAAGGCGCTCCGGCAGAAGGGCGAGCGCGTGGAAGTGTCCCACTACCGCGTCAACGTGAACCGCTTCCGGGCGCGCATAAGCATCGCCTGCGTCGCGGAAACGCTGCAAGCAGACCTCAAAGTCGACGGATGGCCAGAGGTAACGCCCCAACGCCTGAATCCCACCTTATGAGTGTTCCACCTTTCGTCGCTGAGGTGGAACAAGGCCATTAACCCAACCTTACCTGATGGTCGCTAAGCCTGATGCTGCTTACTTCTCGGTGGCAGGCTAAACGACCGCGGAGTATAAGCTTGTCTTACCTACACTCCTTAATGGGAGGTTTTTTTTTAGAGTGAAATACTGAGGTGGGAAATGCAGCCTTTAAAACTGATTACTCAACAGGGAAGATTGAATGGCTGTGGCTTTTATTTCGGGCAAACAAAAAATACTGGAGATTGGCGGGGGTGGGAAACATAACTGAGTGTTTTACTGAAATGAGTTTCATTCTTTATTTTTGGAAGAAACGAGGTTGTTGCGCATTTGAAAATGCGCAAAAATCTTTTGCCTGAAACTTTCTGTGAATAAGGGGTAAATTGAGGTATATCTATTCTTGGGATTTTTATTAACTAACGGAGGTTAACTTAACCGTAGCTTCTCGGATGAAAACCTAAGTTCCATGGATATTGTGAACCAAGGTCAATATTAGAGAAGTGCATCATATCGCAAACATGGTTCATTATTGCATTCGTAGGCTATCTCAACCGAGGTTTATTAAAAATTTCGGTCAGCTCAAACCTAATTTTCGCGAGCACATGTGTTAAAAAATAAACGATGCGTGATTTTCTGTCTTGAAAAAATGGAAAACGGTTGTTTTAACTCGGAAAAATTAGGGAGTTTCTTTGCGATTTAGGCGCAACTAATTTAAAGAATAGTTAAAGCGTAAAAGCAGGCTTCATTTTTTTTTATCTATTAGTAAAACTAGATGGCTAAGAAAAATGTAGTCATACTAGCCGTCAATAAACAGAGTTGCGGCGGACAATTTATCGCTCGTTATCTGGACAAGATACGCTGTCAGAACCATGTTAAACTGAAGAACATCGACGTTGCGCCGTGAACTGTTTGAACGTCATTTCGTGTTAAGGCATTTCAGAGAGACAAATGGTTCCACATAAGTGGCACCCTGTGCGGCCCGCTTTCCTGATGCACGAATGCGCCCTGGAAGCCCGGGCTGAAGTGCCTCAAATCTAGTCGGAACTTACGACTGCCGGAGGAAGTCTTACGGAAATCGGAACTTACGACTCTCGGAGGAAGTCTTACAGATTTATCACTCGTAGCTTCATTAGCTTGAGAGCCCCAAGGAAGTTTTTCAGTACGCTCTCTTTCGGGACTAGACAACTGGGGCGTGCGCTATTACGCTCCCACTAAGGCTGTTTTACAATCTTTATTGCGTTGTCTATTACGCTGTTACGTTTTAATTACGAACTTTTTGTCACGGAACACTATTTTACATGCTTAATAGTTTGCTTTCCTTAACGTTGTTATGTTTTCTATCACGTCTCTACGCGACTACGTGTTCCATCGAGCCAATTCTACGTTTTATATAACGCTATTCAGTTTCATACAGCGAAAATATTACGTGTTTGCGTTTATTTTAACACCAAAATTACGCTACCGCATTTTATATTGCGCCGCTATTACGCTAACACGTTTTCCTACTACGCCGACTTATCCTTCTAAAATTTCCGTTATGCTCAATCTGTTTGACGCTGTTACTATCGCACTTTCCTTATTACGCGAATTTCATTCTTTTGTATTTAATTCCTTTTTCACCGCTTGTGGACGACCGAAATTCGCTTCTTAGCGTCATCCGCGATTTATCGGTTGATAGTTTAAGTTGGCCTAGTGTTACCTTTGTGCAAAGTCGCAAGCTTTTTCTGAGGCGTTTTCCCCAACCACGACAAGCTCATATCTCCGCATCACTTTTGGTCATTTTTCCTTCCTGACTCGTCTTTTTCGGAGAGCTCTCGTCGTCGCACGTGGGGCAGTCAGGGGCATTCGCGACCTTGGCGGTGCGCCGGTTATGACCTCATGACATCATCGCCGTCCGCCAAGGTGGGCGATCACCGAACGCACCTAGCGAACTCTTCCACAAGTCCATTTCATCTACTAGTTCCTCTCTTATGAACGCCGCCCTCAATGATTTTTATCAGTCGTGTGGAACGATCTACGTTCCTCGCCGGTTGACCGCCGCGCTTTTCTGGAGAAATTACCCGGTCACGTTGCTTTCAAACCTCTGGCTTTATGTATCAGCAACTCAGGTTCAAAACCGTGTACTAACATGTTTTTAAAATCGTATATGTTTTGATCTTTGAACATATTAAATCGGGTCCCGTCCTTCAACAATCCTGAGGAACCAAAATCAAAATCTTTGAAAAATCAATCAATATTTTATCGAACTCGGTGTTAAGATCCCGCGCATAGAGTTGGACCCCCAGAATATCGAAGTCGCAACCTCTTGCAGCTGGTCCCGAAGATGTTCTGCTATGGAGGGTTTCCTAGCCAATTGGAGTGTTTCGGAGCGTGTCCAATTCCGATACTCTTCTTGCTGTGCAGTCGCGCCTCTTCTCCGACGTTCTCTGTGCGGACGCCTCACTCCCTCCCACTTGCCTGCGCCGCGCCGATGAGTAAATACGTACAGTACACTTTACTGCTCACGGGCAGAGGCTCCGTCGTTGCTCAGCTCATAAATAAGTCTTTGACAAATGTTGCCCGACCCTTTGACACTGCTGTGCGTTTTCGACAGCCGGAAACAAACGGAGCCAGCCTATTAGACAAAAACTGTCGACGCAGGATGTATGCCCCAGAACCACCGGGAAACGCAGGAAAAATTCGTCTTATGATAAGAAAATTCGTATATTTAAAATTTTTTATTCATTTTTAAGCTAGTATGGATTTTTATTCAAAATCAGACATCGATTGAAAGGGAAACTTGCATTAGATATGCTTACTGTTCTCCTTAATTGGAAATCAATATCTATTTAATTTGAAATCGATCATTAATTTTAAATTAAAATCCCACACATTCTCAGAAATTCTCCAACAATACTGTTGTGCGATTAGGTTCTATATCCCCGGGGAGGAATTCTCCTTGTCTATCCGAAATCGGGTCTTCATAGGGAAAACTGTATTTATGAAAAAACTGCTTCTTTTATCGGGAAGATATTGTTATTTTGAACCGGGGAATATTCGTTGTATTTTCACCTGCCGAGGCATCTTTGACAATCGTTATTTCGGAGAAGCTATTTAAGTCTCGTTCGTAGGACTTTGAACACAGAGCTATCGGTTTCCTGCAGCATAGAGGTTCATGAGAGAACAGTAAAGTCAATATGACATGATTTCGATGTGCTTAAATCCTTTCCCACTCAGCAAATAGACGTGTGAATCTCGCGTTTCAGCAAACAATCCCGAGTTCAGCGTCCTTCAGTATAACTTCGTTTCGATTAGCCTTGCCTAAAGGGACAGCTGCTGTTAACCTAACGTCCACCATAACGGCTACGAAGTAGATGTTTAACGGCTTTCCTTTGCTGATCGAACGAACCAACTTTTTGTTTCCGCATGCAGAAGTTATGCTCGTTTACTAGCGGCCCCCGGGGATTTCAATGGGAGAGATCGTAGCGCCACTTGAAGGTCAAAGGGCACGTCACTGAATTTCATGTGCGCAAAGCAAAGAGCAAGTGACTTCTGATTTTGCTTGCCGCCGTATCGCCCGATAATTTTATTATACTTATTCTAAGAACGTCTTTTTTTTTTACAAGTAGATATTCGTTCTTGGGATTTAAGACGTTCTAAATTAATCTTAAGCCCAATGATTTTTATTAGCTTTTTTTTTAACTCTTCCCCGCTCGATAGGTATGAAGTAAATTTCCTCTCTCGAGCAAAAAAAATTATCCTCGAAAAAAATTATTACTGAAACGACTTTTTAAGGACCACTTAATACTGTATTTAATATTAGCAGCAAGGCTGGAAGGGATGGTATTTTTCGAGTAATTATACGTTGCGTAAAGAAATTCTGTTAAGGCTAATTTTAGTGGTTTTCAGTATCGTTTGACTGCCGTGCCTTGGTGAAAGAACATGTAATATTGCAGATGGTTTCATTTCGCACGACGAGCACTTGAAAGAAGGTGTGGCTAAGTTTATGACAGGCAACTGCCGCTTTCATAGGATTAGCTAATAATCCCCAATCTTAAAACAAAACAAAATTGCGAATACAATCCGCCTTTTTCACATAAGGAACATTATCTCAGCTCTCATGAAATCAAAACCCATTTTTTTCTGAGTTATTTCAAGGTCAGTATTCTTCTTAATATTGATTTCTTTTATGGTTCACTCTATAGCTCAAATTTTACATTGTTTTCTAAAAAAAAAGTATTTTTATGCATGAAAAGCCGTTTAAGATACGCCCCCTTAAGCTTTGATCTTTCTTATTGTGTGAATTTTCTTTTTTACTTGACATCAGATTAGTTTACGGTGAGGTCGAGATAAGATGATAACCCACCTAAGACACAAAAACGCCCAGATACCTTGATTAATATCTTAACCCACTACCGCCCAGCGATGCCGTTCGGAAACAGAAAAAAATATTTTATAGGATCTTTTTAGTTCAGTATTGTGAAAATTAAAAAAATATCACCCCTCCGGAAACATGAAATTTAATAATTTAAGCATTTTCCCAAACTTAAAATCGCCTATTTTAATCGAAAAAATCCTCCTGATTTCTTTTCAACTAAATTTCACTCCATTTACTTTGGACTGTTATGGGTGAATCTAGTTTGAGTGTAAGGGTTAATATGTAGAAATCGGTGGACAACGTCTTGAAAAGCCCCCTTGTAAAAGTCAGGTATTTCGGATTTTCTCTCGAGCAACGATGTAATAACGTGGAACAATCAACGCTAACCGATATCTCGCGATTGTTTCAGATCAAAGTGTCTTTGGCGCCCGTGGGCAGCATCAAGAACAACCTGGATGAGCAGCAGCTGCAGGACGTCATCACGGACGTCGTGGTCGCCGCCATGCGAGACACCAACATCCACCTGAACCTGGCGCAGTATCCGGAGTGCCCGCGCTTCTACCGCCACCCCGTGGCCCAGCCACACATTTTGCCGGTGCACTACGACAGTCTGGTGAGCGCACAAATAGACCTCTTGTTTCTCTTCTGTCTGCACTCCGCGAACCATAAACAATGCGACTATCACCAACCCACGAGATTTACTTTTTGTAGAGTTCAACGTTCAACCCCGTCTGCAAATCATCCGTTTTCACTTAGCGCTGCTTATTCGCTAGCCCAGCTGAAGTTTTACTAATTGTAGGACTAGCAAGACTAGCAGGACTATTAAGTGTAAGCCTAACTTAAACATTCTGAACCTTGGTTACTTGAAAATTGGTGTTTAGCAAGGTACTGTGAATAGGTAGCTTGTCGCAGCGTGAAATTCAAGTGTCTTTTTGCAGTGTTGGCTCAAGTTGTCAAACTATCTCGCGCCAAGGAAATAGATGCTGTTTCCGGTGGAAACGAAGTTGCTGCGGACATTAAAATGACGCTCATTATTTGGGCGGGAAAAAGAACGAGTAGTCGAGGCTGAGACGAAGCGTCTGAAATAACTATTTGGGCGGGAAAAAGAACGAGTAGTCGAGGCTGAGACGAAGCGTCTGAAATAACTATTCCTAAAGATTTTTTTTACTTCCTCGTCGGATGTTTATTTTCCGCCATTCCCTGGTAGCTAAAACTTTTACCACAATCGCGGTAAGACCTCCATTACGGAGGTCGACCCGCCGCCCGAACGCTTAACTGTAAATTGGAAAGGTCCGATTTTGTACGTCTTGTCGCCAAGCCGAGCGGAGCGGGACAAAAGGCACGTAAACTCATCCAGGTTAACCTAAACTTACGGTTGCGAATCCTGATGCCGCTCCCTCTTGGTGACAGTTACTGCCACCGATTCTAAGAAGCGAGGCTACGGAACACGTGATCTAGCCCACCCTAACCTACGAGGTCATACAGTATGTCTTTAATCCTCGTTTGAAAAGATCAAACCCGGGTGATTCAAGAGATGAAGAAAATGCCAGCTTTCAAATTTAGAGTGCACTTTAAAAGTTTTAAATGGCTATATTTTTTTTAGTAACGTCTATGTTGCTTCACACACGCATTGAACTACATCCGTTTCACAAATTTAAATTTTCAAGAACGGGAAAAAAACGCTGTCAGTAAAGAAAATGTTGGGCGAAAATATTGCCTTTTTTCGTGAACTTTTGTGTTTATGTTCCTTTTTTTTCTTTCCAGGGATCTATGCAGTCCCAATATGCGCCTGCACAAAACCGATCATCGGGGTCAGGTCGTCGATTATTGGTGAAAGTAATCAAAGCTGTTGGACTCGGTGCAAAACAAGGTAAACATTAAAATAAAGCGATCATGATGAGCTCATGTTATATGAAGTATAAGCTAATGATGGTTCCTTTTGGCATAGATTCTGTCCCTTCAAAGCCCCAAACGGATTTAACAATATTTGTGTGACTGTTTGAGACTTTTACGAATTACTGATCCCCCGAAAATTGTGGAAATATATTGTTCAGTTTCAAACCGTGCTTCACAGAAGAATAATTATTTGCTCTTTAAATGTCAGATGATTTAAATTAAGGGTGAGCTTAGCAAGGCGCACGGTATTTAATCTAACCTCATTTATCTAACCTGACGATCGCCAAGCTCGCGGTCTTCTCGGCTGAAGTTACTACCGGTGGATGTTGTACATCTTTTCTTTTTTTTTCCCTCACGAAAATGGAGTGCGGTTAGAAGTGTGGGTGGATCTGAATTCCTTTGATGTGCAGAGTGTATTCTCATGGCGTTGTTGAAGAAGAAATTGTGTTTGAAAGGGCTAAAAATAGAAGGCGGTTGCGAGCAAAGCCACCATTGTTCAGGTCACTTTGGTATTCGATACAACGGAAATGGCTACCATTAAGAATGCTGCATTGGTTTTAGTAGTGAGCTGACAGCTCGGCAAGACTTATCTGCCTCTTAATTGCTTAATACAAACATTGTAATAGTCGCTCTCTGATTTGCGTGTTTTTCTTTTGTTTTTTTGTTGTTTGTTTAAACCGAGAGCTGTCAGTCATTTGCTGAAACATGGTTACGTTGCAAAAATGGTATTTCATGTCAGCGTATTAATGCCTGTGATAAACGTATATCTCTTTTTGCGCGGACCGATGGCCCTCATATATGATCGCCCATTCGCGACCAGCCCTCGCGCAGAAGAGCATTGCAAGTTACGCCAAAATCGACAAATTGAGCAACAGACATCGGTTTTAACCATTTTTAGTTTCCCTCAATCACATCCAATCGTCAAAACATAAAGATCCCTAAAAAAAAAAAATTGGGCCAAAAAAATCGGAAAAAAAACTAGGCCTATGCCTTTTTTTTTTAAATTTTCAGCTAAAAAAATTTTTGTTGAATGTTTAACTTCTGACTGTTGGAGCTGTTTAGGGGGAACTAAAAATGATGTTTACCGTCGTTGGTTGCTCATTTTGTCGAAATATCACATCAAAAAGTGGAATACAAAATGCACGGCATCCCCTCCAGCCCCTAGGCCGCGAACTGTCGCCTCTTCCGGTCCATTCAAATTGGACAAATCGAGCAACAGACATCGGTTTTAACCGTTTTTAGTGTCCTATACTCAGACCCAAT
>Ga0058701_10003107_pt1 | contig 12988 bp, 16 predicted proteins | sample AgamicOrMae_FD_97039 | JGI IMG/M metagenome (GOLD analysis project Ga0058701, IMG submission 97039) | Agave microbial communities from Guanajuato, Mexico - Or.Ma.e | ecosystem: Host-associated > Plants > Phyllosphere > Phylloplane/Leaf | place: Guanajuato, Mexico | collected 2012-06-04
ATTTTTTTTGGCAAAAGCGTTAGTGCACTAACGCTGCGTAGTATTGCACTAACGAACACTACAGGCCCGTCTACATTGGTCGCAGTCGCAGGTTTTAAAGTCGTAGATTGTACTGTTGTAAGGCGGTTGCAGGACACTGATGTCCACATTAGTTGTAGCGGGTTGTAGGGAACAGCCAATTGGAATGCTGGAAGCCTAATGTAAACAAGTGTTCGCCGGGTTGACTCTAACCTCATCAGAGAACTGGCCCGAAACATGGATGACGACGAAATTATTACTTTTTTCGCCGCATTAATTTGTGCTTCTTACCATCTGAGGTGTTTGCGCCGTTAATTTTGCGATGAATAATGGTGGAAATTTCTCATTTTTAATCATACACGGCAAGAGCATTACTGATTTTTTAAGAACACGAACTGAACGAAGATTTTGATTACAACCAGTCACTTACCCTCTCGGCTTGATGACTTCCGTTAAGAAGGTCATCTCCTTATACAGCGGCCAAGTTGGAACGTATATCTTCGTATCGGCCCCGGAGCCTGAGGGAGGCCGACTGTCCCTCACCATTTTATTGTGCCTCGCAAAAACGGTGCGGAGCCTCTTGAATTTTTTCTCAGCCTCTGAACCTGAAATTAACATCCATTTTGTTAACCCTGGCAAAACTGGAAAAATAGAATTTTCTATAAAAGCACCATAATGTTTCAGTGCTACATTATCATCGCCCCTCCAAATAAAATGAAAAAAAATTTTGAAGGTTGATGAAATGTTTATTTTGAAAATTCTCTATGATCAGCAAGATTTTCCCCCATGGCACAGGTTCATTTTGTTGCAAACTTAAACCTTTACGTAGAATGATGATGTCAGCCTTCTGTCATTGTGCAGAAAAAAGCCCAGTAATAAAATATGTCGCAACCCAATTGTTCAGTGCATGGAAACCACAAGGGGACAAAGCAGCAGAACTGCGCAACTTTCTCATAAAGTGGGATTATTAGAAACTCACTTTAAACTCCAAAATTTACCTGACATTGGCTGTGGCAAACTCTGTCCCACAGTTTCCCACGTCAACATTCTCAGGTTAGCATTTTTATAATCCTTGGAGTCCTTTCTCCACAGGATATTATTGGCTATGATCAACTTAATAAATTCCCTGTCTTGTTCAGACACCTCCTCTGTTTCTATATTTAAATCCTCATCCTCCTCAAACTGGATTGATGCCAGTTGGGAAGCCATATTTCTGTTACATAAAAAAAGGAATATCAGCACAAATCACACTTTGGAGGTGACATGGTGAAGAGCATGCACACACAATAATTTGACAATGCTTAAATATATTCCTCGTGGAATACTAAAAAAAAGGCATGGATTTGCATGTTGTAAAAGCACTAACTAGCAATTTTTACAAAACCCAAGTATTCCAGGACCTGTTCTCTACCTATTTCTAATAAGCTTACCAGTACTCAACAATTATTAATCTTAACCAAAAATTTTTGTGATTTAGAAATAAAACTTTGAAGCATTTTCTGGGCACTAATTGGTTAAGGCAAGACCTGCTGTTTGGCCACAGATGTTTGGTATTGCAAAGGACAACAAGATCCATGCATAAGAAGGGTTAGGTTACCATAATTGGAACCCTTAGTTAACAAAATTAGTTTATTTGTGTCTTTCCCTGCATCTGTTCTGTAAGATACAGCTACATTAGTGAATGCTGTAATGACTTTTTCGAGTAAACAAATATTGGAAACTTTAACAAACCTACAACAAACTATGAACTTGCGGTTGAAACTGTTCTCCTTGCTGAATTTACGTGAATAACACGTTCGAAAAATTCATATTACTTCATTTGATGATACATAATCAAAAGCGATGTAAGCGCGTACACATAATAAGAAGGATATTTACCTTGTGATTATTAATAATTAACGAATTGAATCACTGATCGACACCTGTTACTTTGGCGCTCGAATTCCCCCACCATACTTCATGTAGCTGGGCTCTGATTGGCTAGTTGCAAGGTTGCAGGTTGCACATTTTGGATTTGGCCAAACTTCTGCAACCAGGCCTTGCAACCGGAAACTAAGTAGGTCCTCTTCCTTCAGTTCTTTCTCTATATGTTAGTTTATTTGGCTGCTTGCGAGTTCTGGTCGGGTTTCTCCTTAAAGGTGGTTCAGGATTTTGATCTACCCTGGGATTCGTGGTGGTATCAGAAGTCATACAAAGGCTATTCATGAGAGTCCTCAGTTACACTTGCTCTTAGGTTTGGAGGCGACGTTTGTTCATCAGCTATTACACCATCACCACTTATTTCTCTTGGGTTAGAGTCACAAGGCAGAGGGTTTTCTGCCAAGTCAGGATGTGGCCCTTCGTCTGCTGCCGCTTCGTTCTCTAGAAGGAGGTCGCAGAATATCCTCCAGGCCATAGGCAGGTTCCATGCGATTGCAATGTGCAACACAGATCGTCCTCCCATACACGGACTTGAGGCGGAAGGTGACTGGTGTCAGCTGTTCCGTTATCCGGTAGGGACCCGGGCTTACCTCTTCACATGAATGATTAAAACCTCAGGCAAATGTCCCAGGACGATTTTGGTCAAGTGTTTTTTTTTTTGTTACAATTAGAACGTGGCCATCAACTGTGTCTTCTGCACATAGGTGATCGAGGCATTCACAAAACATTTGTGTTAAACTATTTTATTATTCAGATAAGCTTTACTAACGATTGTTTCTTCGATTTATCCATAATGAAACCCTACATTCAGTGTGCAGTAATCACTGCGAGGAATGTGCACGCTGAGCTCAGGTGACATGTCTAATCTCAGCGACTCATACCCACAGCCTTTACTAGAGCACAACACCAAATATGAAACAATTCAGATATTTCAGAGACTGACCTATTTGTCCAGTGGAATTGGACTGCAAGTACAAGGTCATTTGGCAGCTGAGCCTCAAAACCTTCTTTTATCTGGAACATAAATACCATCACGAAAACATAAAAACACAATAAACAAAGGCTACACAGAAACACCCTTCTTTGAAAAAATACCTTTAGATCATTGTGATGGTTTGTCCGCACAAACTGCAAAATTCCTGGCAGTCCATTCCAGTGGAGCCATCAGGGCTGCGAGTACCTCACCCGAAGTGTGTGCAATCCAAGGAAGTGCACTCATCTATTTAACTATTCACCAACAGGGATAAAATAATTTGCTTAAGTTTCCATTCCAAAATATTATCTCACCCTGATTTACATTGGTTTGTCTGCGCCACTACCGCGGTCCATTATACGCAATACTCCATTTAACGCAGCTGCAAACTTGCAGCCAAAGCTGCTGTGTTTAAGAAAAAACGACGCCTGGCTTTGCAAAAAGTAGGCGAAGCCGGGCCTTTTTCGCCTACTTTTTGCCAAGCCGGGCACCGTATATAAGCACTGGAGGCTTGCGTTAAAAACAAAAAAAACAAGAAAACATGTATTCCCGATTCATCAGACCAGTCACATTCTGAAAATAAGAGACAATGTTCCACTATTTTTTTTTTCTGAGCACCACTATCGGAGGATTGTCCTCGGATCTTCCTCAAACAGAGAAGAAACTGCCAATTGAACACCTTAAAAAAACATTGCCTATGAATGACGTTGCAATAGGGGCACTTGCATCCTTCAGGTCAGTCAGAAGTCTTCATCTCTGACTTCTTCAAGTTCTGGCTTCAAGTCTTCTGAATTCAACAAGGTGAGGGTTTTCAGGTGAACAGCGTGTCGGAGTTTAGAAGGAAGAACATTCTGGCTTCTCAAAATATCGAAGAAATATTCAGATACGCTCACAATGATTTTCTCCCCCTTTCCACCCAACATTGCTCAACTGACTCACAATAATCTCTTAGGTCTTGTGAACCATTAACACCTTCCTCTTCAAAAGTCGCCTTCAGACTTTTCATAACCGCTTCCCTCATCAGCTCTACATCTCATGTCTCTTGGGAAGTTGAGCAGAAGCACCTGTGATACACAAGAAAGCCTCTCTAGTTGGACAGAAACATATTACATGCACTACATGGCAAGAAAGAATGTAACAATTTAGCTCACCTTTCATCGCATGCATCCTTAAATGACGCTTAGGGTGCGATTATCCGCGTAATTATTTCTGCAATGAGGTTACGGAAGTCTCTCTTGGGTTTCACGCCGTGTTGCGGTGGATTCTGGCTGGCACGGCTTGTGAGAAGTAGAGTTACCAAAAGGCCGCCTCTCCTATCCAGTCTTACCCGTACGACATAATTTGAAAAACTGTCTTCGAGAAAAACATTGCTGCCGACGGACGTACCAAGATCATTATCGGCAAAGAAACTGTCGTCCTCGTCCTAAAGGTCCGTTTCTTCCAGAAGTCTGAAAACACAAAGAATCACTCGAAATGACGCTAACCGACGTGACATGTGTTTTATGAAAATAAAGCTCTTTTCAACTCACTTTTAGCAAAAACCTCATCAGAATCTCTCCGTCCGTCTTGACAATCATTGTCAAGACAGACGGAAAGATTCTGATGAGTTTCTTGCTTTTTGTCAGACAATGATGCCTTGTTTCGGAAGTGACAGCGGGTAACATGACCTCGTACATGCGCTTGAGTCGATTTCCTTTTTACAACGACGAAAGGGCACCAAACTTTCAGGAAAATACAATAATGCTTCTAAAAGATAAGAGACGAGTTCATTTGGTCGAAGTAAGGCTGAATGTTCAAAATACCTGAAAAACGTCCAGTCCGTATTCGACAAGGCGCTCTGTACCCAGGGAGGAAGACTGTCGAATCGGGATACCTGATTTTCAAGACAGATTTTGTCGGGCCCAAAATTCTTCCATTTGGAAGCCTAACGTGTAGCGAGCCGAATGGCATGCCTCTTCTTATCAATATAGTTGGTGATAAAACGTGAAGTGTCGCTAAACGGGAGCATGTCACTATTTTCGGCCTAATACTATCCCATTAAACCCTAGTCTCATGATTGTTGTTTCCTGATGTTTTAAAGTTAAGACATGTACGCATACAAGCGTCTTAAAAAGAAGACACATGCCCAATAAGATATATTTAAGTGTTTTATTTGTTGAAATAAGACACTTCTGCCGAAAGTGTCTCACCTTTTTAGATGCTTTACAACATACATTTGTTTCATACATTCAAATGCTGGCAAAGAGTGAAACTTGACTGTGAAGCCGAAATTTATGCCATTTTACTCCGCTAAGATTGAAAAACCCATGAAAAATCACGCTGTAGTTGTAACGGAGAGAACGTTTACTCTGACCCTAGAGTGAGATTTTTCTACTTACGTGGGGGAGGCTTTAGTCAGGATTACACGCAGACGGTATGATGTGTAACCAACGGCTTTCGTAGCACAACGTTTCTACTTAACTACTTCAACTTATTTACATCGTAAGCATCCGTCATTTCAATTGAAATAATCGCGGGCCGCTCCGACCGCCTTTTACAATGTCCAAGCTTTTGCGGCTCTCTTCTCTGTCCACACACCGCGGCTCTTATCTCTGCCCGAACACCATAGATTGACATCGGCTTAGAGGTTAGCTGGACGCCGGCCCGGCAACTTTCATCTTTTGATTCACTTAATGATATTGCCTTCTTCAGGAATTATTGGATTATGTTCTAAATGTATGTCCCGTATGTGTCAAGCTGCAACGAATGCGTAAGAAATATCGCGAGATTCTGCCATGGCACTAGGCAAGTCTCCCTTACGAGAACATGCACCTGCAGTAAGGCGACATGTATTATTAACTTGAGTACTACACGTCAAAAATACGACGGTTTCATTAAAAAAAGAAACCGGAAAAAAATTGCCTCTGTTGCTTTTTTAAACGAAATCGACACAGTTTTACCACAGCAATCGCTTCAACAGATGCATATATGTAAGCATAACATTTAACCGCTTTTTTGTTCAGCACGGCACAATGGCTTTGGCCTCTAGTTTTCCCCAGTTTACCTTTGTAAGCTCCTGCTCCAGCGAGGCAGTTTTTAGTTTTCTTGCTTTAATCTTTCTTTTGGGATACAGATTCGATCTTCTTTCTCTTTTTGATGTTTTCCCATGCCCCTTTTAAATATGCCGGAGTTCTAACATGAATGGTAGATCATTGCTAAAATTCTAACTTCTTTTTCTTCCATTCTTCATTTTTCTCCACGGGAGAAAAGTGAAGAATGGAAGTGAAGAATCTTTCTTTCTTTTAACGTCCACGTTAATGAACTGCAGGGTTTAGACTATTGCGGGGTGGCTTACGGCGTGAAAGGCTTTGGCGAGGTCGACTGCCAAGGTGTGGGTGGGAGTGCCCTCTCTCTAGGCTTCGTCGAGGAAGCGGCGCGTGACGAAGACGTGATCTGTGACGGCGCGTCCCAGGTAAAAGGCTGCCTGGTGCTTTAATCGGGCATCTCGCCTAGGTGGGCGTCGAGGAATTTTATAAGTTGTCTAAGTTGTCTAGAGACGAGTTCGTAAACGACAGGGCAGAGCGTTATCCGGTGCTAGTCGGAGGTGGTTTGTGGACGGGGTATTTTAGGCATTGGAACTCGAAGAGCGCGATTGAGTTCAGGTGGCAAGGAGTTGGTGCGCCAAACCGTTTGAAGAGTTTACTTAAGCAAAATTTACGGCTGGTCGATATAACCGAGTTACTATCACGTCCCGGAGCACAGCGCTTAGGGTATGGACCTTTTGACGTAAAAGGTCGACGCCTATGGAAGTACGGAAGCTTCTTTTTCCGGACATCACCAAAGCACTTTCACTTCCCTGTAAGATTACAAAGGCGGTGCATTTTTTACTCAACAAACACGAAGATTGTGAGGGCAGACACAGCAAACGCTATTAGGTTTAGTTAAGATGTACCCGGATTGTCTCTGCTAGTTACCTTAGAATCCATTTTTGGAAGCATCTACCCGGACTTCTTCAAATAGTACGGCCGCAGCTCATCGAGTGTTGAATGACGACCGACTTGAGTAACACGCGTTTTTCCGGCTGAAAAACTTGGCAGTTACGCTATTGGCGATTTCACACATGTTGGTGTAATTGGGAGTTGTTAGCGGTGCCTGCTTGCTTACTGAGGTGAGCCATTAGAGGTACCCATAGGCCAAATCTCTTTAAACTGGGAACTGAATTTAGCCTGCTATCGGTGTTTTTGTCGCAGTAGCATTTCTCGCATTTGTCATGGTCTTCCAAAACATGGTTTGCGGAGTTAAAAATATTTTTAAAGGTTTTGAAGGCTTTTTGCCTTGGGAGAGGTAGGCAATCTATTCGAAACAATCTATCCGTTTTCTAGTCTTGTCATGGGTACCGTGTTCTCGGCTCCTGTAAATGGTTGTTAATGAGACAGCCCCAAAAAGCCGCACTACGTTTTTCTCTCCGTAGCTTCGGATCGCCACAAACTGCCGCTTATCGATCTTAGACAGGGACTGCGAGGCCCTCATAGTTGCAGCTTCCCTTGCGTTGTTTGGAAAATGCATTTTTTCCCACCATAAAACAGGGTTCATACGGCATAGTCATCAAAATCCGCTTGCAGGCGCTACTATAGCCATCGGCTGAAAAGGAATGATCATTGTATATTAGGGAAGTATCAAACATTTCATGTTTTCGCTCATTCTCCACCCCACCCCCTCTCTTCCTCTCCAATTATCGCAAGGGTGCCCCCGAGATGGCTACCTATCAGCGAAGATTTCACGTCTTCCACATTGTACAATATATCTTAATTGGGCTTAACTACATTTTGATATAATACTTTACTATGCATTTAAACGTTTCTCTTAAATCTTTCCGCAATGATATCGGACTACATGCGGCAGTGGATTGCCTGACCTTCTTGTAGCAGGCGTGCTCGGGTGGGTTCGCGGTTTTGTCCGCCTCTGCTGCCATGACATAGATACTACAGTTCTTGTTTCGGCTTCCATAAAGAAGCCACTTTTGTTTGCCAGCCTACAATGCTCGCCTGGAGTGAGGATGAAATGTGTAAACAAATCATTAACCGCAATGTTCTGTTATTTCCATCCCGAATCAATGTTGATTGACGATTGGTCATCACCGTTTCTGATAGAGCAACGTACTTGTTCTTCTAAGATCGCTTCCTCCACTCGGCGTCTGTGTCAACGGGAATCGGGGGTGTTCCATCTCGACCAACTGCCCTATCGGATGGCAATACGTTTTTCCTCTTTTCCTGCATCCAGCATCGATTCGATCGCAACCTGCTCAGCACATCTAACTATCCGCTCACAGCTGATGTACGTACTTTCGCCCATGCAGAGCGTAATATCGTGTACATAGTCACATGCCTTACTGAAGTCAAGAAGTTTCAAAGCAGCTTCTTATCGTCGGCAGACTCATCAGTATTGCAAGTTGGTGCAACTTTCCAGTTACTCTTGACTATGAAAGGCTGTTGCGATACAAATGAGAGCCCAGCCAAAAGGAAGGAAGTTCACCTTTTCATAGCACGACTTTACACTGAATATAACATACCTGAGACCAATTTGTATCGATATGATAAGTCTTTGTGGTGATTCACCACGGCTTTCCTTACAGCATTGTAAGCCTTATCTGTAGGGGAAGCTCCTTTACACAAAGACTGCAGATAGCGCTGCACATGCAGCTGACTTCTGCTTCTCCAATCCTTTCAGCCCTTCCAAATCACCAGGCAATTCGGGCAACAGCTGGGACACCCCTTCCCAACTTGTGCACCTGGACTCGGCATGAACAGAGAATATATGAATTAAGGCCAATGAGATATTTGAGGACATCAAGTAGAAGTCTTCATAGTACATGCTTTGATATAATTCTCTTTACTAATCAGCCAGTTTTGTGGAATTTTCTCCAGTGGATTCCTCGTCTTCGAGGTCCTTGTTCTCGTTCGGATCTTAAACGATCGTTCGTTTGTTGTCGATTCATCTTTTATAGTGTAGGGGTACTCACCGGTCTAAAAAATTGTGACGTAAAGAAATGACAATTATCATGGATACGGAAGGGGGAAATGGCCGTCAGGATCGGTGGACCTCTTCGGGTCTAAATGAGAACGGGCTTTAGTTAGAGGCACCGCTGACTGTAGTGGATCCGGTAGTAGGGTGGAATCGGGAGTTCTGCGTAGTGAAGGAGCTGTTGAGCTTTAGAGTTTGAGAGGGGAGATAAAGCAAATTGAGAGTGCCATGGACGATTTGAGACTTCGGCTGCGTAACCAGCGAGAATCGGAGGGCGCTGGTAGTGAATTATTGCTTCCTCTTACCTCTTCAATGGGCACTTTTCCAACTGAAACCAAGGCTTTATGAGATCGGCGCAAAGGGTGGTCACTTTAATCAAGATCTTTACCGTCGCGCTGTCTTCCGGCTCTCCACAACTTAATTGCTTTCTTGTTTACATATTATTCGTGACATTTTTTTAGTGAGTGGAAGATCACTAATAATTCTCTTGCAAATACCTCATTTTCACCGTCAATCGCCCCTTTTCTCACTCGCATGCACGAATGCGGTTACGAATTTTTTTTTATAAAAAAACGAAGTCAAACTCTAAGAAATATCCCAGAGCACACCACGAGGAGGACGAGACCATCGTGCTCCAAAAAAATAATCACACCATCGGGTGTACACAGCAGTTTAACATCCATAAACGAGCAAAATGGAAAAGAAAAAGCACAACCAATACAAACATCATTGCGATGTTCGACAATTGATATATACAAATCCATACTAAAAAACATGTTCGTGTTTGTATACAAAAGACCAAAAAAAGATATTACAACAAACAAAAGTAACATTCCTTATAAATTCATATATTACACAATATTGATAGGTTTATTTCTTAACTTTAAATTTCCCCCTGCCCAACAAAAAAGAAACCTCCACAAAACGACAGCACACCCTTGGAACGGTAAATAACTCACCACACGTATTAACTTTCTTTCCTTTTTTATTTTGTTTTTGCATTTACAAAAACCCACAACCCCAAAAGGAAAAAAAAGAAAAAAACAACCCGTGGAGCACCCTCTCCCCCACTATTGACTCTATTCGTCTTTTTATTGAACAACGAATAGAGTCATTAGCGGGGGTCGTCTTCCTCTCCAGCGACGTTTTCGTCGCATCGACGAAGATGATGAGGCTGGAGGGGAGGAAGTAACACTGGTTTCTGAACTCGAAACTGGAAAAAAAACACCCATACTTCTTAAAACAAAATAAATATTACTTAAACATCAAAGCACGCTACATACTCTCATATTTAACTCAACCAAAAAAAGGAACCATAAGTAAATCCGTCGGTCATTCCCCTTTCCCTCCAGCGTGTACAGCAACTCCTCAAAGACCTTGGCGGACCGTTTAGTATTATAAACGAGCCGCCGCAGTCCTCGAGGAGTTGGTTCGTATAACTCGTCATCTAAAAGAAATACACAAAAAATTATTAGCAAATCTGTCAAAAAAACACACAATTATTCTTTCACCTTGGGAAGAAAACGTACCCTTTATACTAACATGCAACTACATGGATGAAAGGATAAACGGACTTCAAATCGACACGTGAATAATGGTATGAGGGTGTGTTCCCCACCCGTCCAAAAGCGTTAATTGAAATCTTTTACTCTCGTTACACAAAGACAACGCAATAAACTCTACCCATTATCTAAAATGCATCGACATAGTCAACACATATTATGTTAATAGGATAATGCTTTCGCACGGGCTTATTCGCATATTCCCAAGATTTGACGAGTCGACGACGATTGAGGAGAAGAAGACGTACGTAATAACGTTCTGAGTTGGGCGAAGGAGAGGCTTGCGCTAAACGTCCAATGGCGTCCGTGGGCTCCTTTTTGGCCCGCCACACACGTTCACCAGTCTCTCTGTCCTTCTCCCACATAAAGTGGGCAGGCACATCGGCGTAATGTATGTCGAGAGACGGGTCATTCGCACAAAGTGCGAAGAAACCCTGTAGTTTGGTTGACTGAACGTTAGCCAAAGCCTCCTCCTCCGCACCTTCCTCAAAATACACCCTCTCCTCCCCAGGACCGTGCACGGGAAGGACCTGCACAGAAACAGACCTCTCCCACAACGGCATAGATAAAATTTTCGACACAGCTTCAGGTGGTGTAACAACGCTCACAGACTTGTAATGCTGTATCTCGTCCCATTCATACACATTGGACGGACACTGATCATTGTAGGCCGTCATGGAAATCATTGCACGATCCGGACCCTTATGCATATACTTGAACATGTACTGGACTATTTCTCGACTGTTGCTAACCTGTACATTAATGTGTGTATCGTACCGAAGAGAGAGGACGGGGTTATAGGGTGATACCCAACGATTGTCGACGCGTACGCCCCCAGCGATAAAGGACATGCCAGCGTCGCGTCTACGATACAAAACCGGACCTCGTGGCGGGACGATGGTGGTGTCACGGAACTCCTGAGGAAACCGGAACGACATTGTGTTTCACGTGGCCTACCGGGCACTGGACGGTGACAGTTCTTCGGCTGACCGCTGGGAAGAGGGGAGTCACATGGCGAATGGATTTGCCACCCCTTAACAACGTCAAAGAGGCGCGGTTCTTTTTCAGGATCGGGAAGCTCGGCCGAGATCACAAGATCTATCTTGGACGGCTCCACCACCCTATCTTCACCCGCACAAATTACCGCCAAGTGAACATGCGGCATTCCCCTCTTTTGAAATTCCATGACCGCGGCGTATTCAGCGATCTTTCCCAGGGCCTGATGATACAAAATGTCCGTTAGGAAAGCCCTGTACTTAATCCGAAAAACACGCATAATGACATCTGGCCTGAACTCTGAGGTCTGCTCCAAGTCAGCAAAATTACCGACTTGGAGAGCGTGCAGTACCTCAGGCCAATGCACGTTCATGGTAAAAGTGATGAGAAAAGTTGGCACACCAAACTTGGCCATCCAGGCCATAGTATCAAGATACTGTTTATGCATGAATTTCGGACTCCCAGGATAGTCGATGGGTAGGATGGTGAGTCTCCCGACAGGCTTCCCTAAACGCGCGGCTTCTGAGACAATGTACCGCCTCAGTTCCGCGACAGTTTCCGATCTCCTCAGTTGTTGCTGCCTATTTTGTTCGATATAACGAAGATCATCGTACTCTATTTTTAGAGACGCGTAACAAATATACTGAAGGGCCAACCTGCCCGCCACTCGTACCGGATTATACTCGTCGCGTCCCCGTACCATCAACCTCCACGCATAATATTGGCGCTTGGTGGCGAAACCACCTCCCACCAATTGGCTTACGGATCCAGACCAAGCCGGTTCACCGTGAACGTGTAACAAGGTATAGCACAAGGGATCAACGGTCTGACAAACAAAATTCGATCACGATCGTGTTCCGGTACGAAGACGTCATCAGGTCCTCTACGCATGCGCACCATGACATCGTACGAATTAGGGGGAACAGCACCATCAAAAACAGCGTGAACAGAATTTTCACGGGGCGCCTCGTGAACATCACCCCAGTAACGCTCGTTCAACGGCACTCCCCGTCGACGCCACATTCCGGGAGGAAGAGCATTGATAGCCAAGACAACGCTTTGAACGGGCGTGTCGGCATTGTCGGCAACAACCTGGCGCAAGTTCTGATAGGGCTCGGCATAAAGATTATTAGCACGGATGTATTCGAGCAGCAAAACAATCCGTTCATTCGCCGCACGATCCAACAACCTGGAACGCTCAACGCGCGCCTCGACACTCTCACCAATACTCTCCAAGAAATAGATTTGACGACGGTCGGAAGTCACGCCCTCCTGTCTGGGATTCGCCCAATCGATAAAATGAGTAACTTCACCGTTGATACGCAAAAATATGGTCCCCGTCCCCTTCCGTACTGATACTCTGCCTTCACTAGACCAAACGACATAGATTATCATACATACAAAATGTTCTTTCTAAACGCCTGAAACAGGGGGGAATTTCCATTGTATAGTCCAGCTCCTAATATTGTCCCGATGCCTTTTCAGGCCATCGGGGGGGGGGGGTGAAGCGGGGGGTTTC
>Ga0058701_10003108_pt1 | contig 12983 bp, 11 predicted proteins | sample AgamicOrMae_FD_97039 | JGI IMG/M metagenome (GOLD analysis project Ga0058701, IMG submission 97039) | Agave microbial communities from Guanajuato, Mexico - Or.Ma.e | ecosystem: Host-associated > Plants > Phyllosphere > Phylloplane/Leaf | place: Guanajuato, Mexico | collected 2012-06-04
CACCTTTTAGCGTTGACCACTGAATGTACCCAAGATCACAGAAACCGTCCTGAAAAACTGGTATCAACACGTGACCCGTATTTTTTTTCGGCAGTAACTCCATTCATAATTTGTCGGATGTGAGGTCGGATGTCACTTTCTGCAACTTGTATTCCAATCTAATGATCTTGGACAGCATTTTGGAAACCATTCCAAACAACACGGGGGAAGCCTTCGGGTGCTGACACCTTGGAACCATCTGAGATTTTTGTCCTCAGATGATCGCCCTCTACTTCACAAAAAAATATATCACATCCTTATTTGATCTTGCAGGGTCCTCGGGGTCCAGGGCAGAGCGTGCCCTATTGATTCTGTCGGAAAGGGTGAAATAAAGCAAATGGAGATAGTGTGCATACAATCAATCGAAAAAGCACCTTTTTAAAACACATTGCTTCATGAATATAACATTTTTTTACACCAGAAAAGGGGTAATACTCGTTGCAGATCAAAAAGAAGCAGAGTCGGGACACACTTATATGGACGAGCTGTAACCTATCCTAAGTAAACTCATTTCTTACCATGTACACAAAACACTTCCTCGGGAACTAAGGCTACACAAAGCAGTGATAGATTTCGTTGAAATATATACAGCTGCCGAGCCATATTAGCAGCGAGCTGGGTGAATTCATTCCATTGAATCCTAAAGAAACTTTAAAGCGTTGATGCCTTTCTGATGAGTTTTAAGAAAACGGGCCTTTAAATAACGTGCAAAAGAAGAGCGGGAGTTCGAAGTGTTCACTAGTCCTGCCTGCTCCCAAATGCATATGAGCGAGTATGTATTAAGTGTTTCAAGTATTGTATATGTTTTTTGTTCCTAAATCCGATGGTCATCGCAACGCAAGGTAAAACACAGGAGGTGGAAACTCCAACTTCTCAAGTGTTCGCTGTAGGTAAAGGGCAGCACGTTGGACAGACCTTGGAGCTGGTTCCGATGATGTTTTGGCGTTCTCGGGAAAGTGAGTAGCGTTCATCAGTTGAGAGTGGGCGCAGGGCGCTGTTATTGGGAGCACGCGCTGCCGGCGGCGTGGCGAGGCTTGGCGAGGCTCCCGCCAAGTACAGCCAAGTCCAACACAGACAATCAGGTCGGCCGTTATTAACTCTCCAGCGGACTCAAGACGAGCAATGAAAGAAGGTGCTTCCAGCATAGCTTTCAGCGGCTCTTTCAGCACCTCCTTCATGCCCATTGCCTTTTCTCTCACATGATTCCCTCAAACACAGACGTAAGAGTTGGAGCATCGCGTTCCTTAATAAACTTCCTCTATGTTACCCGGTCAAAAGTAAACCGAATACAATGCAATCCTGCAAAAGGAAAACATTTTCGGTGGATTTTACAGTACATTTTCTATTTCTTCTTCGTATTTCATCATCTCTGCCAAGCGGAGCACAATACTCATCAAACCAAAACCCACAGTCGCTTGCCGTTCTATGAGGTAAATGGTACGCGTCTTGTGCCTCTGTTTATTTGGAAAAGAAGTACCTACAAGAGAGCCGTCGAAATCTACAACCTCTGGACATCTTCCTAGATCCGTATCATGTTCAACTATGAGATCTGTGACCTCTCCTGGAAGTTTCACCGGGGGATCGGGGTTGTCATGTTTACAGTAGGGATTCTGTGCGGCTATTCAATGGCACAGCAATAAATAAGAGCGAAGCTACAAAACCACAAGGCGGCTTACAAGTTTGTTTGCCTCAGGAGAACAAAACCTGTGCTTTAAATTAATCATTCAACACCAAAACAAGGCTCAACTTAAATCTAAGACTCGACTAACAGTCAAAGATAAGTCAATGTTTGGTCCCTTCTTGGAACAACTAAAAGGCTTTTTGTACGGGGCTCATCTGTTATTCATTTAAAAGCAGGTCACATCTAAACACTGCTAATTGACTCTTTATACACGGTCATTGTAGATGAATAAAATATCGGTCATCTTTACAGTCCTGCGTTGTCAGTTGTGATGGCAGGGTTTCCATCTTCTGCATTCTTTAGACTGCATCCTTCTGATCAGTTTCTATTAGATGAGGAGTAACGATGAGTAACAACTTGGATTATCTTCGCCCAGGTTGCTTCAAAAATATAAACAAAGAAGCTATCCGCTAATTTATTTACATTCTAGTTGTACTGTTAAGGTTGTAGCATAGGAGGTGGCTCTTCCTTCCCACCATGTTCATCTACGCGAGGCTGTGATAGATGGCAAACTATACTCAAAGCGATTGAGCCCAACCAAGCGCGAAATGCGTCAAGTTATGAGTCTTATAAGCGTAATTGCGGCGCAAATAATTATTTGAGCAGTTTGCGCCGTTAGCTTTGAGATCAGAATAATTCAGAGAACCCAGGATTCAGCGAAGACAAAGAAGCTCTGCAGGGAAGAAATTTTTTAAGAGCTCGGATTACGATTTTCTTCAGGAGGTTCTTGTATTTTTCCTTCTTTCGACAGGTCGAGCAGAGCAAGGCAAACGACACGGAACTAAACTTAGCCTAGATAAACCTTGCCTGAAAGTCGCCGAGTCTGGTGTCCTGTTCTTCTAAACGGCAGTAGCTGCCGCTGGGACATCTCCTCGGATTGGGCATGTGCGAAGCGGCGTGACAGCGTAGCGAGACACAAGGCACTTACGAGCAGAGCGACACCGAAGCGAGACATAGGACACCCAAATTAAACACAGGTTTAACTTTCTGAGTTGTATATGGATAATCTTTGATATTAATGGCTGAATCACAATGGACAATAGGAGGAAGACTTCAACCAAACGAACCGATTGTGGAGCAGTGGCGCTGACATTTGGAACTGGCTGGGCTTATGAAACAGCGTAAGCAAAAGTCCGCCTATTCGAAGTTGGGGCAAAAGCAGGTCGGTGTCGGCTGGCCGGGACAGCCTGGGCACGTCGAGAGGTGGGCTCTCATGTCCCCAGAGAAACGTGTGAATTCATGAGAAAAGGTAAGGGTCCGTGTCACATACGCATTGCGACTCAACTCATAGCTCCTATGGAAAATTTATCGAAGAATACATTTTTGCTGTCAGAGCCATGCCTGCATAATTGACGCCGTGCTGTTGTCAGGGGAATCTCGATGTCTCTTAGCGCCAACTCTCTTTTTTCCGCTATTCGGCTTTCCACGCTGCACGCAACCTATTTAATGACACCTTTAAAATTCCACACAAAGCTGAACACTGACCAAAAAAATGCATTTCGTAAAAAGAGGGATATTGCAGGAAAAGCAGGTTGTTGAGCGCTGACTTGTGCCCAATAAATTATGAAATTCGGGCTTTCTACCGAATGAATATCCGTCCACAATGCAAATGGAGCAAAGCGCAAGGCATTTAATCTGGCTTAACCTTACCTAACGATCAACAAACCTGATGATGCTTATTTCTTAGCGGCAGTTGGAAACATCGAAAATTTCACAGTATTGCTTATCAACTGCTGAGTGGTGTGATGAAGCCACATAATCCCACTTTGACAAAAGCAGATTAAGCTATTTTATATGATTGTATACGCCTTTCATACCCATTGGGTTCCGAAAGAGTTAACCGCCGTGGAGCAAAAGAGGTAGAAATTGTTACCTTTTGAATTGAAAGTATGATATCGTTACGAGGCCATACTGCAAATAAGTCTTTTAAAAAATCCCATAATTCTTCAATAATTTCTTGAACAATATAAAAATTTAGATACTCACTAATAAAAATACCAGATGACGTATATTCGCCTTTTTTAATTTTATAATTTTCGAAGTTCTATTTTTCTTTTAAGAGCAATGAGGACCTGTAATTAAAGGGTATTTGAAAGGTATGCACTGCAATCCTTTTCTCACGAGTCCCTTTTTTTCACTATCGCCTCTTGTTCGTTTAAAGAAATGCTAATCAGGCTACACTATTAAAGGAGGTCAAATTCCGAACATCCAATTTCCAACTAAAATGAATTTGACAGAGAGACTTTTCTTGTCTTTTTTCCTGTTGGCAAACGATGTACAATTACTTGGTAAGTTTATGCAGAGGAGTTTTGTTTGCTGAGGCAGCAAAAGGTTAAAGACTTGATCGCGAAGGGCGAAAAAAAAGGGGGGGGGCGAAAGTTTTCGATCGAACCGGAGACCCTATGCCACTGCAAATGAACTGAATGCTCCTATCAGAGAGCCTTTGCGTCGGAGGGCCTCTTTACCTCCCCCTCCCTCTCCCCTCACCTCCTCCGCTCCCTTAGCCTATCAAACTCCTGCACCTGCTCCAACCCCTTGTGTTCGTCTTTTTTCCCACTCTCTTTTATTCGCTGGATGTGTCCGTTTCTTTCTATCGGCCGGGAACGGCCAGCTAGTTGTTTGTACCGGCTCTTTGTGAAAAATGAGACGCATTACAAGACTATAGGAGCGAGAGAGAAGACGGATAGGTCGAAGGGCTAACATAGTCCTTTGTACCTTTGCACTGCTTTTAGTCCGAATTGTTCTTAATCAAAGCTGATATATTGTGCTGTAATTCCCAAAAGCTTACTACACACATTTCTTAAACGGAAACAAGCCACTTCAGGAGAGTTCACTCGAAATGGACGGAGCCTACAGTCAAGAACACAAGTCTGCGATCACTAAATGGATCTCAGAAACGCAGTTAGGGATGACTGTGTGAAACGAAACTAGCGCGGTACTGTTTTTTTTAAGAAATTTTGTCACTGACAGTTATGAATACTCTTCCTGAAAATAATATTCATTGTACTTCTTCATATCAATACAGCTTATTATTTTCAAAATATAACACAAAAACTATCCCAAGTATCCCAATCACGACCCAATAAACAAGGTCTACTTCATTTAACACCGACAATATCCATACGGGTCTGACCGAAATGTAGTTCCTTTTTTTGGCTACTTTACTAAACACATAATTCACTTGTTTCTTATATAGGAACATCTATTTTAGAAAGACGGACACCATTGCCTCCTCCCGTCCCTCTTTGGGTCATAGACAAGTTTTCCAGGGCATAAAACCCTCAACACCGCGAAATCAACAGTCATGCACTGGCCCTTAAGAGGCTTTTAGTTTAAGTCACTGAAAAGTTTCCGTCTTGGATTATTAGCCCCAGAATGTTCTTTGTTCACCATCTCCTTTGATGGTCCCTTGTTTTCCGTATATCGAACTCCTCACCCTCCCATCTTCCCCTCCGAGATCAAAATCGCGCGTCTTTTGACGGTCGATTCTCGTCTCGAGCGAGCGTGATTGGCTCCAAGAAAGTCTCGAAGCAGAGTATTCCGTCTGCAACATGCGTTGGTATTCAGCATATATGATGTACTTCATGTAATAGGCTCGTTTGTTCGTCTTCGTCCCTCTTTCATTCTGAACGATGAATGAGAAAAGGATGGAGCTGTGAGATATTCAAAGCAACATTATCAATCTGAAAGGTGGGCTTTTTTAACTTTCTATGGTCTACCTTTCGCTGTGAAGCTAAACGGACACGGAGAAAATTACTTTGTTTTCGTAATTCAGCCTCAGAAAACCAGAACTGTTGTGGTGACAATTTCGATTCTAACTACAATGTTGGCTGCCCCAGCGTTTGGTTGAGGCAATCGAAGCTACCGAAGCCACTTTTGAGCCAGTTAGTGGCTTCAAGTCGGCCTGGAGCGTCCATAAAGCCAATTATTACTGCTCAGGTTGTTACCACAACAAAAGCAGTCGTCGTAACAAGTGAAATGGTCAACACAACATTTTTTATTTTGTATTGTAGATATATTAACACAACATTGTTCAGACAACAAAGTCATTTTCTCCGTGTAGGTTTGGAGCCCTGTGTGTCACTCCTATTTCTCCGGCTCAGCAAAGAGAGAACAGAAAGGAAATTACACCTTTAATATTGACAATGTTGCTGTCGATTTTGTTAGACAGGAACTGAGCTGTGAATTGATCAATTAAGTCCGATACAAATGGAACGCTATGAATAGGCCTACATGTAGATCCGATGAAGTTGCTTCAGTACACAAGGGGACAGAAAAAAAAGCTGTGAGCGCAAAATAAAGACAATCAAGAGAACGAAAAGTTATCAGAGAGTTGCAGAAAAGAAAATAAGGAAAAGCAGAGGGAATAAAACGCGTACGAAAATTAAGGACGCAGGACAAATGCAGCAAGGCAGCCAAGAAGGCGGCTGGTGTAAAGAAAAAGAAGCACTAAAAGAGAGGAAGGAGAATAAAGTCGGGTAAGGAAACTAGAAAGGCACCTAGCTGTCTCCATCTGACATAACCCTGACATTCCATTTCGCTCCGAGAAGGCACGTAAAGAACAATTAAAAGTTAAAATGATGGCACAGAAGCCATGGCACATTTAGGCTAGGGTGAATTGCTCCATTGGTCCAGAAAGGACGAAAGAGCTTCTCGCCGACGCGGAAACACATTCCTATAGGTGACGTCTTGTGGTGCATGTCTTCGTTTAACCGACGACCGTTCTACGAACAGAGACGCATTTGCCTAAAGAGCCTACCTTTACGCTGCGTTCTGAGCGGGAAGAATCTAGACTAGATATTCTCATTGTTAGAATAGAGCCACAGTCTCGGATTGGCTGTGGCATAAGACCTACATGGAATTAAGCCAATCAGATAACGAGATTTATGCTGCAGCCAATGGTGAGCAATATGTGACGTCAGAAGCTTGTCGACTCTCTGGTTATGAAGCCTTCTTTTCTAGACTGCCCATTTTTAATGTTCTAGATTTTCGACCTTTCGTTGCTGGGTCGGATGAAGCAACATTGGAGTAATCATCCAAGCACCAGTCCTAACCAAGGTTAGTCTCAACCGCACGGTAGTGGGCCATTAATCCGATATTAACCTGATGAAAGGAAGGGCGGAAAAAGCAGGAGTGAGAGAACGTGGCCTTTAGAGCTCCAGGGTATTTTAAATTAAGTATTAGCTTGGGTCTAGGCTGCAGGGAACATTGTTGCGATGCAATAGAGAAACTTGTTCGAGAAAACAATGATTGCATCGGAATTGGCAACGTTTTAGCGCTATACTCTTTAGCCGCTATCAAAATCACTAAAAAATTGAGGATGTCGCAGTGGACAAGACTTCCTCAGACGTGCGTGTGAAAGTACTTCCATTGCAAGCAGGACGAGACTTATACATAAATGATGCGATAAGTCGTTTGCTGTGAAACAAACGGAAGTAGATATGACAGGATATCGACATACAAAAACCTATAGACTTCTGTACGGGGAAAGTAAATTATTTGGTTTCCTGCAAAAGCTTCCTTATGCCTCGCATGAGATTATAATATCTATATCAAGACTTGAGAGGGACATCGCAAGAGTCTTCACGTTTGGCTCACGACGCATTTGCCTGAAAATCGACGCCAAAGTAGGAGATCGTCCAGGTAGCCTGAAAACGACATTCGCAGAGAGGGAAGATGTGGAAGGGTCGCTTCGCAAGATGGTGGCAGCTTACGACGCCATGTAGATTATGGCCAATAAAAGTTGATCACTAGGGGATAGGCGAGCAGAAGACCCGAACAAAAATATCCTAGTCGGGCACACGCATCCAGAAGGGGCTGACAAGTGTGGCTGGATCAATTCGGCCGGGAGTCCCAATAAAAGACAGTATCACACGGTCGAGGTGTATTTATTGGAGCAATAATAAATATCATGAAGGGAGTCATAGAGGAGGAAGTAACTGGCGATGATTCTTGGGGTCTCCTTTTGACGAGCGTTGTCTTTTTAGAGCTATCCACAGAGACGCCACATGAGAGAGCTATTCTTCTAGTTCGAAGGAGAACAAAGCACACGATTCGTTGCCCCACGCGCTCATTAAATTTTGAGTCCATACATGGTGGTACATTAAAATTAGTGAGGTATTTTTTTTAGCATATAGTTAGAATGAATAACAAATAAATAATTTCATTACACAACGTAGATTTACATTTTAAAGGAAAATCAAAGAAATCGTATACATCTTGTTTGAACGAAACTCTGTCACTGTACTCTGACCTAAAGATAGTAGTAGTCGACTGTCTGTGTTTTCCGTATAGGAGGAGCTGTCTGACATCACGCGAATACAGACTTGTGCCATTCACCCTTGTCATGAAGAATTCAGTAAAGGTATTAATGATTCTATTCGTGCAGTTCTTCCTTATGCATTTGTCACCACTTTAATTATCTAATAAAACATTCCTAATTTGGTTGACCAGTGATTCTTCCAGCAACTTGGACTTTGACCTGAACGGAAAAAATATTGCACAGTAAAAAAGAAGGAACTTTCCCACGGTTTAAGTTTCATTTATTGTACCTAGTCCGGGCGGAAAGACAGTCAGGCAAAGCACAAAACACGTGACCCAAACCAAATGTAGGTTAACCTAACTTGAATCGCGCGGTTCTACATCGTCAATCGTCATAATCTCATCAGGAGTCGTATCAGGGTAGAACGACTAGAGGAAGGATAATCCACCTTGGAGATTTTTAAATTCATTTTATAGGATCCATTCCGTGCTGATCCCATGTCTTCGAGTCTAAAAGCTTTACTCTCGGCCCAAAGAAAAAGTAATTTTCTTGGGTAAACCCAAAATATAGGTCTTAACAAAAGGGCGAGGCTTGATCTATATTTTCACTCCTGTGATTCTTCTTTGTTTTAAAATTGCTGATGCTGCCGAAAAAAAATATATTATTTGATTCTCGATGTCATGTTTAATGAAAAATTTAGCAAAACGGGATATTAGATACAAAGCTGTACGTATCGATAAAATGCCACGGCTTCGTCAACCTTTGCTCCTTGCGGCATACCAAATGAAAAATTGATTTTCTTCTCAAATATAAATTCCTTTCGAGAGTCTTGTCCTGCGCGAGGGGGAAACATTTTAATTTTGTTTCGTCGCATTCAGAAAAATTCTTTTTGAGAGCGCAAGTATTTGCCTGGCGCTGTTGATACACATGTTTAGCGCACTCCTCAGAGCCTTTGTTCAACCTTTTGAAGACTCGATGGGCAATTATATTGTGGAGTGTGCCACTGTTCTTTATGATTGTATTTAGTATACGCGGAAGTTGATGGTATGCTCAATGTACTGTGAGGGCTTCCACTCTGTGTAACAAGCTATTTCTGAACCGCCTCCAACGCGGTCGCAAACTCGTGACTGCTTTGCCAAAAAAACTAAAATTGGCTCTTGTTGAGTTTAAGAATGCTTTGGTCGGAGTGATGTAAGACCTTAAGTCACCGATGGAATAAGCGACCCACATGTTTGGCTCCGCGAGAAACAAAGGACGTGTTGTTACAATTCGTTCTTTAATTCAAGCTTTAGCATTCACGGAGACAAACACCGTTGTAACCTTTGGAAGAATATTGAAAAAAACAAATCATTGCGAAAAAAATGATTTTTTCGCCAAAATAGTGTTAAAACAAAAATCAATCTTTCAAAAGTATTAATCTATTTTGTTACTTACCGCGGCGCGTTTTTTTTTATGCAGAATTTATCTTGACAAGACATGCATTTACACTGAGAGGCTTCAACCCTCCAGCAAATGACAAGAACGCAGTTATATGGGAGAGACTTGAACGTACGTAAAAAGGCTTAAATGCATTTTGAATGGACCTTCGGAGGAATAGACAAGACTCCGTTTTTTGTTGTTTTTTTAATGCTCAATTCCGTATTTTTATATAAACAACTGTCAATGCACCTGACGTGAACATTCGAAGCTATACTTTATTTTTCAGAAAAACTGCTTGTTAATAAATATTGTTGTGAGCCACTAAAATCGAGCCATTCCGCTTACACGGGCCAAACAAAAACTTAGAAAAAAAGGAAATTAATGATTTTAAACTACCCATGTTTTAAAATATTTCATTGAGGCATGCGAACAAGTACTTTTTAGGGTTATGCCATTGTTGTAGCAAGTTCGTCATTCTGATGAAAATGGGCCTACTTCTTTCTGTACTTCCAGCAATCTCGTTTTGTGGAAGCGGAAATATTGCTAATGGGTTTAGGCTATTCTGAGTCCGAAGTCGGTAATCGTGTTTTCGTGGACGTGATCCGTGCGCCGCACTAGGAGATCACTTGTAGCTCCTAAAACGCCGTAAATCGGTAAAGCAATTGGTTCATCAGCGAACGTGTCCGGTTGCTCGCTCGATCCCACATGACTCGGGTCCTCGGGGGGAATCTCTTCTTACTAACCTGTCTGAATAACGCGTTTACTCGCCCAGACCTCTCCCACTCTCGAGCATCTCTTCCACCTCCACCACAGTGCCTCCGAGCTAAGCTCCTCTTACCAATCAGTGTCCTCTACACAAGCTTAAGCCTTTGCCTGCAAGCCACAGGCTTCAGATCGCTGGCTGATGTCCCACAGAAAACTTAGTAGAATAGACAAAAAAAAGTTATTTTGTCCCTGACTAAATCCAGAGTTTTAGAGCAAACGGGTGTACAGCAAATTTTAAGATGACGCGCCTCTTTTATCTGATCGTTTCCTATTCCTATTTCACTTTCAACAGGCCAAGCAGCTCGAGCGGACATCTTGAATGACTAACATGTAATTGATTTTCTTCAGAATACAATACCTCAAATTACTTTTCTTTCTGGTATGGAATTCGTTCGATCATCTCACCTGAAACAGAAAACAAAAACAAAAGTGCAATGAGTAAGAAGTGTTTCCATTAAAAAAATATCTTTATTTATTTTATTTAGTACTTCATTTGTTGAAACCCTCGCAATTTTTAAAGAAAATTTCTTGAAGGCCAAGTTGGATTTGAATAAAAGTGTTAATTTTTTCCCCTCAGAGCGCTATTAATGGACTTAATTTTTTTTTTTGTCTTTCATAAACATGCGGGTTTAGGGACATTTATAACTTGTTTTCATGAAACGCACGTACTTGACTTGTCCAAAAATAGGTCAGTGATGTCAACAAGTCAACATATTTTTTTACGTCCTTTTATAGAAGTTCCATATAAAAACACTGCCAAATATAGATTCCTGACTATCAAAGGAACATTCATTTACGTTGGCGTGGTTAAAAGGGTCGTCCTTTGGTGGACATTGTTGAGGGAAGTGTAATAGTGGACGGACCGAAATACTCCAAACCTTGAATGGATTTCGCCTTGACTGCGATCAATATGAGAACGCGAAGACAGATTTACGGTTTGGAACCATTAACGTCAGCAAATCTCGAATTCCGATGTCTGAGTTAAACCACAAACACAGTTGTGTGCTCTCCGAGTGATTGCGGTCGGCTAGCACGCATAAACTTTTAATTTTATACATCCCCTCGAGGAGCAGTGCTTCTGAATCACAAAAAGAACATCACCGATCTCTGACACCTTTTATTCAAAAGTCCACTGCTCGATATGAACATTTTATCGGCATTTCTAACGCATCCTCGTGCATTTCGCGTTCGAGCACGTCCTTTGTGTCAAGCAAAAGTGGCTACGATCGCCCATCTTTAAACTCTTGGCGTGGTACATTACTTATTGAGCAGGATCATTTCTACCCAAACCAACTTCAACAATTACCGTACGGATTAAAGGCATTCGATAAGTTGTTGAAAAAAAATCAGCTTCAGCAGTGACGCGGACCACTGGAATACAGAAGGAACGGAAGTGTCTATTCGCCCGTCAGTGGAAAGCGTGATGGTCTTTGCAGGCCTCCTTTCCTTTCATGCGTACCTTGCTTTGATTCTGCGCCACTTTGGCGTAGATGCTAGTGGGTGGAGCAATAAATCGAATGGTTCCAGGCTCGATTCTTGCATGCTGCACACAAATTTTTCCTTCCCAAGCGGGCGTATGGCCGTCGGACGGTAATTTACCCGCCACTTGGCGGGCGAATATCTGCGACCAATACTGAAATCCACGCGTTGTGCAAAAGAATGAGAAGGTACTAGATCAGATTTATATCCCATTAGCTGACAACTCGGTCGGCAACGAAGGATAGAATACATGAGAAAGGGTGACATCAAAGTTGTTAACAGTGTTTCAGAGAACAGTAGAGGAGATCCGATTGCCCCGATAGCAGAACACAGACCGTTTCCAGACACCCGTCATTGCTGCTAAGTGGCCAGCTATCTGGCGCAAAGTCCGTCCCAAGCGTTTGTCCGACCAAAGGCTTGCCAGGTGACCGGCACCCGATCCGCAATATCGCAGCTGATCCCCGATGGGTGAATGGCCGAGCTCAAACAAAGGTAGCCACCGTTTTAGTGCCATTTATTTAGGTCAAACCTGAGGCCAAGTATCAATCCAGCGTGCTCTCTCATTTCCCACTGAACCACCATGACACGGCAGACTGAAGATTAGGCCTCGTGTAATGGTCACACAAACTATTGAGCCGCGTCCTTCCGTCAGCTTCAAGCACGAAGTAATGATTGAGAAATTGTGGACACAAGAGCGGACACAGTTTCCCGTGGGGGGCATCTTTTCACGATCCCTCAATGAGAAAAGTGGGTTAATAAAGTCAACTAAAAATAACTAAAAAAAAAGGCGACAGCAAGACTTGGATTGTAAATGCCAACAGGTTTTCTAGTAAACGTCACCGTTACAGAGTACTTTTAAGGATATTCCAGCGCTTCCGACTAGTCAAGTTTATCAAAAAATTCAAAACGCGTGTTAAAAACCTGAAAATTGAGGAAATTATCGCTTTCGACAAGTATTTACACGAGCTGTTATTCGATATTTATTTTCACCTCAGTGAAAATTTATTTCTTACGTTGAAAAATAATAAAGTTGCTGATTTGAGTCACTTTTCTACAAAATGCGGCTGTTTTTAAAGTTTTTAAAAGAAATGGTGGATTATCGTCAAAATTTTCTAAATTGTTTCTGAAACTCCAATCTCCACTGGAAACAGTTTTTGCGATCCTCATCTAATCTCAATCAGACGCTATGAATCATCATTTAACAGTTTTAGCGCCATTTTTGCGGAGCTGCCATAAGAGCCTATGTATTTTTTCCCAGCTTTAGAATTTAATTGCGTAAAAACGGAACGGTCAAATTTTCTTAGACTTCGCCATTCGATAGACATAAGCATTTTGAAC
>Ga0058701_10003109_pt1 | contig 12983 bp, 16 predicted proteins | sample AgamicOrMae_FD_97039 | JGI IMG/M metagenome (GOLD analysis project Ga0058701, IMG submission 97039) | Agave microbial communities from Guanajuato, Mexico - Or.Ma.e | ecosystem: Host-associated > Plants > Phyllosphere > Phylloplane/Leaf | place: Guanajuato, Mexico | collected 2012-06-04
CCAAGTTCGAGCAAACATAGCTTGTTGGGGCACCCCATGACATCATCTTATACATAGATTGCTGCCTTATATGTATAAATATATATTTAACTATAACTTCTTAACTAGAAGATATTTGATAATAATGTTGTATCTTCTTTGTGTGGGAGGGTGGGCTGGTGGCGGCTATTCTTCTGAGAAGAAAGAGTTGAAGTTCAATGATTGCTAACTGTTTCTTTCTTATTCCAAAGATGGATGCTCGCATACTGAAGGCTGTAGCTATAGAGCATTCAAAGGACCCTGATGGAGCCGTTGAATCAATCCTCACGGAAGTGCTCCCTTTTGTTTATATGCATTCTCGTGTTCCTATTTATGATGGTAAGAATTTGCAATTTGGGTAATAAGCCCTCAAATGAATCCAGTGTTTCAGCTTTTCTTGTCATAGTGCTTTTACAAGCTTGTGTGACATATATGCATTTGACTATGAATGCCTTCTTTTGTAGTGTCATAATGTTTGACTTCAAGTGTTGGTGAGAATAATTATGACTCTATGTTATCCCCAACAGAGAAGAATTAGGATATTACACATCAAATAAAATTACTTGCTGCAAATAAAAGGTTGGTGTGCACTATTCGTTTATCATGAAGCGATGGTCATTACTAATGAATTGAGACCCAATCTGCATGTAGGTTGTGTTATTTATTATTTAACCACTTGGAAGTGCTTTAGCATGTAGGTTATGTTATTTGGAAATTGGACTCTTCATTTCACCACTAGTACTCTGATATTCTGGTAATGTGAGTGACTAACTTGTCATTATTGATTGAACGAGCAAGACTTTAGGATCTAGGCAACACCAAGAGTTGGATCACTGGACTAATACAAATCTGGGACATACACCCTTATTGGAACTTGTATTTGGGTCCCTGCAGCTTCTTCTATGGTGGTCGTATCTCTGTTTGAATATCTCTTTTGAGAGAGGCTTTGTAATAGTTGCTTTTTGTGATATTGTTTGACTGTTGCTTATGAATTTGGTGAATGTATTAGTAATCCAAAAGAATGCTGTTTGTGCAGTTAAAAACAATGGGAAATCTGTGGAGACAGGTACCCAGAACTCTGCCATGCTGGGATCAATGGCAGGGGACGATGCAGTTGCTTGTGATTTAGTGGATTCTGGCCTCAATATGAACTCATTGAGCTTGAATGAGATGCTTGATAATTCTTTAGCTTCATCCTTTTATGATGCAAGGGACCGTGATGATAATCCGAGTGGAAACAGTAAAAATAATGAAGTAACTGCACTGGCAAGTTGTGCAGAGACAAGTGCCGAAGGCAGTCAAGGGACTTCTGACAGCTTGAGAGGTGATAGTTTTGAGGATCTCTGCAATGAGGTATTGAAGAACAATGAGAGTGAAGGCTGTATTTGCTCACATCAACTTGAGGATGCACGAGCTAATCTTCATGTCAATAAGAGTGGCTGTGCTTTGTCACCCTCTTTTAATGTTAAAGAAGGTAAAGCTGATGTCAGCTTAAGCACGGGTAGAAATGTGCACCCACACCCTAACTGTTTCAATGGCCTTCCATCTCATGATCTAAATACAGCACCCAGCTTTGATTGTCAAAAGGAGCGATCTTTTATAGATTGCAACTCATTGGAATGTCAAGATACTGCAGAAGAAACCTTGCTTCCTGTCAAAGGCCACATGGTAGATGCATTGGATTTGAATCTTCCAGAAGAAACTTTGCTTCCTGTCAAAGACCACATGCTAGATGCATCAGATTTGGATCTTCCGGAAGAGACTTTGGTTCCTGTCAAAGACCACATGCTAGATGCATTGGATTTGAATCTTCCTGAACCTGAAAATGACATGCTTCTTCGTCATGATGAGAAGCAAGAAACAAGTAGCTATATAGATGCTGAGTTCATACAAGAATCCATTGTAACTCACGCAGTTGGCACTGAAGATGAGACTGTATTGGGCACTACAATAACGCGTTCTGGCCATGTATGCAGAGTTGACCTCCTTGAGGACCTTATTGAGAATGCAAGAAGCCACAAGGTATTTGAGACCTCATCCATTAAGAATGTTTGCTCTCTCTTGCCATCTCTCTCTCCTCTCCTCTCTCTCCCGCTCTCTCCCCCCCTCTCTATCTCTCTATGTGTGTGTGTGTGTGTGACACAAGAAAGAGGGGGAAGGTGTTTGTTCCTGTTTGGGTGGGGTTTAATAAGCTTCCAAGTACAAGAATGACCCCTTCGGCATCTTAAAGCTATACTTTCTCACCTACAGCAAGTTTTTTTTTGTTTGTTTTTTGTTTTTTGTTTTTTTTTGGGTTTTTGGGGAGATCAAATACAGTGAGGTCTTTTAATTAACAAGTAGGATTTAAAGGACTACAATGGGAACACCATGTTTGCCATTGATGTTCTATACAATGATGTTAATATAATTCATTCAATTAGCCCTTTAGTTTTATGCAAGGGGTGTTCTTTCTGCAAGTGTGTCTTTTCTTTGATTCATTTTGAGTAAAAGTAGTCACAGGAATGATCTTAATAACTTTTTTTGGGGGAAAATGTAACTATTAATTTAACTAGTACTACTACCGTGCCTACCACTGTAGCTGCTGCTGCTACCAATCTAACAATACTAGTATTGTTGTTCCTCCTATATGATGCTTAAATATTGAAAATGCGTTTAATGTGCCTCCTGAAATACCATCTAAACTGTCGAGAATGTATGTGCTGGTGCTGCTTGACCTTCCTTAATGTGCAACTCCCATATTGCACTGGGATTTTTTGTTTTTTTGGGTAAGGTATGTTTGTGGTGCAGTATACCTTAACCCCTCCAGCAGTACATTCCCATTTCTGTGTACCTCAAGAGTCGAGTGTTCGACACGGTTAGAAGTGATTGTCATGCATGATGCTTGTTCATTTTGGATTTTGGTTGGATTCACTCTCTCTTCTATGATGCGTAAACAGAGTCAATTGAGGCTCTCTTGAGAGAGATAATGTTAGCACCTTGTGCTGCTGTGCAGCAAGTCGTGTGTGGGCTAGATGATGCAAGACAAGAGTAAGGGAAGAAAATCCATATATGGGATATTAGGAAAGATTCCAAATTATGGGAAGCAATATATTTTGATTATATTCGTAGTTATTTTATAGCATATCTTAGAGTAGCCTAAATAAGAGATTTGGTAGTCTTTTAGGAAGATTAGGATTTTATTATGTCTTTTGGTTTTCTAATTCATGGAGGAGTTTCTCTATTTAAGTCCCTTATGTAATCGAGATTAGTAGACTTGAATGAATTAAATTGAATTGGGATTATTTGAGAATTCTTGTTTGAATCTTCTCGGTGTGGGAATTGCTCTCAAAGTGCCATATATCAGTTGTTTCTCATGTAGGAATTGCTTTAAGAGTGTCCTACATCAAATTTGGTATTAGAGCTTTTCGATTCCTGGCAATTCGCTTCTTGATCGTTCTCCTCATTTTGAAAATCAGCCAAAACCCCAAAAAAAAAAAAAAATCATAAGGAACCCAAAGACCCATAACCCTAGCCGCACCCCCTAATTCCACCATCACGCACACCACCCAGCACCCGTCACCAACCATCGACCGCCCACCCTGGTCCGGCAAACACCACACTTGCGTCGGACGTTTTCTAGAGCTCCAAAACCTCAATTTTGCAAACCCTAAATTGCGAAATCTCTAACTTCAAAACCCTAGCTCTTCAAATTCACCCTTCATACATCGCAATCCTCTAAAATTGATCTCACAACTCGATTTCCCTCTACATTTCGTCCCAACCCCTAAGTCAATTGAGGTAAATCCCATAAATTTTTGCCTCAATTGATTGTTCACCCTAACCCCAAAATCCTGATCCTCGCTTTTGGGTTTTCCCCAATTCGACCTCAGTCCATCCAGATCATCCCAAATTGAAGTAGTTCCTCCACTACTATGTCCCTTGCGCCTAGAAGCCCTCAATTAATTGGACGAAAAACCTTTAATTGGTCTTCCAATTGCATGCCTGACTTCGTGAAACCCTAAATTGCGAGCTGGCCATTGCTTGCACAGTTGGAGGTGCCTGTGCCCTCGATCTGTGTTAGAGAGGGCCGAATCCGACCATCACCGGCCGACCTTCTCACCGGAAACTGCTTCGTGGCTCGACGGCACTCGCGGTACCATTTTTACTGTCTTGGTGCTGTTGACCCTGTGGTAGTTGTTGTGTCTTAGTCGTTGTTGGTCGCTGCTGTTGCTGGTAGAAGGCTCTTAGTAAGGCTCTTACTGTAACTTTTGCGAGCATGGTCCGGTGTGAAAAACATCATCATGCCTTGTTGGTGAACACTTGTGATAAAGCACTTCCAATTATGACGAATGTTCTGGACCAAGTTTTCTCTCCTTGTGGGGTTGTAGGGAAGATTGCCAGATTCCAAACAATTGGCGATTTTTATGCTCGAGTGAATTTCTATTCTCACAGGGATGTTGTCCATGCTTTTTGCTAACTTCAAGGTCGTCAGATTTATGATGTATGATAACTGTTGTGAGTTAGATCTTTACTTAGCTAGTGAGATTATTTGTGCTTGTAAGCCCTATATTCCTCGATGTATGTTGGATTATGAACCTCCTAGAGCTATATTGATTCCTTTGAACCTTCTAATCAAAGATTATAGGGTTCTATCTTCAACACTTTCGTGGGACCAAGTTATAATTTCAATAAGACCCATCTAATCTGTGATAGCGGAGCATACACTAAAGAAGATGAATGTGAAATTGTTAATGAGGAATCTACCAAAGAATATGAGCAATTACTAAAGGACTTAATTCACCCAGTTGCTGCTTGTCAACCGAATGTTGATATAGAAATGTGCATTACAGAAGAAGTCTTGAAAGAAGGTAACAATGAACTTCCACAAGCAAAGGACCATCAAGTTTTGGACAACATCTCACATAATTCGTATCTGACTATGAAATTCATGAAGTTCAAGAATTTCCTGCCCATAAGTTACATGCAAATGATGTAGCCGATGAGGAAATAGTCATTGTAGATGAGGAAGATGTTGTAGGAAAAGTCACTAATGTGAATGTTCAAGCATACTGGTATGGATGTTCAGGACCTAGTGATAGTCATTACCATATCTTTGAAAGCTACTTTCCGTGCATCCCTCATGCATCTTTGTTGGGAGTTCAGGAATTTGAACAAATGATGTAGGACTTTTAAATGGAACAAGTAATGGCAAGTCATGTTGAATATTTTTTCCCTAATCTTTTCTTCGAGAACAATACTCTACATCCTATGTTGGTATGAGTCTTAATGTTGGAGAAGCTATTAAGGCTTGAGTTTCATCATATGTTTAAGGAAGCTACATCGGCCTTTTTCTTCTTTGTCTCTAGCTCCATCTCATTTCACAACTCGAGGTCAAGTTTTTCGCAATTGGGGGAGAATGATGCACGACAAGAGTAAGGGAAGAAAATCCATATATGGGATATTGGAAAATATTCTAAATTGTAGGAAGCTATATATTTTGATTGTATTCATAGTTATTTTATAGCATATGTTAGAGTAGCCTAAATAAAAGATTTTGATAGTCTTTTAGGAAGGTTAGGATTTTATTATATCTTTTGGTTTCCTAATTCATGTAGGACTTTTTTTCTATTTAAGGCCCTTATGTAACCAAGATTAGCAGACTTGAATGAATTAAATTGCATTGAGATTATTTGAGAATTTTTGTGTGAATCTTCTCGGTGTGGGAATTGCTCTGAGAATGTTTACATCAATTGTTCCCGGTGTAGGAATTGCTCTATAAGAGCATTCTTCATCACTAGATATTTCATCTTGCTTTAGCCATTTGGAACAGGCATAAGACGTTGCTATAGATTGCAGGTTGGAAAATTGTTTATTTTTTCCCCCCTTTTTTAAAAGACATACATGAATACCCTCTCTCTGGGGACAGGTACAATCCCCATTAAATGATCTCCTGATTAGTTTGAAATTTTATACACCTACTGTGTTAACATTGTATTAATCTTGTGTTTTCAAGTGGTGAGGAGCAGTGAACTTATGTATTTGATCCATTGATTTTATTATCCATTCTCACGTTCTAGATTGAGGTGAGTTTATGTGCAAAGGAGATGATAGAGGATAGAGAGAACAATGAAAGACCCGGTTTTGGAATTCAGGGTGCAAGTTTTAAGTCTTCATATGTTAGGCAGTTTGGTATTTTACATTTGTGTTTTAGATTTTGGCATGTTGGACTTAACCGTGGAGTCAAGGTGCGGTGTGTTCGTTGTAAGTTTCGATTGTCTCTCTCGAATTTTATTGATATCCTGATGCTTGGAATGCTAGGAGACAATCTAGAACTACCAGATATTGTCATTTCTTTTTTAATACATGAAATTTAGGAATACGTAAGTTACCCAATGAAGAAAATTGAAATGCAAATTAGCTGCATCTGAGCTCACTGGGAATGGATAAACAATGTTATATGATGGATCCAGTGGTCGAGTGTCTCCAGACATGCTTCGACTTCCTAACCCATGTCCCCATGTCTAAGTTGTATTCCTGAGAATCTGGCACTGTTTGATCCATGAGTGTGAACAACTGCACTCTGTCTATGTAAAATAGATTTGTAAGTCTCTCAAGTCTAGATTCATTGGATAGTTTGTTTTCAATAATGGTTTTCAAGCATGTTAACTTGCATGAATGATCCCTGTTTTCAATAATTAGTAGGCATGTATTTAGGTTTCTCAGTGTAGCCTTTCCCCTTCTGTGCTGTGGTTCTAGCAAATAGAATAGCCTTTCCGCTCCTAAATGATCAGGCGGTGAATGAAAACATTGTTGATCTTACAGATTGACTTTGAGTGAAGCTATTGACTGATGTGTCACTCAGCTAGGCTGATTAAAATGACTCTATTTAAGTTGCTGACGATAAGAGCACCATCCCTGTGTTCATCTTGCTCAGATGGTTTCTATGGGTTTCCATATGTAAGCAGAGAGACTCTGGCAGACAATCTTTCAGTTTCGAAAGGTTTTAAGAAAGCTAAAGTGGAAACCCTATTGAAATGAAGCTAGCAATGCTTCAGGCATAAAAAAAGTAAGTGAAATATTCACGCTAAGGAAATATTTGTGGTATGACATTAAAATCCTAGTATCCAGGCACCTTGAAAATAAAGAGAAAGAAAGATTGACTAAAGGTGATTAAGGGAAGTTCTTATTGTTACCGATGGGTATCGTAGGTTACCATGAGCTTTTATTACGGCAATTCCCTTGTAGAAGTCTAGTTGGGCCAAGTCGGGCTGTAACACTTCTTATGTCAGCCCTTACGGTGGTGATAATTTTTTACCAACTCATTGGACCATCCATGTCTTCTTCTAACACGTACAAGCCATTTGACCTTGGTTTCTGTGGCCTGCAAAAGTAGACTCCTTTCTAATTCTTTGATCTTACCTTCTCCTGCCGCTTGTCAAAAAATAGCTCCAACCCTTGATTTGGCTGCCGTTTACTTGCTGCACAAAATCCTTGGGGCAATGCTATCCTGCATGATATGTTATACGATATGTTTGTCGATTTCCCCAGCTCCTTCAATGTTTGCCCATGGTTGTCTGTCTCTTGTTTTGGCACTATGATCTCCAATTTGAACTGGATGTCCAAAAAGCTTGTAAGACCTACAGGTATTCTGAAGATTATGTACAACTACTGGATGTGAGCCGCATTTCTGCCTGCTTTGTTGCTCACCATGTCAATTTGTTTGCACTGCCCAATCAAATTTTGTGTTAGTTAATATAAACATGATGCGAAATAATTTTTTTTTGGGGGGGGGGTTCATGCACATATTTGAATGCAAGTTCTTTAGTAGTATGTTGAATAATGGGCTAATATCATGAGATATAAGCTTGTGGTTGCAGATAATTTGGATTAATTTATCCCGCAGAAACTTGTGGTTGTGAAATTGCACTGTTGGATATCTTTAAGCAATGTGTGTTAATAGTGCTTTGGAAAGCTATGCAGGATTCCTTGTTCTCAGCAATGGAGTCTGTTATGGGGTTGATTAAAGAGGTGGAATTTCAGGAAAAAGCAGCACAACAAGCTAAGGAGAATGCTACTAGGGGAGGCTTGAAAGTCCTTGAGAAGGTAGAAGAATTAAAGAAGATGCTTAAACATGCAAAAGAAGCAAATGACATGGTGTGTATTTTCCCTTAATTGTTTGCGTAATCATTTCCTACATATGGTTGATTTGCTATTAATTACTTGCTTAATTGCTCTGTTTATTTGAAATATACAGCATGCTGGGGAAGTGTATGGGGAGAAGTCCATTCTTGCTACCGAAGTGAAGGAGCTTCAGACTCGCCTTCTTGGCTTGTCAGATGAAAAAGATAAATCTATTTCTGTTCTTGATGAGGTGTTCTCTTATATCCATTTTCCATCAGCCAAGTTAGATGAAAAAGATGTCTATACCCCCTTCTTTCTCGTTAGCCACGTCAGCTTTCAGTGATGACAAATACTTTTATTTTAAAATTTTTTCATTCTGTCAAATTTTGGTAATTTTGAGATTCCACATTTTGAGAAGAGGGGGAGGAGATGTTGAATAGGCTGCTTAACGGTGTTCAGACATGTCATCTGCAGGGACAGTTTCCATTTCCTTGTGTATGGTAGATATTGCCATCTTTGCGATTACAGCTATTAATTCATATAAAGCATTGTTTGTTAGTGCCACAACTCTTTAACTTCTAAACAATGATCAAACCTGACATGTAAAAATTGACAAAAAATGTTTTAGCAGTAACATCTCCTGGTGTCGAATCTTTATTTTATTTCCTTTTGTAGATGCGGAAAACTCTAGAAGCCCGATTAGTTATAGCTGAAGAAGAGAGAAGAATGGCTGAGCAAGAGATACTTGAGAAAGAAGCAAGTGCACAAAGTGCTCTTGCAGAGCAAGAACTTATCATGGAGAAGGTGGTCCACGAATCTAAGTTGTTGCAGCAACAAGCAGAAGAGAATGCAAAGGTAGATATTATATTATATCTCTTTACGTGCAATGATCATAAAATTCTAATGATATGGAGGTTGGGATCAGAAAAGGAAGTGTGAGGAATTTTTATTTATTTGTTTATTTATTTATTTTTTTATTTTGGGGTGGGTGGGATGAATGTAGTTCATTATTCTGCTTCTCCATGGAATTCAACCTTCTTTGGAACCATAAGGGCTAGCTCCCCCCAATCATTTGAGATGTGTGCCCCTTTCTATCTAACTCATCAACTTTGACCATTTTTGGGTGGATGGGGATTATAAAACAAAACAAGTTTCAATGTTCTGTCATTAAATTAGTAGATCAAACTCTTAGTTGTATTCAGTGTTTTTAGTATAGTAGTTCATTTTAATCGTATAATCTATTGTTGGTTCTCTTAAGCCAAGGTGAATGTTTTAGATCTGACTTTTTTCAACTAGATGTGGGTTTGAGCCTGTGATAACTTCCTCCAGTTGCAGATTTGTAGAAACCCTGGTCATTTTTTTGTGAGTTGGATTTTAGTTTAGCATAACTTGTGTGATGTCACTGTGAATATGTAAAAAATCTGCGTGCCTTAAATATCAGTTTAGTATAAACTCAAGCAAACAGAAAATAAAGATTAAATTTGAAAATATAAACTCTGGCTAAATTCTCAAACTAACTAAACTTATCAGTTGTAGGAGTTGTGCGGTGGATTGGTACTATTTTAGTCCTGCTTTGATTCTTGTTATTACTTCATGAGTAACAAATTGATGCTTCCGTCAATGCAGTTAAGGGACTTTCTTATGGAGAAAGGTCGAGTTGTAGATATATTGCAGTAAGTGATTTCTGTGTTTCTATTCACTTATCCGTTTACTGCACAGCCCCTCCATCATGATAATGTGAACATTAAAAGCTTTTATTTAAACCTAACTTCTTTTTTAACTTTGTAATTGCCCTTTCCACATGATTGTAATTGCATTGGTTAATATTCAGCTGATATACTGTTCGGCGAGGTTTATGAGCATACGCTTCCCATAATATATGCCTCTCCTAATTATTTGTGGGGTGTGGATCAAAATTGCGAACTTAGTATACATGTCATTTGGTGGCAAAACATCCTTCTTAAGCATTAATGGGGGAGATTTTAGTGACATGTCGGAAAAATGATGTTGATCTTTCCCCCTCCTCTTTGTTTTTCTGTTTTGAAGAGGTTTAGGTGGCTTCGTGCTTTTTTTTGTTTGGGGCGGGGGGGGGGTAGAGGAGGCTTGGAGGGCCATCCATTGGTTTCTCTACTGAATCAGCGTCGGCCCTCTCATTTGACTAGGGGTGCTTGTGTCTTTGGATGAATATCCATCTTGCACGACTCCTCTCTTGGTCCTTGTATCCTACAAATAACTCATCAAGGCTGATAGTGGATAATTCACTCTGCTGCTGGAGAATGCATTTCTTTTGGGGGTCAAAGGGAGGGTTATCTCATCATTAGAAATATACATTTCCGCAAGGGCTCGAGAATGTGTATTGTTTTCAGCATTCAGTTCTGAAAGTCCTATTTGTTTTGGGTATATTGTATTGCCTAAGCTATGCTGGTTATATTTTTATAGGTACATTGTATTGCACTTTGCTGGGATATGCCATAGTTCATGTCCTTGAGTATAACTGTTCATCAATATTCGTTCAAATTCAGACTAGCTAGTGCCTTACGAAAAAGGCTAGGGTTGTATATATCTTAACCTCCTTAGTTGCAGCTGCAGCCATACTGAATGGTTGGTTTTTTATTTGTTCTCTGGAATGTTGTTGCATGACTTCTGCAGGGGAGAGATATCTGTCATTTGTCAGGATGTGAAATCATTGAAAGAGAATTTTGACAATCGCACTTCCCCTGGGAAGTCTCCCTTGTTAAGGCAGACAAGCAGCGTTCTAGCTTGTTCTAACTCTTCTGTGAAGAATGTAGCTTTAGATCCTGGCACTGGGCAACTGGAGTTGCTTGAGTTACCCACAAAGACCAGCAGAGCACCCTCAGTTGGAAGTCAAACTCCTCGAAGCTCTGTTGGGGAACAGCAGGCTGCTGAAGCTGGAGCTACCCCTCGAAAAGAGCTTTTGGATGAGGACTGGGAACTCTTTGATTTTTCAGTATGATTCAAGTACTCCTATAAGTATAATGTTTGTGAATATTTAGGAGAATAAGCAGGCTCGGACTTCTGTGCATTTTGAGTAAGACAGCTATAGAAGTCGCTTTTATTGTTGCTCCATACCTGTGTATAGAAGTGCTATTACTGGTTAGCTCTACATATTTTGCTAATTGACATTGGTGTGCTTGAGACGTTTCACTCATTTCTTTCCGCTCCGTTCAGTTGAAAGCGGTTCACTCATGACTCGTGTATTTGACACTAGGTACCAGGGTTGGTGACAATTGAGGGCGGAGTACTTTTAGGGTGCAATATTGGGGAACAAGAATCAGCAAGGGTCTGCCTTTTGCTTCTCTTGCTTTCATTTCAATTACTTTTATTGGAGATTTCTAGATCCGACAAGTGCAGAGATTGCCTGTTTTGCTGCTCTTCTGAACCTTATTTTTAGTTTGGGTTACAGTGGAAATAAAATCTATCGCACCAAACTATATCAATCTTTGCCTCATACCCATTTGAAGACTAAACTGTGTTAGAATCATTGGCAAGATTGTCCCATTAATCATGCTGCCTCTTCGTTTGCACATTAATAACGCCTCCTTATCTGCAATTGCCAAACTAGTGCCCTAAATAAATCATCTAAAGTTTGAGTCTTCATCCGGTCTAATTTGGCCATTGGTAGCCCTGAATTTTCACTGCGTACTGGTGAACTACCAATGGCAAGGGAGCTCAAGTGGAGTGAATTCAAATCTATCTTCCACAACATAAATAATACTCCGATGAAGCCTTGCTAATTGCAAATATAATCTTCTCTTCCATTTTTGATATCAAGTCATGAAGTGGACTTTCGCATATTCAAACAATGATAATTTTGGAGTTTGACATCTTGTTGCAAAGGACCTTGTCTTATGTGCTAGCAATTTTGAAAAAGTTCTTGGAGTTTCACATAACAATGTTACTTAATTTTTTTTAAGAAATTTATCTCTAGAGATGTTATAGCTCAAAGTGAAAAATCACATCACAATTTGTCTCAATTCTTGTAACATCCCTAAAACACATGATTTACTATTCATACTTCAATAGTCATAACCCGTTTAGATATGATCATTGATGGGCGGGCATTACAGCTATCTCAAAGGATAAGGATAAACATACAACTCTGGATATAACTAACCTAAGCATTAGTTAATAGCAGTAATAATAACCATATCCAAACCTAATTTAAAACATAAATATATACAATCGATAGGTAATATAAGGATTATATCATCATAACAATATAAGTCACCAAATAGTTTACAACCCATCTACTAAGCTTCTCAAAGTATAGTTTCAGTATAATTAGAAATCATCACTGACTCTGTTCCATTCAAGATTACACAGTGGCGGATCTAGACATTAAAATTAGGGGTGTCCACTAGTTAACATTGATCAACATGTGTACTAAAAACTGAAGTTTAAAAATACGTAAAATACTATAATAGTCTAATATTACAATTGTCCTTTACGATTCTTCATGTTTTGAAATCAATACATGATAGAATTATTAGAAATTGAATCAAATACATCTTTCTTTATATATAAACCAAGCAATTATTCAAAAGTGGATCGCACATTTGATTACTAGGCCTATTTTTTTGCTATTTTCAAGAAGGGGTAAGGAGGAGGGATGCAATTCACTTAATGAATTTCACACTCATTCAGGACATTAAGCATTGCTAATTCAAGGTAGCAAGCATAGAACAGTAACAACAATCAATTTTGTTTTGCAACACACAAAAAGATTTGAATTTCATAGCAACAACAAATTGCATATTTGCATTGCTAAAGTAAAACATATTTTAGGGTGAGGATTGGGAATCAATGAATCAATTCAATTTCATACCATATGATCAATTAACAGC
>Ga0058701_10003110_pt1 | contig 12983 bp, 13 predicted proteins | sample AgamicOrMae_FD_97039 | JGI IMG/M metagenome (GOLD analysis project Ga0058701, IMG submission 97039) | Agave microbial communities from Guanajuato, Mexico - Or.Ma.e | ecosystem: Host-associated > Plants > Phyllosphere > Phylloplane/Leaf | place: Guanajuato, Mexico | collected 2012-06-04
CCTCGCTTCGCTATCGCTCCGCTCGGCTTGACGACGGAGGGTAGCACCAAATTTAAACTAAAAGGTTGAAAACGCTACCTTAAAAAATTACAGTGTAAGCTCTAGATTATTTTTAAACATGCATTTAACAGGTCCGTGTGAACTTGGTTTGGAATATCCTTCAGTCAGAGGGGATTGATTCCTTAAAAGCAAGGGCGGATTTGAAGCAGGTTGCCTGTTAACCCCACGACTAAAAATGTTGTTCGTTTCAGTGAACTCTTCGCCGCCTGGCTCCCCCCGCGAAGGCGGACTCAGCATGGCCGGTTGCTCCAGCATGCCGAACATGAGCACCAGCGACCTGTCCCGTCTGACGCTGTGGAACCTGTACAACACGAACGCCAGCAACGCCCTGGCGCAGGGCTTGGGGCCGGCGCTGGGGCCGTCGCAGATGTCGGCCCTGGGCGGCTCCCTGGGCCAGCTCGGCCTGCTGGGCGTCAACTCCCTCGGCGCGCACGAGTCCGGCTCCGAGGGCGACGCCGAGCCCCAGCGGGAGGCGCTGAACCTCGGGGTGGCCCGCCAGCAGCAGCAGCACGCCATGGCGGCCGCCGCCATCCGGGCGCACCGGGACCGCGAGCGCGCCGAGCGGGACCGCGAGCGCGCCGAGCGGGACGCTGAGCGCCGCGAGGAGCGCCGCGACGGCGTCGCCATCAAGAGGGAGCCCGAAGACGCACAGAGCGGCGCCCAGAAGAGGCTGCGCCGCGTGGACCCCGAAGACGAGGGCGAGGCCGGCGAACCCTCGCAGTCGCAGGCCCCCTCGCCCACGCAGATTGATCTTCACATGGCTAGCGCACATATCAAGATCAACAGTGCTCGTAAGTATTATGGATTTCAGGTACTACGTTCGCACAAGTCTGTTGACCCGTCAGAATGCTATTTTTACTTTTTGTTTTTATTATATTTGAGTTAATAGCCCAAAGTATTTGGAGGAAAATTTAGCTTAAGAGAAATTAGAAAGATTTTTCCATTAAAATATGCAATTTTTAGCTTAGGAAAATTGCTAAATAATTAAACTTTGGGTTTCCACAGGGGTGATATTTTTTATTAAACTGTGACAATATCGAACTGGAAAGATTCTCTAAAATAAATTTCTGTTTCCGAAAAGCATCGCAAGGTGGTAGTGGGTTAAGTTAAGGTTTTTTAAAGAACGACTTTAAAAAATAAAATAGGCAATACTTTAAAACTACATTTCACAGTAGTTTTTTTGTTTTTGTTATTTAACCGCATGTTTCGAGGCGCTATTGATTTGTGTATCATCTTGGCTTGAAAGGCACTTCCAATTTTGCGGGTGTAATTAGAGTGGTTTGTTTTAAATTTACTTAAAGCAATCACAACGAGCGTAAGAGGGTTCAAACGCATGGCAGAAAGTTTTATGCTGTGAATTATTTATTTGCACCATGCGCCAACTTAATTTGAACGAAAGTATTCATGAATCGAGCACATACTGCCAGTGTTAAACAGATTTCGGTTTACGAACTTTCCTCAAGCGTGGTTAAAGCATAGCTTGTGTGCGATAATGTGGATTTGTACTTTGAATTTGGAAGATTAAGACGAAACTAAGCGATTTTTTTTTCTTTTGTTTCCAGCAAGCAGTGCAGAAGGTAAAAGTGGGTCCCAGGAAAAGATCACTGTTAGTATGGACATCAACGGAATCATGTACCAGGGTGTCTTAACCGCCCGACCAACATCAAAAAGCAACCGAGTGACATAAAGTGCAATGACCTAGGACTTGATAATTTAAGCTGGACTCCGGGCAAGGAGCCAAGCATAATTTAAGCTAAGCTTGATTCCAGCCCTAAGTAATTAAGAAGTGGTGATCTCAGTGGTGGGAACATTCCTTAGCTTAGTCACATAGCCCACCTAACCAAAGGATTCTTTTATCGTGTAGATAAAATTGCATCTTAATATTATTTGTTGTTCCATTCAAATATAAACTTGAGCTGTATAAATGAGATTTCGCGAACACCGTGACTGTTTTATAGAAACTTTGTGTATAGTTTTAGTTACTCTGCTTGTATTGTATGTTGGTGGGTTTCTCTCGTGGTGGGCTGCGCCGAGCTGTCGAGCTGCGCCGAGCCGTCGGTGATCGCCCGCCCGGAGACATGCGTTCGATGTTCAATGAATTTCGCTTCTTTTCGACGTTCATTGTGTTTTTATTGATTTATTGACGCATTGGTCGAGTCACTTTGTTTAATCAAATTGTGTATATTTTTTATATTATTCTATGTATACTTACTTATACATATTTGCGTATGTCCGACTCAGTTAACGATGTAAGTTAAATAATAAAATTTTATTGAAAACGCTTACGCTTTTTCTTGTCACTGTACGCTTTTTTCGCCCGAAGTTAAACCATTTTTACAGGAAGCCTACACCGTGAACTGTAGTCACATTTAGACTAGCGCTGGACTTTGCCAGGGTGCACACCGGATTTTGCGTAGTGTTTTACCCTCGTTTCTTCTGTAATTTTTCCTTGTGGCTCATGTATAGACGCGACCACACAGGAGACGAACTTGATCACACGTCCCGCAAGGAGACCTGCGGTACTTTTTGACGGAAGAGATGGTGCTACTTGCCTTCTAATCTTGTAATGCTCATCCTGTCTTTCTTCCCTGATTGGAAATGATGACAGCCGAAAAAGCTTGACGAAGCTGATGCCTCATGTGGGCAATATGGCTAATCTGAATCAATCAGTCAATCAATTACTCACACATATCGTTTAAAATAATACCCATAAAGTAGTTATTGTTCGCGGAGGAACAGTTTTTGGCAAAATCTATTTGTGCGTACCGGCATTCGTGGCATTTACTACAAATTAGGTACGTCCGGTAATGGAATCCTAAGCTTTCGATAAAGTAACCTAATTGTTGTTTTTTCTTCTTTTTTAAGCGTCTTAATTATTAGAATTTTAAGTAGGTACTCCGTCGGAGGGGGAAAGTTGCTGATATTTTCAAGGGCACAGGTCGAGACCACTTGCATTGAATCATAACAAATGCTTAAGTGACATCAATAAGAGGGCTCGTCCTAAATTTGATCGATGTTTAATAATTCCGCTTACATACGAGAAAGACGTCAACGCAAAACGTACTTTAGATTAACAAGTCGATGTCAAACCGGGACCTCAAATATCACTTTTGTCCTTTTAACCTCTATTCCGGTAATTTCCCAGGCTGAAACAGTTTTGAGACGAATGTCAAATTCTTCACGGCCCGTCACAGAGAAATATCCGCGACTTCCGGATAGCTATAATTAACTGCGTCGCTTTATCTTCTCACTCGTGACAAATAGAATCATTCCGCGTCCTCAAAGATCTGTCATGAAACTATTTCATACTGACCCGAATTTTTCAAACAACGGACGTATTACACCACGCTCCCCGCGCAAATGGCCGGTGAGGTGGGTAAGGTCGGGTCCCTTCGTCTGCATATTTGATCCTGTTTTCATATTAAAGGCCTCGATTGATTCCGGTGTTGCAGGGAAATATACCCCTAATACGTGATCAATATAAGAGTTTAATATCTGCTATGCATAGAGGATTGATTAAAGTACGTTCCGTATGGGTATATAAGAAAATTGTATTAGATGCAATTTTAAGAAAACATCTTAATATGTAGATGTTTTTCATATCCCCAGGTTACACTTGGAGGAATACGTTATTGAGTAGCGAGGGTCCCTAGTCGAACCGTCCGTAGTACGGATTATTCGAAACAGATATCCATGTAAATGGTCAGCGGGTATGGACTTCCATACCGTTATCCGTGCTACGGACAGTTCGACGAGGGGTACGCGCGAGGTGTTTTTTCTTTTCGGAACTGTGACGTCATCTTAACAGGTGGCGAGTGGTACGTAGTCTCAAGTCGCTCGCAACATTGCAAGGAAGGATGATTTACTAAAATAAATTGAAATTTGTATTTTTCCTCTGGGTTCTAGCTCTTCGCCGATTGCGAGAGAGAGAGAAAATGATGATTTCTTTTTACTACCGCTTCTTAATTTTACGAGTTAGAAACACTTTTAGGTATCGATTGGTTTGTTTAAAAGTTAAGATTGACGACTTGCGCTTGCGATCATTTAGCCCAATACCTCCTTTTTTGAGTAAAAATTAATAGATGAGGCGGCGGTGCTTTTTCCGTATAGCTGGAAAATAGAGCGTCTAACTTGTTATTCCATATCGCATCCCTCAGAGCTTTAGACCTATTTTCGTCGTTATTCTCTAATGGAGGTCTATTGGCGGACACAGAGTTCTAAAATTAGCCTTAACAATGTGCCCCTATTAGAGCTGTTGCTTGAATGAGTGAATTGATATCTCTTAAGATCCTAGTAAATTTATCTCTATTATACCATTACCGGTACTAGGCGCCTATTTTCCCGCAGGGGTGTTAAACAGTTTGACTATAGCACATTTTTTTCTTAATAAAGGCCAGGCATGCATGCTGTGGAGGTATGCTTGTGAATCTGTTTTGCTGCATTGTAAAATAAGTTGATACATTAGTTCCTCGTCGTGACAATTGAGTATTTTGAATACAATAGAGCAATTGAACATCAAATGAAAGACTGGTGATCAGGTTTCGTTGTGCGATTTTTCCCCGTATTTTATAGGACAGCAGAGTTTTAACAGCTTTTTTACGACGTCAAAAACATGTTTCTTGAATTCAGTTCATTGTTTACTTCGTATTTTGTCAATCCTCTGAAATAATCGGAGGGGTCCGGGTCGGACCTCGCGACAGAGGAAACTCCCTTCGGTCCGTGCGCTGCTTTGCTCAGCTGCGGTTAATGATGAAGGCGGTAGGCCCAACGCCAGTAAAACTTTGTTTAAATCGTGCTTCGTTTGTTTTGACAGTGTCTTGAAAGAGACACGTGTGTACCGAATGCGGCGTGATTCCGACGAAGAAAAATACTTTTTTTCTGTGAAATCCGTATAATTAGCACATACCGCGGCCACTTTACCTGCGGGCTCCCGTAGCAGGCCGCGCCGTAGGATCGACACACTAATGCGTTCGCAAGCTACGGCTAAACAGTCTGACGGGCTCGCAGACATTTACAGAACCTTACACTTTCACGCACTATTTTATCTTTTTCCTTGCATTGAAACAAAGGGTAACATACCTGCACGGGTTCTAGACAGCGAAAGCAGATTAATTGTTAGCGTTAATATTCAAGCGGATAATTGAAATCCATAATGATTTCAAGTAATTTCGATCTCTTCGATATATCATCAAAAGGATTCTCATGAACACTTATACAGAAGATCGAAGAATCCGTTGATGGCCGCTAAAAAACCTGAAAGGTAGGCATACGCGGAAGATTTTTCGCAAACATTAGCTCATACTATTGCAGAAAAGAAAAAAAGTTTTCATGTATTTTTGCATTGCTTTGAGTTTTCGATTTGGGTAAGCTGGTATAATTACGCGCTCTCGTTCTTTTTTTAGGGATATTGCAATAATGCTTCCTGTTATTTTTTTATTGTTTGGTTTTTGTATTCTTTTTCTGAAGCGTAAATACTTTGTCTGTTATCGACATAAAGAATATGAATTAAAGATGCGTGGAGTGTGTGATTATCCAGGATATTGGTCCCACCTGCATTCGATTTCTTTTATCGCCGGTAACTGTCAAACAAAATCGTTTCGAAAACGTAAAATGATGGTAAACATGGCAACACTGCAATCTCAAAGACATAGTGTCTCCGTTGCAAACGGACATCATTATCGTCCGGCCCAATTATCGCCTTAAAAGTCACTATTAATTATGTGCTCACATTACCATACTAAAGGCGAGCAGACGTAGGAACACACATTCGATGATTCGAACTGGCCCCTTTCCCCCTCCCCCACCTCGCCGGATCATTTGAATTGGAAATGGTTGCTGCACACTTCTTATTAAATAATGAGCTCTGTCCCTCCTTATATACGTCGGAATTCGGATCAGAGAGGGTGTTAACTCACAAATACTTTTGTGTTGACTCGACACCTTGAAACAAGTGCAGGGGACGAGACTTTTTTGTCCACTGAGTTTCTCATACTCGACACGAATGATAATCACCGTGTAGGTTATGTCCGGCGGGCAGGCGAGGCGGCGCGTTTTCATTGACAATGAAAGAACAGTATTTCGGTCTAATAGACGTTGTTGAGTTTCTTTGAATAGGGAACTGAGGCTTTGAATATTACTGTACACAATACGTTTATTCCTTGAAATATACATCTTGCCTTTGTATCTCACGGATCTTATAAATACTTCGAAACAAGCGTGAAAATCGGAAATGGGAATGTCGGTATTGTCTAGTTTATTTTTTCTCTTTTAAGACTGCTTTTATATTGATCGTTGTATACTTTTCAGGCGGCTATCGGCCCACTGTGTGGTCGGTTGTACCTATGTGCTTTTTACTACTATTCTTGAACTTCTCCCCCCCCCCTTCTGTGTGAAGGATCTCCGTAAAATATTTCGATTCTTTTAAAATATTTTTCGAAGATATTCCATGTCCCACATATTCGTAGCGCCTGCCGAGCGTCAGATAGGCAATGTAGTAAGCCCCTCTGTAAGGCGTGGTTGCCTATTAGCTACCTCCCTGCGGAACTATTGCAAATTCGCTAACTTGTTTGCCAAAAAATCAACTTGAATTGAAGAAAAGTGCTCAACGTTTGTTTGAAAAAGAGGACAGGTCAGCTGGAATGGATCGATAATCGCGCAAAGCCTTGTGAAGTCCATTTCCCCGGAAACATCATTTATAAGCCGACTCCAGCAAATCGACACTAATTTGAAACGTAGACACCAAATTACGGCGATATTCACCTCGGTGCGTGGAAAGCTAGTGACTTTGCTGTCGGGAATTTCGCCTGTCAGCCCGGCATGCACTTCGCTTCGCCCTATATTAGAATTGGCGGGAACCGCGCACACAAATCCGAGCTTAGCCGAATCAGTGCGAGCGGCGAGCCGAGCCGGGGCCATAGATCGGCGCCGCGCGCGGATTGGTCTACTGTACTCTACGAGTCGGTTTGCACCGCCTCCTTTTGCTCTGTCGGTTCCCCGCCTCTCTCAACTTCTCTCTCTCTCTCTTTCTCGGGCCGGAGCTCCTCCGCGTCACTGGCCCCGATTTATTGCTTGCAAATAGATTGATGATTGTCCACTTTGACGGCAAGTATTTGCCTGCCGTTGGTGGCAACTGGTAACACGTGCACTATTGCTTCCACGAACAGACAGCTTTTTCCGGCCGGAACATCGGCAAACCTAACGTTAATACCGTACATCAAAATGATTTTTGAAAAGGTTACAAAAATAATTATTGTAAAGCATGTTTGCACGAGGAACGCTTTTTATTCGACCTGATACTTATTGGACAGCTCAGTTACCGCTCTATTTATTCTGTGACGCGCCAGACATCTCGTATGAGATGGTTCAAATAACGACTCTCTTTCACAAGATTGCTGATATTTGTAATACCGGTACTCGGGCTCTCCTGTAACAATCTGGCGCTTTTAATCACCCGAGAAGGAGTCTCGACTGGTAGCGGCAGTTGATGTTAGGAGTCTAATTCCCTGATGTCTATTGAACGTTTGCTTGACAGAGGAATCCATTTTCAGTATGAAATGATTATAGTGCGAAGCGATTTGAATGATTATCCCTCGGAGGGCTCATTGAGTCGCTGTATAAAAGTAACGCGCCCGCGGACGCCAGCCAATCAGCATCAAGGAAAAATGTCGGTAATCTTAGCCGTCAATTTATCCACGGAGAATCAATCAATCAAGACATTCTGACCTCTAAGAAAACCAATCAACCTTTTTTTCTCTGAGCCATTCATTAAATGAATATTTACTCTTTCTCTTTTTGAATAGATGATAACTTCAATAGACTAGGGATCGTTTGAGTCGGTTGCGGTTTTCCGGGTGCAATCAACCTAATCTTCTAGACGACGTTAGTGCCTAGCCGTGAAATTCGGAAAACTGAAAACCGCGCTGGAAGTTCTTACTTTTCGTTGGCGGGCAGAATGTCGTGAATAAGGAGCTAAAGACTGAATCCCATAAAATTTGAAGCACCGGTATACCGAAAAGCATCCAAGATTAGTAAATTTCAATCGTATAGATTTTGCCGATTTTAATAAAATTTTCAGCAAACTTTTTCTTCATGCACGTTTTAAGTCAACATATTTAGATGACTATATTTTTTCGAAAAAACGGGTTATTTAAATTGCATTTTTTTTCTAATGGATTCTAAAATAAAGACTCTGCACCTGCATTTAGCGAATTCCATTCAGTGGCGCCGAGTCAAATTTCAAAACTGGTGGTTCAAAACTCAAAATGCCTCAACATCCACATAGGGCCTACAGTATCCCCTCGACAGATTAGGCCTATTCCCTTTGGACTTGCCCAAATCCGTACAAAGTAATTTGCGTAATTTGCCCTTCCCTTCAACGTCGCATTAAATATTGATCGCTCCCTTCTACTTTACCTTTCGCTGTCCACGTTTCACCATCTCTCCAGGTCAGAGACCCACCCCCTTGCCTTAACTCTTTTTACGTAATGCAGCTGCGGACTCGGTTCGGGTAAACCATCACTTGAACCATCGGCGTCACTGATACCATTCTCTGATTTAATGTTAGCTTTCATCACTTTTATATCCAAATCAGCTATGTTTATCTACAACCTATCTCTAAACTAGCAATATTCTTCACAATGGAGATGATAAAGTAGATACGGTATCTATCACGAAACAAGGGTAATCACATAAAGTTTTGACAGATTTTCATTCCAGCATGTTAGGGATAGAGAAGAACACGTTATCTGACCGAATTTTCTGTACCGGCACCGAGCGAGTTGAGCCCAAAGTAATTTTCTGGATTGACGATGCATTTCGATCGAAGTGCCCCGCGTTAAGTCGAATAGGGCTGAAAAACTGAGAACTCATCCAGTGGTAGGCAACACGGATGACTCTTGTGTCGAGCTGGTTGCATATCGCCATTTCAGAAAATCCCTTAGGGCTCCTAACTCGCTCGGTACTTAGCATCCGTCTCTTCGAGCAAAAGACAGGTTCAATTACAATTTACTTGCAGTAAACGTACAACTTTTAGTCGGCATCTCGCAAAACAGTAAGGTCAGAAGGGCGCCGTTCCACGTCTTCCCAGCTCATCCTGTTTTTACGCCAAAAGCGTTTCCCAACAGCTGGAAAAAGATTAACGCGTTTTTATTGGATTCCGAGCCAAGCGAGTGTTTTGCCTTGCCATTCTCCTCTTTGTGCAACAGAAGCTATTTCGGTGCGCTAGTCTCGTCGGTTTGTTCGTGAGAAATTCCTGAGTAATCATGGACTGAGTCTGAATAAGCCTGCAACAATAACGTGTGTCCCCATAGAAGAAACCATCACTCGCCCGGCATTCCCAGTCTGGTGTTAAACTTAATGATTAAATGTTTCTTGTAGCCTTTTACTCTCCTAGAGCATTAATTACATTGGCTGACATGCGTTGTGCTGCACTAGCACTGCTGAGCAGCTCCTAACCACCCGCCCGTCACCGGCCCGCCACCGTTTGGCATACGCCTTATCGTTCGAAATCCGGCCGCTAGGTGTCGCTAGCATTTGGATACCGAGATGCGCCACACACCTCTCTTACTCCTCTTGCATTACGATACGGACTTTTTAGAGAGATTTCTAAAAAGTCACCGCATAATTTTGGGTTTTGCAAATGAAGTTCTAAAGCAGTTGACGCAAGCATAATCCTGGATTGGTCTATGGTCCTGTCTTTATGGATATCCGCATGGTTATCATGGTTTTACATGGATCCAATAGGGTATCCAGGCAAGCAATTCGACACGGATATCATCCGTGGTTCCTTGAACAGTGCTTCAAGGATAGGTGAGCACAGATATCCGTGATAACACCGATAATTCGACGAGGATATGAATGCTTCCACGGCTATTATTGCGGATATCCGAACGGACAAGGCACGGACAGTTCGACCCGGGGTCATTACGTATTGCCGACTTTTGCCGACAGATAGAGTATACTCGGCAAAAAAAGATATTTTTTTTTAGGTTGCAATTCAGGTACCCAAATTCGACCGCTTGAAGATTTGATATACGATCAATTTTAACGCTATGCTGGTTAACTTTAAGAGAATGATGAAATACAAGAAAGTCGAATAATCCACTTTCCACCCAGCTTGTTTTCCCGTTCGTCATTCAGATCCGGACCTCATTCACTTTTTCAGTGGGGTAAAAATATAGTGATTTGAAGTATCCTCCCACTAAATTGTGTTTTGTTTGAAAATATGCCCGACGTAACAAATGGTGTACCTTGCACTGATCTTACTTGCCACTTCGCCGCCCGCGGCCACCGTTGGCTCTTGGCGTTTGTTCTAAGTGGAGAGGAGAAGGGGAGGGGAGGTGGGAGGATACCTACTCAAATACAAATGACAAATGAACCCATTTACCGTCGTAATCCTTTCAAAATCACTAACGCACCTTTTTCGTTTTTAAAGTTATGAAAGGCGAGCTCTTTGATACGTTGAAAGCTGAAATGAATGTTTATTTTGCAGCTGGCAATCACTGGTGCGAAAGGGGGGCAATTTGTTTAACGGAGACGGTGAGCCATTATCGCTTCCTTGGAGACACTCTTTGATTATTTCTTGCTAAATGACAAATCGGGATACCGGTAATATTACTCGTATGCTTCCCTCTCCAACGCAACAGACTTTCACGTAGGCCTATTGTATTTCCGGTTTTTGAGGGAATTCTTTCCTTTCCTATTGGTTACGGTCTGTGCAGTACCAAGAATCTTTAACGTATTTCGCGCTATGATGCCCACAGAAAACAGTTTGAAAACTTATGCACCACGAAATTCCCCAATCAACGCGGTGATTCCAGGTTGACTTTGTAATTCATGACTCTTGGTGGTACGATGAATTTTTAATCTGTGACTTAAACGCATGCTTTACCTGGTCTTTTCAACGGCATTTCCTACATCGACGTCGGTATTTTAAAAATTTATGGCTGTGACATTCTGATAAATCTTTCCCAAAAATAAAGAATGTGGACTCTGAAGCTTTGCAAGATTTTGACAAGATTCTTTCTGAGATAAGTGGTACGGTAGCGCGTCTTTTAAACTGCTACCGCTACCGGTACAGCAACATGAGTTTCCCCGATCAGAGCATTAGGACAACGGTACTTGAAAACAACGTTATCAACGCAGGTCCGCATGGATGTCCGTGATTTGTTTTTCATCGATATGCATAAGGATATCCACGAAAGAAGATATTCAACAAGGATATCCGTGCGGACATGTTCTAAGCTAGAATATACCGTAGGGGTACGAATATCCGTGATAGCGCGGGATAATTCCACAAGGATATCTATGGTTCCACAATTTTTTTTGCGGATATCCGTACGGACGAAGCACAAACCCGTCGACCCGAGTAGAAATTTTTGAAGTTTTTGTACGTAAGGCATGATTTATTAACGGAGAGTAGGGATCTTTAAAACCATTGTTTATCGCGTATTTTGTTCGGCACCAGGCCTATCTGAATTATTCGTACAGGTACTGCTAAAAAAATAAAAAAAAACGTCTCGTTCGGCATTCAGCCCATTTATTTCAAGTCAAATTGATATTGGACTGAAGAGAATCTTTGAGTAGGCGGCGCAGGGAGACAGCCGGAGAACAGCCAAACCGAAACCCATCGCATCGAGGCGAGCTGTCGTCGTAGCATCGTTAATCTTCACCGCCCTGTAATTGCCTGCAATAACCTCCTCTCCAAGGCGACTGCGCATAGCAGAGGGATGCTATTTGCACGGCTAGCAACATTTAATCAACTTGTTGTTGTCTTTCACAAGATCATTTATAAACCAGAAGTTGCTCTCATCCAACCCTTTAGCGCCTGCGGGCGCTTAGACAAATAATGTTCGAAGCAAAAAACAACTGATGTGCGTTGTTCGCGGTGGGAAACCAAGCACCATGTGCTTTTTTTGGCATAGAGGGCAGTGCTTACAGTAAATTTGGAAGCTGGAATTCCAAACTTTTGTGTCCCACCTTCCGTCGTTGAACTGAGTGCGCGATTGCGACATTACTGACAAACCTTACGTTACTAGATTAACCTATCGGTCGCTAAGCCTGATGACCGTTTATTCCTTAGCGACAGTATAACTATGCCGCCGAAAAGTAAGCGGCCATAGGCTTCGTGACAGGGCAAGAAGGCAACGCGATCCATCCTCATCTTGCGTAATTTAACCCTATCTACGATTTATTGTATAATTAATTGTAGTCAACCTGCGGTTGAAGGTCGTTAATCCTCATTACTTACTGGAAGATTACAGGGTGGAACAAAAAAGAGTTCATAAAAATTCCATCTTCGAAATTTTCAGTGCACTATAAATAGTTGGCTTTATGTTACCCAAGGATAACGGCGGTGATTTGGTCGCAAAGTGTGACTGACCAGCTGATGAAATATTCATACAAACATGAACGGAACAGAGACGGACATAAAAAAAGAAAAAGAAACACTAACGGGATTTTTTACAGCATTTTTGAGCTGATCCAGTTAAATCTGGAAAGATATGTCTATTATGGACTTTAGAAGCGAATTTAAAAAAATATAATAATTTATAGTTTCTACTCATTTGATAATGTCATTTTCCTAAGAAGTCTTACCGGTAAGGATACCGGTACTCCTTGCTTTGAACATGTTATGATATCTTTCTGACTTGGTTATTATCTGGTTGTCCTACCTGCGAGTCCACGTATACATGGTTGTTCGTATATCAATGACATGCGCTCGTAAATAATCAATTCAGATTTACAAAACCTCTTTTTGAGGGTCATAATAATGTGCGATACTACGCAAGTCCGTGTGAGTTTCGGGAAGGTTTTTGAATTACGCCGCCATGGGTCAGCGCACTCTAGCGGTTGATGGATGAAGCAGACCGACTGTTCCGGTCAATCTATACCGCATTCCGGTCGCTTTCTACTTACCCCAGATA
>Ga0058701_10003111_pt1 | contig 12982 bp, 9 predicted proteins | sample AgamicOrMae_FD_97039 | JGI IMG/M metagenome (GOLD analysis project Ga0058701, IMG submission 97039) | Agave microbial communities from Guanajuato, Mexico - Or.Ma.e | ecosystem: Host-associated > Plants > Phyllosphere > Phylloplane/Leaf | place: Guanajuato, Mexico | collected 2012-06-04
CATTCGCATCGGAAAGCCTTCGCTGCATTCCAAGAAAACGAATTTTCTATAGTTTTTATCTTGCGACTTTTTGAATTTCACCCTCTTTTCAGCGCCAACCCCAGAAAAAAATCGGAAAAAATTAAAAAAAACCTCTAATTTGCAAAATCTGCCCCTTGACACGCATTTTAAGCCCGATTTCGCCTCGCTGCGACGATTTTTGCGTTTTTGAATCCACTTTGGAAAAACCCATGCTTTAATTTTGATCAGGAGTGTATATCAAATTTATCATTTTCGGGCGGGCGTTTTTCGTCGTAAAATCGTTAAAACATAAGATAATTGAATTTAAAAAAAAGGAACTGTTCGCTGGAATGTCCTGACAACAATGCAGCCTAAAGGAGCAAAATCGGTTGAAAAACTTCGGAGATATTTTCGAAAAACGGAAAAAGGCGGAAAAAATCGAGTTTTTACGTAAAATTCCACCCTGTTTGCGGGGGTGCAAGGCTTCATTTTATCGCAAAACGACTTGGCAGGCCTTCATTTTTCATCAAATGAAGTCATTTGCACGGCTTACGAGTGAAATCGGAGGGGGTCGTTGCAACTGCCTGGTGAGTTGGCGTGGGATGACCCCGCTGAAAAACTGTCGGTAATTTTTTTCTCAAGAAACTCATAACTGATGGCGCAGAGGAACTACGCGGAAGGGAGCTATTATTTAATAGGCACAAAATTGGTATTTCAAGGCACTTCACTCGATCTGGTATTGGGCTGTAACAGCTATACTTCCTGAGGTTCCCCCGTTAATATTGCAAAATTCTCACTCTCAGAAGTTTAAAATTATCGGTTTTAATATTACAATCTTATCAGTCTCTTCTGTCGATTCGATTCAAAAATTTATCGTTTGTTACGTGTCTCTATATCCAATCTCTTTCACATCCAAAAAAGTTAACTTTCCTGAAATTCAGTCCAAATTTTGGTAATATTTTAAAAAAATGAGAGAAATTAAAAAAACGCTGTGATTAGACTGTTTAGATTCAAGGAACTTTGAAGTCTTGTCTAAAAGTAAAAGGCATTTTTTTTCCCAAGGTAAGAGCCAAAAATGCTCTCGTGTTTCAGACGGCCGTCCATTTGTTTTGGCTGTGAGCATGGAGTGCGGTGTAATTATGTTGCTGAAGCACTACGACGACCTGTCGCCCATCCAAATCCAAACGCATCTTCTGCCCCCGGTGATGATGGAGTGGAGCAACTCGGGGGAGCTGCTGGCTGTGGCCGGCGTGGCCGCAACCAACACCTCGCCCGGACAACTGCCGCAATATCACAACGTGCTTAAGTTTTACTCGGATTCGGGGAAACTCCTCTACAGCGTAACAATACCTTGTAGGCAGGTCAGTTTGGACTCCGCTTTATTTAAACCCGGAGATGCTGGATGGAAGTACGTCAGTCTGAAGATGAATGAACGGAAGAAATCGTTGGCCCTTCATGCAGCCAAGAGACGTCTTATTTCCATCAGCGTTGAATAATCTGCAGCTCGTTCGCTGCTATAGTCGTTGCAGCCTGACCCAGTGCCTGGCGCGAAGATAGCTCAGTGTGTTCAGGCGGATCAATACTATTCGGTTCGTGTACCTTGTGAGAAAATCAAGTCTTGCTGGATTTTCTCTGTTACTAATTTTCCTTTCTGACTGAAGTTTCACACCGCGTGCACGGATCGAATAGTACTAATCCGCCCGAACACGTTCGGCTATCTTCGGGCCTTGCACTAGGATAGGGTGCGAATACTATAGCTTAGGTAACTTTGGCTATTCCAAAGGCAAGCTCACCTTAGTCTTGCCGGAAAGTGTGATGGTTGGATTCGTGTTTAGTGGCCTGTAACTGCTTTGACGTGGGGACACAACGACAAGCGACTGTTTATCGCGACCGGCCGAGAAGTTCACATCGCGTGGGTGTCCAAGCGCATCGCTTCCCTTCAGATGCTCTGCAGACTGCGGATTCATAAGCAGCTCCGAGGCGGGGAAAGTCAGCTGGCGCACCTGATGCTGCCGCCGCAAGTCCACGATGGATTGGCTCAACTCTTCTCGAGAACTATCAGGGTAAAAATTGAATCGATTCTCGAAGAAAAAGTTTGTGCCCTTGTCTCTATTAGCAGCCATAACCGCACCTAACCTTAACTACATTTTAACCTCACTATCAAACCTCTGCCCTCGCCACCAAACCTGCCCTCACCTAAATTTCCCATATCTAACGTTATCCAACCTAACGTAACCCAACTTTATTTTGTATGTACGGTAGGTTTTGCTGGCGTAGGTTGGTGTAATAGGAAGACTTTTGGTACTGTTAAATTTTACAAGTATAACTTGACAAAGTGATATCAAAAACATTCGTATTCACCAGTAAAAGAGGAAAGAAAACAAAGCAACACTCCGTGATGCGCATTGTAATCAAACTTTGGATTCATTTTTGACTTCGCGGCATGAGGCTTTACTTTTTCTGTGTATCAGTGTCAAAATTATTTCTACCAACGCACTAAGGAGCCGCGAAAAGTCGTCTGCTAAACCGCACTCTAGAGTGTTCAGTAACTGCAAACGGTCGTTTTGGCTTTGGTTCCTTGAGTTTAATCAGGAAATTTTGTGAATTAGCGGGCTTTACAATCAAAACTGTAACAAGTTGCATGGTATGGAGTTTTGCACTTTTTTTTTCGTCGCAGTGTTGTGTGCCCGACTCGTCGGCGTTGCGGGATTTCGTGAGCCAGCCCCCGAAAGGTAACGTCCGACTCCATTGCACCATGATTCGGCACGACGAGGACGGCTCCTGCTACACGCTTTACCTGGAATATTTAGGAGGATTGGTCCCGCTGCTCAAAGGGAAACGAACAAGTAAAATACGCCCAGAATTCGTCATTTTTGACCCCTTAGATGAAACTAGTAAGTAGTTTTCCTATTACGAAAAGGCAAATTGCATGTGCCAAGTTGGTGTAAGATTATTCAGCAACGTTGCGAGGCGTTTGAGGATATTCGAAGTATCGGAGCTCTTTTAATAATTTAAACAAGCGTACTTATGATTCCTTGTTCGGAAGGGATATCTGTAGCTCTTTCTACAATTCGAGTTAGGTCGTAAAGAGGGAAAAATTCCAATGTATCTATTCGCAAATAACTTCTGCAGTAAACTGTTGTCTGTGGAGCAGGACGAGTATTAGTGACAAGCTACAATAGAGCCCATTATACCGAATGCCCAGTTTGACAATAACCTGCTATTTGAGATCTGTATAACTGAACCAAATACGTTTTCAGTCGTAAAGGTTGCATTCCCCTCCTCTGTATTCTACTCTAGTCCAAACTTTCGCCACATAATGAGAAGTGGCCACTCAATCACTAGGTTAATAGTTAAGTTCAGTTAAGGTGCCTTGTGAGTCACTTCGCTCCCGCTCCGCGCGGCCGTCGTCCATTATAATGCCGCTTACGTCTCGGCGACAGCAACTGCCGCCAACAAGTAAGCGGCATCAGACTTGGTCTGTATATGAGCTTGACTAACGGTAGGTTGAGTGCCATGCACTATCAGTCCAAAAGGTATTGTCCTGTTTTGGTCTTGCCACAAGGCGGTGGCCAATGTATTTGTCCATAAGGCGGAACCTTCTTCGCGACCAGAACCTAACAGTACATTTTGGACTGATAGTACCGCTCTGGTCGGCTTAGCGACGAAACATGGAACACAAAAAATGGCAAATTTCACCTTTTAAAATCCCAGTTTATGATCGGAATCAGGACATCCGAGATGCAGCCAATTCAGAAACCTGGCAGGATATTCGGAAGCTTTAAAAACTAGGCACTCTGATTGTGGAATGCGAGAGACTATTTTAGACGGACCAAGACCGCAGCGAACCAATCGAAAAAATGCAATATGAGTGCTATTTTTAAAGGCGTTCTTGTGCTTTCAGGTGCCAATATTGGAGAATGCAGATTCGCGGTGACGGCGTTGCCGGCTTCGCTGGCTCCGAAGTACACGGTAAACGGCATCAACTCGCCGGGAGCTACGACGCTGTCGGTGTTGTCGCCGTATAGAAACGATCTCGAGGAGAGCGACAGCGAGCGCGAAGAAGGCTGTGTGAGCCCCCGGATGCAGCGGAAGTGCCAGCGGGCCCGCGCTCGGACGCGCTTCCGGTTCGGCAACGGCCTCGGACGCGGACTCTCGCCGGAGTTGACCTATGTAGATACACTTCCTGAGGTATACTTTTGGTTTGATTTTTAACACTCGCTCGGAAGGCTGAAAGTTGGCGTAGTTATCAAGGTGAATCGGGATGCCAACCTCCAAGGCGAAATGGCGCACGCGAAATAAAAAGTTGATTTGGGTGAATATCCCTCTCGGATGGCTGAATTAGCCATTGCATTGTCAGGCTAGCTGAGCTGGCACTGTACTTCTCATTTTACAATAAGGTCTGATTTAACAAGAAATTCGGATTTATTAATTAGTTGTTTGATTGTTTGGACAGAATGCCTAATAATGGGAAAAATGCGAAACCTTTAAAAGTGCCGTGTAAAACTGGGACTTAGCACTTTGTCCGTTTTTCTGAAAATCTACCGATGATGTTTCGAAAAACCATGGTAGTCTTTTCCTAATGACGTGTACGTTGTTTTCGACTCTGCAAGAATAATATTTCAAATGTAAATTTGTTCATCTACCCTAAATTCGGCAAAAACAGAAAATTTGTAATAAACGTTCAGTAGGAAGACGTCAATTTTTTGGCGCTAAAATTCGTGAAAAAGGCTTTTTGAATTGATGAAAGATAACTTATTCCGAAGTTCAGTCTTCGGTTATTTTAATTCATATTAAATTTCGTGAGTTTTTGCTTCACACTCACATTCATACTTACAGAAATGTGTTGATGGGTTCGTGTATATTGAACGGAAAACTGTGTGTAGCGTAACATCGAATACCCATTAGCCTTACGACACTCTATTACAAAGTAAAGCATACCTTCGTTCTTTTTAAAATGAATTTTTAATCCATTTTTACGTGATATTGGTTTGTATTTTATTTGCATTTTGCATTTCATGTTTTGCATTTTAAAAGACCAGTTATCTGCTCCAGCTTACTGCAGTTGCCAATGTCTAACAGTCATCCCTCTTCGACATTCAACCCAGATATATTTTTGGCGTGTTGATTTCGAACTTTCAACTTCCCCTCCAGGACTTCGTAGGTCCCTTTACGTATGATGTAGTTAAATGAATACAATTTATTCAACTGGCTGCCTTTACTGTTCCGCTTTCTTAATTACTGCACGTTTCGCCTGATAATTATCCTTTCATTAGTTAAACAACTTCGCTCATTAGTGCAAGTAATTTTTACTCTTAATGAAAATAACCGCTTGCGACATCCTTTTCGTTCTGCTTCACCGTACTTTTGAGGGGCATAAATGTAAAATAAGTGCTTTTGTGCAGGCTTCATGTCGGAAAATTTGTCAGCTCAATTGCGATTTGAAACGTCTTCGTGCTCAGGAAGATTTATTCATTAAAATACTTGGCGAAAATTTTATTTTCGAAATTTTAAAAGTGGCTTGGCAAGCAACAATCGCCAAACTTAATTGACTGTCGGAATTTCATCTTCAGGTTGTTTTGGTGGAAGACTTACGTGTACATTCTCCGTTTCAAAGGCAGCATTTTCTACTTGTCGTGGGCCACTCGGATTCAACCATTCATTCCACCATGAAGATGAATGATATACAAAACCGCTTAGGTTATGTTAATGTAGGTCGCGACCCAGGTTTGGTTCACCTTAGTTAGGTGCCTTGCTCTTCGCTCTGCTATTGCTCTGCTCGCCAGTCACCGAGGTCGTGACCGAGCTTGCTGCCGCAAAAAGCCAGCCGCATCAACTTTGGCGACCGTCACGTCAGGTCAAGTCACGTCGGGATATCTAAAGCTGGCTCTAGTAGATGGTGTCGCGTGCCTTGCTCTGGAAAGGCTTGCATTGGCTTGTTGATGGAAGGTTGAATTCAAGAGGTAGAAAAATCGGCCTCTCAGTTTTCAGTAATTGGAAAAAGTGCCTCGTTGGGGACATATATTAGGCAACAATGATGCGCACGCGGTACTTGTCAAAGACTCGCAAATGCGTTCATGTCGTAGGTATGGCAGAAAAGTACGAAACGAACATCATGTATTGTATTCCCGTGTGACGTTCTCGCTCTGACATCATTATCGTCTGAAAACATTTCTGCTTTTTTCAAGACTCTACCTTTGAACTGATTATGTAGTTCAAGGAGCAACTTTTTCGACATGAATATCTCTTGAAGCGGAAATTAGCAATCGCTTTACTGATGCGCTGTTTTTGTGTCCTTGCAGGATCATACTTTAGTGCAAGTTACGTCCAACATCTGGGGAACAAAATTTAAAATCCACGGCCTGGCCGGCGGAACGATGCCCGTGAACCTCGGCCACATCACGTACAAGACTTCCCTTCTTCACCTCCAGCCGAGACAGATGACAATTTGCGTCACCGAAATGCGACCAGATCTGCCAGCTTCTTTAGCCAATGACCCCAATTTTAATCCCAACGTTTTCTCGGAAGACGAGGAGGAAGCTAGTAAGTGCTTATTTTTCTAAGGGTTGTCCTATTTACGTTATCCCATTTTTTATCAATGATGTTCGATAAGACTCCGATCGGAATCATTTCAAGTGACATCAGCTGTTTTTTTAGATTTAAAGATGGGTTTATGATCGCGCTTACAGTGGCAATGCTCTGTACAGAAGTCCTTTAGGTGTCTAAGGGCCCCTGTAAATTGCTGGGTAGGCAACAGCCTACGCGCACCTGTATCGCGATTGCCTCTATGCCATGGTTTGCGGGCACTCTTAAGGTTATCGTGGATGTCGATCTGTGCCTACTGTTTTTATGCTTGCATTTGTAGGTCAAAGGTATTTTCGTGAATGTGATGTTGTTCTCCGTATTTCTCCTCTCATTAAATCAGATTACCTGTAAACAATCATGGTTCAACTGCTCTCCTTTGAGCTTATTGCTTTCAAGACCAGCGCTTTTTGCACCTCAGTATCTGATAGTCTCTTCGAGCTAAAGTCCTTCTAAATATGGTGATACCAAAACCTAGCTTCAGTTGGATGGACAGATAAGGATCAGTCGATCAAGATGGCAATACATGGCAATTTCGTACAGGAGAAGTCCATATTTGGAGAGGAAGGAATACGTGAACTCGTTGATGAAAACGTTGTGTGGTCGTAGGTGGTGGAGCCAACGGCCGGTGTGTTCCTGTCCCGGAAGCCTGTCCGCCTATCGCGCCGATGCTGACCCCGAGGAACCCGCGGAGGGCGAGCCGCGGAGCAACTTCCGCTTCCGGCGGATGCGGATCCACCTCCGCCGACAGCGGCAACCACATGTACCCAGCTCCGGCCGTGACCCGCGCGGACGTCGGCACCCAGGCCCGGCCCAACATCGGCATCAACATCGCCGCCCTGGCGCGGGCGGAGTCCTACACCGACGACGAGTTCCCCTTCCCGTCGTTCAGTGAGCCTGTGCAGCGGCCCGTCCCGGTGCCGGACAGCATCCGCCTGGGCTGCGCTGCGCCCGCGCTGCAGTCCCCCAAGAACTCCGTCGCTCCTCTGGTGAGCGCCCCGACGGCGCCGGACTACTCCGTCAACTTGCACCGCCTCAAAACTGTTTTCGAAGGGCCGGGCAACGTGAACGGTTGCCAGCATTACTTGTTCCAAAGTGAAGATTTTAATGATAGGAAACCCGTTGAGTCGGGACCGTCCGATAATACGCAAGCTGGTGGTGCTACTAGTGTTTGTGCTGTGCCGGTTTCGTCTGCTGCGACGTCGTCTTGCGGGCCGTGTACTTCTGCTGCCTCAGGGGGAGCGGCTGCATTGCCTGTGAGTATACCTGCCCTCAGCGATCTCTTGCCCCGCCCTTCGGTTCTATCGGAATTGTAGCCTTAGGGGAGTCGATTTGCCATGTGCAGACCAGGTTGTTAGGAAGAACTAAACATAAAGTAACGGCGGGAGCTTAAAAAAGTTGCACTGGTTTAGTGGAAACTCGAGCAACCGCTCGCTTGATATTGCTAACCGAGGTATTTCACAAACACAGTGTCAGTTCAATCTCTGACCTGCTTTCTTTTTATCGTATTTCACTAAGCGGAGACTAAAAGTTGCTTTCGCTAACCGAGGTTTCCAAATAAAGGACTACTATTAAGGCTCGATTTTGTGGTCTTTTGAAATAGACTTTGGTAATATGTAATAGCTTCACAAGGGAGCTTATTATATTGTTAAGATGAGCCGTGACTTTCTAAACATTATTGTCACTTGATATTTGTTGCGATTTTGCCCTTTTTGCGGTTATCGCTGCTCAAATTTCGGATGAACTTTGAGAGTTTTATTTGCGCAGTCTGGAAGCCATACTCTCGCCTCGTTGGAGCTTCGTTTCATCGACGAGGAATCGCACGAAGTGCGAGTCGGTCCAGTTCGCTCGTGCAGCGTTGGATTTTTGAACCAAGTTACCACAGGGGCGCCTGTCGACACGGGGACGACCAAACGACTCGTTCTAACGACCAGGAAGCCCAAACATCGAACGGAACCCAAAAGCAAAACCCCCGCACAAGTGGCTGACACAGCAGCGACGATGGGTGAGGACTTGTTCTGCTTTGCTTGACTCACCGAGATGCCAGGGTTGTGCTCTGCCCCTGCCCTAAAAATCTGTCCAAATAACTTTTCTTAGATTCGATCATACGTTAAGTTCAATCCTAGTTTTCTGTTCGTTTTCTTTTGACAGTATTCTAGATATGTTTCCAAATCGCTGCTGGAAGTCGATACGTAGAACCATGAGAGAATCCTACTCTCATGGTTGAACGATCCTCAGGGAAACCGCAGTTTATGTCATTAACCGAAGCTTAGTATTTGATTGTGGAAATGGACCCTTTATTTTATTTCCTTTTTTTTCATATCGGGATTTCATTGATGTTTGGTTTGAGATAGGTTGTCACCATAATTATTTTTAGTTCTGAGAAAGTCTTCTCGCGGAAGGAAATTAAGGGGGGGGGGGTGAAAATAACGTTTTTTATTCTTCTTCCTTCGTGTGGGAAGGATTTCCAGCAGAAGCATTTTTTGTTGTAAAGTGTGCTCAATTTGGTTTTCTTAATTTTCCCTTAAATAATCCCCACCTGTTATTTCTTTTGTTTCCTTTTCAGCAATTTGGGGTCTATAACCCGGGTATGAGTTATACATAGGTAGGCTTGTACAGAAAATAAGAATAGCTTTTCTTACGTAAACCGCTGAAAATCTGACCGCTGAGTGCGGTTTATATATGGGCGCAAGATTGTAACAACGATTTCTGAAGTTTTTGTTTAATCTGAATTATGATCATATATAAAACCATGATGACATGTATATCTAACTATATTTCATATTTGTACATATATTCTTACATATGCTTCTATGAAAAACCAATAAATCCGAAAAAAATGAAGATGATACATGACTACTTCGTGCAGGAAAATCAAGCCTACTTGCGCCAAAGAATCAAGTACAACAATATCAAAGTGACAACTGTCTATATTCTGAAATGAAGGCCAAAAACTACATTTTCTCGTGGGCAGTCCTATTTACACGCCTGTGTTAATACAAGGAAGACTTAAACGCTCGGAAACCAAACTATGGCATTTCAGATGGGAGGTGACTTGAAGGCACGGAGCAACCTAATACATTTTAAATGGGGCAGCGCGTAAATAGTTGCGCGTTTGTTTAATCTTTTAATATTCTGGCATTTAATCCTGTATAATTACTCATAAATCTTACATGTTATCACCAACAATTATGAAACATACCGGTATAAACAGAGATAAAATATAATTTTCCTCTTTAAGATTTTTTTTTCGGATTTTCATGTCTTTACCCTCTGGGTAACGGCATAAAAATCCGAAAAAAAAGGTCTTTTCACATGTGTGTTTCATGAGCATTTTAAGTGTCAGTCTTTTTGCCCATGTGTATGGGAATAAGAAATCTGAACTAGTGCAGTACTTATAAAAAAATATTTTCTTCAACTGTTTTAGTTATGGTAAGCCGTTTAGGACGTAGGACTCCTAAATATGAGTCTGATATCAGATTGTTTTCACCCAAAGTCAGTCCATAAACTCGAAACGTGAATCCGTAGATTCCTAACCCACATTTTTTTTTTTTCAGGAGAAAAAGAACCACGGCAATGCAGCAAAAGCAGGAGCTTAGACGCTTTCCCTGGAAAGGAAATCGTCACTGCACGGCCTTGTACCTCAAACTTCGCTCCGACCGAGCTGCGGACAACCGAAGAAACGGGCGAACCGGAAAAAGCCGAGACCCCACCGAAACCTCTAACCAACGGACTACCTCCGGGAACTGCGATAGTTGCCGAAGAGGCGCCGAAGTCGAAGCAAACTGCTGTTGAGCCTGAGAAAGTGATTGCCCCTGCCGACGAAGATGTGAATTCAAATGACCCCAGTCGGACGACAGCAGATCCGGCGGCAAGCACCGCGGCAAGCACGTGGCCGGGAGGGAAGTCGCCCAAGAGGAGGTCTCCCCTGGCAAACGCAACTGCAGCTGCGCCAAATAGAACCCCTGAAAAAGCTGCTCTGAGTCCAAGACTACCAAGAAGCACACCCTCCAGTCCTGCTACGACCAAACGCTCCTCTGCGAAAAATTTGTCGTCCTCTCCTATTAAGTAAGTCGCTTGCCCTCTTGAATGCATCTCTATCAGATCTGTTTAGGTAACCAGCTGCTGTATGAGAGTTAACTATGCCGATATGCAGTTCTCTATTTTGCTTCTCAAAGAGTTTACTTTCCAGTTACCCTGTTGCTCTCTAAAAAATTCAGCTTTAACTCGCAAACCTCTTACATTTTTTTTATCAGTGCCTTGTGAAGAGTTGCTCATCTCTACCAAACGCGTTTCGTACTTATACAGCTACCTGCATTGATTTCTCTTCGTATATTAACCGAACGCCTCTTTTTCAAATATAAAGGCTTTTATGAAATACATTTTTCTGTAAGTTTGAAAAATGCGATGTCCCGCCTGTTGTTTTTCCCTTTCGTTGATCGACCTAGTAAAGAGGTAGACGTGCGATGCATAAGGCTCGTAACCTACCTAACCTTTGTTAGCTTATTAGCTCAAGTAACATAACGATCGCTTAGCCTGTTGCCGCTTACTTCTCGGTGTCTGACAGTGCGGCTAAGGAGATAGTGGTAATAGACTAAGCTACGGCGAGTGACCTAACCTAGTCTGTGAGAGGTACGTAGCCTAACCTAATTTGTGTTAACTAATCTCAGTGTGCAAAACCTATACTGCACAGTTGTCAATCGTTAATCCCCATGAGATAGGGTAATAAAAAATTAACACAAGGGGTTAGACATTTCATATTTGATATGAAGATTGTGAGGGTATGTATGAAGAAAAAATATTTGTTATATCGGAATGTCTCTAACAGTAGCTTTTCTGTTGCAGGCAATGTATACTTAATTCACCTTTACTCTTGAGAAGGATACGAAGACACAAAAGCGCGACAGAAAGCACGGATGACGAAGATGGAGCATCTGGGGATGATCACAATTACAGTGATCTAGAAACATTCCAGAAAGCACAGCTTCGACAAAAGGTTGGTCGCGGAATTTACTTAATTATCACGATTTTCACGGCACGTGCATGGTGCAAGTCATTTATTCCTTGTGGAAGACTAAATCGCGTCGAGACTTTGATTTCTATTCACTATTTTGAATGAAGCATTCCTCAGTTGATGAGAAGGGAGTGAATCGGGGAGCGAATGTTCTCTGAGACTAAAAGTTCTGCAGGACTCCGCTTTCGAAAGAAATGAGGTAAAATTTCAAACGGTGAATCAGCCAATCGATTCGATTTACCCAATTCGTTATCCCTTGTAATTTTTCTTTTCCCGCCTCTCTCTGATTTTGCACTTCTAATCGACGGCTTTAGACTCATTTTAACAGGTGAAAACGGTCGTAGTCGTTGTAGTTGCATACACCGTTTAAAATATAGCTCTTGGACTTTTTTATTTTCAATACCTCGTTGCTGTAGGATTGCTACTTTTCGAGATCATTCGCTCCCCAATTTTCGGGAAATGACTTAGCCTCGTTTCGCCTCAGAATAAAGGTACCATGCGAGGTACTGTACGCGTGCAGTGATGTAAGAGTTTGGTTGTGTTTCAGTTGAAGAGGGGCAAACACAAACCGGATAATAAGAAGGATTTGTGCCCGAATGGATCGACGAGTAGCAGTTGTGGCAATGTTGAGAAGCGCGCCGAGTTCGTGATGCATAATAAGGCCCCGATGTGGAACGAAAACAGTCAAGTATATCAACTAGATTTTGGTGGCCGAGTCACTCAGGAATCAGCGAAAAACTTTCAAATTGAATTCCGCAGCAAACAGGTAAACACTAACCTAACTGTAATGTCAGCGTGACCAAACCCAACTCTTCGTTACCTCACCACCTAACCCAAAGCTAATCTAAAGTAACCCCAATGATGGTACTATGCTTTTTTTACAGGTGATGCAGTTTGGTCGTATTGATGGGAACGCATATACTTTGGATTTCCAGTACCCATTTTCTGCACTTCAGGCTTTTGCAGTCGCTTTGGCCAATGTTACGCAGCGACTAAAATAATGCAAAGCTTCAATCAAGCAGGAAGTAATGTTTGCTCAAATTGCCATGCGCAGAGCCATGGCCACATGGCCACAGCCATGAGCCGGTAAACGTCCATTTCACTGACTAGTTAAGGTATGCAAATATTTCGCCAGTAGAGAGCGTTACCCCGTTTCAAGTTGTAACGCTGCTGGCCTGCTTCTTGAAGCAGAAATCTCGATTCTATCTGTGGAATTTTTTTCGTGAGAGCCTTGAAAGAGATAGCTCTCAGTGAAGAGCTAATGTCTGTGTAGCGCGTTCTATCTTTCAAGCGCTCGCTATGCACATGTGGTTATTTCTGAGGAGCTCTCTCAGATAGCTAGCTCTCTGTGAAGAGCTGATGTCTGTGTAGCGCATTCTGTCTTTC
>Ga0058701_10003112_pt1 | contig 12982 bp, 11 predicted proteins | sample AgamicOrMae_FD_97039 | JGI IMG/M metagenome (GOLD analysis project Ga0058701, IMG submission 97039) | Agave microbial communities from Guanajuato, Mexico - Or.Ma.e | ecosystem: Host-associated > Plants > Phyllosphere > Phylloplane/Leaf | place: Guanajuato, Mexico | collected 2012-06-04
AAACCGATCTTATCACTTTGACTCCCCCCCCCCAAAAAAAAGGCTAAACTACCCATGTATAGTAAGCTCCCTTGTGAATTTACCCTTTTCACCTAAACAGCAGGAACTACCCTCGGATAGTACGCACCCGAATATAGTACGCATCCGAGTTTTTAAGACCAAAATTGAGACAAAAACGTGCGTACTATAGACGGGAGAATACGGTATCTTTTCATTATGGGGATTTTCGACGTACTAGCAATCAAAAAGTATTGACCGCTCCATTTTTTTTTAAACCGCGGTAACTTTGGACGACAAAAAAAGCTAAGATCAAACCGATAGATCTCTTGAAGATCTAGCGATTTCATTTCGGGCTTTTCTGACGAATCTCTCTCCGTTCCAAAGTTACGGAGGTTTAAAAAAATTGGAGCGGTCAGTACCTTTTTGACTGCAAGTACAACAGCGCAAATTAGGTTGTTTGGTTAACCAATGTTAGGTTAGGTGCTTTTTGTCTCTTTTTGCTGTCTCTCCGCATCGTTATCACGAAGTAAAATCGCGCTAACTTGTCACTGGCGGCATGAGGCCAAGCAACCGTTGACTTAAATTAAGTGTGTGCTGCTTTGCTCCATTCCCTGGGCGTTGAAAGGCGAGGCACGAGGAGCTAGACATGCAACCTTTAAACTTTACTGCGTGTCAAACTTCAACGTGAGAGTTTAATTGTTGTGTGATTTATAGGTCAGCCCTGAAAGAGCGGTTCTTCAGTGCTTCAGACTTGCCAGTTGGAAGTATTGTCACAGCAACTGTCACTGGATTTGCTGAGAAATCTCTCACTATTTCAGTGGGAGCAGTATCCGGTTACATCTCGTGGTACCATACTTCAGACTCGCCTATTCCGACTTTGACGGACAAGTTTAATGTCGGCCAAAAGATCAAAGGACGTGTGAGTGTTGTCACTTTTTTTTGTTTCTTTTTTTTCTCCTTTTTCTTTTTTTCTTTTCTCTTTTTTTTCTTCTTTTCCTTTTTTCTTCTTTTCCTTTTTTTCTTCTTTTCCGTTTTTCTTTTCTTTTTTTCTTTTGTTGTTAAGCTGCCTTATATTTTATTGATTTTGTTTGTCCCCACTACCTAAATATTGCCGGTCGTAGTGTGTTATACGATTCCGATCGGAAAAAAAAAATCATAGAAAAACCTAACTTGCTATCAAACTTTCCTTTTCTTTCGTTAGTTTTATTTCATTATTTTACTAAATTTCCCTACAAAATGTTTGCACTGTTATATCAAAATCGCTCCGCGTTGTCATTCAGGAATAGCCTTGTCCCCAGTTTAACTTGGGAAGGGCTTTTATATGCGGTATCAACTCAATAAACCGTCCTCTCAGAGTTTCTTATTTCAATAGTCATAGTTAAAACATTGATTTCGCGTATTTTGATTTATAAAAAATCGTTAATAAAGTTAAAGCTAAACTTTTCATTCCCACACTGAAAGTGCCTCATAATTTATTGATTGTACCTCCGTGCATGTTGGTGACCCATGTAAAATGTCTTTAGCAGTTATGTAACGAAAAACCTCTTTGTATATGCCTTATGTGTTTGCACGATCTCCCCTTTCTCTCCCTTAAACTCCGTTATTTCGCTCGTTCAGGTCCGCCATTTGTAATCCGGAGCGTTCTCATGGGATGGGGATGCCCCGGATTACAAATGGTGGACCTGAGCGAGCGAGAAAACGGACTTTGGGGGAGAGAAAGGGGAGATCGTGCAAACACAGAATACGCCCTTGTTACCCCTTTACAACACGCGCCTTGATGAGAGCCTTTTTAAAAACTAAACATCGCAAAAAAAAAAATCGCGGATAATTAATAATATTGGCTTAAAAATCTATCGGGAGTGTCGATTGATCCGAATGCCCCATTTAAAATGTATTAGGTTAGGTTCCGTGCGTTCAAGTAGGTGCGTTCAAGTCTCCTCCCGGTATTAATGCATGTCTGGTCAATACCATTACTCAAATCTATTTTGTCGTTTTCATGTCTGTAATTGTATCGATCGTGATAGGTTCTGAGAAATCAAGGGAAGAAGGTGGACGTGACTGCCAAGGAATCGCTGGTGAGCAAAGAGTGTGCTGTGCTCAAGAGCTTCGAAGACGCATCTCCCGGCCAGACTTATCTCGGGACGGTTGTCGCGCTTCGGCCTGAGGTGCTCGTCGTCACCTTCTTCGGAGGCGTCCGAGGGATTCTGCCCAAAGACAAGCTAGACGACAGCTTCGTGAAATCAGGACAAGCGACAGTCGGACGGCTGGTGAGTATGAAAAATTTGTGCATCATCTTAAGCGAGCCGAACTATCCGGTTTGTTTTCGTTTTTTTTTTTTTCGAAAACTGAAAGGTACCTAGCAGTTTTGAAGTTTCTGGAAGTGTGATTATTTTGTTGGAGTTTAGGGATAGATGTTTTACTTGAAAGTCCGGAAAAACGCGAAAATTAGTTATTATCTCAGGAAGGATACTTTTTTTAAGAGAGTCTATTGACTCGACTGCCCCATATAAAATGTCTTAGGTTGGGTTCCGAGCGTTCGTCACCCCCCCCCCCATTTAAAATGCATTAGGTTACGTGCGTTCAAGTCTTCCTGTTTTAATTGCATTTCGGGTTAATAGCAACACCCCTTTTTTCCCCTTCATCCTTACAGTAGTTTTTCAATCAAGCAATCTTACTGTTTGTTTGGTTAATCTTCTCTTAATAGCTCTTATTAGGTAGTCATGTCGGCCAGTTCTGAACTTTTATTACGATTATCGGTTGTGTTTTACAATTTTGGGTAATTTTACTGTCAAAGTTGTTGAAAGAGGTTCTCTCAAAACATTGAAAAACTCATTTTTTTGTACTGGATAAATCCAGAAAAAGAAAACAGCCTTAGAAAAATAACAATAAAAAAATGGGATTCTGGAGCGCAACAATTCAGGTAGATGTTGAGAATTAAATATCTCGGTAGTTTTGGAAGGTACTTCATGCCTTATCTTATTTTGAGAATAAGTCCTTATCATCTGCTCTTCCGTCATAATATTCAGCCTCAAAGTTCAGTCATCCTGAAGCCTGGATTGAGCAATTTTCCCTACAACATATTCCCGCCATGAAACCTAACCATTCTCTTCCATTTTCATCAGGCGGTGAAAATATATTTCGTCAGAGTTTGGTCACCCTGAGGCCTATAAGATTTGGCGTAGCAGTTTTTCATTCTAGATATTCCCACCACGAAACCTAACGATGCACTTACATGTTTCCAGGTGAAGTGTACTGTGGTTTCTTGCAAGGATGAGAAATTGGTGCTTGCGTTGAGCGACTCGGCGGGTTCGAGCGAAGTTAATCAAGTTAGCGTGGGATTCAAATGCAGTCCAATCGTCGCTGGTATCGATGCCAAGAATCGCTCACTCGAAGTTGTCAGCGGCAACTCCATCCGCGGTGAGTCTCATTACAAACCGTTATCTTATCAGCGTAAGGTTTAGAGGCCGATGTACGAGTTTTCATTTTTAAGATGATTCGTTTATTTTTTATTTCTATCGTCGCTGATTGAAGTTCATTGAGGATGTTTGCCAGAGGAGCGCTAGATTCAAAAGCCTAAGACTTCAAGTTATGGCCCGGAAGTCCTGATGTGTGAATAGGTGATTCGAAAATCTAACGTTTTCAACGACCTGATCGACGAGAAAGTGACATTTATATAGTCAAACCCCGAATTATTTTATACCCAAAAACAAACCCTACATTATCATCTTTGATTTAATACTTGAATCTGGCAGAAGTTTCGGATCAATTATGAATATTTTGGCGCTAAAATTTTCGGAATTTCTTCCATTTGAGAATCTTGTTTGCAATGATTATCCGTGGCAAGAACGCTTTGACAATCTGTTATTTCACGTCAGATATGCGAGCGAAGTGTATTTCATCCCCCAAATCTCTCTCTCCCTTTTTTTTGTGTTGATTGTTTTTTCAATAAAGTAATGAAAAATACGGGAAAAAATTGTTTGGGTGGAGATATCGCCAACCCGTAACCTTCAGAGACGCTTTTTAAGTTACTTAACTGGCGATCAAGTCTCCAGACTTCCATTCTTGGCTGCATTCAGAAACAGTCATTCTCCCAATGCTTCCTGTCTCTTTCCCTCTGATAAGAGCTCAGTGCGTTAGACAGAGATAAAACACTGGAGTGGACCATTTGCAAGTAGCCACGAGCCGTTTTAAAAATCGTCAGCTGTCGAAGCGTTTTTGGACGGAGAAATGAGAAATTTTACCCCGGTTTTCAGGTTCCATTCCGGTGCATCATCTTCACGATAATCAGAAACTCGCCGCAGAAATTTTTCATACCTTCTATCTAGGAAGTGTGGTCGAAGACGCAATATGCTTTACCTCGAAACCAACTGTATTTTCTATTCGCGGCTCTGTGAGAAGATTCTTCGAGGTAAGAATAATTTGTCTCAGGGACGACTGCTTTAACTTAAGACGACTTAAGGCGTCTTTAAAAAGAACTATTTTTTTGTATCTGACTGAACAAGTCACCAATGTTATCGGACACTGATTAGTTCTTGATCAGCTACTGATCAGGCCTGATCCGAACCTTTTTGCAGGAGCTATTCTTCATGATAGACTTTTCCGAGCTCTTAATCTCAGTCTTCGTTTAAATTTTGCTTTCAGAGCGAGCATGGACGAGTCTTAGTCGAGGAGGGTCCTGCGAACTTGCAATCAGGCGTCATCGTTCCCTGTCTCGTAAAAAGCAGCAATGAAAAAGAGGTCATTTTGAGTACTCCTTTGGCTACCTCGAATTTCGTTCATCGTGTCCGAGTGGAGCACTTCAAAGACTGGCAAGAAGGTGACTACTTCCCTTTGAAGGTTAAGGATGCATCCATGAAGATCTTCCACAAAGACGTTCAGGACTCCTTCGGAGACGAGGCACAAGTGAGTCTCTCAGATCATATTGCCAAAGTATCCTAAAGTTAAGCCTCAGTCATTCCTCGGTTATGACTCGTATATTAATTTTGATATCCTGTTGTACGAGGTTTTCGCTCTCGACAACATCGGTTTGCCGAGGTTCTACTCATTCATATTTCCGCAAATATTTTCAGCGGTAACATGCCAATATAGTGTTCCGAACGAAGTTCTGTATATTATAAGCGGAAAAGAGACGTAACTTGTAGTACAAAGTTGTCCGCAAATTTCGGCCTTTTTTTTTTTTTTTAGCGAGAACAGTAGAGAATCAACCTGAGCGATTTTCTTTGGTCACCCAGTTTTCTATCAAATTTCTTGAGGGAGAATATGCTGCTCAACAAGTCTTGAGGCACACCATTTGAATTTCACCTGATTTTGTTTGCGATATGCTTCGTGGGAAAAAAGTACAAGCGAAAAAGAAACCCAAGTATACAATTTTTCAAATTTCAGCTGATTTTCCGAACCTGATATCCTGAACTGAAACGTGAAAAATCCACCTTATACGTTTTTTTATTATTTTTTTTCCTTCTAGGTTTCAATTGATTTCTTATCCGATATTTTGGACGGAAACAAGAGACTGGAGGAGAACGCCAAAAAATCCACTTCGCCTCTTAGCACCTTCAAAGTTGGCCAAACTGTTAGCGGACCTGTGGAAAGCACTGACAGTGGCTTCAAAGTGTGCCTACCGAACGGCGTCAAGGGCCATGTGAACTTGTTCTGCACGGATGGAAAACCGACTGTCGGTGAAATCGTCCAAGGGAAAGTCATTTACGTAAGTTTTTGGATGTCAGTAATCTGGAAGTCCAAGGCCAACAAACCGCTTCAGATCGGTCAGTGCCTTTTAAACAGTCGAATCAAGGTTTTTTGAAGGATTTCCCAAATGCCTTTACTAATACCTCTCAAGTTTTTTTCACCCTTTTTCCCCGCCTCTTATCTCAAAGCTGGACAAACGACTACATTTGAACATTTTTATATTAAGAATCGGAAACCATTGATAAAATAATACAATTCTAACAGCGAGAAAGTTTCAAAAATAAATGTCTTTTTGAAAATCCCAGAATGAATAAAAGCGATTCTTATTCATTGTGCAAATTAGTTCTAGTTTGATCTCTGTTGATGTAAAATACAGCCAAGCATTCGGGATCTTTGTTAAAAAAATAATGGATTTTCGCTGTGATTCAAAGTTTTTCTTTGGGTGTTGCTGTTGACCCGACACGCATTAATATAGGGAGACTTGAACGCACGTAACCAACCTAAAGCATTTTGAATGGGAGGTGACTTGAACGCACGTAACCCAATCTAATTACATTTTAAGTGAGGAGTTTGGGTTAATAGACACTCCCTTTCCCTCTTTGTTTGTTGATTTAGACTGTCAAATCAAGGCTTTTTAAAAAGTTGTTAAGGAAACTTTGACCCGTTTCCTATCTGTTACAGATCGATTACGAGCGGTCAGAGTTAATCCTAAGCCTGCAAGAAACTGTTCAAAGCAAACTAATTGTAAAGAAGAGTGCCAACGAAGTTGAGGATGGCGCGGTGCTCTTTGGTAAAATCGTTCGAGGATTCTCAGAATTTTACTTAGCGATGGTGAACACACCGAACGGGCTGAGGAGAGCCTTCGTACCGAAGCATATTTATCCAAGCCGCAGAGCGCCGCTTGCTGTGTCCCCAGGGATCTTCGGAAAGGAACTGGACCTCAAAGTTGTCAAAAAGTGAGTATTTTCTGACGAGTAACCTTAAAAAAGTCGCTTGATCGCCTGAAAACAGATTCGTTTGGCGCTAAAATTAGATTTTACGAGGTTTTTGGACTGATCCAGAACTTGCAGCTATGTCCAAAAGCGTTGTAGAGCTTTCAGAATCTGAGTGAATCATAATGATAAGGGGCAAAATATTACAAGAAGGGTTTTTGATTGATTTGAAACGTATTTGGGTCCCGATGCGTTCCGGGGTCTTCTAAAGTAAGTGAGAGAGAATTTTGTGCGCTAAAAATGAGAGATGTTTGGGCCAAGGGGTGACAACTCATGATATCCGGTGTACAAAGGGCCTTGATATCCGGCTGTTAGATTCGGTCAAAAAATTAGTGTTTTAAGCGTTTTATTCAGTTTTTTACTCTGACCGCTGTACACTGGTATTTGGCTAATATTTAGGTATATCCAGCAGATATTTTTTAATATTCTGTTGAAGTGTGCCAGATATTTGATTGAAATTTGGTCAATTTTCTCTTGATATCTGTTAATTGTACCTCTGACATCCAGCTGATATCCTTGGTATCCTGATATACGGTGTACAGATTTTCAGCAAAGTGTTACCCCTTGGTTAGGGCTTTCAAATTGATTCTTTTGTATTCTCGTTCGGAAACGTGTTTAGTGACTCCGAATCGGCGTAAAATAGAAAAGTGTTCTTAAGCCTAGAATATAATGTTTTTGAAATGATGAAGGGATTTCAGGTCACCCAAAATGATCAAAAAACGGATAAATATTCATGCTAACATTTTTTTTTTCGGAAACGTTTCCATTTTTTTTTTAATTTATTCTTTTTGTATTATTTATGGCGCGATTTTTTGGTGGATGAAATGTGTGCTTCGGGTTTTTTAGGGGCTACAGCAAGGAAGTCTTGAGTTGTGTTGATTTTCTTCGTCTGAATTTGTAGGTACGGCAACGACCTCCTGTGTGTGCCAACTGTGACGATTGTGAAAGGAAAGGCCAAGCATGGGGCCACGGAAGAGGAAGGAGCCGTACAGAAATCAGGGGAAGGGAAGAATGTACATGAGAAGAAGCGCAAGAGAAGGAAGAGGAGAATCTCTTCTTCGAGTGACCAATCAGAAGCGAGAATCGTTGACATCAGTTCCCCCAAACTCCAAAAGGACAAAGTTATCGCTACTGTAGAAACTGAACCTCAATCCCTGAAAAAGTTGAAAGCTAGTCCCGGAAAACCCCTGAAAGACAAAAGTACAAAAATGATCGTCGGAGACATTACGAAGTCTCCCAAAAAATTAAAGAAACTCATCACGAATGATACTGATGCAAAGTCTCAAAAAAAGGCTCTGAAGAAACTTGCGAAGAAAAAATTTGGCGGACTGTCTGAGAAACTTAAAAATAAAAAACTCCTATCAGCGTTTGTTGAAAGTGTTACCGGTGGTGAGGGTAAGAGTCCTCTAGTTCGTAGCTCCGACAAAACAAAGAAATCGTTAGTAAAGACGAAACTGGGTAGAAACAAGCTTATTCTCAAAGGTGCACGGAAGCCTGCCAAAAGGTTGAAGAAATCGGTGAAAGCCAAGCCTGTTTGAAATTTGTTGACATTTTGTGACATGTTCTGACTTACCGTTACGTATTTTGTTGACTTTGCAGAGTATCGACAGCTAGTTCGATGCCGTGAATAAATGAAGAAATCAATTTTGAAATGTTTTATATTTTGCCCGCCCTAGCGTTTGCGTCATAGCACTGTTAGTTTAATAGCAAACTGCATCGTGTCAGATTAGTATATTTACTTAAAACACTGTCAAATATCGTTTACTGATTCGTGTAGAGAGAATCAAAGTTGAGAGAAGACAGCCTCTGACGTTACATCGCCTGATTGGTCGAGTCTCACAACCTGCATCGATCTTGGCCAATCAATGGCCCGATTTATGTAGCTGTTGGCCAGCTAATCACAGACGACGTATGACGACGGATTTCAACTCTACCTTGAGTCTCTATACTCGTGCTAAGTGATAAGAGTTACTTGCCTGGTTCAGAAAGAGATGCGTCCGTTTGAGACGTTTAGTATCGAGATTTCGTTGTATGGCATCTCGAATCTCTCACACCTCGTTCTAGAAAATTTCTTCCATCGGAAATGCCATGGGGAAAGGATAGATTTTAACAGTACACCAGTCAAAATGGTTTTTAATCACGTTTCGGAGAACAAGTTGAAATCCTATAATAGCTCTAAATAATTAACGAGGGTTCAGTTTCGATCTGTGATACAGACGTAGCACAGAGGATGCGTTAATCAAAACCTTCAAATGATGTGCGCGTTTCGCATATTTGTCGCGCTTAACTCGCCTGATAAAAGAGCACGAAGTTCGTGGCAACGAAAGACGAAGTATTTATCGCAACTCACTCTGTTCAGGAAACAGCGCCTTTCTGAAGGTAAGCAAGAACGAGTGGCTCTGATTTTAAGTCGAGAAACTCCTCCAATTAAATCTTTGGTATTGTTCGCAGGCGTCAACTTAAACTATCGGGAAGCGAGCAATAATCAAGTCTTTACCAACCTTGGTAAATACTCGACTGTGAAGTACATGTATCCTGGAAGTATACCGCGTGTTTCGCGGAAGTGTATCGCCGTACTACGTATTTCGCGGAATTATACCGCGTGTTTCGCGAAAGTATAGCGCCGTTTTACGTACCTCGCGGAAGAATATCGCGTGTTCATTTTTAGCATAATCCCGTGATCCGCTGGTTGCATAGTATTATTGGGACTGTTGCTGCCGACCATAAGCCGCTCTCAGTACGAACTGGATATTAAACGCACGGAGCGCTCCATTTCAAGGTACGCAGATCATGTAAGTGATGTTTTACAGGAGGTAAGGTTGTCGGGATTCCCAGAACGGCCACTGGGTGGCGCCACTTTATCGGACGTGGTCGCTCCGCCGTCGGAAGAAACACACACGTGACGAACCCTTAGCTATGCCCAAAGAACTCCCCACTTTTTTATCTCTGGAATTCCCCGCCTCAGCCCTGCTCAGGGCCATCTTTCTCACTCCCTCAGTCTTAAGTAGCCGTTAGGCCTCTCCCTCAACGTAGCCCTATCCCTGTCTAGCCTTGCCAACGGCATTCCTATAATCCTCAACGTCCCAGTGTCAAGTCTCCACAAATCCGGTGTACAGCATGATAACTTTAAGAAGTATATGCTTCTTAGCTAGTCTGGTGAGTGGAAGTCTTCCTAATTGCGATTTATGAAATGCATTGACGTTTTAATGATTTTGAGAGTGGTTCACATGTTTGTAAAACTGTGGACTATATTTGTATCAAATATATATCAGAAAGCGGGAATTTTCGTAAATGCGCTTTAGAAAGTCACGGTCAAAATCAGGTGTATAGACAAGGGAGTATTACAGTTCTGACCTCAAAACCGGCTTATCTTCTGCGATGTTACCAAAATGACTGAAAAGTAGTCTTTTTGGGTGTTAATTAATGCTGATCTTTGGTTTATAGAGTAGGGAAATATTTGGTAATGTTGCAAGTCTACTTCTTCACAGAGCTAAGGTTGCTTGTCCGAAATCAAAACTACCTCTGTGCTGAGTATTTCGCGTTCCGACTTTAACTTCGGAATGTCAACTTCGAAAAACGATTTTAACACGAAATTTTGTAGATGTTCAACACTTACCCCGGTTGAACTAATACATCTAAGGTAACAAATTCTTAATTTTGAAGTCCGAGTCCTCTAATCAAGCGTAATTATTTATATAATTAGTATATTTGTAAATCAAAATGATTTTATCAAGGAGGGATCATCATTTTTTTTGTTCCGTCTAAAAATATTCAAAAATAGAGAAAAAAAACAAAACATTAGGGAATTAGCTATTAATATTTTGTATAATTTTTCATCGACTTTTCAATCCCATTTTCACGTCTTGAGCTGGTTTCGGCCAGCAGAACTGGCAATGGTCCAAGGGATTATCTCTTTAAGTCTAAGAGTCCTTCCTGTTCATCGTACTTATCCTACCCCAAGGGGCAGTCATTTTGACCGACGACTTCTTTGTTTTTTTTTATTCGCACGTCTATGTTAATACAAGGGAGACTTGAACGCACGGAAACCAACCTAATATTTTAAATGGGACGGCGTGTGAATAGTCACTTGTGTTTTTTTTTGTGCTCATTATATAGGCATTCGGCATACTTCGAAGCTCTCACAATCAGAAATCTCCTTTTCAGAGCATTTCCACCCACAAGCGCGCTGAACACTGTTAAAGATTTTAACCGTGAAAATAAAATAAGATTCAAATATATTGTAACCAGTCGAATTTGGAAGCTCGCAGTCTCGGCCTGCTGTGTTCCACCGTACTTCCATTTTTCATCGTATATTACAAGGATTAACGACAAGCACATGAGCCTGATCATATCGGTCTGATCAGGCACTGAAAAAAATTCTGATCAGTGATGTAATACCTGATCAGACTGACATCAGGCTTGGCGATCGTTAGATTAGGTTAACAAGTGTCTTGTGCCTTGCTCCATCGTCGCTCCGCTCGTTTAGCGACGAAAGGCAGAGCACAAAACGTCTCCTCTTAAATTGTGCTTTTAAAATTTTCAGACTACGCTAAGTGGGGCGCTCGATGTGGACTCCAGTCCCGCGGCTGAGTTTCGACTCGATCTTAAAGGACTTCTTCTGGACTTGAATTTTCTTCGACTTTATTGGCTCCGCAACACCAAAGACCAAAATCGCCCCGCCAGAATCCTGTTTTGCGTCTGTCCGTCTGACTGCACTCCTCAAGCCGTCGTAAGATTCGCGCCAAAGATATTTGAAGACATAGACTGGCAAGATTTCATAGAGATCCGATCTCCAGGCAACCATGACACCAAAGCCGTATTCTTCAAAGACGCTACGTTCTACACATACAACGGCTCTTCATTCACACCTTTGATCGACGATACTATACGTATACAACCATATTCGACCATTCCCAACCACTCGATGTACATCGAAATTATTTATAGTACGCTTCAGAGGTTCGGCATAGAGATCGAAAACACTCTAGAGTCTCTTCTTCACAAGTCACTCACGTGGCCAGTTGAAGCTTTGTTAAAAGCGACTTTTACGTATGGGACCGATCAAAGAAACCTGTACGTAGAAAAGGTACAGCTACTGAAATCGGAGAGTTTTAATGACACTGTTAAATTGGAGCCTTCGCAACATTTGTTTATCAGATTGGACAGAGAGAAGAAAGCGTTTCTTACGGAGACAGATGAGCCGTTAAATTGCGCTACTTGGATCAGACCGATCATATCTACGCAAAATGCAAACCGGAAAACGTGGCGTAATTTCTTATTGTTTTCGGAGCTAATGCATAATATTCGTGACGTTTTGTTTTCATTGTTTTGGTCTCGTTGAAGGGGCTGAAACGCAATCAACTTTTGAAGTTCCATTTTCTGTTTGTGTTCGATCTCTCGTCACCAAACCAAATGACGCTTCTCGAGTTCAGTTCCTGCCTCGGAGAAGTAAGGTGACACCCGATCAGAGCGGCAGTAAAACGAGCCACATCTCACCTATTGTGTCAAATATAAATATATGTAAATTAAACGAAGTGACTATTCGCACGCTGCCCCATTTAAAACGTATTAGGTGGTTTCCGTGCGTTCAACTCTCCTTTGTATTAATACAGGCTTGCGCATAGAACTGACCTAAATGAAAAGTGTGTTAGGGAGACTTGAACGCACGTAACCAACCTAATGCATTTGAAATGGGGGACAACTTGAACGCACGCAACCCAACCTACATTTTAAATGGGGCAGTCGGGTTAATAGACTCTCCCAAGTAAGAAGTGATAATTATGAAATACCTAAATTTTGACGTTCCATTCATTTATATTTTTCAATACCTTTAAATGATATCTTTTAAATTTCATTACTAAAATATGACGTTTTTCGATGAAAATATGATATTTTAAAATATCATTCTTCCATGTGGGACTTTCTCTTACTCTAGCACTCAAGTAATGTGGTCTAGCAAAGATAAGAACGCGCAGCGCCATACTAAAGCAACCGAAAAAATAAAAATTGTGACGTAAAAACGGACTTGTTCAAGAAATTTGTCTTCATTCCTCGAATTTTGATCGTGTACAATTCTGTCAAAACATGGAATAATCCATGCGCCTGTTCAAAAAATGAAAAGTAGAAGCTGTTCTTTAAACGTTGAAGAAAAAAGTTTTTAAAAAATGTTGATGGTTAAATTGAGTTACATTGGACGACTTTGTGGAATCCTAGTTAAATACGGTAACAACAATCACATTGCTCGAAAACTCTTTTTTTTATGACGAGAACTTGTTCTTCTTGTTTACAGTGTGGCTCTGTATAAT
>Ga0058701_10003113_pt1 | contig 12982 bp, 11 predicted proteins | sample AgamicOrMae_FD_97039 | JGI IMG/M metagenome (GOLD analysis project Ga0058701, IMG submission 97039) | Agave microbial communities from Guanajuato, Mexico - Or.Ma.e | ecosystem: Host-associated > Plants > Phyllosphere > Phylloplane/Leaf | place: Guanajuato, Mexico | collected 2012-06-04
ATATTTCAAGTTTTCCAGAGGTTGATATTTTTAAAATTGTGACAATACTGAACTAAAAATATCCTCTAAAATAATTTTTTTCTGTTCCCGAACGGCATCGCTGGGTGGTAGTGGGTTAACTCAGCCTTTTTTTGTAATTTTTTTAGCAAGGTAAATTTTAGCATTTTCTTTAAAAAAAGCAAACTTAAGTTGGACGAAGGCTAGGTAACAATCCAGCCAGCTTTGAAAATAATCTAGGCGAACTTGTAAGCTAGTCTTGGTGATTTTGGACCTCATTGTGAGGGAACATGCACTTCCTACAACGTAGGCTTACTTAGGTTAGGTTATTTTAAAACTACTGAAGCCCGTCCTATTAAGTTAATGAAGTACCTATTTGTTACGGTGATAATGTTGTCTTAAACTGCCTTTGGATTTTTTAGATGTGCCGCCAATCGCCAACCAACCATCGAACCCATGCGACCCGTCGCCTTGCGGACCCAACAGTCGGTGCCTGGTTTCGAAGACAGGCTACGCCACGTGCTCGTGCCTGCCAGGATTCCGGGGCGCCCCGCCAGCCTGCCGGCCTGAATGCATCGTCAGCGCCGAATGTCCACAGACGCAGGCCTGCCTCAACAGCCACTGCTCGGACCCATGCCCGGGGACCTGCGGTCTCGGGGCCCTGTGCGCAGTTATCAATCATAATCCCATCTGCAGCTGCCCACCTGGACAGCTGGGAGATCCGTTTGCCAGCTGCTACACACCTTTGGGTAAGTCACGTGTTTCTTGACTGCTCCAAACCTTTTTTTATCGAAAGATGCACCAAGTTACTGAAAAAATCCTTCTTGATCGTTGAGATTTTCAGTTTTCCAGTCATACTTTAGTAAAGCTCGAGTTTGGTAAGGTTGGGTTCCATTAAGTTAGCTATTTATGCCCCTATAAATTCGTGCGCCGTATAAATTGCAGTTTTTGTAAGACAAAAATTTTACGACTTTTCGACACATTATCTCCAAGGTTTCTGAGTTACCAAGCTTTTGGTGAACTTAGCTAAAATAGGTTAGGTGACGTTTGGCAAGCTTACGTTAAGCTAGTTTGTTAAAAAAATTTCAACAGCTCTAAAAATTTGATCTTCTCAATATTTTTGCTGAGCGAAGCGATGTCTTCATTTAGGGTCACGGAGTTCCATACGGTTAAAACTACAAGTAAATCAGGAGCTGCCAACACCACAAGGATAAAAACAGAATTCGCAAAAGCCAAAAGTAATTCATCTTTCAGGGATGTACCATAAGCTTAAAACGGATCTTTATATGGTTATATTGCAGAATTAGTGCTATAGATTTCAATTTTCAAGATTAATTCTTTTAATATCGTACTTCCGATCGTTGTCAGTTCGTAACGAACAAGAAACTCAATGAAAAGAGATGGCAATGAAATAGTACTTTTTTTTTAGATAAAGAATACCATTCAGAGAAATGCGTAGGTAAAGAACTGCATTATTTATATATTTCGCTGTTTTGGTGGTGCCTGCCGCGCACTCGCTCAGCCACCGGAACCCTCGCCTGTGCTAGTTTACTAAAAGACGAATTGATTTACGGTTGTTTTTTTTTAGTTACTTTGTATAAGTCGCGCGCGAAGATCGCACTTTTTGATTTTCATTGGAAATTGTGTTTCAGTGACGGAGGAGCCGAAGCACCCAGGCAATCCTTGCGAGCCGTCACCTTGCGGGCCGAACTCGCTGTGCCAAGTGAAGCAGGGCCACCCTGTGTGCTCGTGCCGCGCCTCGTACATCGGCAGCCCGCCGTACTGCAGGCCCGAGTGCGTCATCAGCCAGGAGTGCCCGCGGGACCGCGCCTGCGTCAACGACAAGTGCGTCGACCCGTGCGTCGGGGCGTGCGGCACCAACTCCAAGTGCGATGTCGTTAACCACACGCCGTTCTGCAGTTGTCTGCCAGGCTATGAAGGCGACGCCTTCGTCGGATGCTCCAAAACGCCGCCAAGTATGTCCTCCTCCGGCACTTCACTGTCGTACCTCATTTTAGCTCCGACCGGATATTGTGATCATTATCAAAGTTTTAATAATCGTGAAAGTAGAATGCTATTTCTGTAAGGGCATTGTAATGAGGATGTTGCTATTGACCCGACATGCATTAAAGGGAGACTTGAACGCATGGAACTAACCTAATACATCTTAAATAGGTGGTGACTTAAACGCACGGAAACCAACCTAATACATTTTAAACGGGTCAGTCGAGTCAATATTAGAAAGGTTGATCATTCCAAAGCTGAAAATCTGTTAAATGGTTAACTTTGTTTTGTAAACGTAAAAAATCACAATTCATCTGCAAATCCTACATTTTGCATACTTTGAATTTAAGAATGAGGTTTATTTTAGGTCAGTTCTATTCGCAGGCCTATGTTAATACAAGGGATACTTGAACGCTCGGAAACCAACCTAATACATTTAAAACGGGGCCGAATGTGAATTGTCACTTCGATTTTTAAACGTTTTTGTCTTTAGTACATGTGAAAGTAAAAAAAAGAGTCCGCGATGAAAACATGAAGTATTCTTATTTATCAAAAGCGGTATTGTAAGTTAAACTCGCTGATCTTATTTTTTTTTTGTTAGAACTCGTTATTTCAAGTTTTGCAATGTCGTGTTTTTTTTGCGTTTTTTTTTTTAGTTGTTTTTGTTTGATTTTTTTGTGGGAGATGCATTGTCATATATATATTTTAGGGGGGAAAAAGACGGGTTATTTATGTATGTGTGACTGTGTTGTTGCAGCTTACTTGCCGCCTACGGCCCCAGCCGACCCGTGTGTGCCATCGCCTTGCGGCGAAAACACCCAGTGCGATTCTCATGACGGCACCGCGCGCTGCTCGTGCATTCCCCCGTACATGGGTAACCCATACGCCGGCGGCTGCCGGCCCGAGTGCCGCATCAACGCGGACTGCCCCAGCCACCTGGCCTGCCTCGCGCAGCACTGCCGTGATCCCTGCAGCGGCGTGTGCGGCACCAACGCCGAGTGCAGCGTGGTGAACCACGTGGCCGTGTGCACGTGCATGGCGGGCTTCCGGGGCGACCCGTTCCAGTCGTGCCGCCAGGAGCCCGTGGCCGTCCTGCCCCCGCAGAACCCGTGCGAGCCGTCGCCGTGCGGGCCCAACAGCTTGTGCCGCGTCGCCAGCGGCCACGCCGTGTGCTCGTGCCAGGCCGGCTTCATCGGCTCGCCGCCCGCTTGCCGGCCCGAGTGCGTCACCAGTGCCGAGTGCCCGCAGAACCAGGCTTGCATCAACCAGAAGTGCGGGGACCCGTGTCCGGGAACCTGCGGTATCAACGCGAGGTGCCAGGTCGTCAATCACAACCCGATCTGCAGCTGTCCGCCGCGATTCACCGGCGATCCATTCGTCAGATGCGTGTCAGAACGTAAGTAACCAGACACATTTCAAACCAACGTAACCTGACCCAGTCAAATCAAAGTCAACCTTACAGAGAGTCCTAGAAATCCACTCAACCCAGAAATTACCTGAACTTTAAAGGTGTACGCGTTCCTTACAACCTGAAGTACTCTATCCTCTTTCAAAATAACTTAGGCTAACCTAACCTAGGTTATTGAACAGCTGAGCTTTTACTACACCTCTCCCTCTCTCGTCCGTTGATCAAAAATCCCTATTAATATGTATAACAATTACTGATTTAGCGTTGCAAAATAATACATAATTAAAACATACCTCTTGTCTTCGAGTGTAAACCTAGGCTAACTTTACCTAGGCTAACTTAACTTAGGCTATCTATATCCTGAGCTCAAGCTCACGCTCCACCGTAATTGGATGCTTCTAATCGGCTGTGTAATTATCTTTCCAGCGGAAAAGCCGGCGCCGCCATTGAACCCTTGCATGCCGTCGCCTTGCGGTCCCAACTCCAACTGCCGCGTCGTGGACTCGAGGCCCGTGTGCTCTTGCTTGCCTGGCCTGTTGGGAGCCCCGCCCAACTGCCGCCCGGAGTGTGTCATCCACCAGGACTGCCCGACGAACCTCGCGTGCGTCCGGAACAAGTGCTCGGATCCCTGCGCCGGCTCATGTGGCTTCAACGCCAAGTGCACGGTGCGCAACCACCAGCCCGTCTGCTCCTGTAATCCCGGCTTCGAAGGAGATCCCTTCTCCGGCTGTAATCCCGTCCAAGGTAGGATTACGCGACATTTATCTTCCAATAGCTCTCTTCACACACTGTCTTCTTTCAGGCCGTGGAATATTTGTTCCTATTGCAGCAATCTGGATTTGAACCTGATTGGCAATCAAACTACCCTAACAGGATCGAAGAGTGTTTTTAAAGCTTATTTGACGCATTTTATCAAAATCGACTGTTCTCGACCCACTGAAAATATTTCGCTGGTCCCTAAAAAGACCATGGTACCTGACAGTGTCGCGACAAGACCGTGCTATCTCGCAGCACCGAAGACCGTGCTACCTCGCTACCTGCTTTGAAACGTTCTGTTTGCTATACAGTAACTCGGAGATGCACGAAAAGCCCACACATTTCTGAAAGCCAACCTTTAAACAATACACTGGCTTCTCAAGCTTTTCCGAATAACCGTTTCACAAACACAGCCCTCCGAAACCCATGTTTTAGAACAGGCTTTGAAATAGCATGGTCTTTCCGTAACGTAGGGAGATAGCTGTGTCTTGTCGCGACGCTGATACCGTGGTCTTTTTAGGGACCAGTGATTTTTAAACCTAAAATTTTTGTAATTTTCGTTGTTGATGCGACCTCGTTTTTCGAAAACAAAAACATAGTCTTTGTCACAACACCATTTCTGAAAATTTCACGAAGAAAAGTTATACAGTAATTCCTAAAAATACTAAACTTTTCAGCATTATCCAAACACCAATCGGCGTTTTTCAGCAGAATTTAGCAATCCGGCAATTTTCAATCGCGATTCTGTCCTCTTCAAATTTTGACCCGCCATTTCTTTAAATTCTACGAAAACAACCTCAACTCGATCCAGTGTGGGTGATTGCAGGTTCAATTCCAGATGACGTGATTTGCAGCGGAAGTTTATCGAGTCGGAGCCGATAGTGCAAACCATTCCTAACCTGTTTTATTTCCGGAACCAAACAGCGAAACCAAGTGAGGCTCCTCCTCAGCCGTGCACGCCGAACCCGTGCGGGGCGAACGCCGTTTGCCGGGAACGCAACGGCGCAGGGTCTTGCTCCTGCTTGCCCGAGTACTTCGGCGACCCTTACACAGGGTGCCGACCAGAATGTATTCTGAGCTCTGACTGCCCTCGAAATCGCGCCTGCCTTAATCACAAGTGCGGTGACCCGTGTCCGGGCACTTGTGGCGTCAATGCGACCTGTACAGTGATAAATCACACCCCATCTTGCCAATGTCCCGACGGCTTTACTGGGAACGCCCTGCAAGCTTGCTCAGCAATACCTCCTAGTAAGCATGGTTTCTTAACTTTCCGAGCATGAACACTAGATATTAATTTTTGTATAAATAGCATATTTCATTTCGCGCAGAAAATAGACGCCTGAAACTTTGTTAGCGTCTAAACTTTGTAATAAGCGCCGTAGAAAGTTTTTTTCCTCTCTCTCTCTCTCTTTTAAGGAAGTGGTTTGTATGAACTGATATCTTCAAAAGTTTAGGATGACAAATTTCGTTATAGCAGCCTTTTTTGTTCTCTCGTTATGTCTTTTCTCATCAAAGGAGTAATATCAACTTCAAAAATTCCAAAGAATAATTAAACTTTTGGAGTCTTGAATTTTTTTTAAATTTTATTTCATTATTAATTCACTTGTAGACTCTAGAGAGCCAGAGGCTTCATAACAGGGCATGTTTAAGAAAAAATATAAACAAGAAGCGAAGCATAAACGTCAGTCTTTTAACGTCAGAACTTTTATTTTAAACTTACTTTTGAGGTTTCCGTTAAATTGGGTGCCAAAAATGTTACAATATTTTTTGGCCATTACAAAAAAAAAAAGAAAAAAATGAAACTGTGAACACTCCGAGTAGTCCTTTATTTGAGGCCATTATCAGATGAAATTTTTCGCTCGGCGCTACGAGTTAAACACTTCCATTCGTTTCACGAACATGAGAAAATCTGTCTAATGCGGGCAAGAAATTAGTGTATTCAACTTAGGTACAAAGATTACATGCGTCTGTTCTCTGCACCGGATGTAATATAATTCTTCTTTAACTGTCCTTACTTCAAACTCTTAATCTTTGTACTATAAATTTTAATCCAGGTGATTTTAGGCCGACTTCATCAATCTGTCTCTTTCTAAACCACTTTTACAGCCGTTCAACCACCTCAGCCACCGAGTAAACCATGCATGCCCAGTCCATGCGGGCCCTTCAGCACTTGCCGCGTGGTTGACAACCACGCCGTTTGCGCATGCCAACCATCTTATGATAGCGCTCCTCCGACCTGCCGACCTCAGTGCATGGTCAGCTCGGAATGCCCGCTCAACAGAGCATGCGTGAACCAAACATGTTCGGATCCTTGCCCAGGCATTTGCGGGCCAGGGGCTCAGTGCCAAGTTATCAATCATAAACCCATCTGCAGCTGTAGACCCGGTTTTACTGGGGATCCATTCATTCGCTGCCTCGAACCCGAAAGTAAGCATTCTTTATAACAAGTCCCATTACTTTAAATCGACAAGCGTATTAAGTTCTTTTCCATTTTTTTTATTTTTTTTTTGCATTTAAGCCACTACTGCCCAGCGATGCCGTTCGGAAACAGAAAAATATATTTTAGACGATCTTTTGAGTTCAGTATTGTCACAGTTTAAAAAATATCACCCCTCTGAAAATCTGAAATTTAATAATTGAGGCATTTTTTCAAAGCTTAGAATTTCGTGTTTTAACGGGAAAACATTCTTCCAATTTCTTTTAAGCTAAATATCACTCTAAATACTTTGGGATGTTGTGGGATTAATGAGATAAAATAGACTGTTTCTCCACGGAGTAGCATCCATTTCTATGCGCTCTGGGATATTATTTCTGGTTAAGATGAGATTCAGCAGTCAGTTTTAAAGAACGTATTATGTCGACTCCGTTATTCGTACAATAGCGTCTCATTTTCACCTCCCGAACGCCATTTAAAGTGAAATACGGAGCTAAATAGTAAAGCGGTTTTAAAATATTTTAGTCTTTTTCTCGTGCTTCTTTAGTTAGAATTTTTTTGACATGAAAGTACCGCGGCCGACATCTTAACCTTACCTATAGGATAAACCTACCTCATTGGCCTGAGTTAACCTACCTGAACCTAACCCCATACACAGTTAAAACAAAACACCCATTTTAGGAAATGCTACACCTGTTTTGGGTATGAAACTGAAACGGGAGTAGTACGTATTTTGGACATTTTTCGAGATAGACCTATGTTCAGCAACATCAATGGAAAGCTCGCGCCGAGACCTTTTGAATGATGTGGCTGAACATAGGTCTATCTTGAAAATTAACCAAAACACGTACACCTCTGTTTTAGTTTCACACCCAAAATCGGTGTAGAACTTCCCAAAACAGGTGTCTCCTTTTTACTGTTTTCCATGAACATATCCCACCTAATCTGTCTGATAATCAAGTAAAGTCGACTCGTGCCGCAGTACTTTCATAAAGGAAAATCTTCCTCCCGATTTCTCTTAACAAGCTTAAGACACTCAAAATACAGTAGTAGTACTTTTACTTATGTCCCCTAAGTAACATATCCAACTAATCTCTTGTAGCATGTCCTGACGTGGCACCGCAAGATCCTTGTAGTCCGAGCCCGTGTGGGCCAAACTCGCAGTGCAAAGTGGTGTCGGGGCAAGCGGCTTGCAGCTGCCTGCCCAATTACGTCGGCACTGCGCCCAACTGCCGGCCGGAATGCACGATCAGTGCCGAATGCCCGCGCAACCGAGCATGCCAAAACCAGCAATGCCGCAACCCATGCCTGGGCTCGTGTGGGCCTCAGGCCACGTGTCAGGTAGTGAACCACGTGCCTGTGTGCACGTGCGCGCCAGGTTTCACCGGCGACCCCTTTGCAGGCTGCTCTCCTAACCCTCCACGTAAGGGATCTTCTTCTTTACTTTTAACACCAAGCTTAATCGCTGCACTTGATTTTTTATATATACATTTTATGCCTAGCCTCCGATTTCTTTGAGAAAGCATGTTTGGCTTGTATGACCTGGCTTGTCTATATTTATGAAAGGGTTTCGGATTTTTGGCACCTTTTAATATTTTTTCCTTTCACAAGAATTATATGATTTTGGAAGTAAGGGACAGGTTTGAGCAATTATTTTTTTGTTCATTCTTTGTTCATTGTTTTTTGTTCAATATTTTTTGCTTCTTTTTTTATTGGGAAGTGTCTGACTCGACTGCCCCATTCGAAATGCATTAGGTTGGGTTCCGTGCGTTTAAGTCACCTCCCATTTTAAGTGCATTTAGTTGGTTACGTGCGTTCAAGTCTCCCTAGTCGGGTCAATACCTACACTCTTTTTTGCTTTTTTTCTCATTTTTCTTCTCAATTTTTTTGTTCGGCAATAACATGGTCTAAAACTGATTTCCCAAGGAAATAAAATGAAGGTTTCCTGAAAAAAAATCATTTTGCACAAAAAAGACAAAAATTCCCAACAAGATTCTAACACCAAACGCACAAAATTGTTCACAATGGAGAGTAAAAAAAATGCATAAAACAGGCCTGCCAAAAATATCGAGCTTAAAATCTGTGTATTCTATTCATATTCGTTGAACGAACGATATCACTTAATAAACGCAAAAAAAATGTTTGTATCTGTGAAAAAAAGTCAACGAATTTTATGTTTTGTCGCGGAAGAAATCGGAGGATAGCGCAAGCGCTTTTTCCACGCATGTACATATAAGTCCGCACCCGAGGCATGGCGCCCAGTTCTGATGACGGTCTCTCCGTAGCGCCCCCGGCGGCCCCCGCGATGCCGTGCCAGCCGTCGCCGTGCGGCGCCAACGCCGTGTGCGTCGAGCGCAACGGCGCGGGCGCCTGCTCTTGTATCGCAGGCTACCACGGCGACCCCCAAGCCGGCTGCCGACCCGAGTGCCTGCTCAGCTCGGACTGTCCCCGCAGCCAGGCCTGCATCAATAGCAAATGCGTCGACCCCTGCCCCGGAACCTGCGGCGTCAACGCGACCTGCGCCGTCATTAACCATAACCCTTCCTGCTCTTGCCTCCCGAACTTCACTGGGAATGCACTGCAGAACTGCGTTCCCCTACCTCCGCGTAAGATGCTTTATTCTTTCTCAAACCCACACACTGAGTATATCTTGAGCTCGTTCGTCCTCTGAAGTAAGAATTTTGGAGTGGAAATTTCCGTCGTAAATCAGTCGCTAACCCAAATACTGATTATGCGGAATCTTCGAGTAGCGAGAGCTTTTGGTCGAACCGAGTATCACGTGAAATATTTTAAAGCTACTTTTCTAACCTAAAAATCGTTCGAGAGCTGAAATATTCGTGTATACAAGTCTTAAAATTTAACTTCTACATTTTAGTCCTTCTTAAAAAAATATTCTTAGTATTTTTTAGTTTTTGGTCTAATTTTTATTTGGAGTCTTTTCTTTTAATCGCCCAAAATTTAAAATGTTTATTTTTGTCTTTTTTTTAGCGAAAACCAGCTTTTTATACGTCATTGATCCGTAATTTTTTTTTCGTAAAATTTTTCCTTTAAAATGACAACAATGAAAAACGGCTCTTTATGCTAAATTAATCCTTATTTTTTTATTTTTTTGCGTGTAGAAGGTTTAGAATTAGCTTGACAATGAGAAGACGCTCCTTGATATATCTCGTGTGTGTGTAAATTTTCCTAATCTCTCGGAATGACTTAAAACTAATGGTTTGTTTCTTGCCTCAGCCCCTACCCCTCCTCCCACTAACCCATGTGCCCCTTCGCCTTGCGGCCCTTTCAGCAAATGCAGGATTGTGCAAGGGCATGCGGCATGCACATGCCAGGCCGGCTTCGTCGGCTCGCCGCCGCAATGCCGTCCACAGTGCGTCACAAGCTCCGAATGCCCTCTTAACCGAGCATGCGTTAACCAGAGGTGCGCCGATCCTTGCCCCGGCATGTGTGGAACTAACGCCGTCTGCCAAGTCGTCAACCACAAACCTCTCTGTAGCTGCAGACCGGGTTTTACTGGGGATCCTTTCGTTAGATGTCTCATGCCTGACAGTAAGACATTTTTCTTCTTTTGTACTATAAACTTCTTTCCACGCAACTCGAAATATATTTTAAAGAAAATATAACTGGCCTGTGTCAGTACATATTTCTAATCTTCTGCTTTAAAATATCGAGGTAAAACATTATATCTTAAGAAAAAATGGCTTTTTTGTTATTTTTTGAAAAAGAAGCTTTTTTGACTCCTCCAAGGACGCAGTTCTCAAAAATCTCAAGCAAAAATTTTGCTAGTACAAAAGTAGAAAAAAAAGAAAAAAAACAGATTTTTAAAGAAGCTCATTTTAAATATTTTATCCGAATGATTTTTTTTTATTTTAGGAGATTTTATAGTAGAAATAAGAGCCATATATCTTACAATATGTTATCGAATAAACTCTGCATTCTGCTTATTTAAAATATATTTCGTGCAATTGGGAGTTGTACCCTTTTCTTCTTGGTTCTTTGTGCATCTTCTTCCTTTTCTTCTTTGTTAGACTGCCCAGACGTCCCGAGTGGGGACCCGTGCGTTCCGAACCCATGCGGCCCGTTTTCAGTATGCCGCGCTTTGGGCAGTCAGCCCGCGTGCTCTTGCATGGCCAACTACACGGGCAGGGCGCCCAACTGCCGACCGGAATGTACTATCGATGCGGAATGCCCGCGGAACCGGGCCTGTCAGAATGTCCGCTGCATTGACCCGTGCCCGGGAAGCTGTGGCAAAATGGCTCTTTGCTCTGTGGTCAACCACAAACCCATGTGTTCTTGTCAGCAAGGCGCCACAGGGGACCCCTTTACGGGCTGTGTCGCCTTGCCTTCAAGTAAGAAGCGTTAAATATCTTGGTTTGCACTTTTGGCTTTGCTCACACGCGCTCCCCGACATTTTCTTTTTCAGGTTTTGTGTGCATGCCTTTTTTTTTGTATCTTTTCAGGTTTGGTGTTAACGGCTGTTCCCGAATGCGTAAATTGAAAACTGAAATTTTGTGTCTGTGTTGTAGCGTGCATGAATTGTGTTGTATCTTTGAGTTGTGTTGTATGGTTTTCCTTTAGCGATACCTGTCGAAGTGGAACGTGAGCCGTGCAACCCATCGCCCTGTGGTTCGAACACAGAATGCAGAGAACACCACGGTGCTGGAGCGTGTACTTGCATTTCGGGCTATTTCGGAGATCCTTACACGGGTTGCCGTCCAGAGTGCGTTCTGAATGCCGAATGCTCTCACGATAAGGCATGCATCAACAACCGTTGCGTGAACCCTTGTCCGGGAGCGTGCGGCGTCAACGCAGAATGCTCTGTGGTCAACCACGACCCGTATTGCTCTTGCATCCCGGGCTACACTGGAAATGCTCTGCACTCTTGCCATCTTATTCCGAGTAAGATTCCTAAACCTTCTTTAGGGTTGTTGCGTTTTTTTTAAATAACTAGAAAAATAACAGATCTGGAAAAGTCACGGAATCTCCGTTTAAAAGCTGGCTACGTAGTTGTTTTCTCTCAAACTGAGTTAATCTTAAGGTAGGCTGCCTCAAATTTTGATAAACTGAACATGGATGTGCCTCAGACCTACTACCTTAACTTAAATTGGCTTCTCATATTTCAAACTTAGGTTAACTTAAGCAAGGTATATTGCAAACCGAGGTTAACTTAAGCTAGGTATATTGCAAACCTAGGTTAACTTAAGCTAGGTATATTGCAAACCTCGGTTAACTTAACCTGTAGGTTTATAGCAAGCTCATCTTAACCTAATCAAATAAATTGCAAACCTACGTCAATGTAGGTAAAAGAAATTTCAGACATTATAATTTAAGCTTGTCAGTCATTTTGTTCGTAAAACGCCGAGGGAGTGTGCGTTCGGCGCTTGCGCAACAACCCTGCCCTTCTTTCCTCTCTGTCCGTCGCACTGTTTCTTAATCGCTCTGTCTCTCCTCAGTTGTCGTTCACGAAGAAGAGAAACGTGACCCGTGCGTGCCGTCACCTTGTGGCCCCTACAGCATTTGCCGTAGCATTGGCGACCGGGCGGTATGCTCGTGCCAGGTCGGCTACATCGGGGCTCCCCCGATGTGCCGGCCCGAGTGCGTCGTCAGCTCCGAGTGCCCCCAGAACAGAGCGTGTATCAACCAGCATTGCGCGGATCCTTGCCCCGGAACTTGTGGCTTCAATGCCCGATGCCAAGTCGTGAATCACAACGCTATCTGTAGTTGTTCACCGGGTTACACTGGCGATCCGTTTGTCCGATGCGCCGAGATACCTCCACGTAAGCTCTTAGGCTCTCCGCACACGAAATACATTCATATTTTTTTGCATTAAAGAAAGGAATTAGTTAAAAATTTCGTGCCGAAATTTCTGTTTTGTGGGAATAATCGTAAAGTTCTGAAAGCTCATTTTACGAAATCAATTTTCCCCCTCCTCGTAAGCTCTTAGCCCCTCCTTACACGAATTAGATTTATATTTTTTCTGCATTAAAAAAAAAAGACTCAGTTGAAAATTTCGTGCTAAAATTTCTGTTTGCTGGGAATAGTTGTGGAGCTCAGACAGCTCATTTTACTAGATCAATTATTTTGAGTCAAAAAAATTATATTTTTAGAAAATATCTATGAATGGTAGACAGCAATTTTTTGCAAGATCAATCTTCATTAATTTTATTTTACTTTTCGTTTAAATGTTGAATAAATTTGCTACTTTATTAAAATGTTTGTTATTAAAACTAGTAAATTTGCTGTTGTTTTTGCAACAGTCTTTTCGAAAAAAAGAAGGCTGTTTTAAAGTTACTGTCCTTAAAAAAAATTATATATATTTTTACCTGTCACTTTCACAATTTCCTGAAATCCAATTGAGTATATTTGTTATTTTTGCCAATAAA
>Ga0058701_10003114_pt1 | contig 12981 bp, 9 predicted proteins | sample AgamicOrMae_FD_97039 | JGI IMG/M metagenome (GOLD analysis project Ga0058701, IMG submission 97039) | Agave microbial communities from Guanajuato, Mexico - Or.Ma.e | ecosystem: Host-associated > Plants > Phyllosphere > Phylloplane/Leaf | place: Guanajuato, Mexico | collected 2012-06-04
CACTAGATTTTGTTTGGCTCATCGCTTATGGACATCACTGTACAATACCTCGTCACAACGAGCAAAGCGTCTACCTTTCCCCAACTAACAAGCTACTTCCTCTTCACACAGGAATGTAATCCGTTAATTTCGAGTGTGGTATATTTAGACAGAGTTTACAACACAAGCAGGTTATTTAATGCATAAATCAATCTCAGTATTTATTCAACGATAGATGTATACATGAAGGCCTTGTAGCTGTTCACTTACATTCAAAATCACCCGTATCGCAGGATGAAAGAAAGCCTACGAACAGTTTGAAGGCAGCGGTACCGGTTTAATAGTTTTTTTCGATAACAATTACAGTGACTACTTGACTTTGTTCATCCTTCGCCAATCTTCTGGAGTTAAAACGAGGTTATGTCGCCTTGCTATGTGGCTCAACAGATGGGCTAGATGATGCGAACGATAGGGGCACATGGTGCAGGGGAACTGGCGCTCCTTTCCGCATTCCAGCCGCATGTGGCGCATTAGTGAACTCTTGAGCTGGTAAGGCTTCCTGCAATTCCGACAAAAGAAGACGCTCCGATGTGCTGGAGTTGCGACGAAGCGCCTGTGATCGCCCGCTGCCGGAGCGGTTTCCCCTCCCGGGGTCGGATCCTGGTCCAGACGTATGGTCCACGATGATTCCGTGCATTCATCTTCATTTGTAGGAATGATGTCGCTGAGCGGGTCTGCGAGCAGGAGTTCTGGAGAAAAAAATGAAAGTTAGACGCGGGGAAATATGAAATAGTCTCATTTTCACAAACTAGGCAAACACTGAAAATTTTCAAGGGTAATTGTGTTCAACGATTTATCTCCAAGCCAAAGATAACTGAGCACACTTACATCTGCTGAACTATGAAAAACATCTCTGGTTGTAACAGTAATGTGCTATTGCCTTGTGTCTCAAATCTTTCAGTTTCTGTTCCTAATATTTCCGTATGTGTTCATAGTATGCTTTGCTTTTTTCTTGCAACTCGTAAGGGAAAGAACTTCAAGGTTTTCGCGTATAGAAAGTAATGAGTTTTTAGACACATTTCTGTTTTATTATACGCCTTTAAATCCGCTATTTACAAAACAACTTTATGGCAGAAGCAAAATGTTTCTTCTGATAACCGATTAAATACATAAGTATATTTAAAGATACATGGGTTAAAAACAATAAAATTGATTTACGAAGAGAACACGATAACTTGATTGAGCCATAGGAACGCATACACCGAACTACTGTTCCGTATCGGACAGGTTAAAAGGCAAACAACTGTTAAAATGCATAGCCTTTAACAAGCACAGACGTATGCGTCGTCCACATACGACGTGACATTTAAGGGAGAGCGCCTAGGTTAGGCTGTCTGCACTGGGAGAAGAGGAAAAGAGTTACGTAGGAGACGGACGGGGTCAAAGAGTGGCCTAAGAATTGTTGCGATGTTCATAGACAACCCCCTAGGAATGCATCAGTAATACTGGATGGATTATAATTCAGATGAAGTGCGTAAAATTACAACACTCCCGGATGATATATTTCTCAAGCTTTTCTTCATTTGACCGGAAAGAGAAATCGGGTGAATATTCATGGAGGAAATGAAGACGGGTGTTTCAAAACCATTTCAACTCCAATGAAGCCTGCCAAAAATGCGGATTTCCTTCTTGATTTTCTAGCCTATCATTTCTTGAGAGCCATCAGTGTAGTTTCCGTACTCGGGAACTGATCAATGGTAACCTCTTTCAAGGAAATCACATAAACACTTTCACAATTTTCAGCAGTCACCAGATATGTGCTTAGTTTGCAGCGCGGCGGGGACTCGTAAAGCACAATGTTTCATTCGTATCCAATGTTCCTAATGCTTCATCTAAGCCCACAACGTTCCCTGCTTGCCTTATAGACAAGCCAGGCACCACGGAGGAATGCTTCCTGTCCATGTGCTTCTGCAATGTACACTTATGTTTGAACCTATAATCGCAGAAGGGGCACTGCAACTGGGGCTGTTTGCCGCATTCGACGTTGATATGTCTCCTGAGGTTATGCTTGTGTCGGTACACTTTATCACAGTTCGGACAGGCGAAAGTCTCCGACGAGGTAGGATGGTCAAGGATCCACTGGCGGCAGACCGCGAAGTCCATTCCCAGACCCGCATGCCGAGTCTGGTGCTCGAGTTCCTGGAGGTTCGCTCCAGGTCCTTGGATGGTGGCTGCTGGAGGATCAACTCCTTCCGGTTTGATCGTAGCGTCCAAGACACTCCGCCACTCTGTAAATTTTCTGTCAATGGATTCGTTCCAGTTGGAAGAGTTCCATTTTCCACCTGAAAAGAATAATGAACGTTAGCTACATAAACCACAACTTAACCTTCAATGCCAATTACAGATGAGGAATTTCCCACCTCTCATGTAATACCAATCGGTGCGTAAAGAGACAGCAAATCGGAACACAAGGTCCGTAACTTACAGTCAGCTAACAAAGCAATATCACAGAAAAAAAACTGATAAGCGACACCAGAGAAAAGAGCTAGCGAAGCGTGGAACTAATCTTATCGAAACCTGTGTAAATCGGACTTTTCTAAATCGCCGATTTTCAAAATATTTTGGAAAGGTGGACCAGGTTGGATCAACAGAGGCGGAATATCCAACCTCAGAAACAAATTATTTAAATTTAACACGGCTTAAAAACTTGGTACCAAACCTTTATTTTTTGGGTGACGTTTCGTCTAATTCTAGAGATCCACAGTGCTTACTTTAAAAACAGCGGATAGAGATCGGGTATGGAAAGGGTCATTGAAGAACAGAGTATTACAATAAACCAGCATTTATCACGAGCATAAATCACAGACACATGTGAGATTACAGCAGAGCGAATGACTTTTTTTATTCAGATACATTACAGACTTGATGCCGCACTTTCATATGATGTTGCAAATAACACTTTTGGGTGAATCTTCTGTCGCACAAAGTGCAAAGAAACTGGGGGGCTTTCCCGCATTCGAATGACATGTGTCTTGATAAGGTCCATCGTCGTGAATACGTTCGGTTGCATTTCATGCAAACAAACAACTTTTGATCGCCTCGATGAATAACTTGCTGCTCATAGATCTCGTTCGATGTATTGTCGATGGACCATTCCAGTGGATCAGGACTCGATGGAAATGCGATTTCTGTTGGAGAACAAGACATGCCCTCTTTGTAATTCAAGATTATACTAGAATGGGACAAGAGAATGAAAAGATAAGGTCTCATGCCTATGTACACGGTTTACACCAGAACACGTTATGCCCAGTTCGGAGCAAAGAAAAGATTTTTGCCAGTTTCCGGACTGTACTGTATCCGGTTACCTATCTCCAGAATTGTCAGATGCTGTGAGAAAATCTTTTCAACTCAATCAAAACAGCGAAAAACTTTTCCCTTAATCTTTCAAACTTGGGATGATTAGCGAGGGTTTGCCACACACTTGTACGGGACCAGCGAAGAAACAACAAAACACTCAACTTCATCGGTATATTTTCATTCAGGAACAAAAGATTACAAGGCAAACTAATGAATCAAACAAAAACTCAACAACAGAAATCACGATTTCCCATACAGTACAACTTGTGGTTACTGTTTAGGAGGATTTTTGGTAAGTAACTGCAACTCAGGTACGAATTCAAAAACTTAACAGTAGCAAGATCACGTGGTACTCGAAGGTGATTTGTGGACATTTCGTATATGGATGAAAAGATTGCTTTTCTGTGAACAACGGTGGATGCAATGTGGGCACTGGAACTGGGGCTCTTGTCCACACTCCAGGCGTACGTGGCGAAGCATGGAATCGCGGTACTTGTAGAGGCGGCCGCACCTGGGGCACTCCACGGGCTCTGACGGGGCGTTTCTGATTCTCGAACGCGTCACTCGTTGTGGAAGTCGATCTCCCAAGTAGTTACCTGGACGCATGAGAGGTTGGTAAGACAACTGCTAGAAATTTAAATGCCGTGCAAGAAGTGAAAAAAGTTGTCAAGAGCTCGAGGAACCCCAGCGTTTTCGGCTGGATTTGTACATTGTGCCATGATATCATTGCAGTTTAAGGCTGCAAGTAACAACAGGAAAATTATTTACAGTTTCTGAAAACAATAACAACCTAAACTTCAGCCACACCTTGCCGTAGGTTAAAACTAAAGGCAACGTTTTTAATTCGCACCAGAAGTTTGTAAAAACTGTGAATGACAATTTCGACTTGAAATCGCACGTAGCGTCTGGCATCGCCACGGAAATTCCTTCCTGTGACAGTGATTAAAATAAAATAGACGAACAATCTGGTATACACGTAGGGTCCACTGGAAGCTAGTCCATATCTAGTTTACCCAGCGTTATCAGCGCGTGACAACATGCTTACAAATACATATAATTTGTGATTGCTTAAATCTGAACTTAACTTTTGGAAAGGCTTTCACTAAACAAATAGATTATGCTCTTTTACAACAAAAGATTTATTTGGTAACAAGTACAATAAATTTTCATTGCACGTGAAGATCTTTGTCTCAATCACGTATGAAAACCACAGATCGTCTCTAACATTCATGTTATCAACCTTGGGAAACATCATTGCTGTTGTACCTCGTTGTAAGTCTTTGGATATGATCGGCAAACTTCGTGAGTCGACCACTCACAGTCATAGGAAGAAATACGCTCCAATGCTTGCAATCTCAGTGAAAATGAGAAAGAGCAGTATCGCCGCTTACCATCAATATTATAGAATGATATTCAAATGATCAAATATGCCGAGAAGTTCAATCAAAACTGAACAATTTGCGTTACTCCGTTAAGTACTTTTACCGACTCTTGGTAGGTACCTAGGCCACTTGACTGACTTAATAGCTTAAAAAAACTACATGAAGGCTTGTGATTTGGTCTAATGCTACGCAATACATTAACCTACCACATAAACCTTAAATAACATTTTTTTAGTAAAATAAAAAATATGTATTTGGATAATGATATATAAAGTAGAACTCCCATCACGGGTAACAAAAACGATTACATTGAAACGAAATACTTTCAACGTTCGTCCAGGATATAAAGGCCACCAAAGTCCGCATATATTAACAGAGTTGTAAAAAAAAAGTGACTTTCTCAGACTAGCATAGAAACTATCACCGGACGGTTCCGGTAATTTTCTTAAGGATTTAAATAACAAGCTCATAGGTCTTCACAAAGTTCAACTCTCAGCTTTGAAAGTTCAATTTTCCATAGCTCTGTGTTTCCACTTTCTCCGACTTTTCGTTACCTTGTTACGATTAACAACCTTGAATCACCTAACTCAGGTCATGTGCCTTGCTCGACTCAGAAAAGCCCTCTGCCTCGCTTCGATGCCTCTCCGCTCGACAGCCATTTCTCAGCCACTGCAAAGTCACCGGCGTTAAACTTTGCTACCGTGTTGGGCCACAAGTTCCCTGAGCATCGCTACATCCGGTCTAGGACGAATTGATCACAAAGAGTGGAAAATTCAATCTTTCCTCATGATAACAAGTAAGAAATGGAAGTTAATTTCCGCGTCCACCGAACTTCTTGACAACGCATAACTCAGGAGGGAGTCCTTTTTTAACAAATCTCTGTAAGGTAGTCTTTGGTACACTGAAGAGTAGCCCTGCCTTCCTTAGACCCATTCTACGTTCGCGGACCGCGTTCACAGCCATAATCATCGCGTCTTGGCTCCATTTGTTCCTTCGACGAGGGCCGAATAAAAAATCTGGAAAATAAACGTCAACGTCAGTTCCCTCAGTGTAATATGAAAGGTGGAATTTTCCATATCTTGTTCCACCTCCAGTCGCAAAGCCCAGCCGAGCAGTGCAGCCACATATTCTGACCACACAATCAGTTATGGTACTTGGAATAACGCTAGGTTCAGCCAAATTGTCGTGGGATCTGTGTGGAGCTTGGGACAAGTTCGGTTCATTCCATATATTGCTAACAGGACTATCAAAATTCAGACTATTAACAGAGGTCTGTTAGCCAGAGGATGGTGCATTAAAACAATGACAATTTAAGCGCACAAGCCAAACTTTTCCTCACTGAACACATACTCTCAAAAAATATTCCCGTATTTCTTTGAAAATCTTAAATTCCCAAAAAATTTTGACTGATAGTCATTCGAAGACCAAAGCAGTTTATTTCCATTAATGAAATAAAACATTAAAGCTATGGAAATAAAGTAATCACTAAAAAGAAAAACATTATTAAATTTTTATTCCAAAGTTCGAACATGTCACATAACAAATAAAGTACATAAAACGTTTCTTATTTCTCGGCGAGCAATGTGTTCCCAAAGACCTTGATATTGCTAACCTATTACGCAAGTAGAAATCATGGCGGGGTAGATACTTATCGACTTTATCACACATTGGACATGTTCTTCGATTTGGAAGACAAAAACCACACCACTCAAAACAAAAACAAACTTAAAACAGCGTTAAATTTCCAAACATGCACAATAAAACTATCAAAACATGTTCCTAGATTCATCGTGTTTGTCTGGTCTTCTTAAGTCCATTTTTATCTCTAAGATATCGTCCTCATATGAGAATAATGTTTCATGCTTAGATTATTCCATTTCTTACATTTTTGTGCGTATTCTTTATTGATTGTTATACATTAATCAAATTTAAAAAAAATCTTTGGGTGTTGATGATGGCAAAAGATTTTGAACTTTATGATCCTGAGCAAATACTTCGCTATAGTAACTAAAAACTAGTTTTGAGCCGATGCAGTTTCTTAAAAATTAGGTCGTGGCTATTCGCCCGCCGGCGCAAAGTACATGGAGACTTGGACGCGCGTAATGCATTTTAAATGGGAGGTTACTTGACTTCGCACGAAACCCAGCCTATAATACATCTCATATGAGGCAGGCGGGCGAATAGCCACTTCGTAAAAATTAATCTTCTCCATAGACCGTTTTTTTATTATTTTCTTTCTCAGCTCGAAAGTACACAACCGTCCTGAGAAAAAGGCTAAGGTTAAGCGATCCATCTCCTCGAAGAGTACGAGACAAAATCTAGGATGAAAGACGCGGTTTTCCACTAATTACGGGCGAACTAAAACAGCTAACCTTGTCCACATTCTTAAGGCGGAAACATATTTTAGAAGGATTTGTCTACACCTCGTTCATGGAGCATTTTCATGTGGATCTTCATATTATCTTTTCTTGTGAAAGTTTTGCAACAAACGGAACACTGGAACTGGGGCGTTTTCCCACACTCAAGTTTTATGTGTCTCTGCAAGTTTCCCTTTTGCGAGTAGCTCTTGCCACAGGTCCTGCAAGCGAATTCCTTATCTTTGCCTATGGGCTTCGAGACAAGAGCCATGATGTCGTCCACCTCGTAGAAGGTCTCAGGTCGACCGGAAGTGGACTCGAAGGCTCGTCCGGTGATTGGAGTCCCAATTGACGGATGAGGAAGAAGGAAACTTGCAGCTGAAACACGAAAATCGTGCGTGAGCAACGCGTTACGTAATCGAGAAAATAAAGTTTCGGCTCTGTGAATGACGTAAGGACAGTTGTCTTGACAACAACTACTTAAGCTCCAACCACGACAAGTCATTCTGATCATTATTCGCAGATTTCCGTGCAAATAATTTCAAAAGACAGACTCCCACAAACATAATGGAGGTTGTAAACACTGTTCGCTCGAATTTAAACGAAGTCAATGGCCATGAAGACACGTTACAAATCTCGGAAAGAAACACCATCTTTATCAGATCCGAGTATATTTTTCTTTAAACATACATTTTAAGTAGAACATTTGAGGTAGCATTGGAACACGTTGTATACCCGTATAAAATCTCACAATTTCAATGAACAAGCTGCACAAAGTAATGCACAAGCTCACTACTCATCAAAGAACATTACTTGCTAAAACTGTGACTTAGAGTCCTTCCTCCCCTGTATATCGAGGCATTCCTGCATGTTTGCCTAGGATGTGAGTATTCAAGTTGCCTTTGTGTTTCGTTTGGTGAGGACAGTATGGGCACTGGAACTGTGGACTAACGCCGCATTCGTAAGTTATGTGTCTCTGTAGATTCCCTTTCTGGGCGTACTTCTTCCCACAACTTCGGCACTGAAAATCTTTTTCTCTGATGGGGACTGGCTTCCCGACCATTGCTATGAAGTCTTCGGCATCGTAAAAGGTTCGGGAAGATGTTCCGAAAGGTGCGTTGTCTTGGGTAGGTCGATGAAGTGCGCCATAACAGCTGCCTGGAACATTCGCAGGCACCGCTACAGATTAGCACCTGTGTTAATGATTAAGCCAAGGATTCCTTTCCGAAAACTGCTTCTATTCCCTTCCATCTTCATTAACCCATAACAGCCCAAAGTACTTGGAGTGAAATTTAGCTTAACAGAAATCGGAAGGACTTTTTCCATTAACATACGAAATTTTAGGCTTGGAAAAATGCCTAAATTATTAAATTTCAGGTTTTCAGAAGGGTGATTTTTTTTTTAAATCGTGACAATACTGAAATGAAAAGGTTCTCTAAAATAAAATTTTCAGTTTCCGAACAACAACGCTGGGCGGTAGTGGGTTAATTATAAACAAAGTCCTAGCGCATAAGTAAATTTATTTACTTAAAACCACACTATTACATCATTCGTAAAGTATACGATTATTTCTTATTTTAGAGCGTCTTCGTCACCGGTAAGCTTACACCGCCGGCAGTTGGGAAATAAAAAGCCAGCGTTTCAGTAAAGTCAGTTTATTTTGATAATATAAAATAAAATATGAAAGTCGTCCTTTTCGACCTTAACTTGCGCCTCTCAACACTGATTCCCTGGCAAGACTCGCAATTAATCACTGAATTAGTCAAAACGCCTGTATTACTTCGAAATAAAACACTTATATCTTATCATTACCAAGATGTAAGTTTTAGAACTGCTATCTAGCTGCAAGCTTTAAAAATACGGGAATAAGTTTTAAGATAATTGAATGCATTCAAGTCTATTTTTCATACAAGGCAAAAAAAAGGACACTTCTGAGCTAAAATATTTTGCCGTTAGAGAAACACAGCGTACTTAGGAAGAGGCTAGAAATGCTCCAGCGCGAGCCAAAATGAAAGGAGAAGGGTTAAATTTGGCAAGACACAGAAGTTCATAACAATTTTTTAATTCAGAATTTCAAAACACTACATTACACTCATATATACGAAGCTGCCTGTCGTATCTTCAAAAACTGTGATGTCTTAAAATGAAGACCTTCCGCGTTCTACTAAAACGCGTAGCAAGTCTTTTCAAGCGTGCCCGAAAATGGCAGTCTCAAAGGAAATGAACGCAATTTTATTACGCACGGTCATGTTTTGAACCGGTTTGTGTCGGGATGTAAAGTTACGTGCCCCGTGTCTTTCAGAGAATGAAATTAAAAAATGCATATTTCGACAAAGATTTTTCTAAATTATTTACGTTATCGACGCGTAGGATATCTAGTTTCTAGATAAGAGATAATGATGTGTTTCTGGGCACGCGTAAGATAAACATTGTTAGATTTAAAAAAAAGAAAACTCCCACGACACACACCGCTTTTTTGTAAAACCATCCGAGACAGATGGGTCTCACAGAGGAACTTACGTTTAAGGACATTTCAGTAAGTACAAAAGTATACAACTTAGGATATGGCACGAAAAAAAAGTACAATGGTTTGATACAGATCGGATAGCCGAGTATCGAGTACAAAATCTGTCCAACGAGAGACCGAATGGAAATATGATCACATAATTTTATTCAATATGGGAATATGAAACACAGATTAATCCTGAATCAGGTCTTTTTAGATAAACTAACCACAGAGAGTATTCCTAGGAATGCGGGTGAAAGAGCCCCTGTCAAGTCGAGCATAGGCATCACTCGCAACATACATGTCCTGCGGTTGCCTATCCTAAAGTTGTCAGGGGCTCCGCCTAAGAGCTGCGTTCCTTTTTCGGGTTGGAAAGATCGAGCAGCCCCTGTCCTTTAAAACGACGATTTGATTGATGCTTCCACAATGATTTTCGCCCTCCCCCCTAAGATAAAGATTTCAAAGAATGGCTGGAACTATGCTCCGATTCTTCACCAGTTGTGGCCGTCAAAACTGCGTTGCGGATGGTTTCTTAAGATATGTCCCTTGAGGTTTCCCATTCTCTTAGTCCGGTGCGTGCAGTAAGGGCATTGGAACTGCGGTTCTTTGCCGCATTCCAGTCGGAGATGGAGCCGCAGGCTCTGCTTCCATCGGTAGATTTTGCCGCAGTTATCGCACCGATGAACTTCCTCGCCGGACTGGTCCGCAGACAAGCGGCCGTTCTCAGAAGTGCCTGAACCTTGTATTCTCCGCGCACTATCGCTCTGAAGAGCGTCTTCACCGAGCCATACAGAGTCTGAAAATAGGAGATGATTCTTAGTACGAAAAACTTCCAACAATCCTAGCCTTCGTCAATGATGACAAAAATATCCTAGACTCGTGCAGTCCAAAATCCAAATTATGAGTTGCTTGGGTCAAAAATATTAGAAGAGTGTTGTTTTGAAACATCGTCCATTTATTGTACAGCACTTTCGATTCCATACATAACACAATTTTTCGCTTTTTTTTAGAATTTGCATAAATTATTCAGCACAATACAGATCATCTGCAGTCCAGGAAGTCATCTGATCTTGAAAATAATCACTAGGGAGGTCTTTCGAGGGTAAGTTGCAATAGATGTCAATGCCGATGCGAGCATCCTAGCTGCAAACGAGACAGCTGGGGATATCATCAAGTGAGCAGAATTCTTCTTGATTTGACTTTTAGACGGCGAATATTCCAGTATTTATCCACGAGTTTCCCTCGGGCTGAAATCTTCTTGTCTCCGATTTTACTATAAGGAACGTAATACAGATCCTGGAAGGAAGAGCAAGAGTGTTAAAATTACGCATCGATTACTCTGTAAAAAGATGGTCCACTTGTTATGTTCCACTTCTCAACGCTAACCAACACGCAACGAGGCACAAGGAACATATCGTGACCTAATTTAACATTGGTCAACCTAATCGAATGGTCGCCGGCTTGATGCCGCTTGCCCCTCCACCTTGCATGCTGCAAGTAGGTAAAGGCGAAGCGGTAGCACAAGGCGAGTGAATGACTGTTGGTAATCGGTGAAAGTAGGTTAAGTATCTTGCACCTCGCTCCGCTAACGCTCTGATCAGTATGACGATCAAAGGCAGAACACCAGAGATAGAAAATGCAGCAGTATGTGCGGTGACTGAAAAACAGCGTCTACGAAAATCGTATGCGACGGCGAGAAGTGGCAGTAGACAAAACGTTTGAGAACATACCTTCTGCTCATTCGGAAAATGGTAAATTATCTCGTCGGAGAGTTGATCAAACCTCCAATGAGGAATCCTGCAAACGAAAACGTCTCTGAAATACATGAAAACTCATCTCAATGCAGATGCCAATAGATAACTCACTTTTCTTCCGGAGATCTCGTCATCTCCAGATTCACTATCAGATCTACAAGGTAGTTGCGTGCTTTTTGGTTAAGACGACCAGAATGGTTGTACGTATCAATCACAAAAAGGCCTTTTAACGAGGACTTAATAAGCGTAAACCAGTTGTCCTCAAAGCTCTGAAAATAAGAGGAGTATTTAGTAACTGTAGTCGTGATTCTGAGACTGCCGGTGGAATACGTACTTCATGGCAAGCTGGTCTGGCCAGTGCAGCGCCTGGAGACAATCCCAGATGAGAAACAACCTTTTGAAGATCCAACATACCAGAATGGAGCTCATCTGTTGAAGAAAATCAGTTTTAATAATAGGTTCTAGTCAACACAATCAAATCCGGCTGGAAAAGGATACAGAGACGCTTTCTACCAAAGAGGCTGCTCATGGGAAACGCTCATCACAAGAGTCATTCTGGAAACACCACTATTAAAATCAGTCATTCTCGACATCAGAGGAATTGCCAAAGAGATGACTTCAAATGAGAGATTTCCTCTAAAAGAATATGATCCTCTCAATCGGAGAGGACGTATTTTTCGGTTAGTAGGTTAACGCACAGACGCAGCACCGGATTGACTTTCGGTCATTACATCATATATTTTTTCATGAAGTTGTTGTTCGGAAGTGACCGTCTTCCAGAGTAGAGGGATTGAAAACAAGTTTCATCTTACAAAGTATCTCCAATATTTAACTGCTTTTCAATTATCCGAGTTTAATGAACAATCATAAAAGAACAGACACTTAAAAAGTCATAAAAACAGATTATGCTTGCTGAACACAAAGATATTCAAAACGACTAGAGTTATATGATGATCAGAACCGGTTATACAGGTGAAGCAAGCAAAAGATGATCATACAACTGTTAAGTATTTTTCAGGAAGTCCGCAACGTCTGTATGGCGGGCAGCGATGTGAGCCCGAAGGTCACTGTTTCGTTTCGATTTATGGGGACAAAAGGAACACTGGAACTGGGGCTCTTTCCCGCACTCGTAGCGCGTATGCTGCCACAAGCCTCGTTTCCATCGATAGTTTCTACCGCAGACGCTGCAAGCGTAACGGACGGCCGACGATCGCGAGTCTCCCCATGAGAGTGACGTCTCCGGGCAATCGTCCCACAAGTCTAGAAAAGAAAGTAAAAGTTGGAGCACTGTACAGTTGTAAAGGTTTCATTTTTCGTCTTTTTGGTTCTACGGATGATGACGTTCCCAATTTCCTTGGAGCGCTGGTCGCAGTACAGACACTTCACGGGTAACTGTCATAAGCGCAAAAAACCACAAGCGCCAACGCCGCAAGCGCCAATCCGTAACCGCCAAACGAGGAAAGTCGCAAACGCCAAAGGTCTTAACCGCAATACTAACCTAACTTAGCCTAACCTAACTTAACCTTATTTGACCTAACCTACCCTATACGAACTTTTTGCGACTATTCTCGTTTGGCGGTTACGGACTGGCGCTTGCGGCGTTGGCGCTTGTGGTTTTTGGCGCTATCGAATGCCCCCCCCCCCCC
>Ga0058701_10003115_pt1 | contig 12975 bp, 5 predicted proteins | sample AgamicOrMae_FD_97039 | JGI IMG/M metagenome (GOLD analysis project Ga0058701, IMG submission 97039) | Agave microbial communities from Guanajuato, Mexico - Or.Ma.e | ecosystem: Host-associated > Plants > Phyllosphere > Phylloplane/Leaf | place: Guanajuato, Mexico | collected 2012-06-04
AAAAAAAAAAAAAAAAAAAACTTGTAATACTGGTATTTAATTTGTGGACTAACTGTTGTTTTCAAAAATTTTGGTATAGAACCAAAAATGATAATCTCTTATGCCTTACATTGTTATGTTATAATTCTGCTTAGAAAGACATCTGTTTTTATGTTGGCCAGGACAAACACCGCTGGTAGTGAGGGTTTTGACAAGAGAGTGGGGTCAGGATTTCGGAAGAGACCCATTGCTCATCAGATCTCATTGACAGATGAACGCCACAATTATAGCAGCAGTGAAAGTTTGGGACCCTCATCAACTCTAGGTAATTTTTCCAATTTCCTTTGCCAAAGTATATGTGAATGTTAGGTAGATGTCCCAGGTTCAATTCTTGGTTCCCCCTAAATATTCAGTATGCCTTTCCTACTTTATGTGAACTATTTGTTTACCATCTTTATTTTTATACAGGTCGTTGTAAAGCGCAAAGTCAAGACTTGTTCCATCCTCCGGCACCCAGAGAAGTGAAATTCGTTCGTCCTACGCGGGGGCAACATTTTAGAGACGAGCGTTTACTACTGGTTACCAGCAACAAAGTTCCGTTTGGTGTTTTTTCATCTCTGCCTTACAATAAATGCTGCCGATACGCAAGGTACTTATGCCGACCGCTGTACTCGTAGAAATTGCGGGCTACGTTACTTATTTAAAATTATTTGCGTGAAGGTGTGACCAGCGTCGAGAGGGGCAACGGAGAAGGAACACGTCTGGGCCAAGACCGCTATCCTCTATTAACGATGGTCTGGACCCATTTGACCTCCTTGGCCTAGAGCGGGGACAGGATGGCCAGGTACAAATCAACTGATCTGCACCCGCATTAAGATTTTCCCATTCAAGCCTTCATAAATTCTTTTCTGCGTGAAAATGAGTGAAGTCCTGAACGAGGACAGTTTTTCTCCATGGTGAAATCGACTGTTGAAAACGGTTCAGTTCTTTTGTTTTTGGGCATGCGATATTTTTTTTTTTGCTGTAGTGATAGATAATTAAAAAAATCTGTCAAAACAGGAGTGAGTAAGATGATGTATTCTTCGACTCGGAGCAAGTGCAGTCAGGAGTTCCGGTTGGGGATGAATGAAGTTTTGTTGGGTTGCCTGTCCACGAGAAAACATCCGGGTGGAAAACTTCCTGCTTCTCGAAAATGATTATCATAAACGTGGCATCTCAGCTGAAATGTTAACTGTGTTTGAATTAATGAAAAATCGCTTCAATGCTCCAAAAATTAAAGCGACATTAAACAATGTTTCAGGAAATTTCGTACGGTCAGTTCCTAGTACCATCGCGGGTTCACTTACGGGAACGAAAAATACCGGCAAGCGATTTCGAAGTGTTGGAAAACCTTCCCATGACCGCCAAACATCTTTTATTATCACGGTTAGTAAATGAAGCAGTGTTGATTTGAAGAAAATTTCCTAATACAATTCGTTTCTTTTTCAGAGCTGTTTCTCACGGAGTTCCCAGCTCACCTCCATTGATGTACAGTGATTACAAAAGTACGTATCGATTGATATAGCAAGCCCAGCATTGCCTTTCAGAAAAAAGCTTTTAATTAAACCAATTATTTGGGGAAGCTGACAATCTCAATTCATTAATTCCTCGAATCTATTTCAGGTGCTTTTGATTTCGACGACATTTCGGGCACTGTACACTATTCACCTAACTTACTTGATGATCCGGAACTTATAGCAGGAAAACACCGAACGCTGTTAACATTCACATCATACATGGTTCGTTAAAACTTATTTTTCATTCATTCTCCCCAGTTACGTTTTTATATTTCTTTAGCACCCAGCGGTGCTAACTAACTCATCAGAGAGAATTTTTCGGCGAAAAAGCACCATCACAAAGCTTTGAAAAAGATAACTTGCAGGTCTCTGTCTCTTAGTCGATTTTGCTCATGTTAGTGCAGTATTTTTTTTTTTCAAATCTTTATTTAAGGAAACAAACAGGTATTTTTTGCAGTAAAATGGGCAAACTTGACTTTCCAAATTACCGTTTTTTTTTTAATCTCTTTTCGTAATGCTTGGCTGGTTTAATAATATTTGTAAGGTGTTAATAGGTGAGGTCACAATTTTAGAGCAATTATCACTTTTGAAATCTTGAAAAATATCCCGGGAGGAATTTCTAAGAAATTTGTACTAGGACACGACTGAAAGATTGTATTTTCGCAGACTTCCGTTATCGACTACGTACGCCCATCGGATCTAAAGAAAGAGCTTAACGATAAATTTAAGGAAAAATTCCCCACGATACAGCTGACGCTGAGTAAATTACGCAGGTGAGCAGGCCTAAACTTACGTTTCGTCGGTTACGTAGAAGAAACCATCCACTTAACCATGTTATTTTTATTCCAGTCTAAAACGTGAGATGAGGAAGATAGCAAAAGCAGAATGCGGAATCGATCTGCTGACTGTGGCACAAGCGTACGTTTACTTCGAGAAGCTCATTTTGGCCAATTTAATAAATAAACAAAACAGGAAACTGTGCGCTGGGGCCTGCTTACTTCTCTCGGCGAAACTTAATGACGTGAAAGGCGAAGTTCTTCATATGCTCATCGAGGTACGTTAAAAAAAAAAACTTGTTCGCCATGAACAAGTCTAGCTATTCTCTTCGCTCTAAATATTTCTTGGATCCGAAATGATATCAATTCTATTGAAATCGTCCCACGTTTGCGAGGCGTTCAAGGTCATTTTAGTGGAAAACGTGTAGGTGAATTAGAAACATAAACTTAAAACTGATGATATTTAGCGTTAAAATCCAGAATTATGACGCAGAAATATAAGAAATTTCTAGAAAACCTTGACATTTATGACATGCAATGGCCGTTCGTGGTCTCTGATAAAGATAGTTTTAACGCGTTGCGATTTCCAAAACCTATAGGAATATACTTTTCATGCTTGTCCGGCTATCCTTGCCTCGGGACTATCAGTTGATGTTATCATATTAGACGGGGGAAGGGGGTTTTGGGCTTGTAAGTGTGATGTTTTTTTAGTGATTTTCTGAAGAAAAAAAACGTCTTTTTTCGATGACTTTGAAGACGTGGGAGAAAGGGTGAAATGAGGGAAACAGTGATGACGTAATGGACTCCCAGCTACACCACGGATAGTCTATGGTTCTCTTGCAAGCTTTGAACCTGGGATCACTGTGTAACATTTTTCATTTAGTAAATCGGCGCTTGAGGTAATCGCACTTACTCCATATTGATGTAACGTTCCCACTGTTGACAGAAAACCGAGAGTGTCTTCCGTCTCAATCGAAAGGACTTGGTTTTATCCGAGTTTGCTGTGTTGGTAGCACTTGAGTTCAGCCTGCATCTCCCAACGTGGGAGGTGCTGCCGCACTACCAGCGCCTTCTATACGAATCTTGACGGTTCACAAGTTTCCTGCAATCATACCTATCCGCTCTAGATTTATGGCCACAGTTAATTGCGTTATCCTCCAGACCAATGAGTCCGCAAGTCATACAAGTGCTGCCTCCTAGCCAGGCGCACAACTTAGTTTGGTGAAAAGTCCATTTTATTTTAATCGTTTGAAAATGGTGAAATCTTCCATCATTATTCAATGTTTCAAATTTTTTTTTAATTTACATAACTGTTGGTTTTAACATTCCGATCAATCCGTATGTGTTTCAACATTTTTAGAACTCATTGTCAGTTGCATTTTGATAAAGCAGCAGTATGGAAGAAGTTTTAAATGTCTATTGCATCATTACATTTTGGGCTTGGTAAAATCATACCCAAATGTGTCCATCCAAACATGGACTTTGCTCTGCTAATACTGTATGTTTTTTGTTAACTTTTATTTCTGACATGAGTTTTAAATCTTGCCACGAGTGTCAGTCTTATTCTTGAGGGTTTTTTTTTCTTAGAAAAAAATTATTTGAGCAAATGTTTCAAATATTGCATTCATGAAAAGCAACAGCTATTGGAAAATAATTTATTTTTCACTCATCTTATTTTTTTCTTAATTTTTTTTAAGCAAGTCCTTGCTTTATTGAAAAACCCAGATGGGTGTTGTTGGCATAGATTGATTTGAGAGAAGTTTAAGAGACAAGCATTTTATAATTTTTTCTGACAATGAAAACCTGCCCAGGAAGTTAATTTTCGGGGAGTTGCAGTTAAAACAGATAGCAGGAATTGTAAATTACAAATTTTGTAAATACACATTTTGAATTTTTATTTCTTTGAACTAAACTGATTTTTAAAAAATCAATAAATATTATTGTTTTAAAATCAATCGAATCGGTCTCCAACAATGTCTCAACATCTCAATGTCAAACATGTGTCATTACATAATTCTTCTTTTGACTGAGTTTCAAACCAAAGGTATTTTCTTTGAACAACTACTTAAGTATTTATGCCTATTTTTTTTTTAAATAAAACCTTGCTATGATAAATACTTGAAATATGTAAGACCATCATCAAATAAAGGTTATTATTTTACTTTAAGTCAGGAAAGCTGTAGGAGATTTAGCAGAAATTATTATACATGTATACATACAGCAGCCCCTGTGTACAGTGACCTGTGTTACATTAATGTAGAATTGATAGACATGATTAAATTATAGCAATGAAAAATTCTATAGTCTGTTATGTGAATAAAACTAGTCTGTTTTGAGAATAAATCTAGTCTGTTTTTCCATCCAACTTGGTTCTGGATTTCTCCTTCTTCTTGTTCATGCTTTGACCTGTGTCTTCTTAGATATGACTTCTCTTATCTTCATCTTTTGAAGAGCACACGAGTTGCATGCTCTCACACACCACATTTCAGAACAAAAACTGACAACACTCACAAAGTCTCTGGCTGAGGCTTGTGGAACCTCCTGATTGTCTTTTCAATTAGGACTGCTTCCTGAGGCATTGTTTCCTACAGTGTTGTTGCCATCCAAAGCTCCATTCAAACTAGCTCCCGTTGTTGCTTGCAAATGCTGCATATCAAGTTGACTTTGGGCAATATCGGACAATGCAGCTTGAATTTGAGTCAAAAGGGCTTCCCCTCTTGCCACAACTTCCTCCAACTGTTGCCCAGCTTCTCTGCTCTCTTCTTCAAGATGCCTTAAACTTGATATCTGGAAGTAACATGAACAAAAATTTCTGATGTGTCTTTCAGAAGGTTTAGTACACACTTCCTTAAACCCCAACCGCCCAGCAATGCCGTTCGCAAACAGGAAAATTTGTTTTGAAGGATCTATTTGTTCAGTATTGTCGCAAATGAAAAAATATAACCCCCCTGGAAATCTTAAGTCTAATAATAAGACATTATCCAAAGCTTGAAATTGCTCATTCTTATGGAAAAAAATCCTTCCAATTTCTCTTAATCTAAATTTCACTCCAAATACTCTGGGCGGTTATGGGTTAAGCAAGATAGCTTGGTAACAACTTCCTATTGTACCGGTTGACATAATGAGATTGCAACCAAAAAGCCCTCATTGTAACCAGTCTGATAGTTTACAAAAATCTAATCTTAGAGAAATTTCACTATTCTTAGTTTAATCTACTGCATCTAAAGATCATGCATTTCACATAAAACATGTTACTATCTGCTGAAACCAAGCATTTCCTTACCTGGAGGTCAATTGAGCTGTCTTCACTAGGGAGAGATTCAATTAGGACATCTATATCCTTGGCACATCTTGCGATGAGAGTTGCAAACAACTGGGCATAGTCACTAACTAGAAAAGAATGCTGTTGTTAGATACTATCTATGTCCTAAACAAGTGCATTAGAGTAACCCCTACTCTCATGACAGGTGCAAACAAAGAAAACACAGAAACAAAAATCAATGGAAAAAAAGATCCGAAATTTACCATTGCCATCCGGAAGTTGCTGCGATGGAGTTTGAGAACCACTTCGATCAAATCCTGGGAATTTACTGGGAGTAGAAAACTGTTGCAAGATGCCAATACTATTGCAGAAATTTTCTGCTTGCTGCAAAAGAAATGATTGAGAGGATGAAAATATACAGATTATTGTTAAATCTAACACTAACACAAATTCTAAGGGAGTGAAAAAAGTTCATAAACCGGCGCTTGATGTTCTCAAAGTTGGGTTAGGTCAAACGTGTACACGATATGCAATAAGTAAACAATTGAGAAAACCAGATATTACCGCTGAATCACAGAAAACGATATTACCTGATTAATAGTATCCTGTAGTTGGGTTAATCTATCGGCCATTTCAGTGGCACAGAGCTAAATACAAATATTCTTATTAGGCACAAAACCTAACGTAAATAATCTAACCACAACAAACTCATAACAAAAACACTCTTCTCCTGACCTGCTCCTGACTCTCTCACTCTGCGCGCGCACGTCACGTGGCTACTTTAGAGAGCCGGAAAGCGGGTGATTCGAATGATGTTTGCAAATGGACAAAGTACCCATTTGGTCTCTAGGGGCCTGTAGTTTACTGCAGGCTTTTAGTACGTTTAGGAATAATAATATAAAACTGACCGTAATCAAATTTTAAAATTCAAACAATTCCTCAGAAAAATAAATTTATTTAGGAAGTCAAAGTCAACTACGACCCGAAAAAAATATTTCAAAAAAGATAGCTGAATTCGCAGTTGTGAATGTACCGGTAATGTCCAGCCCCTTACACAAAGGGACGCGTTCGGAAAAGGCTCCCGAGCCGAGGATGTTCTGTCGCTGTCTTACACATGTTTATCTTCCGGTCCTTTTGTAACTCGTTCCAAAGTCGCAATCGCCGGTCAAGGTTGCAAAAGATCCAGTCGACTGGAAACAACTCTGCTGTTGGTGATATGGTAATTGTTTTCGCAAAAGGAAGAAAATAATTTTTAAAAAAATCATGCAAGCCAAGTAGGAATAAAGGTTTCCTCAGGAGACTGTTATAGTCTCTTGGTTTCCTGTTCAATCTGACGGTGCTGCCAGGGACGTATAAGAGCCCTGCGCTTAATTATGTCATTAATATTTCGGATTAGTTAACGCAATAGTCTTTTCTATCGAAGAATGGACTTGGATCAAAAGAAAAACACATTCTAAAATATGTCTTTTAATACAGAGCTTCCAAAAAATAAATAATTAGGTTACATTGAACACAACGCTTCACAGGCATAACATCAGAGTCAGCATCCAAATTTTAAAAGTGAACAGTATGAATTACTCTTGAATAACAATATTGGTAACACTGGAAAAAAAAAGCGCAGGAGTAACGGCAAAACTGCTGCATAGCAGCCTTAGAACCGTTCAGAAAATCCTCAGTCACGACCTTTATTGATTTCTAACAATGTTGCGGTTTTACGAACTTGGCAGTATTTGCTCTCTGAAAACGGTGGTCTGAAACATCCTATTCAATATATTCGGGTTCCGAGTACAAAAGTACTATCGGCCCATCAAAAATCAAGACTTTAGAGCTGAGACTTTAGTTAGTAATAGCTCATTAAGATGGAGAAGGGAGTTATTTTTCTGTCAAAACCTCGAAATAAAAAAAAAATAAAAACTTTTAGAAATAATATTTTAAAAATTTCTTTCCTTTCTTAAGTTACACACAAAAAGAAAGAACATGCAACAAGAAACGTTTTAGCTTGGAATAAAAAAACTCAAGATTGGATAAATTTCTATGAAAATTTTTGGACCTTTTTGAAACGAGACTTTGTAAGTTACTTCAATGCGAGGTCCGATTTTGACGAAACCAATATGTTTGAGTTCGGCGATCTTTTTTTTTTTTTTGCATGGAAGAAAAGGTGACAAACGCGGATAAGTTGATCGTTATTACCTAAAATGAACATTCAACGTTTCAAAATACGAAGTCTTCCTTTGTTACGGGAAACGCATATCAGTTCATGTCAGTATGACACTGCACTCCTCCTTCGTATCCGTGTGATAGCTTTGTACATCACAACAGTGTGCGATATGATATGAAACAAATTGACGATCAAATATGAAAAGCCGACTGTAGGTCAAACGACACAGTCATGCTTTGGGTTCCCACTAGTACCGGTACGTTGAAACCATGGGGTTGACTAAATCTCACGGATGCGAAGTACCGGTACTCATAAGAAAACGCAGATTATTAGCACAGTGCTTTTCCAACGGAAGATTAATTAACCGATAGTGTCTCTAATGCTTCCGAAATGAAAAATTCACTAAACTAGCCACAAAAGAACGCGTAGTAATGCTAGCAGATTTTTCACCAGAGCTGTGCTCTAATTGCGTAACAATGCTTTCAGGACAACACCGGAAAGACGGCATGACAATATCACGATGAAAAACAGGGCGCTTAACAGATGTCACTCTGATGAAACAAGGACTGCACTCTAAATTTTTAAGGTTGCACTTTGAACCTTTTGGTTCAACCCCTACAACGTTAAGCCGAGCGGAGCGAGGCACAAGCCACTTAACCTAACCTAACTTAACCTAGGGTTACTTCATTAAAAGGTCGCCAAGCCTGACGCCGCTTACATCTCGGCGGCCGATTTAGGGCCGCCGAGAAGCGGCATCAGGCTTGGCGACAGCCGAGCGGAGCCATAGCGAAGCGAGGCACAAGTGACTATGACTAATCTCGGTAAAAAGCAAGGGGCTTTGTTATGATAGGTTAAGTTAGGTTAGATGCGTCTTGCATCGCTCCGCTGTCGTTCCGCTCGATTTGACGACGAAAGGTTGAACCAAAAGGTTAAAATTGCTAACTTAAAAAATTAGTGTGTGTTCTTTACGCAGCTCAGTGTACGGAATTCGAATTTTAGTGCGTCTCCGACTTGCTGGAGATTTTTAAGACATGCCAAAGTTGGCTTTCTTCTTCTCTTCTTCGCATAGTGATTTTGATTCAATACAACTACGTACCTACACGAGTTATCTAATACTGTAATGATGTTCCGTACAGCAATTTACATTACCGGTTGCGAGTACATTGTTGCCACAAGGCAATCACTATCATGGCACTAGACTACAGCTGGCTATCTTGGTACGTTGAGTCTCTGACTAAAACTCTACTCGACGCGTACAATAAATAGAACAAACAATGAGCAAAACACTGATGTAGGTCAAACAATTAACTCGATAACAAGGATTCGTTCTCATTCGATTTGGTTTAGACGAGAACATCGGACTCAATACAAGCCCTCACTGTAACTTACCCGTCAGACACCCCAAAGGTATCAAAAGTTCCTTCGGACACAACTTAACAAGCACATTGGGTATAACACGATGTCAACAAAACAAAACAGTCCTTACTCGGACAAGTGCACATACACTTGGTATCACAGATATTGTCTGCTTCTAAAGACACGAAAACGATTCCGCCATCGTTGAGGGACACTCTGACGAGTTACCATGATTTTTGCGAGGGAAGTAAGTAGCCCTTGCTGTGGAACTTTCGCAGGTCGGTAGAATCGAAGTTCCGAACGTACCACCGTTCCAGAAGCGATTGCAATCAAGATCTGGTCTAAACAAGATTTACCCACACTTATCACAGATTTGATGGCATTTAGAGAGCAAGAATAATCTGAACCTGGATCATAATAATGTTCCGAAATCGAGGTCACGAGGTCAGTCAATGACAAACCTAACGCGCAAGGTAATTTAGACACGCCACGAGTACATACGATAAGACTAGCGTGAACCGTATGAAAACCAGCACGTTGTGCCGGATAATTATCTGAGGCTAAATCCGGTGAAGCGAGCACCAGGTGCAGCCCAAACCCCTCTTGTATCCTCAGTCCTCAAAAAAAGTTCGAAAGCCTGAAAAGCCAACAGATTCTACTATTTTGTTTGATGAAAATCCTTACAGAAAACGAGGTTAGGAGTAACTTCTGACGCCTAGTGCAGACAAGAAAAGGACAAGTTGCAATTTTGATTTCTGTCTAAATCATAACCCAAGGCTGCATTAAAGCGACTCTGATTCAAGCTTCTTTAGGATCTTCCGAAAAGCTTTTAGGTACTTTTCGCAAGCAAGCTCTTTACCTAAGATCGCACCAGAAATTTATTGACCCGTTAGTACAAGAAAGCCTGTGAGGTACCGAGAATCCAGATAAAGGTGCTCCGCCCGCCACGAACGTAAGCAATATTCCGAATACGACGAAAATTTCGATAGCGCAGGTCATGATTAACAACAGCGCTCCTGGATAGTAGTAAACCCGCAACTAAAGCTTTGTGAACAGCGAGGGGAACTTCACGGAGAAAATTACGTTGTTGCCTCAACTGAACGTTTTGTTAATTTAGCCTCAGCAAACCAGCATTGTTATGGTGACAATGTCACTTATTACGGCGACACCTGTGTTAACATTTTAGTTCTGTGTTAACAATTTATACTGTTGATGTAACAACTGAATTTGTCACTACAGCAATTCAGGTTTGCTCAGGCTATAATGACAAAACGTTTTGTTGAGGCAACAAAGTCATTTTCGTCGTGTACAGGTTGATAGGGCCTTAAGGTTACAGACAACAAACAAGAAGAGAAGGCGCGAACCACCTTCGTAATTAATTATCACCTAAGGCAGATTCTCCTACAAATTTCCTTTAGGGCGTTTTTTTTTGTTTTTTTCCCCCTTTTTTATATGACGTAAAAACTGTTCGGATATCATTAACCCCGAGAACCTCGAAACATCCCCAGACATCTTGAAACGAGATTTATGCGATTTCTCCCGGTTGAAAAAGTAATTGACAGCAAGTGACTTTAGCTGTAGGGAAAATGGACTAAATCTTGTTTTAAAAAACTCATAAATCATTTTTAAAGTAACTTTTTTTATGCGACAGAAGTAGTAGAATCTGCCGTACTACCTCTGAAATACTGATCAGTGCATTCGTTCAAAGCCTACACGTTTCACAACAAGAGATTTCCTTACTTTAGTACCGTAAACTGAACTCCAACGAAGTCCAGCACTTTTATGAGCACAAAAACATACAACTGTCGTTAAGTTCGCAAAGTCTACGTTACTATCACAATCAGTGCCGCATGCTTGCCGACGAATTACCTTCAGATCAATGTCCTTATCAAGACTAAAACAGCATGCAGTTTGCTATAAGAACACGTACAGGCATGATTTTAGCACAAAAACAATTGCTTCCCTCGAGTATTTTCACAATGGATACCCACTCCGTAGATACGCCAGTTTAACAAGTGCATCTGAGGTATGGTAGCGCAAGAATTTACCAACAAAACGCTTAGTTCTCTTGTTACAATTTCATCCACTCAATGTGGACATACTCCAATATGTTCAAGAATAAGATTAGTTTGAAGAAATAAAGAGAGCACACATTAATACAAAGCTGCTTTTAACAGAAATAAGTCAGCAACAACGTCAAAACAAATTAATAAACTTACAAACAGCATCGGCACCATTGCCCAAAAAAAAGAGAGAGAAAAAAGCAACAACTTCAAAAGTCGCATGTGACTTCACGATACGAACAGATATCAAGGATGGTATCTTGATCTTCTTTGGAACATAAAAGGGTAATTTATCTCAAGGTATTGTTTAAAAGATAACGTTTTGATATATATGAACCAAGGCAAAAGCCACAACGATGATAAAAAAATGAGGTCGTACAACTCCGTCTTAAAGGAGAAGATACCCGAAAAGTCCTCTCGACTTCCCAGTAAACTCCAAAAAAGCTATGCATGCTCATGCAAAAGTAATGAACCTGCTTTTGGTTGATTGACCCAACATGCCAAGACTGAAAATAAATGGATACTAATGTATTCTTACATGCACTGCAAAACGTAGAACATTTTCAAGTGGTTGCAACGCAGAGAATCAGGACTACTCGTCACAACTCCTATCAAAAGAAAAAGAGAAACAGAGCCGTTAATAATCCTTGTCCGTTTTACGCATCACCTTATAACATGCGCACGCAACAAAACCTGGGCAACAAAAAATCAGGAATGTTTGAACGACGTGTACTACGTAGGCGGGCGATTTCAGTATAGCGCGAATATCACGACTTCCGGAATGCTCTATTTGCAATAGTTTCCCACGTTGTAATACATGCATACAAACCGCGTCTCGGGGAAGAAAACATACAACTATCCAAAAATAAACCGAGGGAATATAAAAATTTACAGAATTGTGATAGATCTCAAGTGGCCAATAGAAGGTTCAATTCGTGACTTACAGCAGCCCGATAAAAAACTTTTCCTGCCGGAAACTAGCCGTCTGTCTTGCATTCCCATCGAAAATTAACATTTTAGCCTTGTTTGGTGTACTGAGTTAGCAGTTAAGGTTACCCCTACTCAAACCAAAGCATGATCCTGCTGTAACACTTAACTATAGCCGAAAAGCCTCAACGAGCTTCAAAATTAGATTGTTTTAGAGCTAGTATGCTAAAATATTCGCGATCAAGGATGAGTTAGATACTTTAAGATGGAAATGCAAATTCAGAGGGTTTTATTTTCTCGGAGGATTACGAATCACATCAACCGTGGATGGCAATATTTCAATCAGCTAAAAGGACAAAAAAGTTTTAACTCTGTCGCCGGCCGGCACAAGCGCACACGCTAAATGCACTACGAAAAAGTAAAACACTGAAATCTACTTGTCACTACAGCAGAACACAACTCTATCGCGGCGTGGCTTGCCTTATTCCTTTTGTTGCTTTCCTTGATAACCTGATTTGAATTGAACTACATAAAGAGAGAGGCATACTCGTGGGGCATAACTCCCCGTCGGGGGAAGAAGCAATGCTCCGATGAGTAGTGGAGGAGGTTGGTCACGTGGGACGTGTAGATGTCGGCAAAGCGGAACAGTCGCCGGGAGAAGTAAGTCGGGTTGTTGAACGTACGGAAAACTGAGCCGAACTGCGGGTTGAAAACTTGCTTCACGGTTTGCCTGCAATCACGAACGACAATATCACATGCTGGACTGTGGAGGCTTGTTACGCACTGGCCGAAAAAAATTGTCCAATATTCCTTCCTCAAATAAAAAAAAAAAAAAAAAGAATCTGTCAAAAAAAAATATAAAGTTGCTACTGTCACACCAAACTAATTAAACACAACA
>Ga0058701_10003116_pt1 | contig 12971 bp, 8 predicted proteins | sample AgamicOrMae_FD_97039 | JGI IMG/M metagenome (GOLD analysis project Ga0058701, IMG submission 97039) | Agave microbial communities from Guanajuato, Mexico - Or.Ma.e | ecosystem: Host-associated > Plants > Phyllosphere > Phylloplane/Leaf | place: Guanajuato, Mexico | collected 2012-06-04
AAAGCGGACATTTGAGATTCGACTCGTTATCAATTTGTAGTCTAGTTGAAGGATTCATTTTGAGACCAACGCGATTTTTTTTCACTTTTAAGATTAACATAGGGAACGCAATTTTGAAGAAAAAATATGTTATGATAACCACTGTAATATTTGAACCCTCAAACAGAGTGGCCAATATAGGAACAATTGCAGGTTACTCACTCTGCAGAAGACTCTTCAACATTGATAATGTTGTAGACGTACCTGCGAACAAAGAGAAAAAATGTCAGCGAAGCCAAATTTTGTTTGTTCAGAGAAGAGAACCTGAGAGTCGACTTATTTGACCTTATCGTTTGCAACGTGGCAACACTGTCTGCTATTAGGCAGAGACCGCTTGAAAGATGTGTCCACTTGTTCACTGGACAAAAGACGCTTGACAAAGTGTTGCCTACCATAGCCGCCCACACGCAATATATAGAATAGTGCTATTTTGGGGGACCATGATTTGCGTGGTGCTTGACGTGGGGCAAGGGGGTCTTCGCTGGGGGTATGCGCATAAAAAGAGAAAGAATCTCATGAGAAGAATCGTGCGCCACCACCTGTTGTCTACCGAAAAAGCGAATTTCCGTAACTTATCGGATTGAGTCGATAGGGGCCGAAGACCCTTGCTTCAAGCATACAAGCAGTTCTTAAGTTGTCTCCAGCCTGATCCGATAGAAGTAATTTCAACAGAAAGTTACGAAAAAGAGTTAGGGCCGAGCTTGGAGGTTTGAAGATTGAATTTTCCAGCTCCTCATCCACCACGGTTACATCTCAGAGTTATAGGGATATGAGGGACATAAATTCGTGAAGGTTAGGTAAGTCTGGTGTAAACGTTGGTTATTAAAATAACCTGTGTTTGCTGCCTTTATTCGTAGCCCTTCCGGTCGGCTTTTTATGGCGTTTATCTGCTTACTTTTCTGAGGCAGAAGCTTGCCAGGGTGGACAAGTAATCGGTAGTGGGTGAACCGTTCGATTAACTTTGAATAGATACCCTGATCCTCGCAATCCGTTGTCTCTCAAACTTGGCGACGAGAAGATATGACACAAGAATTAAAAAGAACCATCGCTAACATTGACAGTGTAGCGACTTTGTTGTTAATGTTGGCCGACTCCGGAGAGTTTCAGGAAGTGAGACCAAGCGAAGCAATCCGGCAGTAAAATCCCAAAATAAATCCCACCTGTAGACTAACCGAGCGAGAAAATTGATTTGTCGGACAACAACACTGAAGAAGGTTTGATATGAATTGTAGTCTCCTGATGCTGTAATATCATGTAACGAGCGGTAAACGGTTGGCTGATTGGGAGCTGTAAATCCCTGAACTGGAGCGATAAGGCACCGCGGCTGTTATGACCCATCTTTCTGCCCAAGTCTCGGCCTATACAGCATGTTCGCTTTTTACTCTACTTCCCGTAAGTCATCTTTCACGCAATTGAATTTACAGTCAAGAGCATGGGTCCTTTCGTCCCGCGCAAAACCGTGATTGGGCTTCAATGGTTTAGCCGAAAGAAGAAACATTTTGCGAGTACTCTTGATCAAAACATCTAGGAAATAGGCTATTCATGAAACTTGACTTTTTCGGTTGAATGCGTCAAAAAGGGTGGAATTTAAAAAAAAAAAAGGCTGTTATTCAGTATCCCCAACACAGAGGTCCAGCAGGGCTGCTAACATGATTTTCGCGGGATGGAAACCCACTGTCAACGACTTACGCTCTCGGCTGTACCTTCGGTCCAGACATTTTGGAGCGGAAGTGGTCCATTTTATCCTATTCTCTTATCCAACCGTTTAAACAAGAAATAGCACAAACACTCTCAGTCGTCTGCGTGTTTATTGCATCGTAACCTCAACAAGCAGCGGTCGGCCACAACATAAGATCCTTATCCCCGTTTCCGAGCCCTTCGGCGGTGTAAAATACGAGTAAAATTTTGCCCTATTTTTCTAGAACTACTTTTAAGACTATTAACCTTCAGAGACATAGACGAATGTCACCAGAGCTTATTCGTCGATACTTTACTTAAAAATTACATTTGTTTGACTTTATCCTTGTCACGCCTAGTTGTCTTGCACACTCAGTCTTGTCTAGTTTAGTTGTCTTTCTACTCACAATCAGTCTTAAAGATTAGATTTTGCACCTCTGTGATGCGTTTTGGTTCAATTTTTCATGACAGTTTTACGATTACCATCAGTTTAGGTTAGGTAAGATTCACTCAGTTTATGTTATGGGCCTGGCGGCTCGTTTCGTGCGGTTTGACCTCGAAAGGTAGAACACACGAGGTTGCAAATTCGACCTTTCACTTCCTTAGTTAGGATTAATCCTTCACGCTTCGCTGCCTTGATAGAGCTCCTCACTGAAAATGGCGCATTGTGTTGCTAAAATCCCAAATTTAGGAACGAAAACAAAAGTCCAAGTCATGATACTATCGCCATGGGCCAATGTGTGTTTGTCAACGGGCGTGGATTGATTGGCTGATATATTCGTATTCCGTGTGATCGCTGCAAGCTCTGTCCGTCGACAAAGAAGTGGAGTGTCCCACTTGGGGACTCCGCCTAAGCGCTGTTGCCAGACGTCCACTCAGAAAGGCTGTGCCTTGTTGTCTTCCGTTAAAGGATTCACTCGAAAAGTTCGGCTTGGTGGAGGATCTATCTTAAGGAAGGTTTGTGATCAGTGATGTCTGGCGAGAGGATGGAGTGGACCATCACTAAAGAGCTGATTTAATGACATGAGTTTTTTTTTTAATCAATGGCATCCCCATTCTGTGTGCGTGTCACGTTGACAAATGTTCGGTTCAATCAGATACCTGCCGAAAAGTATGACTCTCGGTAAGATATCAGCTATTTGCAGCCTCGGTAAGCTGACAGTGAGACGCATTTAAAAAGCTGTGATGAAATACATCTGTCTCGCGTTTATTTGGAGGTGTGTACAAACAAGTTTTTGATTTTCTGTTGAGGAAGGTTGTGCCCTGGGCCGTATTGCTCATATCAGAACTTCTAAAAGATTTCACAATGGTGTGTTCTCGCTTTGTTAAGTTTGCAAGTCGGATTCTAACCTAAAAAGACGAACTTTGGGCCGAAATCCGTCCGCTTTGACTGTCCATGTCGGTGGCAGGCAGACACGCAAACGTAAGCGACTCGGGGGGGAAAGAGTGACTTGAAGCCACGAAGAAAGGCAGGGGTCTGCCGGTTTATTTAAAGTTGCGGAGGGCGTTGTGTTGATTAAAGCAAAATCCCTGGGACTGCAGCGGAAACTCTAACCATAACAAGTGAGAATGGAGGTTGGGAGAGAGAGAGGAGTGAACAGCTAGCAAAGGAGAGGAAAGGAGAAAAAGAGGAATGGCTTTAGATCTTAATTAAAGTCATGCCTAGTTGTGTGCGATTTTTACTCGCGAGTGTACACGTATGTTTTCTGCCAACTTCGGAGCCTTTGTAATTGTGAATGTTAAACGAAAGAAAAGTCCAAAAAATTTAACCAATTTTTCACTCGTTTCATCCCTTTTGCTGTTGGCGTGGCCTAGTTTTGTAATTCACATGTAGTAAAAGTGTTCAGATGGATAAGAGAACTGTAGTCTTCTCTGTAGTTAGAAAGACGTTGCGATCTGCCAACGCTCTCGTTGCAGCTTAATCTGTAGTGTTATGAGGAAATCGTTTCTAAACTTCTTTGGTCATGGATATTTTAATAGATGAATCCAAGCCAAGCACCGTGCTAACGGGATATCTACGGCCGTAATGATCCCGGGCACAAACCGATTAGATTGATGAGACGCGGCTCTTCAAGGACGCGCGCTCATCTCCTGTCTCTCTTCTCTGTTCTTCTCTTCACCCTGGCAACATTGTATTTGCCCCTCCGGACCTCACTTCCCTGATAGGGACGAAGCAGTCGATAAACCCATAACATACCGGCGTCAATACTTGCATTGTTATCCAACCGCAACAATGAACCGTATTGATTACTCGGCAGCGGCGGCCGGCACGCTCTCAGCTGTCCGCGCCCTGGCGAGAGCGAGATCCAATCCCCAGGTGCGTATTTGGCTGGAAGCCTCGTAGGTATCATGTAAAATTTGCGAAATGAAAATTTACTGTTGCTGTGATTGGAGACTCCTGCTGTCACTTTATCTCTCAAAGCATTGTTGGTGTTACAGCGCTCTCGCAAATTCGCTGTCATCCTCTAATCTACAGACTGTTGCTGCAGCAGCAAAATCTCGCCCAAATGGTGGCGAGGGAAGGAGAATTAATGAGGTGAGGCGTTGAATGGATCTGTCCTCCCAACTGGAGAAACAAAAAGAATAAAGGAAAATCCTGCTCACAAGAGAGCGTTTTACGAGTACATTCTTCAGTATTCTCGCTCGAAAGTGGTCAGTGACTCCGCTGCGAACGGGTCACTTTTCGTTATATCCCTTTCAAAAAGATGTACAACGGCGGGACATAAATAATTAGAGGGGGCGTACAAAGGGCATGAACTGACAGTAAGCGGAAGCTGCCAAAGGCTTATAAAACGCACCGCACATAAGTAATAATGAATTTTCGGGGAACGCAAAGAATAGATAAAGCGGCGTCCTATTAATGAGATTTGAGACGATTTGTATAACGTGGAAAGTCAACGTTTGATGCAAATGGAGCAGACAAGGGGCGAGCTCGGCTCTGACATGGCCCTACACGACCGACAGAATAGCCAAATCAAAGCGCTCTCTATTCATTCGAGAATAGACTAACTTTACACAGGTCCGCACGGGTTAAAACGTAATTAGGGACGTCCGACGCCCGCCTCTTCCTCATTCAGCATCCTGCCGCCGACGCCGCACCAGCGCCATTATGACACATGAGATAGGTACACACTTTGCCTCTGGAACAATGGCTGACGCTGAATCTTGGAAGGAGAATCCGCGCGACACCCGAAGCCTTTCATCGACTATCCGTCAATGACCATCATCCACGAACTCAGGCTTTGTCAGGAAGTTGTTGCGATATTCTAGCGTCACATCCCACCGCGTCACTCGACTCTCAAAACAGTGCGCTCCTTCACAGCTCAACCTGTTTGACCTCTTCTATCTCTGCCCAGCCCACCGCCCATCACCATGCCACCGCTGTACTCATTGATGCACTCACTAATCCTCTGCTATTTCTTGAGCGACGTGACGAAATGGGCTTCCCACCCCACGTGCAAGTGGAGGAACCCTTTAAAACAGGTTATGGGCTCACAAGGGGAGCGCATGAAAGAAAAGCTCGTATTTTCGTGGGACTCCGGCAGGAGAAGAAAGGGGGTATGAACTAGCTTCTAGAGACCAAAAGAAGCTGTGGCGCAACTCTCATGCGAAGCCTCGCCATTACCCTGCACACAAGCCTGGCCTGCAGTCGGAAAAAAGGCGCACATCCGGCAGGAACAAGGGGAAGGACGGTTGCCGGCTTTCGTGGACGGACAGAGTGGCCTATTTGTGATGTGCGTCCTGTTAGCCGGGCGTGAGACTGTCTCCCTGCTAAGTAAATTCTCGTTCGAACATCGCCAAGGCCGGGTAATTAGGCGGTCGCGCCCACAAAGACTGTCAACAGCACTGTCAACTGCACACAGCCCTCACTTGCCTTCAACGTTTTCTCATACTTGGGAGGTTTGCATTTTTGCTACCCCTGCTCTGCCCCGTTCAGCAGATGACCTCGGAGAGATGTTCGACTTTTCGTCCACGCATGCGTAAAAACAAGGAGCATTCCTTTGATTTTTTGAAAACTTTTTTCGGCCCTCTCTGGCACGCACTCGTTTCCGCGTCCAGGCGCGCCGCTGACGAGAGTCCACAGTTCGATGCTTTCGAGCTTCGCGATCGCTGGGTCCAAAATGGAAAACGCTGCGGGAACCGCTCTAGCTGAGATACCACGACCGCCCGGCTTGGCCCGGCGCGGCGGCCTTGATAAAGCTTAACCAGATGGCCTACTCAAGAAGTGCAGCCTGCAATGAAGCAGACCTAACATGGATTCTGTCTAAAGCACGCTCTTGCCTATCTACTACGAGGTGCGAAACTGCCCATTTCCCGTGCCAAATTACATACCTAGATGTCGCACAGAATTATGAAAATGTAGCTACTATTGTGTGGGCGGAGACGTTCTTTCTGAAGGCGCATAAAAAAACTAGAAACTACAACCGGTTCCAAGGAAGTCAAACGAGACGTGCTACCTGTACAAAAATGTCACTCCATCCCCCAAAGGTGCAGGGAGACGAATGTTCGGCATTTGGAAGCCAATCTCCCCCATCTATAAGATATCCTTATGTTCAGTATACGCCACTTTTATTCGTTAAAGTGGCAGTGCCTCTGGATTCCCACTTCTCTCTTGTCAAGTGGGAAAGATTCTCGTTGACACATGATTCAGCGTTCTGAATTTAGAAGTCGAAAAAACAGGCGCACCAGATGGGATTTAAATTACACCACGAGTATTGCTAAATCCTGTTCCTCTTTTTACTCAACAGAAAAAGCCGGACATAGATGCTTGTTTAGACAACTGCAATTCAGTGGTAGCTGCATCGTGATTCTGGATAAATACAGGGATGCCTGGTTTATTTGTTCCGTCCATATTCTCCATTCTAAAGAGAAGATATACCGCACAGCAATTAGACTTCAATAATACGTCTCACGTTCCAGCAAACAATATAAATAGTAGATTTCAGCATTTTTCAAAAATGGTCTAGTCGAAGCAGAGGGATCAGATGAAGTCGCTTAGGTAAGCCTCACCTAAAGTGGCATAGCTGAAGTTAGTGTGTTCCACAACATCACGAACTTCTTGCCGATAACCTCTTGCCGATGTTAAATTGTTGTAGACAAACTCTTATAAGAGATTTTTTCTTTTACCTATCACCATTAGGAAGCCTTCCATTTAAAAAAATACCTATAGTTTATTACGAATACGACTCTTGACTCGCGTATTGAAAATGTTAAAGGCAGGTGTCTATGTCTATTTGTTTGGTGAGTTTAGCTGCGACTTGCCAGATTGATTATTTTTATGGTTTTTGGGAGGGGTGCGCCTCGAAAGCCGGCGTGTTCGTGATGATGAAGCTCTTATGATGCATAATGCGTGTTACCGTGGTCTGGTGATCGCGGTACAGAGAATCTCATCGTACGCCATGTTGGAGCGTTCGCACCCTCGCAGAGATCACAGAAAGGCCAAGATTCGCCTCCAGGCAAACTCACAAACCATCATGTTTCCAATCGATACGGAGCGGTGACCACAAACGCAATGTTATCTGTTTCTAACTGCAACTGTATCAGCTCCTCAAATAAACTTGACATCTGCTCACGTGAGCTGACGGGAATGCTGCCTGGTAAAACGTGAAGTAAACAAGTTTTATGGAACGAAGAGGTTAAAAAATAACTTGTTCTAGAGTCAGAGAAACAACAAAAAGTAGAGTAACGTGTTTTCGAATTGAAAAGAATCTCGAAGTAGGTGCGTAAGTTTCTATTTCAACTTTTTATTTGGATTTGTTGAAGATCTTCCAGAATTGTCCGTCATGACCTTTCTTCTCTTTAAATGCGAAGGGCAACCGTTTGTCCGATCGAAAAGTCCTCTTTTCAAATATTATAAGCGTCTCGAGTTTTTAAAGAGGTAATCTGCCCTTGGTCTCCGTACTTTAACCAACATGTCAAATTAGATTCCGAAAGCATGCAACAGACATTCTCTTTAAATTTTCCTCTGCATCGGGTTGAATATTCAAAACTTGTTTATTCACTTAAACAAAATAGGTTATGTACTTAGAACCGGTTTATATCTCTTGTAAAACACACCGTTCCATGCTTAACATTTTATTACGCTTCAATCGAGACAGGCTAATGCATATCTCAAGCAATCTTACCCTTTAAGTCAAGATCCTTCATCTCATTTAACATCTCATCCGTTTCTCAAGCGAAATATGAATATCATACAGCATCTTCAGACGGTTTTGAGTGCATCGTATTCGTTTGAGAGTCATGTTCAAATGTAAGACGTTTTTCTATTTTCAGTCTTGCCAAACACTCCAGTGCGAGCGGCAGCTGTAATACATCGGTCGAAGCAGTCAATATCTTGCAGAAGGAAGCGTAACTCACTTGACTTTGGTTCAATGCTTTTTGCGGTACCCGTTTACTAAGGATTGAGAAATCAAGAAGTTTATTTTATTTTTTCTTCTCGGCCACGGTGTATCATTACATGCGGTACGTCAATGAAATCGTTTAGGTTGAATCATATCGAAAGAAAATTTTCCCAACCTCTTTATCATAACTCATGTGAGTGGCAACTAAGGATCATGTCGTATTCTCCCTTTACGAGAACGTTACGACAAGGAAATTCGATCACGTATCAAGAAAGATACTCAACGAAAGACCTTTTGACGGTCGCCTTCCTCTCAGCGAGAAAACAAATGACTACAGTACATGGAAATGATAGCCTCTTCTGGCACTAAAATTCAATACAGTGGGACCAAAGGTCAGCCGTATTATTAAAATACGATTATCCTCGGAAGCCGCTCTCATTTCGAGGAAGCGACCTTATTGAATTTATTCTCGTCATGACATTAAAATGCCTTCAGCTCCTTCCAAAAGAATATTCGCAAATTCTAACAAGCAGAACGATACTCTATATTGTTGGAGTTGATACAAGTGCATCTAATCATAAACTTCGTTTGCGAGACACAAAATTAGTGGCTACAACCCAAACGCTATTTTCATTGGGAGCTTCAGCAGTTTGCCGTGGGGCCGAAGGTGTTATGTGGTGCAGATACAAGGTGAGTCTGCGATGGGGCAGTGGGAGGGTTCATAAGGAATGGAGTGGAGATGGCTGGCTTTGCCCGCCGCACATTGTCGAATATTAGGCTGCCCCATCGCTGAACATGCTTCCCCTACATGATGCATGAATTCAGCGAAGGCTGCTTTGCTGCAGACAAAACCTTGGTCATTGTTTACATCAGAACTAAAGGCACTCGAAAGAGAGCCATATGTATACTTAGCATTCGAAACGAACATAGACCGTTCACTCAATGGGAGACGCTACATGGGTATCAACTTTTCCTCTGGCCTAAGTCAAGCAAAGCACCTGTCTGAAAATCGTACTGCCCGTCTACCCAAAATACTTCATCCATTTCTGACTGTGAGGCATTCTTGATTGTCGTTGGATATGCAGTTAACTCCATGAAATTGTATCCTTTACCTCCTGAACCACGAGTTTGGAGGATGAATGTATGTTTGACTAACAAAGTATAAGAAATCGTCGCAGTACCTTGAGCTCCAGGACACTGTGCAGACACGGCTGTTTACAGGCTGCACTCGGTGAGTAGAGCTCCAAATCTAATCAAGTTTGAGTCTTTAGCAGCAGGCCAGGAAATAGACTTTGAAAATCAGAGGGTAAGAAAGGAAAAGAGTAAATTTGGTACTGCCTCGGGAATCACGACTCGATTTCCGGGCGGACACGACAGGAAATGATAAAAATACGCGAAATGTGTGGGCCACAATCCCTCCTAAAAGTCGCCCCTGGCTGCGGATTCTCGCCCTTCGAATCGCACTGAGGTTGACTTTTTTACAGTCTGTGAAGATTTCTGCTTCTTTTATGCTTCCTCTGGGATCCATACACTAAGCTCTTTGCCTAATTAATAGGCAACTTTTTCTCTGAAGGCGTACTTTTGAGTGATATTGTCGCCTCTTCAAGCGAATGTGTGTTTCCAGTACGCTCAGCCCATTACCTCGGATTGGCCTTGGTGCGTGTGTACAGTCGGCATGGGAGCAAATTTAATTTAGCTGTAAATAATGCACGGATTGAATTAGCGTACTAGCTGTACTTAGCTCGACGTGCTATTCGATCGGGGTCAATGACCCATCTTAAAGGCGAGCCAAGTTTGCACACACAAAGTTAAGCGCCGCTCTTGTTTGGCGCCGACCAACAATTTCAACTTGTTAAAGTAGGAACAGACACAGACCTATACTACGCCCATGAATAAAACCATATGGTTGTTTTGGCAGGTGGGAGGATTCGGAGCTAAAGTGGATCTGAATGTTTCAATATGTGTGGAATCGTCTATTACACTTTATCATCCCAACTTTCTTTCAAAAGCATAACACGCTTAGGATCTTTCCATGTGAATGCCTTCGCTAGAATCTTCACTTATCCTCGGCCCACGCCCGCCGTTATGCACTTTTATTTGAAGGTGTCCTCAGCAGGATACAATATTTGCATTGTTCCGCTCAATTGACATCGCCGGTCAGAGACCTGCTCACGGAGTAGGCACTTCGCCAGGGTCTCCTTTAAGGGGCAGAAAGGAAGATTCTAATCTAATATAAAGCCCTTAGTCGGAGCTCTCGATTTTCTAGATTAAATGCGTCGTGAATCCATTCCAGAGTGTACTCAACTTTTACTTGTTCGTAAAGTCCCATAAAATGCGGAACATATTCCTAGGATTAAATACCGTACCGCACAGTCGCCCATCTACCATTCCTGCCCAGTTATTAGCACACAATGTAGACACCGCCGGTAACATTTCATTTTAATGTGTCGTTGGCTCATGCTGGTCGGCTTGAAAATGCTTTTACGGCTGGGCGTGACGGATGCTATACCAGAAATGAAACCAAAACAAGCGTTATGATCCAGGACCACTATCTGGCTGCATTACATCTCGCGTGGGTGGATTGAGACATTATTTCTCTAGTCGACGGCCTCAAGGTCAGTTGGATATCGTCGCTGGGATACTGCAGTCTGTGGACTGGATTAGTCTGTGGAGCGAAGCAGCATCTCGTCTCGTTTACATCACGGACGAGACCTTATACCAGAGCAACACAAGATCTGAGTACTCATATTACTTTAACAACCGAGAGAGTCTTTCAGTCTCTCGAGAAGAGGAAAACCAGCCGCATGGAGGAAAAAATTCTAGTACGTTTTGGGTGTTGTATTGGAAAACACGAAGGTGCACTCTATTTTTTTAAGGTAGCAATATTTAACCTTTTAGTTCAAACTTCCGTCGTCAAATCGAGCGGAACGACAGCTGACCGACGAACTTAACCTATCATAACAAAGCAAGCCCCTTGCTTTTTACCAAGATTAGTTATAGTGCCTTGTACCTCGCTTCGCTCCGCTCGGCTGTCGCCAAGCCTGATGCCGCTTACTTCTCGGCGGTCCTAAATCGGCCGCCGAGAAGTAAGCGGCATCAGTCTTGGCGACCTTTTAATTAGGTAACCCTAGGTTAAGTTAGGTTAGGTTATGTGGCTTGTGCCACGCTCCGCTCGGCTTAACGTCGTAGGGGTTGAACCAAAAGGTTCAAAATGCAACCTCAATAATTTAGAGTGTGCGTTAAAATATCATTGCAAGCGTGTGTTAGAAGCAAAACAGCGCGGAATTCTAACTCACGGAAGGTTTTGTCTCGGAGTATGTCCAAGCCGGCAGTTCTTTTCGGAATAGTACGCATGTCCCTGCGGTGGGCCTTGGAGGTTTGGGCGTGGGTGAAGGTTTGCGGGAGTGAGGATGTGGGGCTTGGAGTGACTTCGAGACGTGCCAGATGGGAATCACAACTTCAACAAGTGTTGCAGACGTCGCCATGCAAACGAGTGCTCTACGAGGTTAGGGAGGGAGACTGGAAAGATTGCACAGAATTGCCAAGCTTTCGCATTTTTTCCCCTCAGACCAGATTGGATAGCCAGTAGTTGACTATTGGTTACTGCCCTCTGACTTCAGTTTCATATTCGGACTGAATCAAACAAGAATCTTAACAACTGTCTAGAAGGCAATGAACATATTGATCTTTATCTATTTTAAATTCAAGATAGCTTTGATTTGGTCTCTGCTTATACCTATATTATTCGGGGGGCATTCGATAGCGCCAAAAACCACAAGCGCCAACGCCGCAAGCGCTAGTCCGTAACCGCCAAAAAAGTCGCAAACGCCAAAGTTCGTATAGGTTAGGTTAGGTCAAGTTAGGTTAGGTTAAGCTAGGTTAGGTTAAGTTCGGTTAGGCAAGGTTAATACTGCGGTTAAGACCTTTGGGGTTTGCGACTTTTCTCGTTTGGCGATTACGGATTGGCGCTTGCGGCGTTGGCGCTTGTGGTCTTTGGCGCTTATGACAGCTACCCTATTATTCTTGTTATTTTTGAGAACTTGCTCTTGCACTTTTTTGTGCCGATAAATCATGAACTAAATCAAACCTTGAGCCGTAAATTTGGGGTATAATAGGAGCTCTATTTTAAAACTCGAGCTGCCAGGGTGAACTATTCTCCTTGAGGGTAGTTTTGAAAAGAGCTGCCAGGGCATAATGAAAACGCTCGCTATATAAATAAAAATCTTGATAGTCCCTCATTTTTGCCGAAAATCCAAACTGCTCAGCGTGAGCAAGCGTGTGGCAGCGCCTTTGAAAGCGCTTTGGGTGAAAAGAAGAATAGCGGAGACATCAGGATTGAAGAACAGGCGAGAGCAAAAATTTTGAAAAAATAAATAAAAGGTGGTATGATGGCCGGGCGATGGAAAATCCGTCCGCGAAGGGAAAAAAGATTACACACGGGACACAAAGGAAGGATATATAAGACGGCGAATTTGAGACAGAAGGCATAGAGGAAGGATACGCGCTGTGATGCTGCGACGGAGAGCATAAGCAGGCCTCGAACGGATACCATGCTTTTTACGAGATTTATTTTTTCCCCTCTTCTCAGCTGTTGAGGAGACACATTTAGCATCTTTGAAAAGTGATTCCCACGGTAAGAGACACTGAGTAATACCACATCTTTCAAGTCCCATTTCGTGAATGCTCGCCTTTTTTATTCTCCGCCTCTCTTAACTTACCCGACGATCGTCACAAAGTCCAGGAGGAAAAGTTGCTAGTCGCTGTACCGCAATCCCGAACGAGTGTCCACTTTTCCTTTTAATATCGCAAGTAATTTCGCCGGCTATAAAAGGGAGCGAGTTGCTGTTTTCCCTGGCATGAAGGACACAGCGTAGGTGGTTACCCCTAGCCTAACCTCCTGTTAGTTGTCCCATG
>Ga0058701_10003117_pt1 | contig 12970 bp, 6 predicted proteins | sample AgamicOrMae_FD_97039 | JGI IMG/M metagenome (GOLD analysis project Ga0058701, IMG submission 97039) | Agave microbial communities from Guanajuato, Mexico - Or.Ma.e | ecosystem: Host-associated > Plants > Phyllosphere > Phylloplane/Leaf | place: Guanajuato, Mexico | collected 2012-06-04
GGTTGGGCTAGTTTGGATGCCTTTTGCCTCGTTCCGCTATCTCTCCGCTCGGCTTGACGACGGAGGGTAGCACCAAATTTAAACCAAAAGGTTGAAAATGCTACCTTTAAAAATTACAGTGTGCACCCTAAATTTGAGTCAGTGAGTCTCTGAGATTCAGTGATATTTTTCAGTGGTGCTATAATGACTGAAATTTAGTGAATTTTTGCTGAATCTCAGACTTGCACTGATTCCAATTTAGTGTGTCATATTGTTTACTTATTTGCGGCAGCCTAGTCGCTAAATAGTAAGCCTTATCAGGCTTAGCGAGGTTAAGTTAGGTGCGTGTTGCGTCGCTGCGCTGTCACTCCGCTCGGCCCAACGACGATAACACATTCGGTGCTACAACCTCTGAAAGGACAGTGAATCTACTCGTAGATCGTCACAACTGGTCTCACTAACCTCGAGTTTTGTAAGGAAGTGATTAAGCAAGTGAAGGATTGGCGGAAAACGAGAGCGTTTTTATTCGGCTATCGTGATGTTTATACAGTTGCCCTGATAGGCCGGTCAGGAGTGCTGCTTGGGCCAGCCGGCTGGCCGCAGCCGTCGAATGCTTGAACGTTTTCGGGCGCGAAGTGCACTCTTCCTTAATCTTAGCCTTGTCCTTAATCTCAGACTAAGTATTGCGCAACGTTCTAAATAATAGAGATAATGTTTTCTATTTTTCTTTGAGAGGAGCAACGGGAGCTAGGCCTTTTTACTTTCAATTTAAAAGGTGGAATTTTCCACCTGTTCCACCGTTTGTGTCTATGGAGTGACAACCAGACGAAGCACTGACTGATACTAATCTGTTAGCTTATCAAGTTACTCTAACCTCACCCAAGTCAGCCAAATTTAGTGTAACCTTTACTACGCGATTCTACGAAGGAAGAGGTAGAATTTGAAGTAGAAAAGGAATCCTTTGGAAACCTTGGGAGTATGAGAAAGCGCGTTCAGTGAGCGCTTTATTTGGCCAGCTGCTTCTTTGCCTTGGGCTGTTACGAGTGCCACGTTTCGGTGGAGCCACTGCACTCAGGAACAGATACGCGCTTCTATGTTCTTGAATAAGCAGGGGCCTGGTCGCCATCGCCGAGGTTGAATCTTTCACTTTTTCTGGTGTGAACTATTAAATGCGCTTAAATACTCAAGACTAATAAGTGTTAAGAAGTCAAGGATTTCTGCCAGCAATTAATAATTCTTAATTTGAGAATATCATTGCCTGTTTTTATCAAATTAATATTACCGACGTGTTCGCTCAGGGAATAGGTCCTTATTCTATTCAGGAAGAAAGATCTAGTAAGCAAGGTACGAAACAAGAGTTGGTTAGTGCAACTCTTAGGGACTTTGTCTCACAGAACCAATTGTAAATAGCTGAATTACTGCTTGAAGTTACGTTTGGTAATTAGCGGTCTGGGTTAAAAGCTCTATTTCTCGATCGATGGGAGGTGCGAATGACTAATGACGTCTCGTGTTTATCAGCTTGACCGCATTGAATGACCTAAGTGCGTAGCTGACCCGCTCTACCTTTTCATCACTCCAGTTTCCGCCGATTCACGAACACATGGATTAGGAATCTAGGCAGCCCGGTGGCTGTCAGGGCATTGCCTCTCTTATAGCGTTATGCTTAGGATATAGGGATTTAGGGAATGAGCCGAAATTGCCTTAAAATGGGGTTCAGTCATGTTCCGTGAGGGGATGACCCAGTACACACGCTGCGGCTGCGGCATTTTACGATTGCGATCAATGCGATTTTATTCTGGTATACGTGTTTCACGTCTTACCTCTCCAATAATCTTTTATTTGTGCTTAATTCGAGTATCTTTGTTCTTGAAATAAGCTCACCGTTGTCTGTTTTGTTGCTTCATATCGCGTTGCGCAGTGCTTGTTGCTGAGACTTCCTAACTTTTGGACGAGTTTTTGAGACGCAGTCAACGACTTGGCGTTGCTCTTTTCTGGACGTCGCGTCCGCTCGATTCTCTCCCTTCGCTGCTCCGATGAATCCTTAAAGAGGACGGATGGACCACGAATCGTAATTTCTCCCGTCAAAAATCCTGTCCTCACGAAAGAGTCCACTCGAAATTTGAATCAGTGAGAGTCTCTGAGATTCATTGAAAATTACTTAATATCAGTCAATATAGCACCCTTGAATTTTTTCAGTGGCGCCATGTTGACTTATATTCAGTGAATTTTCACTGCATCTCAGACTCTCACTGATTCAAATTTAGAGTGCGGCCTCGCTTCGATGGACTAAAATCACAACAGGCAGAAAATGCAGCTTATTGTGTACTGAGAAGTATATGGAGTCGTAGATGTAGAAGCGAAGTAGATTCTCCTCTATAGAAGTTTTTCCTCGCGTGAGATGAGGTGCCTTATCGTGTTGAAAAAAAGCGTTCTCCACAAAATCCGGATATTCATTGAAACCACCGCAGATTGCGTCAAGTGATGCATATCTTGATGTGCATGTTCGTGGTGCGGGCGCCGCGGTGAGCTGGAGAAAGGTGGCCTAGCTGCGAGGCCAGGCCGCGGGGCGGGGAGGGGGGCGGGGGGGATGCTTGACCGCCCCAAGCCCAGCCCAGCCTCCTCGGCGACGGTCCACGAGATGTCGTGGCGCGCTTGCGGCGACCTTGGCGCCGTGGGAAATGTCGCGGACTTCGGGGTGGTCCTGACGGATGTCCGGGCGAGGGGTCACTTCCGGGTCAAATCGTGGCAGATGAGATGTCCAATCGAAGTCTGTGTCCTAATGACAGATGAGAGAACCTCGAACGAGTTGGACTTCACTATTTTGTTTCTCTCTTAATAAAAGGACCTGTATCGGCATACAGGATACCTTTTAACCAATCCTGAGTCTGCGATATCGGTTGAATTAATATTCCACACCGTAGACTTCCATAGTCTTATTCATCCTTAAAGTTGGTCTTATATTTTCTCCTAAGATTTTATAGCTTTTTATGTGGTAATTTTCGACTGAGGTGAGATCTGTCGAGGTGCCAAAAAATATACCGTATCTGGGTGAGAACGCAGCTTTCGAAAAGCCATGCCATCCAATACCTCGTTGACACCCGAATTAAGGAACGTGTTAATAAACCAGAATCTATATTGGCGAATTCTTGAGACGATGCAAAAGCGAGCACGCGCCTTAATTCGTGCCAGCGGAATTCGACGGACCATTAAAACGAAAAGCGACGCCGTGTTTCGATCGCCCGTCTTGACTCCGCGCCAGAGCGACCTCTTTCTCCTGCTCGCAAACATTCGCAATTTACGGAAAACAATAAAAGAAATTCGCTTTCGAAAGACGGTGTCATAAATCTTGGACAGCTGATTGAGGAGCCGTAAATATTATACGGAGAGAAATTTAGGACTAGTATCTCTCCGGTTTGCGCGATTGTCGAATCGAGCAAGCGGTGTAAGGCTTGCTGTTTTAGGTTAAGCGGGTAGCTGTCATAAGCGCCAAAAACCACAAGCGCCAACGCCGCAAGCGCCAATCTGTAACCGCCAAACGAGAAAAGTCGCAAACGCCAAAGGTCTTATCCGCAATACTAACCTTACCTAACCTGACCTAACCTAACCTATACGAACTTTGGCGTTTGCGACTTTTCTCGTTTGGCGGTTACGGACTGGCGCTTGTGGTTTTTTGGCGCTATCGAATGCCCCCCGGTTAAGCAATGTTACTATCTCTCTCCTCGGTGACAGCAACGTGAGCGACGAGACGCAGTAAAACTATGTTAGTGTACATTTATTGTTGAGATATAATTTTATCGATGATAACCGAAATTCGGGCAAAAGGGTTCTGACCTTTTAGGTTTGCCGCTGAAAAGTGAGAGTGACTGGAACAGCAGTGTACACCTCGCCGAGGCTAACAGCACACCTACCGTGTTTATTTGGCGTCGGTTTGTGTTTTGTGTAAACAAGTGAGACAAACCAAAGCGAAATTGAGATTGTTAGTTTAATGATTTCGCAAGACACGCTTTTGCTCTCGTTTGGCGCCCTTCGCTCGATTCAAAAGCCGCAAGCCTCGCCTTCCATCCTCTCGCTCTGTCTCTCTCCCTTTCACATCGCGACCAGTTGACGCTGTCTCTGTCGCCGTGCCGCCGATTGTGCCGAAAGGGCGGAATATATTTTCATCCCCGCTTTTTTGAATTTCGCGCGCAGTCGCGTTGCCCGCCGCTGCATACAATGCCTTTTGCCACACTTTGCGAACTCTGCTTTTGTTCGATCATTCATCGGGTATTCAATCCCTTGTCGCTGAAACAGAACGGGCTGTCCGAAAGGAATGCTTGTGTGCAACGCGAGTAGGGCGTAGTTCCTCTCGTCATAGTTTTCATGTATCAAACGAAATAAGTGGCTATTCTATCTGGGAGAACCGTCAAAATGTGATTGATACCAGTTTAAATTTCATGCTGCGAATGCAAACATTCGGTTACCCCAAAAAGGTTGTCGATAAACCTGTGAATAGCGGTGCAGATCAATTGCCAGCTCTCTATAATATGAATCGTGTACCATTTCTTTTAGAGAGCTGTTCAAATGTTCAAAATCATGTATGATTCAACAATTCACGTCGGAAGATAGCAGGGTTCTGATAGTAGCTCAAAGTGCGCTGACATTCGGCATAAATCGCCTTTTACATTCGCATTTTCTGGGTGTTCAATTAAATTATGAAATAACAGGTAACGTTCTTGATCACTTCTAGTATCACTCGACCAATTTCAGTCGTATCAACCTGTAAATTCAAAAATAAATTTTTGGGCAAAAATTGAAAAAAAAGGCAAGGGGTACCCCTAGTTTTTTTTTAATTTGTCCAAAAATGTATTTTTGAATTTTTAGGTTATAAAGGTTGGAATCTGTCGAGGGATACTGAAAGTGATCAAAAACGTTGCCTGTTGCCTCATAATTTATCAAATGCCTCTAAAATTCGAATGAAAATTCGAATATAAATTTATAGTCGAAAAATAGTCATTCGGCGATTTTCTCCGGATGACCTAGGAGCAAGCATTCTTGTCGAAACTCTGCCACCTTATGAAATCAACATTTTGAATCATATACACACGTTGATTAAACAGCTCTCTGGAAAAAAAAATCACGTTTATTAACAAAGAAAAGAGCTCGAAGAGAGGTGCCCATTGATCTGCATAGCTTACAGGTTCATCGCAAAAATTGTGCTTGTCTGTTGGATCGGCAAGCACACGTGCTTGCGAGCCTATCGCGTCGTCGACTCTCTCACAGGTACTGACCGCACCGCTGTAGAATACCCACTTCTCTTTCAGCACGAGAATATCCAGCCAATGTGCGCCGAGTAGGCAACCGACACGACGCTCTTACAATGTGGGCTGCCTACGCGGAGCCGTCTGTACGAATTCTCTTTTTTCCTTTTTTTATTATCAATTTCACAAAAATGAGGAAGGCTTATACATAAGCTCCAGGAGTAACTGTACCCACAGCCGTGTAAAGTCCTGACATCATAATCTTTGGCAAATTCGATTTAAACTTTTCGTTTATTTGAACATATTGTAATTTAACCACAAAGTATTAAAATCTTAGCTTTCGCAGTAAATTTAAATCTATTTTGTTTAAGCATTAAGGAAATCGTAAAGCTTGCGTTGAGGTATCGAAGTGAAATGCACCTCACTGTGCGTTGAAGTCTCCCAGAAACACGTTCTAATGGCTTGCGAGTACAGTAGGCAAGAGAAGCAAGTTGTATCTTGAGAGATGAAGCTTATAGGGGAACGGTGTCTGTGGAGAGCATTTGGTAATTTGTTCAATTTCCGCGAATATTTTAAGCCCCTTTTCCTTCCTTTTTTCCTTTCTTCAATGAAATGGCAAAATTGCCAATAATGGTCTTTATTCGCTAGTAGTTCATGTTCACCTATCTATATTTCAAAATAGGCTAGGCCTGTTTAAACGTGAAATTCCGTCATAATTTTGATAGCATTACCTTTTTTTGGTGAAACGTTAAAGAAGGTTATGACCGAATTTTACCTCATGGCACACCTAAAGTTGCTTGCTGCAGTAAAACATGCTGAATACTTCAAAACTTGTTACATTTTTCATTTGTTATCCTGATCACTGTTTCGAAACCACAAGAGTTGAGTCGCCTTGCGGCAGAAGCCCGTTGTCAACCGAAATCGAGTGAAGTGGTCTTGTTGGCTGTATCTGTATATAAAGCAGATTCCTTTACGTGTTAAGGAAATTCTCTCTTGTTCTCTTTCTATATCTTAAGAATAGTTTAAAAAAATGACAAATATTTTTTAAAAATCACTGTAAAACATTTTATTTTTAGCTAACAAGTGTAGGGGGAAAACGACCATTTCATATTCACTTGCAATAGTCAAGTTTGAAACCTGTTGATAAGTTCTTTTGCCGGATAAACTTGATACCCAAAGGGTAACCCGCAACGGGTATGATTTCAATACAGTACGTGTAGCTCACAGTCAGTGTAGAGTTTGGCAATTTCGGGGCGTTCGCGCCGTCAGACTTGTGCGCAAGTCTCCAAGTGAATGGCGAGAATGCGTGTGAGCCTTGCAAGGCTGCAAACGGTTTCGCATTGTCATACTGAACCGCGCGGCCGGCGCGGCGCGGCGGTGCGCCTCAGCCAACCTAAAGGTCGGAGGGGGGTGGCTAGCGGTGGGGGTGGGGTCGCGAATCCAGTTCAAGGCCAGGCGGGGTCGAGAAGGGGTCAGCCGCCGCACCGCCGCCGCCGCCGCGACAAAAGAGTTGGCAGCCCCGCCTGTTCGCGCGGCCAGGCCTGCCACCCACACGACTCCACCTTGGGAGTCCACGGACGTGTCTAGACTACCTCATATGATGTCCGCGGACTCTCAATAAGTAAATATGTTTTGCCCCGCCTGTATAAATGATACGATTTCACACTGTAAATGTTTATGGCGGAATTTTCCTCACATTGTGTCCCACCCTTTTAAGGTTTTATAAATGTTATTACTTGTCATATTATCTCTGCCTATTTAAGAAGTAACCACTGTTAATTTCAGCGATGAGTTTGCAAAATCGCGGTAAAAATTAACCCCTAGTAACACGGGGAGCGTAATCTGGTTATTTCTTAGGGTACTGCTATTGACCCGACATGCATTAATATAGGAAGATTTGAACGTACGGAACCACCCTTATGCATTTTAAATGGGATATGACTTGAACGCACGGATCTCAACCTAATACATGTTTAATTGGAGAATCGGGTCAATAGACACTCCCTATTTGTAAAGACACTCCTATGAATAACCCTATCTATTGTGAGCTCTCGACGAGACCTTTTCATTGGCATGGTTGTTGCCAGGTTTTTCTTCAAAAGTAACCTTATTGCGCTCTCCCCCTGTTTCACCTTCGTAAAAGCAGGTGTGAGACTACCTAAAACAGGTAGTTTTACTGTGATCTGGCAACACTGATACGAAAGCGTGCACCCTTTTGCTTGTAAAGCTACGTATGTGCGCAACGCCGGCGCGGCGACCTCCCGCATGCGCGCGCTGTGCCTGAATCCCTCCAAGTAGAGAGCATGTGGATTTAGTCCAAGGTCGCTGATTGGCCGATTCCCGTCTTATTTTCGAATTTGGACCTGAGTAAGTTTGGTTAGCCGCTGTGCATACATATCCGGGTGTGTCAACACGGGTCACGAGCGTTTGGCTTCAAGGTGATGGACTGCATCGGCCGGCCTAAGGCCAAGCAGACACGCCACCTCGTGGTCGGCCTGAGCCGTGGGAACTCGGTCTATGTCCGCCCCTTACCCGAATCTCACCAGGAAATCGGGGACTTAAATTAGCTACACCGAGAATGTTAAAGCTTGCATTTTCGACAACCTGTGTTCTTCGGTCGGTCGTCCAACCAAGGCTGCGTTCGATAACACCGCACTCGAAGGGTATTCTGTCTTTCTCTTTTATGAGAGCTCCATGTGTAAGACAGAGGTAAAACATCCTCTGGTCGTTTTCGAACGCGTTCTAAAGAGCCCACAGCGGGGAGAGGTCCACGGTACGTCACCTAACAAGCTTAACTTAACTTGCAGTTACTGCCACCGAGAGTGTAGGCAGGCGGACATTAAACTAGCAGTTTTAGGTTTTTAGGTGCCCTTTGTCTCGATCCACTGTCGCTCCACTCATAGCTTGGCCACGTAAAGTAAATCATGCTTAAAAAAAGAACTTTCACATGAAAAATATGTATCCTAAAAATGAGATGCATTCTAATTTGTTGAATTTGGGATTGGAATTAATTCCAAAAAGCTCCTGTGAAATTTAAGAGGACACTACCTGGTTATTCTATATGTCTATAACTGGTTGTTAAAATCGAAACCCTTTAAAGCTTTATAGACATATCTTCGGTTTAATTGTTCAAGAATACCGTTCCGTGCAAATCTTTCAAAATATCGTGGAAAGGAGACAGACTATACCTGTTTGATTTACAACCGATGGAGCTAGGTATACAGGTTTCCACCGTAACAACTCGCAAGTCTTTTATGATCCGTCACCTACCTCCTCAGAGCTGGGTCTTAATATGCGGAAGTGGACGTTCAAGTGAAGTTCCGGAACCGGTTACCCATTCGACTTGAAGCCGCGCCTTGCGCCTGGCGTACCGTCTTTTTGGTCCTAATCTCCGCCCAAAGGCCTGTTTTCTTTGAGGTGTTGACTTCCTTGGTCTGTGCTTCGTGACCGAGCCACCGGGGTGGACACGACTGCACTGGCTCAGTCACGACGCTTTGCTCAATTGTTGACCATTTTCATTTGCTGCGGGTGTTAATCTGTAGGCGCCATCTCATCTCGTCGGGCTGACTGTCGACCCGCAGAGATTTCCTACTTCGCTCTTGGATTTATTGAGTGTCGCTACGGCCGGCGGGCACAACATTTAAAAAAAATAAAAATAAATAAAAAAGAATAAAAATCTTAATTTTTTAAAAAAAACTTAAAGAAATTAAAAAAAATAAAAAAAATAAAAATTAAAAAACATAAAAAAATTAAAAAATAATTTAAAAAAATTAAAAATAAGAAAAATTAAAAAAAATAGAAAAAAATAAAAAACAATTCTCTAAAAAAATTTAAAAAATAAAAAAATAACTTTTTAAAAATTAAATAATATATCGCATCGGCGGAAATCAATTACGCATCTCAAAATCGATTCGGGTCGGCCTTGTAGTGATCATTGTATTACCAGATCAATTTGAGTTGGCTGGACGGCTGCGCCTGTGCGCCTGCTGGCGCCACTTTCCTTGACATTTTGCTCGGCCGCGCCGCGCTGTGTGCTGATTGTTGCCGGAAGAGTACGGTGTCCAGTCTGAACGGACCATCTCCTGCGTGCCTTTGAGTCTTACTCACTCTTGCCACAAACGGCGCATGCGGTAGTACCATTAGTACTGCCCCTGAGCCTCGGCACCCGTCCTCATAAATGTATTTCAACAGGAGCATTAGCCTTTAATAACTGCCGACTCATCCGCTAAAAGCCTCTGCAGGGTCTAAGAAACCAGGAAATCTTCCTCAAGCATGTCATGCCTTTCTTATCGTGCAACCGAACAACACCCAATTTAACTTCCGTATAAATACTTGCGAGTACCTAACGTAGAAATTGAAATGTTGACAGTGTAGGCCTAGTTTGTAGTTGCGTTAGATGTCTTATTGATATGCGAACGCACCCCGTGAATGGTTTGTTCATTTCATGGTTGACGGACACCACGACAATTTTGACTTGACCCTAGCGACGTACTCTATAGTATATGAAGGCCCAGTGTGTCAAGGTCCTGTAAAAGTTTACCCAACAGCGGATCGGTCTGCTCGGGGCCGGGCCGTGCTTTGAACGGTCATTGCGGCCAGGACGGGCCGGGTACCGGACCGGTACCGGCTACGCGGTGCGCATGCACACAGCACTCGCCGAAGCACTCAGTTTGGTTATTGTAGTTTGTCGGCTATTGTGCAACTTTTGCAGTAGCAAGGCTTAAGGCATCCTCGCCAGCTAAGCAAGCCGAGCTAAGCGAGCTCAACGCGGCTGGGCTTAGCGATTTCTTAACCAGTCTTGCAGGAAGCATTATTTTGCATTCTCCTCGGACGAAACTTTTGTTTACTGCCAAATCTCTCTTTAAGCATCATTGAAAATTTGAATCTCTAAAAGTCGCTGAGATTCAGTGAAAATTCACTGAATTTGTCAATGTAGCACATTTGAAATAATTCATACGTTGACCTAAATTCAGTGAATATTCACTTACTCTTAGAGACTTAATGATTCACATTCAGAGTGGACCTTTCATCAAGTGCCAAATTCTGTACATCAGCATTCATTCGCAATGTTCTTAACTCTCTCTTCTTGCTTTGTTCCAGGTAACTATCAAAAGTTGTGAAAGGGTGGCCGAAGTCGAATAGTAGCTATTTTTCGACGAGTGAAATTAGCCAAAGTGACGTGGCCTTCTGAGGTAATCTCTATTTATCACGTTTCTTTGGAAGCTTAGTCTCGGGAGCCTGTGTTTAAATGTTCTTACGGTCAAGGAGGGAACACAGGTAAAAAAATTCCTGATTTGAAATTCGCAGCGCAATCTCAATCAGTTCGGGGCGTTGAAAACTCTTGCGCAGCTGATGAAGTTTGAATTCCATTCTCGATCTTTGTTTCGCGGCTAATAGAGTTTAAGTTTCCAGTTGCGTCGGCTCTATCAGATGAGCCGTAATGGGCTTTTAAGTCCAATCAATCTTTTAATAACCCGCTCTGAAAATGACGCGCTAATTGAAGGGAAAAGCTGATCTTGTTTTAAGAACAAGCCCGCGCGTTCTTATCAAGATCGTTAACCAACGAATTCCAATCAGAAGAAACAATGAGCCAAATGGCTTACCACTCCATTATTTTCATTTGATTCCCCTATTAAAAAACGAAACTTCTTAACACCCACCACACTCATCCACGGCAGTATTAAACTGTTGATGCTAGAAAAAAGGATTCTAGACGGATCAAGATAAGCAGTAAATCAGATCTGTATTTTATAGTTTTTATTTGTTGGCACAAAAATACAGTCGCATTTCAACAAAAACAGTTATAACATCATGATTTTCGTGACCTAAAGATACGGAACACATTTTATTCCTAAAGCAGCATAATTTTTCGCGAACGAAGAGTGAGAACTTTTTTGTGTTCTTCTTGTAGAGACGCACAAGGAAGAAAAATATTGCTGGGTCTTCTCTTTTTTCGCAAACGATTAACAAATTTATCGCGTGTTCCGTCTCTTCTATTTTTGATTTTTTCATTCATCATTAAGTAGTCATAATGATTCACACAAAAGTCATAAATAATTTTATCCTTTTTAATATTTAATTTCCAACCTTCTTATTAATAAGAAATGTATACCTTCAATTTTATTCAGTGATATTTTGCCTTTTTTTTCCACGGTCCGTACCGGAAACTTTAGTATTCCACCAAGAAAATTCAACAAATTAAATAATTGCTCTTTGAAATAATCTCTCAATCTTCCGTCTTAATAGTCAGCATGTTTATCAAATGGCCGCTCGCGAATTATTCTTAGTACGCGATGAAACATCTGGTGAAAGTGTCGTAATGATAATTATTTCTGCTGAATTAAAAATAATTGGATCCGCTTTCTCGACAACCCCCAATTTAAAAAAAGAATCAATTGAGGGTTATTGCGTACCTGGAAAAACGGGGGGGTTCCTCTCATCCGAAGAAATTGAGGAATTTTGATTTTAAGCCGGAGCGCAGATGATTGATGTTCTACAGGAAAATGTTTTCGAGGAGTTGTTTGGTGATGGTGCGGTGGGGGCGCGTGGGGCTGAGCTTGGGGGTGCCGTAGAGGCGGCCGTTGATGGGGTAGAGCGCGGGGCTGAGCTCGCAGCGCACGTTGAACCACCAGTCGCACACGAACACCGCCTGGCTGAACTGCGTGCCGTTGGGGCACAGGAAGGACGCCTGGCGGCCGTCGATGTCGCAGTAGTGCCACGCTTGGCACCTCGTCTCCATGTCCGCGAAGAAGCCCGGGTACGGCTGCTCGTCGCAGTAGAAGTTGGTGTACGGCACCACCCCCAGCACCGGGTAGTCCGTGCCGGGCCGACCTGCAACACCACCTCGCCACCTTGTACTACCGACACAGAAAAAACGTCCCCGAATTGCAACCACTTGGACATCGGTGCGTTTGCGGTTGCCTACCTTAGCTCGGCATCAGCCTTTTTTTTCCTTCAATTCAAAGATCAAAGATTTATTATTGCTGGTGAAAAATATAGGCTACAGAGGGCTCTTGCCATCACTGGTCTTATTCCGAGGTAAGGTAGGCAACCGCAACGCACCGGTGTCCAGGTGGTTGCAGGGGGGGACGTTTTTTCTGTGTATGATAGTACCAGCAGTCAAAAAAGTTATTGACCGCTCCATTTTTTAAACCTCGGTAACTTACGCCCAAGAGATACGTCCAAGAGCAAGGAATGAAATCGCCAGATCTGTGAGATCTATCAGTTTGATCTGAGCTTTTTTGTCACGTTTCGTTCCAAAGTTACGTAGGTTCAAAAAAATTGGAGCGGTCAATACTTTTTTGACTGCTAGTACCGTAAAAGAAAATCGCTTTAGCCGGGATTTCTTGTATGCCGGATTTCGCGGTTTATCGAAGTAATTGATAAATATATCGTTCGGCCGCTTGCGGTTCATCGTCAGAGGTTATAAGTTTTTTTTACTCGACATTGCAATTTTTTTTTTATTCTTCAAGCATACTCTGAAATGAGACGCCTAATCATTGGTGCTATTAGGTTATCACTGCAAAAAGAGAATCTTAATTTCAGATGCAACAAAGAGTCAAATTACTGGTCTGAAGAAACTTAAGTCCAAATATTTACTGAATTTCAGTTATGTTGTTCTTAAAATATGAAGTTTTTACTAAATTAAAAACGATGTCAAAAATTCGGAGCCTAATTGGACTGTTTTTTTTTCAGATCAGTTCAGATCAGTGGTTTGACATTTGTTGCTTCTTAATTTAAGATTCTCTTTTTAC
>Ga0058701_10003118_pt1 | contig 12967 bp, 7 predicted proteins | sample AgamicOrMae_FD_97039 | JGI IMG/M metagenome (GOLD analysis project Ga0058701, IMG submission 97039) | Agave microbial communities from Guanajuato, Mexico - Or.Ma.e | ecosystem: Host-associated > Plants > Phyllosphere > Phylloplane/Leaf | place: Guanajuato, Mexico | collected 2012-06-04
ACCACGGGTAGTTTTATTGTTTTTGTTTTTTTTTTAGTTTTTTTAATGCTGGCGTAGATACTGATAGTAGAGGTTAGAGCTTCTTCGTTCAAATCCGCGATCAAATACCGTGGTCAGCCTCGCAAAATTTCGAAGACCCTAATTATTTATATAAATTATAGTAATAATTCTATCATAAGGTACAGACGTCTTGAGCCTTTATTAGAACTTTGGCGGAAATTTTAAAGTGCTGTTAACGCTGAAGTGAAGCAGCGCTACGGTCGCTAACGAGTCCAGTTAGCGTAGCGCGCTAACGCAAATGCCTTTCGGAAAGATAAGCGCGCTGACGCTAAATTAGCGATGCCAACCCTGCTTACCACTATACGTCCTTGCAATATTTACCGCTATGGAATTCGAAGAGTTCCTCTTTGTCGGTTTTTGTGATATGCCCCTTGATGCTTAAAACATATATTGGGAGCCGTCCCAAATGGGCTTAATAAACTTTTTTAATTATATTCATCACTGATTTCTTTCAAACTGCAAAGTTATATCGTTCGATTCAATTAGTTCGTCTGATATATGCCGATAAAAGAAGGAAAAAGAGGTATTAGCACTCGGGAAGCATCGGAGGAAATGTATAAAAACCTTTAAAAGCCTTGAAAAAACATCCGGAAAGTGTAGAAAAACTGTTAAAAGCATTAAAAAAAAAAGTTAGAAAAATCATGGAAAAAATGACATAGGGAAATGAAAAATAGTTTTAAGTTGTATTAATTTCACTGAAATAAATTGAAATGGGTCGGTGAATGCTAATCGATTGCTTTTGTTTCAGGGAGCACGAAGCCGAGATCCGAGGCGAAGCAGGTGATGTTTAGCGATGGAATTCGACCAGGGGGAGATCTTACGGAGTTAGACGGGTCGTCTGAACCTAGATTACCTATCAGAAGACCCGGTTTGCCGAAAAGGGTCGGGACACCGACGGGTAAGCTGCTTTCTCTGTGTCCTTAGTCACACTAGACTCTAGACTCATGTGTACCCTTAATGAGCTCAAACTACAGTCGCTGACTACCTCACTTAACCCAAATAGTTGTTCTCAACCCGCTGCAAGTATTCACGAAACGACTTAAAGCTCTATTTGACATTGAATCAATCTTTATTTTGAGCGAAACCGTCACCGCCTAATTGGATTAACCAAAGATTTGTCAAACTCAAAAATGCCATTTCGCCGAATTCGAGGTGCCGAGTGTTGATAGTAATCCAAGGGACCGAGGAATAATTACGACCAATGGAGAATTCTCTTGCCTTGTTTCTTGTGGGACATCGCCGGGATCGGAGGAAAGTTATTATTAGTTACTATCGAGAACTACGTACCATGGAAATTGCGTAATTCGAGACTCGACTGTAATGAGATTAGTTGATTTTTCTTTTGATCTTTTCGTAGATACACATGTTTAGTTTCGTTTTGTTTTTCAGACCCGAATTTGAATCGGCGGATTGGTAGCTTGTCAATGAGTGCCCTCCCAACCATCGACCGAACCACGAACAGCTACATCCCTGATAACGACGGCTTACCTCCGCTTGCCACGAAGGATAAGGGGAAGATCACTTACGAGAAGAACCCGGATTGCGGGGCGGTCATGGCTCTCTTGAGAGACGAAGCGACCCCGCCGCTACGGTTCGCACTCAACAGGAATCTTTACGTTATCGTCAAGATAGTCACGCGTAAGTGGCTGTTCTTTAAACTTAAAAAAAAAACTAGATTTTCTCTACCAAATATAATTTCACCATGCCCCCTTTTTTTTTTTTTACTTAAAACTTTTTCCATGTTTAGAAACTGTAGAAAGCTTTTGTACCAAATAACCGATTCGCACCAATTAACCAATTCATGTCCACTGTTCTGAAAACTTTCCTTATACTACCGGAAATTGAAGAAAGTGTCTACATCATGCGCACTACTCACATTTTAGTGCATCCGCAGATTGTGGTAGATAGATGGCTGCTGCCATGTGTTTGCATTTATTTAGTTATGTTTGAAAAAGAAAAGTATCTTGGTTGTTTAAGTTGGTCATTTGAACACTTTGTTGTTTTCTTAGTTGACTGCTGTGTGAAACGGGTATGCTGGTGTTTCACCTCCGATGGGCTGAGTTGTGTTGGCCAAGACGAGGTAGTCATCGTCCTAGAAACGCGGAATGAGGATTTTACTGTGCCAAAGGATATATTTCTTCACATTAATTATATTTATCACGAAGCAGCCACAGGTTAGTAAAACTCCGCGACAAATATAACCTAGAAATCGTACCCGATTTTCACAGAATTCTCAGCGGTAAAGACAGTAGACTGGCTGGCTTGTTGTGTATTCCAGCAGTACCTATAAGAATCGATTGTTGTTTTTGTATCCCGAAAAGTAGAAATACCTCCTCATCCTAGACAGAGGTTTCCATTTTTTTTTACAACTTTAGGTTAACTCAAGCTAGCTTTTTAGAAATCTAATCAGAAGCTGGGTGTTTGAAGAACCTAGATTATCTCAAAAAAAGTAATTTTAACAACAAAAAAAAAAGTAGAACCGCAGTTTCCTTATTTGACATAATCTGAAAAATTGTTTTTGTTCTAACAGGAAATATTACGGATATTATTTAATGTTTATTTTAAAAAAGAGTGATTGATAAGTTCGTTGTGATTTCAGGTAATATTGTGGCTGAGATGGGTCACACTTTAGCTATGGGTCATTCCTTTCTTGGATCCGATCTTCATGCGGGTTTCATGTACATTAGACACACATCGCAATGCGTCCAGAGATTAATTCTTCCTCCCGCGCCGTTTCTTTTCGGTGTTTTAATTCACAGGTAAGCTAGTCAATCGTGCTTCTTGGAAGAACACGGGAAGGTGTGTTCTTGTAATGTCGAGATTGAGCCGTTGTGTGTGATTGCAGGTGGGAGGTTCCTTGGGTTCGGATATTCCCGATTCGACTGATGCTGAGGCTAGGTGCTGAATACCGATATTATCCCTGCCCTTTGATTTCCGTCCGGGAGAGACCCTCAGTCTATGGAGAGATCGGAGATACAGTCATTAAATTTTTAGCTGTGAGTTTTCGGCTTTATCTCACCTCGTGAATAAGCCTTGTTTTGGATATTTTGTTCTGTAATTTTGCCATCTAACTAACTTGTTTAGTCATTGGCAGCGCTGTAAAGTTATAAGGTGGCATTATGTACAATTTTTGTAACCTATCGTGAAATGACCTTACAGTCGCCAATCCTTAGGCAGCTTATTTATCGACGGTAGCTGCCGCCGAAAAATAAGTAGCATCAGGCCTGGCGAAAGCTGAGCGGAGCGATTGCGAAACGAGGCTCAAGGCAACTCACGTTAACGAAGCTGAACGAACCAATGTTACCATAACACCAGCTACGAAATAGTTTTTCGCTAATCCTGATGATATAATGAAAGATTAAACCTGGGTGGAACACAAGATGTAGAAAATGACACTTTACTAATATACTGTGCACAACCTAGCCAATGTAACCGAACTTTACCCAAGCCAACTTGATCTAACGTAGCTTAACCTAACTTACCTTGACCCTACCTCACCATTAGGGGAAATTTACGCCCATATTTTATCTGCCCAACCTTGACTGAACCAAGCTTGACCCATTTTCCTTAATCAACCAAAATTACTAACCCAAATTTAATAAATGTTGTTGAGGTTAGCCTCGAAATGCAATGTTTGGCTACTTTGGGGGAACACCACCCTACGTGATTTTTCTTCATCTTCTTTTTTCTTTTTTTTTCTGTCGGTGACCTACTTGTCGCTTTTGGATGATTCTACCGGAGAATTTTGCGCCTTCCAGTTTCTTCGTTTGGACATCTCTGAAACTTTTTATCTTTCTCTCTTTGCAGGACTTCCGAGATATGCAGTACACCCTACCAGCTGTCCGAGGATTAGTTATTCATATGGAGGGCAAGCGTGTTACCGTTCTCTTGCCCCGGAACCGCTACGACCAGGTGATTATCATTCGTGTTAACAATTTTTTTAAAGAATGCCTTTTCTGGGTAGCTTCGAAGGGTTCTTGAACAAAGACCTATTCTGGTTAGTATTGAAGGTAGCCCAAAGTCCTCTATGGTACAGAAACGCCAATGGAGTCGCTTCACCGCGACCAGCCGGACTCCAAGAGAGTTACAGCAATACCGATTCCCATGCGTTAGAAAGAGGCACAATGTTGACACAAGATGGCGGCTCAAGTTCGTTGGCGTTTCTTTAGCATAGAGAGCTTTCATGTAGACCTATAAAAAGCTCGGAGCTCTCCCGTTTGATGGCTATTGATAGGTCTTGAAAACTAAATACAATGCGTTGTTTTAACTTTGGACTTAAACCATGTGAAAATTACCAAACCTACCGAAAAGAAGTGCTATTTTGTAGCTTTCTACGGCTGAAATACGTGGGAGAATCAGGGATTCTTTTTTATTTCTATTTGTTCGAAATATCAAGGAAAATGGAAAAAATGTTTTCACTCTTAGATTTTTTTTTTCACTAACATATCGTAACTCAAGCTAGTTTTTCTGGAATCTGGCAAAACTCAAGCAAGGTAAAGTGCGAACCCCGGTTGACTGCAGCAGAACGTATTTCAAACCTTGGTTAAGTTTAGCAAGGTGTTGATGTAAGCCAATGTTAAATAGGGACAAAGTTGTAATTTTCCGCTCAGAAAAAAGCCTAGAAAACGTGATTTTGACCTTGAAAAATATAGGAAAAATTTGTTCCGCTCAACAACTCTTGAATACATGCATACAGTAAAAAGCAGAGGTTTCGCAGATTTCTAACGTCCATCACTAATTGTTGCAGGTGCTACAAGCTCTAAATCAATCAAACGACCACGTCTTGGCTTTTGGTGCAAACTTTAGCGAAGAGGCAGATTCTCATCTAGTTTGTATGCAGTCGGAAGGAGAAGAATCCAAATATTATACGTCGGCGATCGAAATTAGTTTTAAGACTCGAAAAGGTAAGTTACTCTGAATGCTACCTGTATCGAGGCTTCTTCTATTACTTCATTCTACTTTCATTTTTCTATAGGAGAGAATTCTCTAACTGGTTTTTGGTTGTTTCAGTGACTGGCGCTAGTTTTATCGTCTTTAGCGGTGGCCTGAAGGCTTCCTGCGGAATGAACGCCAAATCAAGTATAAAGGAAGACGGCTTTGTCATAAGCGTGACCTCGGAGACCCTGGACGCAATCCGGGCAGCTCTTCACGATATGAAGGACTACCGCATCACGTGCGGTCCGATCGTCGATAAGACGTCGGGAGCGGCGGCGGCCACGACGACCACGACGAACGCCGGCGACGGAGAGGAGGTGCTGCTCAAGTGGACCAACGATGATTGCTGTTTTAATATCGGGTGAGAGTCGGGAAGGGAACAAAGCGCATCATACTGTCGCTCATGAAATGAGCAGTCCTTGCTGATGTCGTTCGTCTCTGTTGCAGTGTGAAGAGTGTAGTTGATGGGAAGCCCCTGGACGGAATTCCATCGATGAGAGTTCATAGTGGAACCGATTATCCGGGCGGGAGTAGACTTATCCGCTGGACGGAGGTCTTCCTTCTGCAGGTGAGCTTTTAGTCCTCTTTTCAACCTCGATTCTGTGATAGGACGAAGAAGCATAGGTTGGGTGGCTGCCATAAGCGCCAACGCCGCAAGCGCAAATCCGTAACCGCCAAACGAGAAAAGTCGCAAACGCCAAAGGTCTTAACCGCAATACTAACCTTACCAAACCTAACTTAACCTAACCTAACCTAACTTAACCTACGAACTTTGGCGTTTGCGACTTTTCTCGTTTGACGGTTACGGACTGGCGCTTGCGGCGTTGGCGCGTGTGGTTTTTGGCGCTATCGAATTTAAATGTGTTCTGTGTTTTTGGAAAGTTACTCGTTCTCTTCTAAACTGAGGCCAACTTGAGCAAGTTTTTTTCGGTATCTAGATTAACTAAAGCAAGGAATTTTGAAAACCTCTGTTAAATTCAGCTAGGCATACTGCGTATCAAGGTGAAATTGAGCGAAGTATTCTATAGAAACATACATCAACATAAGCCGTAGTAACTTAAGCTTCATCATCCTTAGAAAAAAGGCGGAAAACCGTATCTTTTTTTGTTAATTTTATTGGCGCGCTCTTGACAAGCACGCATTCATATAACCGCACGTCGAGACGGCCTAATTTATTTTGAATAGGAGTATACGTGCAAATACGCACTTCGTTTTATTTTATTATTTAATTATTATCATTGTTTTATTTCATTCTTTTTTTCATTTTGGAGAAGAAAGACAATTTCCTTTTGAACACGTAACAAGCGTTAAGTATCAGAGGTAAAAGAGCGCATGTGCCTGGAATGAGGGGAGATATTGACCCCGTGTGATTGTTGTTGTTTGGTACAGATGGATGACGGTTCGGGACGGGCGGGCGACTCAGTCAGTATCAGCCGGCTTTCCAGTGCCTTGTCGAAAGCGACCTGCCTGGCTCTGGCGAGGTTGCTGGATCTTCTGGCTGCTGTAGGAATATACACTTTAGCCGTGCGGGCCACGATACATCCAGATAACGTGAGTTTTCGTATATTTTGAAAAATATCATTATTTATTTATTTTTGGCCAAAAAGGTTACCTATAGGGTCAGTGCATACACATTATAAGATGCAAGACGTCGCAGAGAAGCCGGCTATATCAGATATGGCGACCGTTATGTTCGGTGACCCTGGGTTGGGTTTATCTAGGATAGGTTAGGTTCAGGGATTGAAACGTTCCCCTTCAAAAAGATCGTGTTCCCCGACATCATGTCTATGTTTAGACTTGAAAGGATCCTCACATGTTTTATATTACATCAAGACGCTCTTATCCGAAGGTGGGTTCTTATGTCAAGTTCAGCTTGATCGTAACAAGGTTCTGTTTGCAGTGAATCAATAATCAAGGGAAAGAGTTTAAACAACAGTTTGAAAGGAAGTTTAGTGGCCAATGTCTCGATTGATCTTACCACTATTGTCATGATGAGTTTGCACACGGAAGGGTATAGGATAGCAGCACATAGGCGCGCGCGTAGATCCTCTTTGCAGCCGAATGTTCAACTGCGGCGTGTGGATAACCACACGGTTATCCTAAATCTTCAGAGCAGCGTTCAGAGAACAGTCCCTGAAGGTACTCCGTCTCAACGTCTCATATAAGCTCAGTGCACAAGACAAAGATGAAAATTCTCGCGAGGGCTGTTTTCCATCCATTAAAAAGAACGCGTTTCTTCCAATCCCTGGTTACGTGCTTCACTACCGCTCCGATAAACTGTTGGCTATCGTGATGTCGCTTCTTGGCAGCGGCAGCAGCCTGCTGCCGCCGAGAAGTAAGCGGCATTAAGCTTAGCGACCATTAGGTTAACTTGGGTCAGGTTGAGTGCGTTTCTTGTGAGGTATTCCATAAGCCCCAGCGTTAAAGCTGCACAAATTAAATCAAAGGCGTCGAAGGTCCCACGAAATACTTCGTAATAACAACTCACTCTGCAAAACCGAAAGAAGGTTTGGTGTTTGCCGTCATGTTTACTATTCCGAGTTGGGTAACCTGACTGAGCTTTGAAACTGCACAAGAACACTTGATTTCAGTATTCAGTTTGAACCCTTTCTCCTATCTTCTTGAATATCAAAATTTTTCGAATTCGGGAATTCGGGAGTAGACCTCGCGTTTAAGTAAACGGATGACAGTGGATTGTTGTGTACAAATCGACGCTTCTTGTATATTTACAAGCCATGTATGAAATGTATAGGGAATTTCTAATATCAAAATATTTCTGGGGGGAAACGTTATTCGGAGCGCGCGAGAAGGCGGTGAAGTCTACGGCGCACCGCGACTTCACCGCCTTGTCGCACGCTCCGAATAACGTTTCCCCGCAGAAATACTTTGATATTGGAAATGTCCTATTGACGTTGTCGACGGGCATGGGCTTGTTGTTGCAGGTGGGTTACGAGGCGGGCTCTAACGGGGAACACCTGCCGCCAATCTATATGAACAGCTTAGATGACGCCTTAATACCGGTCCTTAACAAAGCGGCTGCGAACAGCGCTGACGGTCCCATCGTTCTCGAGCTCGTGTTTAAAATCATGGAGATCTAAACGTTTGGACGTTAACTATGCCTTAGTAGACGCTCGAGCTTGCGCATTCACGAGCGCTGCCTAGCTTAAGATCGCCAACAAGCGATATGGCGCATTCTGGCTAGTAGACGCCAGAGTTATTTTGCACTGAGACTGGCAATGTCAGGCTTGTAGGGGTTTTGCTGTGCGCAACCATCGACATAGTGCATCGGGGCCTTTTAGCGCCTTAATGGTTTTGGCGATTATAACTGTGGCCTTTGTGATATGAGACTGTCAAGCGGACGCAGCCGTTGGCATCCAGGGACCCGGTAACAGTGTGCGTTTTTCTTCTTTCTTAGTCATCGCTCAAATTGAAGAAACACTTTCCAAGAATGGCGATTTTTTGTACGATGTTTGTGAATGCTGAACGTATGTGAATAGGTTTTAATTTTTTTTAACTTTTTTTTTGTCTGACTGATTAATCTTTGTTTAGTTTCGGGACGTGATTTTGTCTAGCTTTGAATGTAGATTTCGGCGTGCCGTGTGAACTAGACTCTAATGAGCTAGACTCTACTTCACTTGCGACGTAAAACGGTAGTTGGTTAAAGACATGCAATATTTTCATAAAATGGGCATGAATTAATGAAAAGTTATGACGCCTTCCTTTATATTTGTGTCGATCTTTTATAAGTGAACTATTTGAATGTATATACGCAGAGCACTACTCTATTGACGTTGACTTTGTTTCGTTTTAGATGGTACAGTTTATTCTTTCGCTAAAAAGAAAACTTTTTGTATATTTTTTTTTAAAGCTAGAAATACTCTATGGAAATGATCGTAAACGGCTTGAAAGCAGACATCCGCCCGATGTCCACATTGTGTTTACTTCTTGAGATCTGAAAGTTATTTTCGTATCTTATGATCTGGGATCTCTATTTCAGTGTTATTTTATGTATCTTATAACAGTTATGTTTTAATATTTTGGAACGTTTTTCAAGGCTCCTGAGATTTTAGAGGACTTCGTCTCATTTGGTTCTGTCATAATTTTGTTGCATTATCACGTTGACTTTTCTATATTTTAATATATCACCACGCGGCGCCGGAAGAGAATGTTGCTCGCTTCTAAATATAACTTCGTATCCTCGTAAACTTTATATATGCTCACATATTCAAATGACAAATATGAATGCGAGTACTTAATAGTATCTGCATATCTTGGAGTAAACTTCTATTTTTTACCAGAAAAAAATTTGTACTGTTTGTCAATTGCTTTGAGCGACACTCGAGGATGCCGACTATATTTTCATCGCAATGTGTACTTTTCATTCGTATAGCTTATTTCGAGGAGTAAAGTCAAGTGAAATATGAATGACCTCATGAGAGTAATTGCCGTGAATAGCCTTAAAATATGCTGAAAAACGAACAAAATGTAGCAGTTTTTTTATTTTTTTTTGGTTTTTTCATTTTACTAAAATACGCGATTTATTCAGTACCAAAACATTACCTTGTAGCTGTATCTCTCATTATTCAAGACTGCGTTTGGTAGTGACACAAAAGAAAGTCCATTAAAGTAACTATTTTATTTTCTCCGGTACTGAAACTAAATATTTCACATGAATGACACCAGAGACATGGACGGAGTTTTAGAAAGGTGAACGTTGAAAGCATATTCAAGAGCATTTGTCAATTTCGAAAAATTCTTTTTTGATTAAGGGTTCTCTGAGAGGGGTCCGTATGCCGATGAAATGTGTCGTAGATAGGGCCTTCGAGGAGGGCGGTGATATTGTGGTGTGATAGTTGTGATTATAAATTAAGTTGTATATTGTATGACATATCCCTATTAATGTGTAGATTATGCAGTTTGCAGAATTGCCCTCGCCGTGTATGTGAAATGTATCATCGCAATGAATTAGTTATTTTCATACAAAGTTATGATTGGTGTGCTTACGAGACAATACGCTTATTTCAGTAGTTTGATTCCTATTTTTCATTTGCCTTTCAAAGCGCTTTTTTTCTATGTATAATATCTTGAAAAAATTTAAATGTTAAGGCACATACACTTTCTCACATACAATACGTAATCTGTTTGGCACAGTTTTGGCTGCCTGTAAAGATGGAACTAGACCTTCACGTCTTCGAGGTTTCTTTATGTTACTATTCTATTTCGGAGAACGCGTTTTTGGCATAAAAAGTGTTTCCTTCCGGAAAAACTACATAATGTAAATGCGAATAAAATTGAGGTAATACAAAAGATGCGTTTCTAAACGTTAATGTATATTTTATTGAGACTCGTGAGCTTTAGTTGAGTGTGTATATGACAGGTACCACCACAGATATCCGTGGGTACTATTCTGTCATGTGTCTAATCATGGCACTGTTCCAAAACACCAGGCTATTTAGAAGTGAGCAGTGATTTCCATAGAAAGTAAAATTTTAACCCGACTTAATACACCTTTCGTTTTTATTTTTTCCTTTGTTGTTTCTTTTCCCACCTTTCTTGATCGTATTCTATAAGAAAAACTCCTCAATCTTCGATATAGTTACCGAATTTTCCCTCCCCTTTCTTTTGTGAGGATCTCCTGCAAGATCGCAAACAACTAAGAAAACCTAGAAAATTTGTTGAGAATAAATAACCCTCAGAAAATTTATCGCTGAATAAAACCCATCTTAATGTTATTTGTTTAGAACCATTTTATTGCAACAAACACCAGTTGGGTAGTCGATTGCCTTCAGGTTTTCCACGCCTGTAAGCCTCGATATTTGGACTTAAGAAAATTATTGCCACCAAGTGTCGGGGTGCTCAAAATTCTGAATCGGCGACAGCCCATTCTCTCAACAACTACTCACAATTTTAATTACAAACTAAATGAAAGCGTTGCTTTTATCCCTTGACAAACGTGTAGCCAGTCAGTATCCTCGCAAGGCTTAAATTCGCTTTTGGAAAGATCCAAAATTCCGAACGATGAGAGCAATAAGAGGCGGAGCAACCGCTAAACACCGGTGCCTCTGAGTTGCCTAACCTCCGCGCCTGCGTAGCCTTGCTTCAAATTGCTCCCGCTAGAGCGCGGCGGCGGCGACCGGTCGCCAGACCCGCTACAGTCGAATGCGGAATTACGTCACTGTTGCTACGTCATTATCGGATGTGACGTGCCATTGATGCTTCTCTCTGAATGGCCATCCACCACCGCAGCGGCCAGAACGGTAGCCAATCACGTGGGGTTACATGTCGCTACGTCATCCTGGCTGTAGCTCACATGGCTAACATTTCCGGGAAGCATTTTTTGGCGCCACGTTTAAATCACATCTGCTAATGGTTAACACGAAATTCGTACATTTTTTTACGATGCTTTTCTTGTTATAGCAAGAATCGCCCCTCTTCTTTCCGAGTTGTGGGCTCTAGTTTTGAGGTTTAGAATTAATTAAACTTGCGTGGAGACCAGGTTTCTTTGGGGTTGAGCTAGAAATTTTCAAGGAATGTTTCCGTGTTCACAAGACTAACAGAAGTTGACTAAGTATATTACCTTAAAAAAAGGAGTCTTCCCGTAATTTCAAAGACTGTTTGAGGAATGAAAGATTTACCACGTCCCCGGAAACCGCCGGACCGATTGACGCCAAAAACATTAGGCCTCTTGTTCGTATGTTCAGATCAAGGCACCTACCGTATCCAAGCTGATGTCCACTAAGTATTTTCCTCTGGAACTTTTAGGTAAACATTTTAGCGGCAGGCAGCCTAAGATATTATTATGATTTTGCCCGTTATTCAAGTAGGAATTATCGAATGTCTCGAGCGACGTTGCAAATTTTTTTAGGTCGATTTTCGCTGTAAGTGCAACATATGACGACGGTCGCTTCCTCAAATGAAGAATTACGGTACTGGAACATCGTACAGGTTTTTCTTTTGAACGGCTTTAAAGGGAAAGTTTCTGTCACAGTTTTAATTCAAAGCGTTTTCTCACTTCTTCCCCATGCCCCAGTCTTCACGAAAGAATAAACAACGTGAGTTTTAAAGGTTGCATTTTCTACCTCTTGAGTTTTGCCCAGGTTCAACTTTTTGTTGCATAATAGTAACGTCCTACAACCACGTAGGTTAGGTCCATAAAATACGTAGTCATACAAGGGTATACAGCGGGTTCCAACGCCGCGCCGGTCGACGGTAGTATTCAAACATAATTAGTCCATGATCCAATAAAGTAGGGAGACGCGAGGGGGTTTGTCGACAAGAGGGACTTGTCAAATGGTGCAAAATGATGAAATACTTGTCGAATGTATTGTTGAATGGACAGTCTCTTGGGAAAACCTAACGTAAGTGCCGAGTGCCTCGCTTTGCTAAACCTAATGCCAACGACAGCAGGCCGCTGCTGCCAAGAAGTGAGCGTGGTAGCAAGTTTGGCGTTTGTTACCGCAACTTTTCGACGATTTCATATACTGCGTGCGTTGATTTTTGTGAAGTCAAGCAAAGCCGCATGGAAAGAATATCCCTTGTAAAAAATCAATCATATTATAAAAGAGCAGCCTCAAAAATCGCAAACAAAAGTGAACTAATTGTGTCTCGCGGCTGCTACCAAGGTTCGTTTATCTCAATCGCTGCAACATTTTTTCACAGGATATATATTTTTTTTAAATCCAATCATGCAACACTACACTATTTTTTCTTTCAGATCCTCGAACCGCGCTAGTCCGTCATCATTTAATTTAAACCAACCAAACGTTCAAATTTTGTTTTCATATCGGTGGTGGTTTTGAGCGCAAAGTACTATCATAGACAGAAAAGCGTCCCCCCACACAACCACTAACAAGGAGAGTACCTTCACTGTCACACTCCGATTTGCTTGAAACTCCCGGGGGCTGAAGTCGGCGGTACTGTAAGGTGTCCCATGTAAAAATTGGCTGCTGAAGTTTATTTTTACTATGTTAAA
>Ga0058701_10003119_pt1 | contig 12966 bp, 5 predicted proteins | sample AgamicOrMae_FD_97039 | JGI IMG/M metagenome (GOLD analysis project Ga0058701, IMG submission 97039) | Agave microbial communities from Guanajuato, Mexico - Or.Ma.e | ecosystem: Host-associated > Plants > Phyllosphere > Phylloplane/Leaf | place: Guanajuato, Mexico | collected 2012-06-04
CCTAGAGTCAGCTCAAGGGCAGCTCGCCGGCAGCCCTAACCCAGCTCTGAGGCAGCGCTGCGGCAGCCCAAGAGCAGCCTTATTTTTTGACTCGGGATCCGACAAATTAATGTCGGACATTTGATAAAATAATGTACAGAAGTATCCGACAAAATTGTGACCAACTGAATAATGTCTGACCTCTCCGTATTCAAAAAAAGTGCCCAATCAAAAATAGCGTCCGACGATATGTGACCGATAAAGAATGTCCGACGTGAAACGCCACATTGAAACTACTGTAAGTGTCCGACAGGGTTTTTCAGTGGACAGAGGTCGGATTTCGGGTCTCCAGGAGCTTTATTCAGCCCTATTCCATTCCAACGCGCTTCCTCTTACTGATTTTGAATCAAACGCTTTGAACAACCAATTTACTCATTCCCCCCAAAAAAAATTCGATTAAATGCCTCTTGAACCGCGCGGGAGCCACAGAAAAGGCCCGAAGCCATCTACGGCAATTCACCGCAAAGTTGGCCATTGAAAACTTGAAATCGAGCGAATTCATCTCATACGCTCCTCCTAGCTCTCTTGTCAATATTGTTGAGCCTAATGGGGAGACTTCAAAAGACTACTTGAAGGCGGCTCACCTAAAACTCCTAATTAATCTTGGGCTATCTCTACGGTGCGCCTAGGGCGAGGCCTGGGGCGAGGCCTGAGGCCTGGGGAGATGCCTGAGGCAAATCGTTCTGATCAATCCCTCCCTCACTTTCTTTTCGAGAGTCGCCCCTGAGGGCCGAACTTATCCGACATGGTGCCTTTGTCGTTTGTTATGGCGGCAAATTTGAGATGGCTGGATCGATACCATAATGCCCGGATGCATGCCATAAGTGGACTACCTATTGGAGGACCATCAGAGCCCATGAAATTTTCAGCTGCCTCCCTTGCGTCCGGACGTGCGCTTATAGGTCAACGAATCTTGTGTCATGCAGATTGCGATGGATACATGAAACAGATGATCTACACACTATACAGTGAATCTCTAGTGGCCCGTTTCGCTGGTTCACGAGGACCAGATTCCCAGCTTACTTTGAAACCAGGCTGTGTCGCTGGGATTAGGACAGGGATGAAGGTTGGATTAGGTTAGTTTGAAGAATCGTTTAGTTTAGATTCTGATAGATTCCATAAGGATTTGTTAAACTAGCAGCAAATATTCTTTGAGACACAAATCCTTGCTGAAAAACACAAATCCTTGCTGAAAAACACAAAAAAGATGATTTTTTTTTGAAACGGTGCACGGGCGACTCAGAGAGGTCTTAAGCGTCTATGCTACACCTAAACTCATACGACAGCTCTACTTTTAACCCATAAAAGCCCAAAGTGGCTGGAGTGAAATTTAGCTTAAGAGAAATTCGAAGAATTTTCCTCATTGAATTACGCAATTATAAGCTTTGGAAAATGCCTAAATTGTTAAATTTCAGGTTTCTAGAGGAGTGATATTTTTTAAATGTTGACAATACTGAAATGATTCTCTAAAATATTTTTTTCTGTTTGCGAACGTCATCGCTGGGTGGTAGTGGGTTAATCCGTAGTCTGGAATATGAAGAAGGATTATGTTTATAATCAGGAATGTCCTTTCATTTGGAAGCTAATAGACGTAATTGGCGGATTGGATTCGAATAGTCAAAGGCTAACACCTTCTTGAAGTTAGGTGAGAGGTTATTTTAGGGAACTCTTGTTTTTGACGGGCAATGAATTGGGAACCGTGTTGGAAGTCCTTGATAGCGAAGGTCCTTACAAAGGCGAGAGTAGCCGAGGTGAGGCGGATTAAGGACCCTTTGCTACCCTCTTAATGCTCCTTGGAGGACACCGTGCAACAAAATATACGAAATGGGTAATAATTCCAAGAAACACGAATTATGACTGGCTGAAACACGTTTGTGCCCAGTGAATGCTTGAGAAATTTCAATTTAACGTGATGTGAGGATGTTCAAGTTTAGGAAAATTCAAGGCATTCATAGTACAACGCATATAAAACAAGGCAATATGAATTTAAGAAGCGATTCTTAAAACATTTATAATTTTTTTAAATAATTTATATAAAAGACAAACAAAGAAATCGTGTAATCTTCTGACCATGCTCCTGAGTGGTCAGCCTTCAAGATAAGCCCCCAAAAGGGTTATTAAGGCGATTTAATATCCTGCAGACTAAAGCCCTTGATCATGATCCGAGCCCTAAGGGGATCCAAAGGTTGCGATTTGGACCGGAAGAAAACGATCGCGTAACAGCCTTACTTCCGGCGAATTCGTCGGGAAAAACCGAATCTTGCAAGTGGTTATTGACAGTGTAGCTTGAAGGTGGTTTTTGAACTAGGCGCCACTATGGTATCGAACACATCCTAACAGAACATTGCGATGGTATTTTAGCATCAGGAACAAGTCATAGCGACTTCCTGGATTTTTCAGTAATATCAGAAACCACTCGAAAATCTAACCCTGAAGTTAGAAACGTGTATCATCACATCCCCCCCCAAAAAAAACAACATTTTTTTCGGCAGGATAGAATTTTGGTCCAATATTTTTTATGGTCATGTTATAAAGAAAATTTTAGGTTGATGAGTTAAGTTTCATATTGGGAGTATTCTGAGTCCAGATCAATCGTTCATAAGACGAAAAAGAGAAGATTCCGTGTCTGAAATATTCCCTTGCTCGTGGATTTCTACCTGCGGCCATGTGTTTTCTTGTCTGCGATGACATGACAAGGGATTCGTCTAAAAAATTCGCGAAAGCTTCTTCGCTGTATAAATAAACCCGCTTGTCGTTGGAACCTGCCGCTGGCTCAGATTCGAACGTCCCTTCGTCCTTTGGTTAATTTAAATGAAGGTTCGGTTGTGGGACTTCTCGGAAGGATTGCGAGCGGAGAACTTGACAGCTGAAGAGTGGGAAGAAGGTCCGCGAAGAAGATGATGACCCACGCGACGCCGAAGAAGAATGTGATGAAGTTATTGCCGATAGTCGAATAGAGATTAGTTGAAATTAAATTGCCTTAATAATTTCACTCGCCGACCGAAGATAGAACTCAAGAGGGTAAAGGACGAAGGCTTAAAATTAAGTCAGATGAGAACTTGAACCACACTGATCATCGGAAAGATTTGACCTCATCTTCCTAGGGATAAAAAAACCATCACAAAAAGGTGATACGTCCGCTGAGGCAGCTGCACAGGATCAATCGATAATTTAACTCGCGTAATTGAAAGATGTCAGTAGGCCATAATGATGGTGGCATCCTATAATCGGCTGTGTGTGTCAAGTTTATGCGGTGAATTCGGCCTTGGCTTTCTCTGTCCGGCCGCCCTTCAGCTCGCTTATTACACTTCTGTCGAGAGGGCTCTACGTGACCGGCTGGGATATGACCGAGTCTCCCATCCCAACACACCTTGCAGTGACACCAACATCGTCTTTTGACATGGAAGTGACACCAGTTTCAAAATCTGGCTCGGAATGGGAAATCCCTTGGACCTGACTAGAATCATTTTTCCTGGGTGAGCAATTCTCAGAAGAATAGAGATTTTAAACGAGAAATCTTCCAGTTTTCTTCATTTTTTTAATAACCCGAGCAGAGCACGACAATCGACATAAAGCCTGACTTAACCTAGGGATATCGACCGTTCACCATAACGGTTTCGGTAACTTCCTGACGGCAGATTCTGCCCTTTGCAGATGTTCTCGTGAGTCTACCGATAAAAGGCAAGGAAGCTGCTAAGATCGACAAAAAGTTTATTAAGTTGACGTTAGAGGTTATATTAGCTTAACTTGGATCAGCATGTCTCAGGTTGGCTGTTTGGTTACTCATGTTTCACTTACTCAAGTTTTGTTCTAACACCCGCTGAGTTTGTGTTCGAGAAGCTGGGCTTATAAAGGACTGGAATAGGCTGTTTTAGGTTAGGTATTGCATAAAGCACATGTTGATCAAACATATAGGTCGTAGCACATCCACTGAAGTCAGTATAACGCCGAACTGGAGGGAATAGGCAAACTAAGGCATACATTTTCCGGTGTTGATTGAAACTTGGCGTTGATTGGAAAAACCGAAAGATGAAGTATGGTTCGGATGCGGCTATGCAGCTGCCTAACATTTTTGTTGCTCCCATAGTGAGTTAATTTCGAGCTACTCTGTAAGGTCGGAGCTGCAGAAAATCTCGTCTCCGCTTCGGTATATGGATATGGGTCCCTAATAACGTTGGGACGCAACACGAGATGAGGGGGCGGTAAAAAGGTTGGGGCAGCTTTGTTCTTTGAATTTTGCACGCTGCGCGGTAATAAAAAGAGGCCCGCCTCCTCGAGGCGTACCCCCCCACTTCCTCCCCACCCTTCTCTTTTTTTCTTCTTGCAAGAAATCCTTCCATTTATAAGCTTCCTGTGTGTGACCTACTGCCAGAGTTCGTGTTCATCTACTCGTTAAAAGCAGTCTCGACGAGTACTCACTGAAGTACCCATTTCCTGTTCTTATGAATGCTTTTTGATGATGCGGAATCCTGCCGAGCTTGATAAATTAATTCTATACAATTCCTTAATTATAAATCATACATTTAACTAAATATATTTCAAATATAACAATATATAAGTTTGTATGTAAATGGGTATAAATTATATTTTGTTTTTATGAAGATTCCCTAAACACAGATCGGTTACACATCGGTATTTGGTGTTAGATCCCAAATTCCCGTGTTAATAATGTGCATCATCAAACTTAAACATGCATTTGAAAATGTGTTAAAATAAAGTCATGACACGAATACTTCAAAGCTAAGATATATCATACAAAAATTGATGTGATTAGAATTAACGCCGTTATTTATACATGCGCGCAGAAAATTTAATTTAAAAAAAAGCAAAACAACTTGTTCATACATTTTTAAAGATTTCTTTTGGAGATGATTTTTTTAAATTCAAAACGCCTTTTTTGAATTCTAATACATTCCCTGTAACATAATTTTACAGGGAATATATAAGAATTCAAAGAAGGCGTTTTGCAATTTAAAAAAAAGTCATCTCACCAAAAATCTCCCAAAAAATATATGAATAGATTTTTTTCTCTTTTTTGTTTTTAAACTGAATGTTCTGCGCGCATGAATGAATAATGGCGTAAATCCTAATTACATCAATGTTTGTTTTTCATAGAGCAGCAGACATCAAAATCTGAGAGAGCGACGGCGGAAACACAACTAGTAAAACCGCAAAACTTTTTTCATCATGGAAAGAGTAAAACTCGTTTGTGGCCGGAGCAGCAAAATGAATTTCCTAAAATTATCCGCAACTCGCTGAAAAAAAGGTTAGGGGCAACTTTGCATGCCATATTCGTCCGGCGAATCAAAGCAGAGTCCCTAATCAAGTGTGCTTCTGACAAGATATAAGATTGCAAAAGTTTGCGGTTCGGTTCATTTTGCCTAAAAAGGAACGCAGAATATAAAGCGTAAAAACACGTTCTGCTACACTGCGTGTGTTTTTCTATAATCAAACACCCTAATTTTCATATTGCGGGGAGCATCATCAATCCAGAGAACTTTTTTTGGAAAGGGGATTCATAAATAATAACCCTGTGGAATATTTGCAAGGGGGAATTTCATACATCTTGTGTTCCACCTTCCCTTGCTACATCGAGCACCAACAGATCTCAGCACAAGGCAAGCAATATACGGTAACAGTCGCCAAGCCTGAGGTATTGATGTCTGACCAATTTTGGTGTTAAGTCAACTGCAAAAACTCAAATTAAGACGAGATTTTGTTTAGTAATTATTTGCAACGGGTGAAGAGCCAGAAATTGGGATGCAAGATCTGAAAATGTGTTACATACGCACTAATGAAAACGACGATGTGACTATTCACACGCTGCCCCATTCAAAATGTATTAGGTTCGTTTCTGTGCGTTCAAGTCTCCTTTGTATCAACTTGGGCATGCGAACTGAACTGACCCTAAAACTAATATCCTTTTTGGGTGGTTCAACAAATGATTGACGTGTAAAGCCCAGACGCATCAATGTGGTTAGTACTAAAATTATAACTATCATGGACACATATCAATGGAAACATCTCATTGAGGTCATTCATTTGGTATGGCTATCAATCCATTTAAAAAAATGAAGTGAGTGCCGCTCAAGTATGCGGATATCAAAACCTGGTAGGACTTTCCGAAAGACATGTTTTGGATTGGTTGAATTTGACTTATGCCCCAATCTAGGTGCGCTTGGTTCCAGGACGAATGACAAGGTTAGGTAAGAGCTATTTTACGTTTGCTCAACCTCGTAACAAAAGGTGGCATAACGTGAGAGGATTGGTATTACTGTTAGCATAAAAAATAAAAAGACATTCGATGAAGATCTAGTAAGGAGATGGGTTCATCCATCACTTTACTCGCCTTAAATGGGACCAAACTTAGCAATGAAGAATGTTTACTGGAAAAAGTTTGAGCGATGGTCTAACGATGTGTGTGGCTCCTATCATCCTTGCTACATTTTTTTTCCTTTTTTTCGATTGGCCGCGTTGCTAACGCCGCTGAGACCGTTCCCTCCAGCACTCCTGCGGTTTTATCTTCAACGTATTCACAGGGGCTTGCTCCCAAGTCGATCATGATGGATCGAAGACGAACTGACGGAAAGGACTTCGCTGTACCAAGAACTGAAAACATCTGTTCGAGACGTGATTTATTTGATACTCGAGTAGGGACAGAGAAACTTACGGCCCCTGTTATTTGGACCGGTTAGATCTGCGAAACACTCTTTTTAATCAGTGAAAGTCTCTGAGATTCAGTGAAAATTCATTGAATCTCAGAGACCCTCACTGATTCAAATTTACAGAGAAAGGAATGTGGGAAAGGAGGAAACAAGGAAATTATTCACAATATCAATAATTACTTAGTAAAGAGACGAGATTTTACCCCTTAACCTATTATGGGGGGAGGGACATACCCTTGGGATCGTGTACCCCCCTACCCCGGTACAAATTCCTGGGGGTATTCATTCACTTCGACACCGGAGGTAACGTTAGTATTCTTTAGGTTATATTTCATTTGGTACCAATGAGGCTATCAAGGAGGTGTCAATCGTTCTAAACGTGATGGTGTCACCTGAATTCCGTTTCCGGCCGTTGGCCGTTGGCTTGACCCATAAAAAATTCCTATCGCGACACCCGCCTTGTAAACTTGCTTCGAGCGGAGCCTGGCGACTTTATTGCTTTCAAGGGCACGTGCAAACTTGTTGGTAATTCCAGGAGGGCTGTGGGCAGCTTCGACTTCCTCTGGGGGGCCATGCGCCGCTCAGCCCTCGACACTTCGTTCCGAGTGACCGCTACGGATGGTGCCGACATCTAAATTAAGATTAACAGCATTCCCGTTGTAACCGCGACTTGCTCCAGCGGACTGACACTTCGGACTTGCGACCGTCAGTCAGGGAAGGCTGCAGTTATGGATGCTACGCCCCCTGAGGATTCTGCCATACCCGCAATTAGCGACTCAAGAAAACCTTAAAGTAATAAGCAAGAATCGTTTCGGTCAAAATTTTGCAAAAACGTCAAAATTGATGGGAAAATTAATCCATAACCGCCCAAAGTATTTGGAGTGAAATTTAGGTTTAGAGAAATTAGAAGGATTTTCCCTATTAAATTACGCGATTTCAAGCTTTGAAAAATACATAAATTATTCAATTTCAGGTTTCCAGAGGGGTGATCTTTTTTAAAATGTGCCAATACTGCACTGAAAAGATCCTATAAAAGAAATGTTTCTGATTCCGAACGGCATCGCTGGGCGGTGGTGGGTAAAACGAAAAATATAGACTACATTGAGCTATTGAGTAAAAAAAAAAAAGAAAAGAAAAAACGCTAAAATTTTTGTAAACCGGTATCTGTGTTTACGATCGAATTATGCTTTAGGAAAGATCCAGGTCTTATCCAATAGTTTTCAAAACTGGCTTTAATTCAAGTTTTAGTGCACTGAAATTTGAAAAAAATTAGTGCCTACTGATTTACCTGTTAAACGCACTGTATTTTTGAAGCACTGAATCTGAGACTAATTAAATCCGTGTACTGAAAAAAAGGCCTTTAAACGGTGCTTCTAAAATACAAAGAATTAGATGAGAAGTCAGTGGGCACCGACTTGTCTCAAATTTGAGTGCACTGAAACTCTGGGGGATATTTTCATCGTCTAGTATTTGCTGTGGATCGAGAGATAACTTTGGGGTCAAATGGGTTAGGCAACCCCGCTTTGCTCCTACAACTTTATTTCCTGATCACGTAGACCTAACCTGCTTAAATCTGACCTACACTTAGCTCACCAAATATAACCTAGCCGAGGGTAATCTTACCGCCAAAAATAATTTTCTGATCTTGAAGCATTTGCAGAGAGAACTTGTTAGCAAGTACAACGCACTTTCATCGCATTCATAAAATGTCATTAAGGATTTTTCCAAGTAATAGGATAGCCTTCGTGTTTAGAGAAATGTTTGATGAAATCGGACGTAGAAAAAAAAAACTGGGAGAATCCGGGAAAAGAAGATAAACAGCTAATTGGCCTTATCGGAAAATCTTTTCACGTCTTCAAGCTTCATGCTTCAGGATGTAAATTGAGCCAGGCTCGTTGAGGACGAGTCTTTGGAGCTGTCTTGACAACTCTCAGGGTTACCTGATCGCTATTAATGGGCGAAAAAAAAACATTAATTTTAAAAATCATTAAGATGCCGGGCTTTTATGTTCATTGAAAAGATGGCTGGTACGAATATCGGAGAGGTTTTCAAGTCGCATACGACTACTTCAACTAATTTGCAAAAAAAAAAAAACAGGAACTTCGTATTGATATATTTCGGAAATAAAGACGGTACTATTTCGGATTAGAACTACACCAGAAACATCAGCAAACCTTAACGGTATTTTATGAATCATACAGATTTACGCGCAAGTCGTCCACAAACCAAACTATAATTCTAATTACTAAATCACTAAACAAATGAACCCAAAGTAATCAATTTCCTAAAAAAAAGCTTGACATATTTTAGACGGAGAAATTTGCTTTTAGAGCCAAGTCCGTCAATAAGTGCCTAAAACTCAATAAAAATACGCATTAATATTTAAAATATTAACTGCTTTGTTATAGTGCGATACCGACGTTGTTTTGAGAGAGAGAGAGAGAGAGAGAGAGAGAGAGAGAGAGAATCAGATGCTAGCTGTATATCACTTACTCTGCTTGTTCCGTTAATATCACACTCTGTATTTGGTACTCGACGATGGATATTCACAGAATCTGACCCTATCGTAAAAAATAAGATGCCACTCAATTGATTTTGAATAGGGCGTTTTATGACGATGTCACTTGTGTGAACATCGGCAGTCAGGTGCCGTGTAGTATGTCAAGTTACTTTCATTGGCGAACACAATCGATGTACCTATCCGTTTACAGGAATAATTCCGATTTCCGTGCGGCGAAAATTTCTTGTTCCTTTTTTAGAATCTAACATACCCCAACGTATCTTAACCTTGCCTACACTAAGGTAGTTTGACATAATCAATCCCTAAAAAGATGAGCTTGAATTTCTTCCTATTTTTTACAGTTATTCGTGACAACAACGAATCATTCGATCCTAAAAGAGCATTTTTTGCTTGACTTTTTTCAATACATTTTACAGAGCGAATATGCCAACGAGCTGTCTCTTTCTAACCCTTCAAGAGCACCTATAATTACTCGCTTTATATGCAGAAACAATGCGAGTCGTCACTTCTTTTTTTAGGCGAAAAAATAAGAGATCTTTACTTAGTTCACTTTCCCCAACAGGCCTGGGCCGTCCGCATTAAATCATAGAATGCGGGATGGAGGACCCAAGTCTTAGCCCCCCTCCGGGCACCTCCGGGCACCTCCGGGAAGCTTAAAGACTGCTACAAGCCACAACGAAAGAAAAAGCGAAATTTGAGACCGTTACAAATAAACTTACTGAAATACAGATGTAGAGAACATTTCGTTTGTTCCATCAATCTTGTGTCAATGTAGCTTACAGATAAAAACGCACTTCGCTCATAACTTAGCCTTGTGAAATTCTGATCTTTGTGAAAAAAAATACCAGGTTTACGTTTTTATACAAATAAAGATTACGCAAGGTTAGGTTCGTTTAAGACCCTTGTTAGGTTACTTTGATATGTGATCAAGGTTACATTATTTTCCTTGAAAAATTAATTTGGTTGGGTTTAATTACGAAGGGGTAATTTTAAACTTGAAATAAATAAGGTACGACATAAGTTAACTCCGTAACAGAATTAGTAATAAATAAAATTTGTAGGAAAAACTCAGGTCTCCCTTGTTAAGTAAATATTTAATTTTAACAAGCCTCGCTTTCTCGTGTTGAACCGCTCCATGCTGTTACAGCCCGCTCCGGGCTTGCCCGCTGGAACGGCTCTTAAAAAGGGGAAAAATCTTATGCTTCGTTGGACTTGTGATATATTGTCACTCGGCCACGTGCAACTTGGGAATAACGGCTGGAATTGTTCGTCTTAAACTTGAGACTAACCCTGACACTAATTAGGCATTTTGTCTCTCTTATTCATTACGCACAGCTGGCAAACTTTTATTCGCCCATCGTAAACTCATCTAAAATAGAAATCGCGATAAAATTACAAAGAAGTCCGATAACGACGTATTAAGTTCAAATTGTTAACGTGCTCTAAATTTGAATCAGCGATTGCCCGAGATCCAGTAAAAATTCACTGAAATATAGCACCACTGAACTTTTTCAGTGGTGTCACATTGACTGAAATTCTGTGAATTTTCACTGAATCTCAGAGACTCTCACTGATTCAAATTTAGAGTGCATGTAAAAGAGTGAGCTTTCTGTTGATATACAATCCCCGAAAAAATAGACTATAGGCACTATAGTGGTTTCCTTCAACTTCCAGGTTACAATCTGACAATTTATAGACAAAACTGGGATGCGTAAAACTGTCGCTAAAAAAAAAATTAAAAAAAATGTTTTCAAAAAGAAAAAGATAATAAAGACTATTTCGGAAGTGAACCACCTGAAGTAAAGAAAATATTTCCCCCAATTTTGTTGGAGATCATAGAGTAGCGCAGCTCTCAACTATGAATTTTTCACGTAGCTGTTTCCAGGAACGCGCGTTTAATTTCCGACGAGGTGATTAAATTTCATAGCTGGCAGTTGCTACCCTTACGCGGGGGCAGGTATCAACGCAGCCAGTTTGTGGTAAACAATAAATCGATTCAAAAAGCAAAAGCGCGCGGCTTGGAGGCACTTCACACAAGAAACGAAAGCAACGCCTTTTCAGGGGAATAAAATAACGACTGACACGTAACAGCACTCCCACATTGTTTGGATATGATTATTGCATTTAGACCTGTCATTACCCATGACATACATCAGGTCAAATTAAAAAAGGGCTTTTTAGGACTCGTCAAACTGGACCTGCAAGGTTATTAAAAATTCAACTAGAAATGTTCAGATCATCAAGACGGTGTATTTTGTTATAAAATATGTCATTAGTCTAAATGAAGATAGATTATTCTGAGAAGATTTTGTGCTATACAATACTAGGCGCAATTACTGACGTCTCTTAAGGATCATGTACTTCATTCATTTTTTTCTTTTTTGTCGGTAAAACTGGTATGTATTTTGGTTGGATGTGTTGTTGGTTTGAGTTCGTTGAACTATCTTCATAGCTGGATTTCGTCGCTTTAAAATGTATTGACGGTTTAACTTGTTGTCAGAACAGGTTAAAAGGTTGACAGACATTAAGACGGTTCTTACAAACAGTGAAGTATGACTATGCGCACCTAATTGGACATACCATCTCGTGATGGTTTTGCGTGATATCGATGGATCTATTGAGGTAATTTCTTTCGATATGTTCTCTGATTGGTACATCTCGAAAACTATGATACACATCGATGGCGCGTTACCTTCTTACCTAAAACAGGCGAAAGAATACGAAAACCATTTGTTATTTTGTTTTTCTAGGCAACGCACCAAAAAAATGAAGGACCATAAAGCGAATGATAATTTCGATAATTTTATCAAATACGAAAACTTATTGTATCGATCACCCGAAACGTGGTGCAATTTCATAGACGAGATTTCACTCGAATTTGGATTCGGAGTTTCAGTCGATGACCCTGTTAGTCAGACATGCTCGACAGGAATTGGGCTGTCTCTAACTTTTGCGGGGATAGGTTCAAAGTTACACAAAGCCAAAACTCCATATGAGAATTCATTCGCGGAAAACCAAGCTGACCTACATCTGTAAATATTTTAACCAGACGGGAAAACAGGCTACATTCAGCAGCGACGACGAGGAAATTCTAACCGACGTCTCGATTCAGAGGCATTCCAGAATCGCACCTGCAGCTGCGAAGCTGCTTGCAGCTGGAAAGCCGCCTGCAGCTGAGCTGGAACGGCGCCAACTTCATAATATGAAAAACAATTTTTATGACGTGAATGGAAAACTTTGGTCGAGAAAATAAAAAATCCCATCAACGTTGTAACCGGCTTGTAAGAGAGTCGACGTATTTTATAAAACTGCATATAGGGTAATTTTTTTGCTTCTTTTCTTGAAGGAAAAATTATTTTCGCTGAGGGAAATAGGTTAACGTTACCCAAATTACCCTATGGGTGACGAGTTGCTTTAATATAGGCTCTGTTCTTTTTTTTAAAAAAAAAATCTCGTTTATTTACAACATCTAATTACGTCGGTCTTTTGTAATGTCTGTGTTAGTACGTTTTATGCTTTATGCACAACCGTTCCGCTGTCATCAAGCCTAACGCCGCTTATTTTAAGAGTAGTAACTAACGCTGAGATCACGTTCGGTGATTCGTTAAACTTCACAATAAAAACAAAACAACCGTTTTGGGGAATGATGTTGTTTTGGGTATGAAACTAAAACGGGGGTAGTGCGTATTTTGGTAATTTTTCAACGTAGACTTATGTTCAGCCAGTGGGAAGCTCTCGCCG
>Ga0058701_10003120_pt1 | contig 12965 bp, 4 predicted proteins | sample AgamicOrMae_FD_97039 | JGI IMG/M metagenome (GOLD analysis project Ga0058701, IMG submission 97039) | Agave microbial communities from Guanajuato, Mexico - Or.Ma.e | ecosystem: Host-associated > Plants > Phyllosphere > Phylloplane/Leaf | place: Guanajuato, Mexico | collected 2012-06-04
AGAACGTATTTTGTTTATTTTTCAAGATAGACCGATGTTCAGCCACATCAATGAAATGCTCTCGCTGTGACCTTTTAAATGATGTGGCTGAACACAGGTCTATCTTGAAAAATAAACAAAATACGTACTAGACTACTCCCGTCTTAGTTTCACCCTCAAAACCGGTATAGCATTCCCTAAACGGGTGTTTTGTTTTTACTGAGCGTCTACATAAAGTCCGTCGGATAGACATTAATCATATTTTTAAAAAAAAATTAATTACCTAAGACTTTCACTGATTATGTCTGCGGTTTTTGCAAATGGTGGCGGTCGGATGACTCATGAGCACTTCCTGGAAATTTGAAAAAAAAAAGTACTTTCTTCATTGATATCTGTATTGATACTGTTTAAATATGGGCGGGGTAAGGCGAGCCGCTTTGACGACTGTCGGCTTGCTCCTTTAATGAGGGTCGCTTCACCTTGAAAATCTCGATTTTGATCGGTGAATCGATTTGTATGCCGAGCTCTTCAAACAGCTGTTGGTAAGAAGCAGCGCTGCGTATGGTCGGCGATCTGCTGGACGACTAATCAACCGTGAAGCGACCATGGCGACCTGCCTTCGACCTAGCGCCACAACAGCGTTGCGACCTATGAACTTTTCAACTTTAGAATGACCGACATCTCGTAGTACAGAGCCTTACTTTAGTTGAACTGATTTTGTTGATTGAAAAACGGGTTTAGCAAAGTAACACCAAAACTACTATTTCCTAAAAGACAATTAAAAAAAATACGGTCAAAAAATAGACTTGCGAGTTTATGGTTTCAAATTTCGTGAAATAGTATCTTGGAACCTGTTTGAATTTTTGCTTTGGACAACTTTTCTTTTCTTTTTTTTTCTTTTTATTAAAAAAAAACTAAGATACATGGCCATTCTTAAGGGCGAATATTCGTTGAATTTAGAGAGGAAAATAGAGGTTTTTTTTCACAAATAAGCAATTGTCATTACTAAATAAATGTGAAATTCCACCTGAATTCATTGACGTACCGTACCCCCCGTAAAAAAAAGAAATAATAATCATACTAAAAAATAATTAAATTATCTTAACCTGTAGTTACGAAAGAAATACGCTTCTTGGTGTTGTGTCCAAACTTTAACTATCACTCAGAATTTATTACAAAAGGTAAGTTAAATTTGCGCGGTAAAAGAGCGTGGCTTGAACAAGAACAAAAGAAGCTGCAAATTATGACTTCTGTGCATCATTCCAGTTCGTCCCATGCGACCCATCACGGGAAGGGGAAAGGGGAAAGGGGGGAATGGTCGTGGACGAATTACGACATCATAGAGAAAGTGTAGGCTAGGTGACGAACGTCCGCAGCTCATCTCTCTCTCTCGGCCTCGTCCGCTCTTTGTCTAGGAAGGTTACGAGGTGAGGTGACGGATATCTGGGCGACAGGAACAATATTGCCCTGTTCTCCGGTGAAAATCTCTCCGTTTCGAACGAATCGAAATCTCCATCGCACGAATTCCAAAGGTTGCATTTCCTACCTCGTGTTCGACCTCTCTCAAGCTGGGCAAAAAATGAAGCACAGTTAAGTTTAACGACCGCCAAGCCTGATGCCGCTTACTTTTACGCTGCTGCTTAAAGTGTGCGGAAGAAAACGTACTTCAAGATAAAATCGATTGCGTGGGACCTTCTGCTTTCCACTAAACTGTTTTTAAAAACCACTACTTTAAATCAAGAAATTTGAGTGTTACCTTTACCAGCGAAGAGTTCCTTATTCGCACGCCTATGTTAATACAAGGGAGAATAAAAAAACAACACAAAAAAACAATGCATTTTAAATGAAAGGTGACTTGAACGCAGGAAAACCAAGCTAACGCATTTTAAATGGGGCAGCGTGTGAATAGTCACTTCGTTCGTATTTTTAGTGAAACCTCTTCTTAAAATGAGAAAAACTTCGCATTTTGAGAGGACTTATTCTTTTTGTTAACTTTGAAACTAAGATTTTTTTCCTTTCTGAAGAAATCAGATTTTAAAATGAGTGCTTAAGAGAGAGAAAAACAAGAGTTTCCTCGAACACTTTTTTTTTCAGTGGTAACTCTATAAATCACCTTCGGAAAGTTAGTCTGTCGTTTTATGTTTCGGGACATAATGAATAATCCAGTTATGACAGCAATTTTACCGAAACTTGAAGGACTCTATGACAATCATTTCTTTTTCATCAAAGCCAATCCCATTTGGATCGTAACGTAATTTTTACAACCTCGAGAACGCCGCAGTCGCGTCATGGAACACTCTTCACATGTTTTCCGGCAACCCGCAGAACTCATGAGGCGGGAAATTCAAACGCTGAAATGTACAGTGAAGTGAAACTGGGCTAATTCTTGGACCAAATATGACGAACTTAATAATGTGAAACCACGCGATGGCCCATAAATAAAATTTGCTCAACTGCGGTATGTTCTCCCGAACCAAAAAAGGATATAGTTGATCAAAAAAGCAGACTTTGGGCACGGCGACAGACAGGCGCCGCGGGCATATCTCCTCCCACAATGGTTTCAAGGTCCACAAGAATATGGGTGTATCCATTCCTACATTGTACGCGAATTCCAACCGCAGACATGTCTTTGAAAGAAATTTCGTTGCTCGTGGGAATTTTTTGGCAAAACAGCTTTTCTGACCGAAGATTTTTTTTTTCTTTTTTTGGCTGGAGACTGGAGACTTTGGGATTTTATCCAAATTCTCTCAAACTGACTTTAAACTCCGAGACGAATTTTCAAAACTGATTACTTAGGCGAAAAGAAAAAGTCTAACATGAAAACTATTCCCATAATTTCGTAAACTACATCACATGAGGAAATGCCTTTCTAGCTTTTAATGTTCGTTGAATATTCACGTATCGCAAACCTGTGGGTATAGCTTTAGCAAAACCAAATATTTTAAGAGATATCGATAGGCACCATGCATTCATGGAAAGACGAACTCACTGACGCAACTAGCACGGGTTTCTAATAACCACATGAATAGTTCAATGTCGCACTCCTATAAGCGTACGCCTACGTACGGAAGTTGCTCTACCATAATTTTTTAACTACCTTCTTAACTAGGCAACCTTTGGCACATGTACCTCATCATAAAGCAGTTACTGTATCTAGAACAATGCCTTTTTGCATGCCTTTATTCGCAATTAATACGTTGTTGTAGTTAATTCAAACACTATTGACCCAATCAATCAAGCCAATTCTGTTTTCAAGAACACTCTCTTTCATTATTTCCAGATGGGTAACGTCGTTCAAACGCCGTAATGCCCCATTCATCATGATCGATATAAGCTGATTTTCATAGGATACATCGCAAAGTAGAATGCAAAGTTTCACAAGCATCCACAACATACATTCATTGGAGAACTTCCATTTTTTTATTCGTTCAGATAGTTGTTTTGCATCTACACTGAAAAAAATAAGATTTTTAATTCAAATCAAAAGTCCTTCTCATAAATGGGATCAGTTAAAACAAAACTCCCGTTTAAGGACCGGGTGAGGAACTAAAACGGGAGTAGTAGGTCTTTATGTAATTTTTCAACACAGACCTATGTTCAGCCACATCAATGGAAAGCTCTTGCCGGGACCTTTCAAATGATATAACTGATCATAGGTCTATCTTGAAAAATAACCAAAATCCGTACTACCCCCGTTTGAGTTTCACACCCAAAACAGGAAGAGAGCTCTGTACAACAGATGTATTATTTTCACTATGATTCCAAAGGCGATGAAATATAGACACGCGCATCATAGAGTTAAAAGCGCAAGTGCGTTGAAAACTGCTGACAGTGGTTTTCTGGGTACTGTTTCTCTGAATGGTAGCAGGACATTAAGAGTCAATATTTGAAGCTGAGGGAGCAGAATAGCCAAGAAGCGTGAATAGTTTATTTGCAGGGACGCGTGAAGCGAGGCAAGGCGAGGCGCCACAACCGGAGGGGGGGGGGGGCTAGGCTTGTGACTCACCCCTCGCTGTGTCATTACTACTCTCGCTCAATTGACTGACCACAAGAAACCTGTCAAGGTTCAAATGTAGCTTGCAACAATTTCCTCCAACGAGTTATTTTTTTTTAATGCAGCTAGCCGAATTTGAGAAATTACGTCTGAAAAATCGCAAACCGGTTAGGTCAGATGAGGTTGGGTAATGTTGCGTGATGATAGGTGCAGTTTAAGGTAAGGTGAAGTGAAGTTAATTTAGGTCAGGTTAGGTTAAATAAGAGGAAGTTTTAGTGCAGTAAGGTTATGAGAAGGTGGGCTGGGTAAAATAAAGGTTAGGTTTAGGTGAACTTTGATCGGGGTACGTTAGATTAAGCAGTGAGGTTACGTTAAGTTGTGTTTAACCCATACCGGCCTAAAGTATTTGGAGTGAAATTTAGCATAAGAGAAAATGGAAGGATTGTTTCCGTTGAAATCCGAAATTTTAAGCTTTGAAAAATGCCAAAATTATTAAATTTCAGATTTCCAGAGGGGGTGATTTTTTTTATACTGGGACAAAACTGAACTGGAAAGATCCTATAAAATAAATTTTTCTGTTTCCGAACGGTATCGCTGGGCGGTAGTAGGTTAAGTGAAATTATGTCTAGTCTAGATGAAGTTGGGCTAGGTGATTCTAGTTTAAGTTATGAGAGAAAGTCAAGTTTAGGTTAGGTGATGTTTTAAATTAAATTAAGTCTAGACGGAGTTGGGTTAAGTTGAGTTAGGTAAGGTGAGGTTAGGTTCGGTAAGGTCATATTTAAAGGACAGGTGAAGTATAGACGAAGTCACTTCACCTTAGGTTGGGGCACGAAAGTAATGTTAATCCTCCAAAACTTATACCCGAACCTCCCTCCCACGAAACCCCTCATCATTAACCAAAACTAAACGCTTTCCGCGCCAAATCTGATAGTTACTCGCAAAAATGTCCCCACTCCGGAATCACGTAGGCCTATCGATTAATCTGCGGCACTAACTGCTTAATGTGGTCCGCAATGCGCTCTAGCACAGAACTGGTGCAATTGTGGGTAAGATGTCGCGTGGGTCAAAAATCGTCGCGAGGACAAAGCTGACCCACTTCCCGCCAGGCGTCCCGCTATTCGCACGGCCACCGCCGCCGTCGCCGCAGCTCGGACGCGTTTTGGGTCAAGACGCCTTATTGGGCGGCTATTGAATTCTGCACGTGCGAATAAGTCGGCGTCAAGTTTACCTTGAGTCTAACTTTCTCCGGACAAACAACGCAGAAAAAAAAATCAAAATCATGCCCATGGCTAAAACTGTTAAGGATCTTTTAACTTGAGTTTTGAGATAAGCTTAAAAACACTTCGATATGAAAAATAATTGGTTAAAAGTCGTTGTTTTTAAATATAAAACCGGTTCAAAGAAGACATTAAAATTAAGAGATTAAGATGGGTAACGCCGCTACATGAACCAAAAAAAAAATAAAGGTAATTCCGTATAATAGCTCAAAATAACATGTCATCTCTTAAAAAAATGGCTTATATTCTTGTTGCTTTAAAAATTAAAAAAGTGTTTTTGTGTGAATTGTAAAAAAAAATGCGGTTCGAAAGCATAAAATTTCTAGCGTATAATGAGTAGATTTCTGAGAAAAAGTATTACACACATTGTAAATAGCGTATGCGGTGTATATAGTGTCTAGTGTGTAAGCCTAGTGCCTAAGGGTTGAATTGGACACACGCGAGCACTTAACATAGAGAACCAATTACCTTAGGCTTGCACGAAGTTAAGTGAAAAATAAATCGAGGAAAATCGATTTAAGTCGGTTTTCCGGTCCGCTTAGGTCCGCTTTTAGGGCCGTTCATCGGGCTGCGGAGGTCCCCGGCGGATCGACCTGCAGCCGGCGGCCGCTCTGCTACGCTCGCACCACGCAAAAAGGTCGGCGCCGGCACAATGGCTGCCCTGCCGCCTCAAGACAGATCACACTTCACTTGGCCCAAACTAGGTCAAGGACGAATTAGGGCATAACTTAGTCAAGGTGAAGGTACTAATCGGAGGGCCTAAAAGGGCTTTGCAAGAGGAATAGGCCATTCTAAAGTTATCGGATAGCTTACGAAGCCTGAGCCTCGCTCCGATATCGTTTCCGCGGTTGCTCCGCTATCACTCCGCTATTTGCTCTGCTATTTCTATGTTATTGCTCCGTTATTGCTCTATTTGCTCTGCTATTTTTGTTATTGCTCCGCTATTGCTCTGATATTTCTATTTTCTTGCTCTGCTATCGCTCCGCCCTGGAAGGAAATGCAACCAATCAAATCTACAAAAATAATCGATTATTTTATACGATTCTCAATCGCATAATAAACGCAGTGTAACAACAGACCAATTAAACATTAACAGCTGCAAATAGAAGTTGAATATGTAAAATCGACGTATGGATTAAGTGAGATGTAAAATGTATGCGATCTCCCAAGAATACTGTTCTTGGTGACGTATTACCTGCTATTTTCTTGTAGAAGTGGGCGGAGGATTAATCCAGTAATATCCACGGGATGTCATGACTCACAATCGACAGTAAATGTCGTGAAAGAATATACTTTATGAGTGAAAATACTCCCGTGAGTATACTCCGGTATATTCTCTCGTGTAAATTCGCTCTCGGCCTAAAGACCGTCAATTTCACCTCGTGTTCACATGCGGTCTATTTCAGTCAGGCATGGAACGAAGTTATTCCTTCCGGAAGTGTGAACCCAAATCAATGACAATTGGCTGTCGTAAAGTTTATTTTTGCGCCTGGAAAACTTTCCCAGCATTGTATGAACTTCAATAGTCGGACTGGCTGTAAGTTTTGGATTAAGGTCAAAAGGAGTTCCGTTCTCGCTTTGATGCCCTACAATATGTCCATGGTTTTTGTTGGAAGTACTATGAGTTACTCCTGTGCAGGAATTGCTGTTATAATGCTCGAAAAACACAATAACAGAAAAGTTTCCTTCGATCGAGAAACAAATAAATAAGAATATAAGTTGTTGCTTTTTTCCCCTTCCCTTAAGAAAGGCTAAAAATAAGTCTTGCTATACGGGATTTTTCTTGTCAAGGGAACCTTACGGCTATTCTCACTGCTTGCGAATTCGAGAGTAGAAATGACGGTCAGACGAAACGAAAGAAGCCCCCCCCACCAAGAAAAAAAGGGGGGGGGGGTAACGCTGGCTCAAACCAGTACTTCTATATTCCATTGAGGGCCCTTAACAAACCATATTAATTTTAGAGTTAAAGTTGAAATTTAATTAAAACTAAAATTTCCATTTTATACCATTCCTAATACTCAAAAATAATAAAAAGTAATTAATAGACAAAAAAATGACATGTAACCTACCAAAACATATCTCAAACTCGAATATTTGCACGCAATATTTAAGGTTACATTGAATATGAAAGTATAAGAGAAAAACTACCTCAAGAAAATTTAAGTAAATCGTTTTGTAAGTAGTTAGGTCTATGACAGTTCTGGCGCAGCACCTAACGTAAGGTAGCCTAGGGTTATTTTGAAACCTAACCTAACTTAACCTAGGTTTAGGTTTCAAAATAACCCTAGGCTACCTTAGGTTAGGTGCTGCGCCAGAACTGTCATAGACCTAACTACTTTTGTATACGCTACTATTGCCCCCTTTCGAAACTGAGCTTAAATGTTAGTCATGACAATCTTTGTGAAGCACCTATTTTACTTGCCTTAGCCCGTAGATTATTTTTGCCCCTTCCCCTGTAAGAACCCCTGCAATAGCGCTACCTTGTTCAAACATAGCTTTGCGTGCTTGCGGATCCTACATCAACATCCTCAGCCCCCCCCCCTTTGCAGGCAACTGGTTCGATGCAGTGCAACCCGGCTAAAAGCGCGTATGACAACGTCTGGTAACCTTAATCTAGACCCTTGGGATAGGCGATAGTTTGTAGCGCCTATTACTCGGAAAAAATGGTTTTGTTGCGGCAACAAAATTAGGGACAACAAATGAATTTTTTGTTGCTTCAACCAAAAATTTTGCTGCAGCAACCAAACGTTTTGTCGATGGAACTAAACATTTTGTTGTTGTAACAAAATATTTTTGTTATCCCTATTTTAACAAATGACTTTGTTGGTATAACAAAACCTTCTTTCCGTGGCTCAAGTCATAAATCCCTCTTCCGACTGCAGGAGTAAAAACAAGCGACAGCCACTTCCGGGAGGGATAAATGCCAACTACATGAAACTTCAACTAACTACTTCATGAAGCAACTTCATGAAAATCAACCCTCATGATAAACGGAATGCGGTAAACTAAAAATTTTAAGCTCGAGCTTGGGTGCATTCTTTTGGATTTCGCTGTATTTCTGCCCGAAAAACCTTTCAAAACCAAAAATAATTTACTGAAAAAAATTCAAAATCGATTTTCCCCCTTTTTTAACAAATGAAAAAATTAAAGGAAAAAAATCGAAGACAAATCGAGGGAAAAAATACAAATAAAATACAAAAATGATCTTAATTTTTCAAAATTGTGCTCTTTAGCAGCTCAAATTGCTGTTGTTTTTTTCCATAAACAACTTGATGCCAGCAAGTCAAAGATTCGGTATTAACCCACTACCGCCCAGCGATGCCGTTCGGCAACAGAAAGTAGTTATTTTAGAGGATTTTTTCAGTTCAGTATTGTCACAATTAAAAAAATATCACCCCTCTAGAAACCTGAAATTTATTACGCATTTTCCAACGCTTGAAATTGCGTATTTTAATGGAAAAATCCTTTTAATTTCTTTTAAGCTCAATTTCCCTCCAAGTACTTTGGACTGTTATGGGTTAAGAATGAAAATAGGTCCTCAATAAATGTTAGATACATTTAAAGCATCCTATTCGCGTAAAGAGGTATACAAGAAATCCATGGGACATGTCAGTAACTTTCGGAAAAAAATGAACGCGAACCAACGAAATTCTGAAAAAAATGGACCACGGATAAGGAAGGAGGCCGGTTGAAAATAAATGCAAGCAGAAATAGCAAATTGGCTGTTAAATTCGCAATTGATTCGTCAGAACAGAGCACAATATCAGACTTAATTAAAAGGACTTTGCCGTTTCTCAAAAAAAAAAACTATTGCATGCCGAGCGACTGTATTGGTTCAATTGGGCGGCAATTAAAAGTCCTTCACGCAAAAAAAAAAGATGGTGTTAATTACCGTAACGAGAAAAAAGGGTCCTGCAGCTTGATGCACCATGCTGCTCCAACCAGATGATTTTGATGCAAGAATTTCTGTTCCGACAGCCTACAGTATTCGTGCGAGCTAAGTCCTGCTGTTGTTTAGGGGCATGGTAGATTATATCCACAAATGGATTCTGTGAGATTAGATGAATCGCAAATATTCAACGCACGCACGCGGGCTTAATTTAGGTCAAAGCTGTTATGGAAAAGTAATACCGAAATATTTTTGGAAAAAAATTTCTTCTTTGGAAAATTTCCCGGATGTGCGAGGAGAGAAGTACGCATGAGCTTCTCGTAATAAAATTTAAAAAAATAATGTTTAAGACGCGTTTCAACACCTGCGAAGTTTATAAAAAAAAATGACCGTTCCGAAACAATACTACAAGCTAAAATGGCAACATGGCAACGCAGTGATGTTATAATTGTCCAACCCAGTCTAACTGCATCACAGTAAAAACAAACCCCCGTTTTGGGGAATGATATATCTGGGTATGAAACTAAAACGGGGGTGCGTATTTTGGTAAGTTTTCAATGTAGACCATGTTCAGCCACATCAATGGAAAGCTCTCGCCGAGACCTTTTGAATGATATGGCTGAACACAGGTCTATGTTAAAAAATTACCAAAGTACGTACCTCCCCCGTTTTGGTTTCACACACCCAAAATAGGTACAGCATTTCTCAAAACGAGGGTTTTGATGGACATTTCCTCTCGTCTGAGAAGTCATGTAGTTCACGGATATGGATCAGCTTTCTATAGGTCGATCATGTTGGGTAGAATGAGTTATCGTCAAAATATCGACAAGTTTTGGTTGCAAGGTCACGCACAAGTTGCTCTACAGCAAAAGCAGGCGTAACCAAAGATCACAATTCGATGCCACCCACCCACGGGCTAATCTTTTTTTTTCTCGGAGAATAAATCATTATTCATAATCAAATAATCCACGGCCTGATCATATATTTTGAGAGAGCTCAAGGTCACGAATCGACGTCGCCCATTGCTTTCTCGTACTTTGTGAGGTCATTCACAATTGACGCGAGTAGTTTGTGTCAAGTATGAAAAATGTACGCGGAGGATTTTTACAACAGTAGAAACGATACCGGTGACGGGAAGGGAAAGGGGATGAATATGATGTAATTTTTCATAAAAACTTCAACAAAGTTTGGAGTAAAAAAAAATGTGTAACAATCTGAAGTGAGCACAAAAAAATGTTTTAAAAATCCACCGCAGCCAAAGACTACCCAAAGTATAAGTTGATAGAGTGGCGAGGATCAAAAATTTAGTAAGTAATAAATTTAATGTAAGTACTAAATTCTCTCCTAAAGCGAATTTCCAGTACTGCGATTTCGCTTTAGGAGTGAATTTTTACACAAGCAATTTTAATTACATTTTTTTAGCGAGTAGTATAAAGTGTTAAGACAGTTTTCCTTGTCCAGCCAAACAAGTTTTTACGATGTGAAGGGCAAAATTGTCTTAAGATTTATAGATTTTTTTTCCGAGATAGATCCCGAGTATCAACAAGTGCAGAGTACAAAATGAGCCCTTACATTTGATAGGCCGCTTTCTTAACTTACGTCATACGTTTTAGACTATACCACCATCTTATCCGAAACAAGGTACACCAAACATGTTAAAGTCACTGGTGGCTATACAGCATGACGAAAAAGGAAGCTATAATAGGATTGGTTTGAATCGTTTACGTCATTTAACGGTGGTCCCCATAAACTTCATAAGCTGCTCAGATTACTGAATCCGCATACAGTTACAAAAAGCTCTTAATGCCCGCATCCTAATTTCCATATATTTTTTGTGCCTTACGAGACGATGGATTCACCTACGTAATTTATGGACGCCCCCGGATTCTCGATATGAAAATCGGCGAATCACACTGATTTTATTCAATGGACGTATTTCTACGGCAAGAATGATGAACATCTCAAGTTTATGGATTCCATTAACAGACTACGATACTCGACGATTCTTGGGGGGGGGGGGATTCAGAAAGGTAAAGCCGCCAAATTCACCAATCAGGGCCTAGATGCCTCAATCTTGTCTCTCTTAAATTAGAAGTCTCTACTTCGCTCAGTTTGGCGACGAAACGTAGAAAAAAAGGTATGCAACCTTTGAAATTGATAGTGAGATTATTCACATTAACTCGTCCTCCACTTGACTTCATGCAGGAACCACCTGGATACCGGCCAAAACCTACTAAAATCTCACCTATGAAAAAAACGATAGAAGAAAAATTAAATAACTGCTGAGAGATCCTCACTGCTGAGATTCAGAAAATGAAATGTTTCTTTTTTTTCCGAGTCACATTACATTGATGAGAAACTGGCGAGAAAAAATAATCGGTATAACGGCATTATGTAACCTAAGCCAAACCGCAACAAAGAAGAAGAAAAATGCTAGACCTATACGGGTACAGAGTACTCACGCCTTTGAGTACCGGGTACCCGTTTTGGATAGTCGAGAACCCGCACGCTGGACACACGATGATAATACTTCTTTTTGCTATAGAATGATCTGTTTTTTAGAGCTGAGAAGTCTAAACCAAATTCGCCTCCGCAAAAGAAATATATCATAATTTCGTGCACAGCATCGGTGATTAATTGAGTGGAGCTTGTGCGAGAAATAGAACTTCTGGCACGATTTTTTGTTTTTTTGTTCACTCTAATTTTGAATCAGTGAAAGTCTAAGATTCAGTGAAAATTCACTGAATATTTCAGTCATTATAGCACCTTGGAATTTTTCAGTGGTACTACATTGACTAAAATTCAGTGAATTTTCACTGAATCTCAGACTCTCACTGATTCAAATTTAGAGTGTTTACCGAGTGACCTATTTCCTTTAGATGTTCTCTCAGCACGTTGCTTAAAAAAGGACATTTTCTCGTCGGTAGTTTTGTCGCAAACGGATGTGCTCTACTCTCACCGTGTATCATTTTCGTCGGAACACTTGAAGCGCTTGTAAGCGGCCTTTGCAAGCGCCCTGGCGCTTCTAAAACAATGGCCTATGTGGCAACTAGAGTTGAGTTCCTCGAACACCGACCAGCTCGCTTTGAAACACTAACTTCGATTCCAGACTGCACGATTTATCTACGTTCCTTTCCTGCTGTACACGAAAGAATATATATCGAGCTTATGCAAGGACTGATTTCTCTGGGTATGACCGCTCTCAGGAAAACATAAATATGTTTCATCAGGGAAGTTTGCTAAATTGATCTGTGATTAAAATGCTGTTTTATAGAATGGCTGACAATGAGTGATTAGCATATAAGAAACGTAACAAAATACACTGTAAAAGGGGAATCTTAATTTCAGATGCAATTTGAGTCAAATTACTGGTATTAAAAATTCAGTCCAAATAATCACTAAATTTCAGTAAGATCGTTCGGGTAGCTGTCATAAGCGCCAACGCCGCAAGCGCCAATCCGTAACCGCCAAACGAGAAAAGTCGCAAACGCCAAAGGTCTTAACCCAATACTAACCTTACCTAACCTAACTTAACCTAACGTGACCTAACCTAACCTAAACAAACTTTGGCGTTTGCGACTTTTCTCCTTTGGCGGTTACGGACTGGCGCTTGCGGCGTTGGCGCTTGTGATTTTTGGCGCTATCAAAAGCCCCCCGATCGTTCTTAAAATAAAAACTTCATCGAAATTGAAAACGGCGTCTGAAATTCAGAGCATGATTGGGCTGGGGGGCATTCGATAGCGCCAAAAACCATAAGCGCCAACGCCGCAAGCGCCAGTCCGTAACCGCCAAACGAGAAAAGTCGCAAACGCCAAAGTTCGTATAG
>Ga0058701_10003121_pt1 | contig 12965 bp, 4 predicted proteins | sample AgamicOrMae_FD_97039 | JGI IMG/M metagenome (GOLD analysis project Ga0058701, IMG submission 97039) | Agave microbial communities from Guanajuato, Mexico - Or.Ma.e | ecosystem: Host-associated > Plants > Phyllosphere > Phylloplane/Leaf | place: Guanajuato, Mexico | collected 2012-06-04
CATTCACAGCAACTAAGAATAGTTACTATATGTTCTATTCGAGCACTAATGCTTGTAATTAGGGAGAAGATAATGCATTGAACATCCATAAAACTCCAAAATGCCTTTCTCCAGATATGAACTTTATTTTTAGTGAATAATGAAGAAGACTTTAAGGAATACCAAGACTACAGGATATCCTCTAATTTATTGGTATATACAGAAATATAGGTAACACTCCGATAAAAATGCTACAAATGCGACTTAAAGAAAACAAGAGGTAAAGATATTCAAAACTGGCATTGGTAGTACAGTACCAATCGCTAAGGTTCTTAAGCCAACTTTTTTTTTCTTTTTTGAGACCAATATCAGAATCAACAGTTAAGTGCATTAGTAATCTCGCAAAGGAAATTACGAGGAGATCGACGGGTAGTTAAGCAGCTAGAGTAAATCACTTTTCCGAAGGAAAAACAAAAAAAATTATCCACGCCTTCAAACAAAAGCGAATGCTTTGCTAGGAAATTTCACCCCCATTTTTTTTCAACCATAAAAGCGGAAGTTGTCAGTCTTGGCGACCAAAGAACCGGAAACTCTTGAGGAAAAAAACTTGTGATAAAAAAAAAAAATAAACGGAAGCACTTCAACTTGAAATGAGTGCTGCTAAACCGGGGGCTATTTTATTCGGGCGTAAATAACTACGCTCGGCTGTCGTGATGATGCTGAGTTTGGTTCCCCGAGAGAGCGCTGCTGTCAGACATAATAGCAACGAAACTTATCGAATTTCAGTTGAAAGAAGGTCTAGGTTTTTATTAAGCGCATCTATTTTCCCAAATATTTTCGTGCTTTCGTGCATGTTTGAAAAAACCTATTCGAAAAAAAAATCTCATAGCTTTCCTCAAAAAAATGACAATATTATTTTCTCAATTTTCTGAAATGTGAACTTCAAGCCTGAAGAAGTACGTTCGTAGTCGGTTTACCTAATTACTTTTACTCTTATTGTTTGTTCCAAACATAATTGTTCTCGCAAAAACGTAAATTTTATATCGATTATTACACCTGATGTTTTCTAACAACCAACTTGCGAAACATCCTTTTAGGCTATAATACTTGTCCTTTGTAGCTCTCGTCTACTAGGAAGGGAGTCAACGTTTCCACGCCACCTGATTTTAGTCGTCATTAGAACAATGGTCACTTCGCTATTGCGTCGTTCTACTGCCCGTTTACTGGCCTTCTCGCTCGGTGCAGTCGTCACCACTGCGCGCGCATCCTGTACTGGTAGCCCGTTTGAGTTACAGTTTTGCAGAATGACCGCGGGGATGGTTACAGTTTTCAGACATTCTTCCACAAAAATGACAAAAAAAAAACAAAAAATGCCCAAAAAAATGCAAAAAAAAACTCGTCCATAGGTTTTGCGAAATACGCTACAGATATGAGAGTCTGGCGCGATTTTTAAGATACGTTAAGACTTCAAATAAGTTAAAGCACTACCGTAACTGCAGATTTGTGAATGGCGAATTTTATCTGCAAAACATGAAATCAAGGCAAAGAACTAGCCAATCTAGAAACTAACCCCTGTTTTGGGTAAACCCACACCTGTTCCAGGTATGAAGGTGAAATGGGAGAGAGCACAATTTGGTTGTTTTTCGATAAAAAGTTCTCGTCGAGAGCTCTTCACTGATATGATTAATCACAGGGTATCATCAAAAATAATCAAATTACGCTCTTCCCCTGTTTTCCCTTTATATCTGAAACAGGGGTTAGTTTTAGCTGTGATATCAAAGTTCATTATTTTTTTCAAAGCTTCACCAGTTTCACCATGAAACAGCGCTATGAGATAACCAAAATAGGTGTTTTATACAAAAAATACGAATTTTATGATGAGATTAATTTTTATAAATATTTATTACGAGAAAATATTTTCTTTCCGAACTAAAATTGAATGAGAAATTCCTAGGCTGGATCGTTAAGTAAGTTCGTCTTGAAGATATTGTTGGTTAAGTCCCACTGTTTGAACAGGAACGGCCTGAGTCATCTCGGCGAACCCTCGAAAATATAATTATACAGTACTTTAGGATTCGGTCAAAGGTTGAGCGGCGGCGAGAGGGGGGGAGGGGGAGCGGTAACAAAAACGCCGTTGATTGTTGCTACAACGGCCATGATGGAACCCAATTTCGCTCTGTGATAAACGACCGAACACCATTTCGTACCTCTACAACGCGCAAGAGGCTGACATCACCTGAGAATATATTGCCACGGAATCTTGAATTCAAAATTCGCGCTTTCTCACCTTTCGGGCGAGTTCGGTAAGAGCGAACTCACACGAGACTTTATTTGAGTATTCCTGCCCGACCAGGGGAACGCTCATAATTTTTTAGCTCGTCTCGACTTGGCCATGAAAGGTAGAGCACAGGAGATTCACTCGAGGGCATAAATGGCTGACAAGTGATTTTTCGAACAGAGGTTCGCATTGCCAACCTAAATTATGCCACACCAAAGAACGGTTGCCAACTTGGCAACATAATTGAAATCGATTGAAACGCGGGAGCACCTCCCTAAATACATAAGTATTGCCAACATAAATTGGAAAAAAATAAAATCACTTGTCAACCATTTATGACCTCGACTGTAGAAAACGCACCATTGAAAATTTCGAGTGCGAACTTTGGCAACAATGGTCTTTTCATGTCTTTTCTCTGGCTCCGAGTGGAAAGAGGCAACCAGACAACAATGACTCACCCTAAACAAACACCAGCCTGACGCGTTTGGTTATTCTTTCCTTGCTCTTTACGTTGGCAGCACTGATGAAAACAGCGAATTTGATCTCAAACAGTGAATTGAACATAGAATAAATAGCCACTCATACAGAGCGACATTTCGTCACAAAAGTTTGGAACCGGCTGCATACTCGGCACCGCCAGTGCTAGCGTGGGGAAAATGGGTCCATTGTGAACAGATCTCTGAAATCTGCATAACTTGGCAGAACAGCAGAACGCGTTTTAGGAAAGCAGTTTTAAAACAAACAAATCTTCATATCACAAGCATCTGTTTAGCTCTCGTAGCTTCAGAATTTGCTGTGTTAGATAAAAGAGCGGTAAGTAACATAAAATTCCTTAAATAGCTCAGCTGAACTATTTCCTAAAAAAAGGAGGCTTTACAGATTGCCAGAAGAACTATACAGTACATGCTGCGTTGACAGTAACTTATTGTTAGCAACACGCAAAAAATATAACTTTGTCACAATAACAAATATCTGTGACACTGACCATCGCGCTTTGTTCCTATACAGACTACAGCTGTATCTGTTGATATAATCATCATGTATGCCTTTACTATTTTCTTGTCACCATTACAATTTCTGTTTATGAGTAACCAAAAAAATTGTCATTCTGACAAAGTCATTGATTTGCGTAAACACTTCTTCCTGATATAAGATTCGCTTAGCTTTGCAGGTTCCTCTAATATCTAATTTCATTGATAGTTGTGGGTATAGCTAAGATACCTACAGATACGCAGAAGACGATTGGACCCATCATAAGCGGTCAAGGTTCGTCGTTTTGTCTAGAATGGTTGTAATAAAACGAACTGTTGTCAGAACGATCCGAGAGGTTCGCATAGCAATCAAATTGATTCCTCTAACCGGTTTACGCCGTCGGAAACCAGGCAGATGGTCTAGCAATCTCGATCGATGCGTCAGTATACAACCATACATCGCTGGGGACACAGGTTCCTTAGATAGGCATACATAAATAGCTAAGAAGCGAAAATTGCTGTAACAGCTCTTTCGTTTCATCTCGACCCAGTTTTCTTATTTTACAACCTGTTTCCCCTCCTCGCATGCATAACAAAATGTTTGCTCGCACTCTTAGTGGGCCCTTGAAAATAAGTAAAAAAAAAACGTGTTTTTTTCTCAATCTGAATAATTGCTTGTATAATTAGGACGTGGATTTTTGCAAGAGCGTGAATTTCGCAAAGTTTGGCTTCTCTTCAGCATTAAATTATGCGTCGCCGAACATCCCACTCCCCTTTCATCACGGAAAAGGGTTCCCTATCTCGTTAAGAGATCCGGCACTTCTCAAGTAATTAATTACACTACTTGATACGACCTCAGGCAGGCAAAGAATCTTTATGCAAATATTTCTTCTTTTGTTTGATGGCTTCCGAAATGACCTGTAGACGAAGCCTGCTAAATGTTATCGAACGCAATAACCAGCACCCAAAAGGCCTTATCGCTATCGCTCGACTAGCCTAAATAAATTTGATCGCAACAGTTTCGAAATTCCTCAAATTACCCTAAAGGAGAACTCGACGTCATTTTCGGGTCCAAATGGCCTTTGGACGAGCAAACCCACAGCCTTCCAGCTCAATCCGACGAACCAATACCATTCACAAGATAAACTTCTCAACTCTTCCTTAAGATTGTTGATCTTTGCAAAATAAAGCAGGAAATAATCCTTTTGGGTATCTGACTCTACCTTAAAGTTCTCCCGTATTATTTTTTTTTATTTTATTTTCCGATGTATTGAGAAGATATTTTCATGAAGTTAGAAGCTAAAGAGTGATTCAGAAGCAGAGTGTGTTTTAAGATGCTAAAGGTCATTTGAAATACTTCAAGCGGCATGAGATACATTTAAAAAAAATAAAAACCGTAAAGATGATACAGGCGTCTTTAATGCCTGATAGGTGCTGAAAATATCTTGAGCAAAAATCGTTTTTAAATCGTTTAGTTAGATTATATTGGTTTATGTAAAGCGGCTTTTTTTTCTTGCATCCTATTTAATCGCCAAGTTTAAAAGGTTTTGCGTCGCAAGCGATATTTATTCAAGGACATTGCCTTCTCCGCATAAAACAAAATATGTTTCAATACGGCCCTATTTCTTGTTGTCCAGCCCATAAACGGAGGTTACACGCTTTTTGCCTAGTTTTCGAGATAGACCTACCGGTACTAGAAATCGTCACAAAAATTTTTCGCCAAGTCCTACTTATGTCACTAATCGACAAATAAAGGTACATTCAACGATTTAAACCATTTTTAATTATCCTAAAAACAATCCTTAGCGCAAAAAATTGTAATTTTGAAAAAAATATTTTTGGGCTAAAATTGGGAAAAAAAAGTAGGGGTACCCCTTGCTTTTTTTCAAATTTTAGCCCAAAAATTTCTATCTGATTTTTCACAAGAGAACGATTGAAAATTATCGAAGAATACCAAATATGATTGAAAACGTATCCAGTTGCTTCACAATTTGATCGGACGCCCCGAAAACGCGAATGTAAAAGGTGATTTTTGGTGAATGAGCCGAGCAAGCTTTCTGGTCGGAACCCTGCCGTGATCATGCTGGATGGAACCTTTTTGTATCATATACGAAGTGTTTAAACATTCTCTAATAAAATGATGTACCTCGTTATCAAACAAAAGGGCTCAAAGAGAGTTTCCCATTAATCTGCACAGCTATTCACAGGTTTATCGCAAAAACTAATCATCGTTGGGTAACCACAGGCATGTTAACGGCATGAAGGTAAAAGTGATACATCAAGATGGGTCTCCCAATAATGATCATATTAACCTGAAAGCAAGCTGGAAGCCCTTATTTCGTTTAATATATATAAGAGTATGATAGGTTTTTCTTTTTAAAATACTACATACTTTCATGTCCGAAAAAGCAGTTGCGGTGTAAAGGAACATCTAAACTAAGTGATTATTTTTTTTGGGGTCAGACTCACAAAAGGTTAAGTTTAGAAAGACGGAATATCAGTGGGAATGTACAAGAAAACTTATTTATATACAAGAAAACTTATAGGAATATTCAAGAAAACTTATAGGTCATTTGCTGAGGCGCTCCGCCTCCGACAGGGGGAAAAGCATACGACAAAGGATATAATACGGTATCATAATTTTCGAGATGATTTTCAAACGTTCGATTTTGAACCATTCACGATCACAAATACGCTTGAATATGACAACACTATTTCTTACGCTAGTTAACTACAAATCCTGAAAATTTGAACACACTCCGATAAAATTTCGTCACGACCTCTCTTTATATAAGTGGTGGTACTCTAAGGCTAGACTTCCCTCGGTTAAGTTAGGTTTATGTTTCGACGGACAACTACCTTTGCTCTTGTTCAGCGGTGTATTTGAACGGCATTTTGCAAGGAAACATCGTTATCAAAGAGGAACTTTTCCGATTTGATCGAGCATCCAATTTGGGGCACTCGGCGTAAAAAAAGGTACATCAAACACCTCTACGCCATTCCGCGAATATTTTAGGGGCGCCGAGCCCTAAAAAAAACTATAAAACTGATCCACAGAGAGCCTTGACTTTCACGAATAAACCGCCATACTTCTCACCAATTAGAGAACAGCTCAGCTAAAAAGAACTACAGTAATTGCCTCCTTCAAGGATCCTAACTTTTATTTGATTGGAAACGTCTCTCATTTCAGTCGTTTTGATGACGTTTGATCGACAAGTGACGACGGAAAACGACATTGGAGACAATAGATACCAACATCTGTCGAAAGCAGGTCGAATCGCAAGTTTTTAGAGGCGTCTCAAAATAGTTTTGATATAGCATTAATTACTAATTAATGTACATTCACAATTCCACTCTAAAAGTTAAAAAATCAAATAGAAGAATCGATTTTAGCGAAACGACTACAAGAACTATTTTTGTTAGATTCGAAGGTTGCTTTTTTGCGTCTCTTTTTTTAGATTCAAAGGTTGCTTTTGCGTCTCTTTTGTTAGATTCAAAAAAGGTTGCTTTTGCATCTCTTTTTTTAGATTCAAGGGTCGCCTTTGCGTCGTTTTTGTTAGATTCAAAGGTTGCCTTTGCGTCTCTTTTTTAGATTCAAAGATTGCTTTTGCGCCGCTTTTGTTAGATTCAAAGGTTGCTTTTGTGTCTCTTTTGTTAGATTCAAAGTTGCTTTTGCGTCTCTTTTTTTAGATTCAAAGGTTGCTTTTGCGTCTCTTTTGTTAGATTCAAAGGTTGCATTTACGTCTCTTTTGTTAGATTCAAAGGTTGCCTTTGCGTCTCTTTTGTTAGATCTAAAGGTTGCTTTTGCGTCTGAATTTCTACCTTTCATCGCTTTTCCACCGCTGAGAAGCAAGTGGTATCGTTTATGTTGGCAGCTCTGAATTTTTTTTCGTGGGAAGGAGACCGACACGCGTTTTCTGACCTTGAATTAACCAATCATGTCTCTCCAGCCTCTTACTCGAGAGCAAATCCAGAGCTGCCAACCGAGATCCTGCGTCGCGAAAAAGGGTGCAGTTTCTTTCGCACACGATATTACCAACCTTTACATAAAAACTAAAAACCGGATACAAGTAAGTCGCGAACACAAAAAGAAGCAATCAAGCGAAGAGTAAACATCGGATATGGGGGCAGGGTAAAGAGCAAGCCATTCGGACGTGAGTCCAGCTCGTGAGAGAGAATGGAGCGTCGCGTGGCGTAGCAACGACAGTTGGTTTGCGACAATGAAGCTGTCGTTCAGATTTCTAAACGGACTTCATCTCGCGCGAGTTTTAAAAGAACAATTAGTAAACAACTTAAGCTGAGCTCTCATTATGTCATGAACAGAGGTCCACAATAGTCCATCTTCAGCGCAACCTTTGTTATTGAAGGAAATAAAGGCGCACTCAGAAAGTGGGTTAGTAAAGTTAACTAAAAGTTAGTAAAAATGGCTAAAAATTGAGACAGCCAAACTTGGCTAGTAAACTTTACTGTTGCACAGTACTGTTTACAGTAACGTTTACTGGCTAATCTGGTAACGTTCACCAGCTGAGTTGGCTGTCGCTTTTTTACTTATTTTTAGTTAACTTAACAAACGGAGTTTTTACCGTGCGGGGGCGTATATTCGACATCGTTTGATGGAGGAGCAATATCAAAGGATGATTGACGTACTGAAATTCAATATTTTATAAGCATTGAGCGAATGCGTTAATCAGTTTCTTCGAATTAAGTTGCGAGTCAGTTTTTTTTCAAAAACCAAAGAAAAGGATGGGTTGAAAATTTTTCAAACATCTTCTTTAAGTATCTTTCCGTTCACGAAATAATGGGATTATTCAATAAATTAAAAAAATTATTTCAAAAAATACTCGTGTAGATTTTTATGACGAGGATAAATCTTTTCTTTCCGTTCGAAAAGCTGCTGCTCAAAATTGACCATGATTTTTCTTAATCGATAAATATTTGTCAGCTTTATATTTACATCGTGTTTTATTTAGTTTTTGTTTTCTTCAACTATCACAGAGGAAAAATTCCGTAACACGCACATCAATTCATGCAAAATATGTTTGATTTTAGGAAATAAAAAGATTTCTAGATCATGAAGATTTTAGATTATATTGCCAATTGTCAAACGAAACAGGACGGACGAGTCGATTTGGTAGAGTTGCGAATATTAATCCCCGATCGTTCGCACAAGAAACAATGGAAGATTATCAAACTCTACTTCAAGAACTGGGAAGTCGTAATGCTACATAAAAGAGCGCTCAACGGAAATAAAAGAACTTTTAATAGACAATACGACGCAAAACGACATCTACCAGTGTGGGATCACCCTAATAACGATTCGTATTTTCGTCATAATGACAATAAACGTCGGTTATGCCTAGTGACAATTCATTAATAACCTCGCCCACAAAAACCATGATATTGGCGCTAAACTACGTGAAATTCCTTCAAAATTCCTTTGTTAATAACGTGTGCGACTTAACACGATTTCAGAAACTTCAAAAGACTACCGGCGACAAAAATAAAAATAATTACAAAATCGGTAAAAGCTGCACAGTGACCCGAGTTGCACAATAATCATAGGGCTGTTGTTGTGAAATTCGATCCATTCTGCCCAAAAAGTAAAGGATTGTCCAAAGAAAGCGCTTTCAGTGTATTAGTGAAGGAACATCTAAATCGATCAAATATTACCCACCGAATGCTTAGAAATATGTAAAACAAAAAGAATGAAACATCGTCCAAAACGTGCAAAATCTTGTCGGAATTGATATTAATTCACGATTTAGGCGAAATCGAGGACGCATTTTCATTAAAAGTACACCAAATTATGCGGAGATTTTTACCACTAAAAAAAATATTCTCATGAAGTCGTAATGAATCCACCGGGATAGAATAGGTTTTAGTTTGAGTATAATGTTCAGTACGTGTTTGTGCGAAGAAAAAATAATACAATTTAGAATTATACCTCCGATTAAAATGGCATCATATTTCGAAACTCTCGCCTGTATTATTTATGAGGATTTTGTGTATACACTGTAAGGTCTTTGCTTCAATTTCATAGTTTAGGGCAACAAAATGTTTAACGCAAGAAATGAACTCGAGGTATACAAATTAGCGCCCCCGTTTGTTGCTTTCTTACGCAAACATATGGTGTCGATGTGTTGCGACTTCTGTCGACAAAAACAAACGTCCTTTCCCAGAAGTAAACTTAGGACCTCTAAAAACATGCTTGACATGAAATAACTAAAACTTTTACCACTGAAACTGCTTTAATCAGCATAATTATCAATTTTTGAAACCGTAAGAAACTAATTCACGTATTTTTTCTCGGAAATATTTTTATAGTGGAACTTTTAAAGTCGTACCATTATCATAATTTACTACCCTCACTGATGGAAGAGAATTTTTTTAGGGTGGAAGTTAAGATGAACCATCATTATCATTCACTATCCTCGCTGATAAAGGGGTAAAAGCACGCAAGCTAAAAAAAATTAAATAAATAAAAACAGGTGCATATCGATTCAGCTTTACGAACAAACAGTTCAATTTCTGGTCAAAATAACGCACAAGGCCTTCTAAAAAACGTTTTACTAAAGTTGTGAGAGACCTGCACGCACTCCATATTTTAGAATAGCCCGCCTAGAGGAGAACCGGAAAATAACATATGCCCGGATTCCCGCCGGTAAAAGCATTATTATCAAAAAAAGTCTCATTACTCGAGTGCCACCACAAATACCAACTTGAATTTGTTGACTATCCGTCATCGAAAAAAAAAAACAAAACGAGGAGAATAAAACCACCTTAACCACATACGAAGCCAACGTGGTATCATGTCAGTAAGCAGACATGTACCGTTACTTAGCAGACAAGAAACGCAGGGGCTAGGTGAATGTATTGCAACGTTTACGTTTTAACGTAACATTTTTGAACATTAGAGCACATGTTTTGGGGCATTACGGCACATATTTACGGACAAGGAATAAGTCAGTTTACATTTAATCATACTAAATTAAATCGACTACCGCCCAGCAATGCCGTTTGGAAAGAGAAAATGTTATTTTAGGAAATCTTTTCAGTTCAGTATTGTCACATTTTAAAAAACATCACCCCTCTGAAAACATGAAATTGAATTATTTAGACGTTTTCCAAAGCTTAAAATTGCGTATTTAATGGAGGAAAAAATCCCTCGAATTTCTCTTAAGCTAAATTTCACTCCAAATTCTTTGGGCTATTATGGGTTATCGGTAACAGGGAGTCAGGTCATTGCGAGCCATTCATTGCCCTACTAAGTATAGTGGGCCACAAAAGTCATGACCCCTGTTTCCATAAGAAATACGTGGAAGCACGGGTCATGACTTTTGTGGCCCACTGTACATGTCCGCTCTGTCGCATCTTCCCATATGGAGGGCTTGTGCGTCCTTCGCAAGGTACACAAAAGTAGCATCTTCCGTCACTTGTGGTTCCACCCTGGTTTCACCTTTCATCACATTAAAAGGATTGACGGCAAAAGCCTACGTAAGGGTACGTCGAACTGACGGTGCTTTCAGTTAACCCACCACCGCCCAGCGATGCCGTTCGGGAACAGAAAAATTTATTTTAGAGGATCTTTTTAGTTCCGTATTGTCAAAATTTCAAAAATATCACCCCTCTGGAAACCTAAAATTAAATAATTTAGGCATTTTCCAAATCTTAAAATTCCGTCATTTAATAGGAAAAATCATTCGAATTACTCTTAAGCTAAAATTTACTCTAAATACTTTGGGCTGCTATGGATTAATTTAACCTGAACGCCTTGTCCCTCGATTCGTTTGTCGCCGCTTACTTTCGGCGGAAGAAGCCGCCGAGAAGTAAGCGGCATCAGGTTAAAATAACTTTCATTTGGTTGAATATGATTGCCTTGTGCTTCGGGTATGTTACTATTTGGCGAGGCGAAAGTTGGTGCTAGTCCGAGCGGTCGGAAATGCTTGAAATTACGCTTAAGATGGTTTTGAGTGGACTGACCTTCGTCGAAGTAGGGCTGGGCGGGCGCCTGAACCGGCGGCAAAGCCTCGCCTGTGGTGACCAGCGCTGCCAGCCCCAGGATGGCCGCCACCGCCGCTGCGTGTGTGTTCATGCTGCTGGGCGCTTCAGTGGAACGCGACTGGGACTGGAGCGGAGTGGAGCGACACGCCGGTCGGCCGCCGTCTCTGCGTACCGTCACACGGGCGGAGGGGAGGGGACGGAGGTACTTCCCCCTCCACCCCGTCCGAAAGGGGTGGGGGAGGGGCAGGCTCATTCATGACATTGACGCTTGTGGGTAGAGCCTGTGCCAAAGAGGAGGGCGGCCTGCCTGCAATGCCGGCCGCAACTGTTGCTATACATTCAACAGCTGACTAAGAAAATTCCCCTTTTTATTTCCTCGAGTAGACCTAGCGGGACGAGCGGCACTTTGCCGGGATCATTTTCAAACTAGTTTATGACTTACTTTGTTGGTTGATTTATATTCGGCCGCGTTGGGGCCGAGACGAACAGCGGCACGTTTTGTTCGCAGGGCGAATGCCGTCTTCAACCCACTTGCAAGCTAAAACGCAAAAATTGAATCTTTCTAACTCGCGAATCTAGAAAGGAGCTGGGCTCTCCTATTCCGAGTTAGGTAAATTCTTGACATGGAATGTAAGTGCATTCCAGGCCCAAAACGTTGTGACTTAAAGGGGCACGTTTGTCCAACTCTGTTATCGCTAATTATTCATAATCCACGAACACACGGGAACAGTAACTGTACATGCCCAGAGCCTTGAACAGAATCTCGCAGTTTGCTCAGTGTGAAAGACATCCAAAATCAGACATAAACTGTTTCAATCTTCATCGTTAAAATAAACTGCACTGCAATAGAAACTATCGTTGCGAAATGTACGTACCTAATACCCGTTTTAGTTTCCTGTGTATCTTGTTTCAGAGATGAACACTTGACACGTAAAATACGTTTATTTTTATATATTTAAGATAGACTTATTGATAGGTACATGAATGGGAAGGTCTCTTCAAACGTTTTCCATTAACCTGTACCTATTGATGGGTTTTGAGAAATAACTAACAAACAGTAAAAACAAAACCCCGTTTCGGAGAACGCAGTACGCGTTTTGGGTATGAAATTCAAACGGGGTGCTACGTATTTTTGTTCTTTTTCAAGATAGGCCTATGTTCAACCATAACATTCAAAAGGTCTCGGCGAGAGCTTTCCATTGATGTGGCTGGACATCGGTCAATGTTGAAAGATTGCCAAAATACGCACTACCCCCGTTTTAGTTTCACACCCAAAACAGGTATAGCATTCCCCAAAACGGGGGTTTGGTTTTTTACTGTGGGTGTACTTTCATACCCTTAGAAGGAAGAAAAGTAACGCCGAAAAGAAGTATTTTTAAGGTATCTTGTAACGGTTTGAGCAATAGGAGGGTACGAGTGACCCAGTTTCGCAATGGTACCTCCGCTAATGAAAATTGCGAGCGGGTTTCGTCGTTTACGAATGAAATAGTGAAGGCGACCGTCTGAGGTTGGCACCACTGACTGCCTATCTTAACTTTGCTGCGTTGCTTTGTGAAATGAAGAGACTGTCGTGGACAGGTTACGTCGCAGTTGTCCACCCACCCCCCCCCCCCCCCCCCCCCTCCTTTTTTGAAAAAAAAAAATTTTTTTTTGGGGGCATTTAACAACCTTTTTTAAAATTTTTAGGGGGTTTACAAGAGGGGGGAACCCTCTTTGTATAAGTTGGTTTTTGTGGA
>Ga0058701_10003122_pt1 | contig 12965 bp, 8 predicted proteins | sample AgamicOrMae_FD_97039 | JGI IMG/M metagenome (GOLD analysis project Ga0058701, IMG submission 97039) | Agave microbial communities from Guanajuato, Mexico - Or.Ma.e | ecosystem: Host-associated > Plants > Phyllosphere > Phylloplane/Leaf | place: Guanajuato, Mexico | collected 2012-06-04
GGCTGAAGCAATCCTGAGGGCCACTCTGAAGTGTGGCATCATCGCTTGCACCAGTGGGCTAGCCTGCGGGGTTGTTTCTGCTTCTTCTGTCGTGCTCTTGGTTGCAACGCGCCACCGACTGCCGTTCGTGTCTCAGGCTAGATGGCTGGTTTTCGCGGCCAGATTGGCCTTTAGTCTCCATAGATGCCAGCCTGAAGCAGTCCTGAGGCCTACTCTGAAGTGTGGCATCATTGCTTGCACCAGTAGGCTTGCAAGCGGGGTCGTGCACCGGGCTATTACGAAAATCCTTCGCAGTGCAGCAATGAGTGAAAAATATGATTTGTCTGGGGACGGCGAGGGTTTGAGGTGTCGAACGGAGGAATCGATTGGACATAATCTCGCTCGCGCTGATTTGGATGGATCGTCTTCACGAGTCTCGCCCCAAGCTGGGCCGACAGTAGCCCGCCAACTTTCTGGTGACTTTTGATTCCCGCATCGAGGGCACAACATCATCCCCGTCGAAGATCATGTGGAGAAACGTGACAGGCTGTTGCACTGAACGATCATCTCTGATTCATTGTATAAGGGCTCCTATCTGCGTCATTCAGAGCTATCACCGGCCGTGGAAATCAATCAGAAACTGAACGCCGGCTCTCATTTGGGCCTAATCTGTCTATAATTCGATGAGCACCTGCAAGAGTTCTGAAAAGATTGCGTTAAAGAGCGCTCGAGACGCTCATTGGCGGAATCAATCATTAAACTGGAGCGACAGCATCATTTGTCTGGATGCGATGCTAGGCACCAGAATGATCGAGATTCTACATCTGGTGGAACTGGCTGGTCTTACTGTTTAGCATATGGTTGTCTCAAACGAGCAGCGCTCAAGCATCATTCAGGATTAGAGTTCAGGAAAATGAATTGATGCCATAGAAAGGACCTTTTCGTTGATGTTCTGAAGTGAACCTTCAGCATGGATTTGCTTCAATTTTTATTGAATTATTACTGATAAACGACCTCTGAATCAGTTTCGTCTACACATTTTTGCTATGCTCGTTAGTAGCTTTTACCAATGATTGCTTCTTCTTGCCAGAAGGATTATGTTTATCGTTTGAACGAGTTGAGTTTTTAGCCGCATGTGATGCGGCTGGACTAGAGTAAGCGCTCATTAGATTGTAGGCAGCCACAGGAGTCAGACCTAAACCATGGGGGTGCCCAATGTAGTCCTCTTTATAATGAACACCCTTGATTTCCGGGTTCTCGTGTTCATGCTTCTCGAGCAAACTGTGATCTTCTATTACGATAGCTCCATGCTTATGCTGCATACTTGGCGGTTTCTCGTGCACTTCTGGTATCACTGTTTCCCAGTTTTCTTTCATTGGCATCTCATGCTCCGAATCGTCATGGAAACCAACCTGATGGTTTTGATGTCCCATCAACTGATGCTGGTTACCACCCCCCATTTGATGATGAACCCCAAAATCCGGCTGTTGGTGGTCCATGTCTTTCTCCACCATCGGCGAGTGATAATCCACAAGCGGTTGGGAGTTGTGCTGGCCGTGAGGTTGATTGTAGTTGTGCCCATAATTCTGATGATTTCCCATGAGCCCTAGCTGACCCGGATCCTGCTCTTGATTCTCGCCGGTGCCTCCAAGAGGCTCGGCTTGGCCTCCCTGGTGCTCTTGTCCACCATGCGAGTGTTCCTCTTCTGGAGCCAGATTTATATGCTCGTGGTGTTCAAAGTGCTTGTGCTGGTGCAGCTCAATATGAGCATGTTTGTGGTTCCTGAGTTTCTTTTCATTTCCTTTGCCCTCATGCTCTTGCTCCTTCTTCTCCTCTTTCACTACCTCTTTTTCCACCTTCTCTTCCTCCTTCTTCACCACTTTCTGCTTGATTGCTTCCTCCTTTACCTGTACTTTATTTTCGACAACTTTTTTAGCTTTTTTCGGCTCCTTCCTCTCGATATTCATCGGGGCCCCTTGTTCCTTGACAGTGTTGACGTTTTTTTTCTTTTTCTTCTCTTTCTCTCCAACTTGGACATGTTCATGTTTGGCCACCGCCTTAGTTTCATTCTGCTCGCCCTGACCGGAACTATCTTCCTCCTCCTCAGCCTTCATTTCATGCTGCTTTTTCTCTCCACCTTGATGGCCGGAAGTCTTCTTCTGCTTCTGCGGTGCCTCCTTCTTTTCACCCGATCCTTGGTTTGTCTCCTTCTTCTGTTCCTCTTTCTGCTCGTTTTGTTTTGGCTCTTCAATATACTCTTCATAGAAGTGCTTTGGCACCTGGTCAGTGTTGATCGTATGGCCCAGTCCATCATCTGCATCTGCAGCAGCCGATTTGTGACCATCGTTTCCGCCCTCCCCTTCGCCGGAATCATTCTCGCCGGAGGCACCTGAGGAACCCTTGTTCTTCTTCTCCCCCTGGTCCGATTGCTCTTGCTCCTCCTCGGCGGGCAGCAAAGACTTCTGGTCCTCTACCGAGTTCCCATCGGCCTCCTCATTGTTCTTTTCGATCTTACCCTCCTCCATCTCTTTCTTCTCCTCCTCCTGTTCATCACCCTCTTGCCGATGTTTGATATCAGCTTTTCCTTCGTTCTCTTCCTGATAATTTATCTTTTCTGTGCCTTTCATTGCAATCAGCTTTTTTGGTGCCTTGATCTTGGCCTTACCCTTTATGTGAATCTCGAGGTGCAATGGCTCGTGGTGTGGCTTAGCCTCGTTCTTGCCCTTCTTCTGTTCCTTTTTCGGCGGCAGTTTCTTTTTCTCTTGAACTTTGGGTTGAATAGCCTGCTTCTTCTTGGCTTTCTTTTCATGAGCCATCTCTTCCTGTTGGTCTTGTAGCTCATCACCGGCTTTCTCCTCTTTGGGCTCCGCATGCTCTTCATCCTCCTGACCCTGTTTCTCCTCGGAACACGGCATCTCTGGCTGCATATGCTCCTCCGAACTTTCTCTATTCAACTGGTCCAGCTCGTCGTGATCTATACCGAGTTGTGAGCCGAACTGTTGCACCTCGGGAGGACTGTTCGAGTCGAACCCGATCCGGTGCTCTTCCGATCTCGATTCTCTACCATTTGACTGCTCAAATTGTCTCAAATTTGCATTCTTAAAAGACTTGGTCCTTTGGCCGAACGAGTGGCCTTCCTGTTTGGTATCAGGGCTCTCGCCTTGCTCATCACTAGATGAGGCGGGCCAAAATGCGGATGGAGCGCCTATGTTGTCCTGTTGCCGATTTGCCTTCTCCTGAATCTTGCTGACTAGATTGGCTTGGCTCTCAGGCTGCTTTTGCCCTTCAAAATCACTGCTCTCTTTTGAGACAGTTCCAGAAGCAACAGGCGACTGTAAAGACTCAGGCGAGCCAGTAGGGGAGCTGAAAGCCGCCGCAGGTTCCTGTTGAACCTGGTTCGGGATGTTCTTCTGAATCCCAACTCCTGAATTCTGGGTGGCTTGCTCCGCATGTTTATTGTCCTGGACTTCCACGGAAGCAGAGCGCCTCTTTCTCAACAGATCTATGGACACTGGTTGTGGTCCATCACCTACGGAGTGAACTTTAGTCGATCTGGATCCGTGCTTAGCATCACTACCCTCCCTTCCGTTACCATTTGTGGAATTCTTTTCTTTTCCCAGTTCACTAGAACGGTCAGCCAAATAACTGGCCGCGGATTGTCTCTTTCCCACTGATTCTTGATCATATAAATAAGATTTGTGAATTTGCTCGTCTTCATTGTCCGCTTGGGAGGTGATCTCTCTGGGTTCAACAGCTGAGAGAAATGATGCTGGAAACTCGTTGGCCTGCCTGTAGACTGTTTCCAAGTCTGAATTACTCAGAGATATTTGGTTCGGATCCACAGAGTGAAGTTGCGGGTCGCTTCGCGAGTATGGAGGAGTGAGTGTTGCAGCCCAACAGAGGGAGTGGAGGAGTGTACATTGAAGTAGCACATTTATCACTACAAAAGTTCCTCTATTTTTGCCACCTTTGAACCATTTTACTTCCATAGAGTTTGATCCTGTTTTCCCATACGAATTCATCATCTCCCTTGATGGAACTTTGAATAAAAAATCTACCAATACTTTTGCTTGAATCTTTATGCTTGCATAGTCTGTGAAAAACTCTCTCTTCCGTCAACCCTTATCACGTGAGCTCAATCCTTCCTAGATTGATTCGAAGTATTATTATGAACAAAAATTTCTACTCTGGTCGCTCGGTGAAACTTTTGAAAGTAAAGTAAAAAGCTGGGATGACTAAATGCTGAGTGGTTGAAAATTTCTACCGATTTTCTCCGAGCTCAACACGGCAGAAAGTGAACTAGGAGTGGAAATTGGCGCAAAAACCAATTAGCTTCAACGGACGTTCGGGCTCAAACTTTTGCTTTTGGAACATTAGAGTGACATTAGACAGAGTAGGAGTGCTTCTGAAAGGTATTGTTTTCAGCCATAGAGGAAAAGAAGTGAGTGATTATGCAACTGTTTCTCACTGTTTGCATGCAAGCTAAATGTGACTTACTCAATGGGCCGACAGTCAAGCGGCAATTTGCCAACTTGAGAGATGTTCAGCGCTTAAGGTCTGTTAAAACTAAGCACAGATTTAAGCTTGTAGCTGCTAGTCAGCTGCAAGTTGGTGGACAAAGTTTATGTGCAACACTTTTGAATGGCCTCCAGTTAGGCCATTTTGGAGCACACTTTCTCCTTAACTATCGACCAAAACAGACTCCCTCCGAGTCTGAAAACACCTGAGAATGTTTTCTTCGATCTCTTCTTCCCTTTGAGCTGTCGCAAGTGTCCGACATTTTATGCAAAAGTGTTCAACATCCGCCCATACAAAGTGCCCCCAACAACTGCACTAATCGATCAGGTACAGTAGAGTCCGACAGAAAGAGCTCCATTTATGCTCCAACTTCTGGATGGCAATCAAAACCTCTGCCGTCTCGTTTTGACCGGATCTTCAGCTGCGTCTGTCGCCAGTTTATCGTAAACATTTCTCTTCCTTGAAAGTCCCTTTGCGAGCTTGTCTCATGCGCTGCTGCACTGTAACAAGCACCACTCTGTGGATTGACTTCAATACAGCAGCACTTCGCCTGCTGAGCATGCATATGTTGGGGCAAGCATGAACCTGGACCTCGAACTCACTTGAATTTGTCGATCGGTGAACCTCGAAATTTGGTTACAATTATCGATATTTTGATCCAATGGTTCCAGTTCGATCGCACAGTTTACTTCTGTCGATTTGAAGACAGTGTAGATGTTCAAATTTGAGCCTTTGGTGCTAAGCGAAAGCGAAAGTGACCAGGGTCCTGGTGTGGCTGCCAGTTTGCTCACGTTTACACATATTGCTTGACTGGAAGTAGTTCGTGCACTTTTTGGAAACTAAATACAGTCACTACGAGTTTTCCCTTTCCAGCCCAAGTGGTCGATTCATTTAATGTGACAGTTAACCTTTGCATAGCTCAAAACTTTCGCATTGTGTCAGACCTGTCGAAGGAGGTTATAAAAAATGACTGATTGTGATCGACTTAGCTCTGTTCGACTAACTAGATCAGTGGTCGTTGTTTTCCACAGCCGATGAGTTGGATACAAGCAGGGCAACAGGTCTAGGCCGAAATTGTATGCACCCAGGTGGAAATTATCCCTAAATGAGGGATTGGGCAAGATAGATTGAGGCATAGATGCCGATTGAGCGCGCTGATTTGATCGCGAATGGAATATTCTCGCTAACAAGGGTGAAAAATCTGGCCTCTCCATCAAAATATAGCCCCACTCGAGAGTGCTAGTTCCAGTTCAGAGGGTGGTTGGCGTTGTGGCTCGCTCTTGCGTGAAGCCAATTGTATGGGGCCTCTATTGCCAAATCTGTTCCAAAGAGAGTCCAAGTTCAATTGAAAAATTCCACATGCTCTTTTCGAGGGTCCGAGAGCTGCCTCCACGTCGAAGAGGAAATATTTCCTCAAGATTCGAATTAAATTTACAGCAGAAAAACCATCTCCAGCTGTCAGAGCAAGAATGAGGCGGAAGAGGAGATAAAGCGCCCATACATTTGGAGGCAGAGGGCCCCCTCTTCCCTCTAGAGACATGTTCGATTTTTTCACACTAAGTTCGCAGGAGAAAGGAGAGACGATTTTGAGATAAAATATTCCCCGCCTTCATTGTCATTAGACAATTTTTCCATCCTCTTTCTGTGGCTTGTGTGGCCAAAATTGCCACACAAGCACTCAGACTGGTGGCTGCGAAGTGGTGGCAGACGACCGCCCACTTTGAGCCGACAGAAGGCCACTGATGCGTTCTGGGGCCCCCCTTCGGCTGTGGCCAAAAAGAGCAACTCTTTATGCATGTAACACTCAACGATCACGCCCTTTTCTGTTCAATACCACGACAGGAAGTTGCCCGTCCAACCCGAAGAGTGGGGCCCACTACCATCAAGAGGCAAGCTGACACACTCACGGAATGGGAGTGGGTGGCGTGCCTCTTTGTGTGCGGGGGCCGTTTTTAAATTATCTTGCTGGCCCATTGTTGTTGTCGTCACTTTGGGCGTTCGGGAGTTGTTGTTGCTGCTGCAGTTGGAGCTGGAGTTAGAGTTCTAGGAGTTCCCCTACTACTTCACTGCACTCGTCCTGCTAGCGGTTGGGGTGGGAAAACTTTGGAGCAAATTCTTTCACAATTTGGTCAACCAGCTAGATAATAAGAGCGAAGGAGTAATAAGTTTCCTCTTGACGTTGCGGGCTGGCCAGCCACAAGGAGTGGGAGGCGGTGGCCAAAGTGGTGCTCGCGTGCAGCTCGTCGTCCACTTCGCCGTCCAGTGGGGCGCGTCATCAGAGTGCGCGCGTCCAGCCGGCAAGTCCAGTTTGGGCCAGCCGGCTGGCGAGCTGGCCGCCAAGCAGACGATGCGTGCGGCCGACCACTAGCCTCGAGGAGGTTCCTCTTTGTGCCTCCCTTTCTCGTCAGCACTCTTCCCGAGTTTCATTTAAAGTCGCTCGCTGAAAAGGGGAAAGAGGACACATCCAATTTCAAGTGTCGAGTTTCCTGTTCCCCCTCCTTGGCTCTCGAATCTCTTTTTGCCGGCCCATCTTGCGGCTCATTGAGTCTGAGCTGCTCAAACGCGCCAACGGCTCAATTCTGGACTGAGGAAACTCCCAAGAGAGAAAAAGGGAAGAAGATCTCTGGGGCTGCCCTCGCACTTGGGCGCCTATCTCTCTCTGTGTGTCTGGCGAGCGCGAATCAGCAACAACAAGAAGGGAACAGGACATCTTCGTTGAGCTGTGACAAAAGAAGACGAAGAGCACCGGCACGCATCCATCCTGTGCTGCTGCTCCAAAGCTGGAGAGGCTCGAGAGGGCAGACAGTTGTGGACGGCGGCCACTTTAGAGGCCCGGCGGCTGACTCAGCTTGGGGCGAAAAAACTCCGAGATAAGGGGAACAAAAATTATGGATCACACTTGGCCGCGTAATCTGACCTCTTTGCACGCCAGACCATAGCTTTCCCAGCGAGCCGAACTCTACGGACCACCACCCGCACTGGATGGCGTCCATTTCTATTTCTCCTGGTGGCGCCGCTCTACTTCCGGCGAATTCCAACCCAAAGCGTTGGCCGCCGATCGAGAAGCAGACAAACCGCAAATGAATTAGCCTGACGGGTGGGCAGCGAAATGTTCTGTTTATCTGTCTGTGGGCGTCTGTCCGTTGGGAGGATCGAGTTGTTGGAAAAGAATAGAGAGTGGCTTTTTGAAATATTGTCAATGTGTCATAGTTTTTCCCCTCTCCCTCAGGGAAACTGCCGCCCGTTCTGGCTGGGCAGGAGTAGAAATTATCGAATTTAAATTCAGCTCACGACCGGAAGCGGCCCCATAGGCAGCGGGCAAAGTAGATGGAAATTGATACTTACTTTGCCCGTGGTTGTGGCGCACCTAGTCTGCCGCCGGCACAATGAGGCGCCCTCGCCCAACAGGCCCACAAACATCAACACGCTGGGCCCAAGTTGTCGGCTGATGCAAACACACTTCCGGCACCTCGAAAGCGCCAGCTCGAAACTGATCAGAATCGCAAAGTGAACGGAACCGAATTCAATTTCGGCCCCTCTTTGCTAAATTTCACCTCGGCCTTTCTGCCACTCGCCGCTTGGTGGTCGCCGCTTGCCGCCTGAGCTCACAACCTTGGCGCCGGCGGGCCAGCATGAGCAGTAAGAGCAGCAGCAGCAGCGCCTGAGGAGTTTATCGCCATTACCAAACGGCAACATAACTCCAAAGGGGCATAAAAATGGCTCACTCTTGCCGCCTCATTTGTGTCCGTGTCTGGCCGGCGGGTTTCCCTTTCTGCCTGTGCATTTTCTGGCCCGCCACCGTCAAGCTGCCCCTCGCGGCAACTTGTGCTCGCCGCTACCAACTGGCACTGGCACTGAAACTGGTCTCTCAACTCGCAAAGCCCAAACGGAACGCTTCACCAGATTAGGTTGATAATAAATTCAAACGCCACTAAAGTCCTTTCGTCGCAGGAGTTCACTAGGTGGATTGGAGGCCGGCTTGGAATTCGCTGGCGAGCCAAGAGGAAAGGCAGAGGAGGAGAAAATTATGGCTCGCTTCTTTGCTTTTCAATTGCTCATTCGATTGATCGAAGTAGAGCCGAGGGGGGAAATTGGGCTAGCATTTGACGAACTTGATCTCCAAAAGAGGCACAAACGAGAGACAGAGAGAAAGAAAGAGATTCCTTTGTTGGTGGCCAATTTATCTTGCAAGGCTTCTCGGCCGGCGCATAAAAGGAGGCCCACTGTGTGTGTGTGGGGGGCATAAAATAAACCGGCAAGCCAGATGAATCAATGGAAAAACAATTGCCCCGGAAATAAAAAACCACCAACATCGGGCCCCGATCCGTGGAGCTCCTTTGCCTGATCTCCCATGACAAATGGGGCGGCCCTTTGTTGTTAGACCCCGCCAGTTGGCAAGCTTGAGAGGCGAACAGCGAGCGGCGAGCATGGAGCCCATTTGAGCCGGTCCCTCTCCAGTTGATTACTCGCAACTTGCGAGCGGCTTCCGTTTCCGCCGGCCAAGCCAATCGGTCTGGCCTGTGGGGCCAGCTTGGCGCCTAAGCGAGGGGCCACAATGGGGCCCACAAGCAGCGAGAGGGCGCAGTCCGGCGCACTTGGCAGCGCATGCAAAGGAGCCCTCAGCAGAATATGCCCACAGAGCGCGTGCAGCGCTCGCATCGCCATTGGGCCGCACCAGCAGGCTGGCTATCAGACGGCAAACAGGCGCGCCGACTTGCTGATTCTTCACTCGCCCATTTGGACGCGCCCAGCCAGTTCGACGAGTTTGAAGGGCCCTTCCTCGGAAGCATTAGGCTGGCCGCTAGCCAGAGGGCTTGGCGAGCAGCAGAGATGAAATTTGCAAAAGGGAAAAAAGCCACTCAAGCTGGCCTGTGAGTTTTGAGTTCGATGTTTGGCCTCAGTTCGGTGTTTGGAGCTCGACGTTTGGCTCTCTCAACTTGCACGTTCCCGGCAAGCCTCACAGGCCGAACATTGGACAGCAAATGGCCGCAAGCACAAAGGGGGAGAGGAAATATTGCGCAAACTCGAATGAAATTGGCGTGAAAAAGCGGCCTCGCTGCCCAGCTCGGCTGCCGGCCAGGCTTGATGTTCCATGTTTGCTCGGGGCGGCCCAAGTTTGCTCTCCGCCGCCGCTAGCTAGTGGCACTTCTTTAAAGTGAAGAAAGAGAAAAAAGAGGGGCCCCAAATTCAAGCAAGCGCATCATTCCAGTTTGACGCCGTTCCCAATGTGCAGCAAAGAGGAGCCGCCAACCTAATGGGTGGGGGAGAGGGGGCGCCATTGTTTCTCCATTGGACGCGGGCCCTAAGCTCTCCCAGTTTGCTTGGGCCGCACGAGTCGAGCGGGGGACGAATTCCTGTGTTGTCGCGCACGAGGGCGCCCACTGCACACGAGGGCGCCCATTGCACACCGCTGCTAGTTGGCCTCGCCGCCAGTCGCCGTCCGCCCCGTTGGTCGAGCAAAGGAGGCGCGCAATATGATGACAAATGGAATGAGCTTGGCCAGCTCCTCTTTCTCGCTCTCTCTCTCTCTCTCTCTCTCTTTGCTCTCAAACTCGGCCACTTTGCCCCTTCGATTCCAAATTCAAAGCTCAACTCCATTAGTGTGGCGGCGCCAAATCGAGTTCAAGTGTTGCTCGCCATCGCTTTAAAGTGGAGCGCTCCATTCCATTCGGCCTGGAAAGCTTTCGTCCTCCAACTTGGCCACTTGAGGGCCGAATCCAAGCCCGAACCAGGCGGGAAATCCAATCAAACCCACACACACTGGCCAGCCCCCCGGACACCCAACTGGCACTTGGGTCATTAATTTGTTGTCGCCAGACCAGAAGCTCGCTGATTGGCACTAGCACCCTCCCCACAGGGTCTTCTCGCTCCACTTCCGGCCAGTCTGCTTGCCCACGGCGGCTGGGGGACAGTCAGCGGGGCAGAGGAGAGAGAAGGAGCAAAAGAAGTGGAAGGGTCGAGCAAGAATTGGAGCGCGAGGGGGAGGCACATTAATGAGGGTCCCTTTTTGGTTGCGAGTGCGACTCTCTGCAAGGCTCGCTGCCATTCGCGCGCCACGGGACCTCAGGCTGGCCGTGCTACAGCATGGGGCTGGCCAGCAGCCGAGCGCGGCAGCTGGAGGCAGAATTTGCGAGTGATAATGGTAATTGAAATGATGATAATAATCGTAATCATAATCAGCGCCGCGCATAGACACACGAAAGGCCGGCTCTTGGTCATCATCATCAGCTGCTGGTGGGGCGCTTGTGTGGAGCAGTGGGCGCACAGTTAGCTCGCAACTGCAGTTGGCCCGCAGCAAGAAACTCGCGTGTTTGCTTTAGAAAGAATGCAGATTAATCGACGCCAGCTCTCAAGTGGCCAGCGACTTGAGTTTACTTGCGCCACTCTGGCCAACAACAACCGGCACACTGTCCTCCAGCCGGTCCTCCTCCCGAGTGTACCCCTTGGTCAAGCTTTCCCGCTGTCTGGCTGACTATCTTTCCGGCTAGCTAGCTAGCTGGCTGCTCGGCAATGAGGCGTTGGCCAGCGCTTGCTCGCCAAGCTAGCTGGCCGAAGTAACGGGCTCCTTCTGTTTGCCTTCCAATTCTAATGAGCCACTTGCGCAATGTTTGTTTATGCTCATTTAGTTTGGCAGCTTTTTCTCCACTCGTGCCGCTTTTATTTGGTTTGTCGGTGCGCAGGCCTGCCGTGCACTTGGGCCGTTCACTTGGCTCTCCATAGTCCACTATGTGTGCACGGTGAAGGCGGCCTTGTAAGTTTGCGCCCGAGCGATTAAATGCCAACTTCGGCTGGACGAATGTTGTTGCTGTTGTCGTTGTTGCTGTTGTTGCTAGTGGTACTCTCGAGTGCTCTCGCCTCCAGAGGGGGCTGTGAGGCGAGCAAACGGTAACGAGCTTTGGATTGAGTTTGGCCGCCCATTTCGGCCTCGGGCTGGAGCAGCAGGAGGACCACCAGGAGGAGGCTGGCCAAGAGGAAGAGCAGGACAAGCGGAGGCTCTGGATCGGGCTTGTAGAGGCAGAGGAAGAGGCGGAGACACATTCATGCTGGTTGAAAATGGAGACAGAGGAGGAAGAAGTGGCTAAGAGAAATGCGATTAACATTAAGATACAGGCTGGCCCAAGTTCTAGTCCCGCAAGGCCGACCACCACGACCTCCTGGCTCCAGTTGGAGGAGCTGGAGGCGAGAAGAGTTTGCCAGTGAGTGTGTGTGGGCCGTCAGGAGCGAAGAGGGCGGCCGTGTTGGAAATGTGGGGCCGCGCAGGCGCCCCAGAAGGAGCAAGGCCGCTGCAATGGTGGAGAGACGAGCTCTAGCACAAACACTTGCTTGCACTCACTGCATTCGGAAGTGCAACCTTTGGCTGTGGGTGGCAATTTATTTTAGCGACTCACAAAACAGTTTGCGGCCAAACGAGCAACAAACTGTCCACCAGCGTCGCCACCAAACCGGCTCATCAAGCAACTCTTGTCAACTTGTCTCTGCCTCCATCTCAAGCTCTCCATCTTGTCCCACTCGGCGTGTAGCAAGCGCACAAGCGAACAAACAAGGACACCAAAACAAGCGAAACACACCGTCTCCTTCTGCAGCTGGGCCTCAGTGCCCCTCGTCGGCCCTCAAGTTTCGAGCTCAATCCAACGGCGGCGAGTATTGAGTCCAACTAATTTGGCTAATTTGTATGCTCTGTCGTTTTGAAGCAGAGATTCTGCAGGACAGAGAGACAGAGAGAGAGAGGCCCTCCAATCGGCAGCGGACTCAAATAATTTCAGTCCAAGAGTCGTGGAGGTGGGGAATTTTTAATCCCATTGGTGAGATCTAATCGAACAAACCAAAGTTAGCGGCAAGTTAGTTGTTAGTGGGCAAGACTGAGTTTTCGAGGAAACGGCTCAAGAGTAGCAAGCTCGGCAAAATCAGCGGAAATTCAATGAAAGTCTCGCTAACAGCTGCTTAACGAATCAAGATTTTTGCCCCAAAAGCTTCCCGCGGGAATCTTGCCAACAAGCGGGAGCAAGAAACACAAGAGCACTTCCGGCGCTTCAGAAGGCCGACATTAATTTGACTCACAAATTGGCCATTGTCCAGCTTGTGTCAATAGGCGAACGAGTGGGGAACTTTTTGGGCTAGTTGTGCAAGCAGAGCGAGCAACTTGCGATGATGGGCAACTGTGATGCGAGCTAAGGAGGAGAATCGTGAAAGAACCTAGAGTCTTGAGGGGGATTCAGAGCAGTGCCAAGCTAGGCGACAGGAACAGTTGCCAACTGCACGTGGAGCTCATTAGAAGTAACCTGCTCTCGTGCTTCGGGCTCTACATCCAATCTGCTGGCGCCGTGGGGGACATTTTGCTGCCTAGTCAGTGTTTCTCGGTGGGAAGAAAAGCAGAGGAAAAGACGCAGAGAGAGAGAGAGAGAGAGAGAGAGAGAGAGAGAGAGAGAGAGAGAGAGAGAGAGAGAGAGAGAGAGAGAGAGAGAGAGAGA
>Ga0058701_10003123_pt1 | contig 12964 bp, 11 predicted proteins | sample AgamicOrMae_FD_97039 | JGI IMG/M metagenome (GOLD analysis project Ga0058701, IMG submission 97039) | Agave microbial communities from Guanajuato, Mexico - Or.Ma.e | ecosystem: Host-associated > Plants > Phyllosphere > Phylloplane/Leaf | place: Guanajuato, Mexico | collected 2012-06-04
ATTTATTTAAGTCGCCATTCTTATTTACATATTTTACAGGTATAATAAAGGTCATTGTTCAGGTACAAACGTAAAAAATACATAAATTAATTTTTTTTGGAAAACGAACTCGTTAAACTTTTTTAAAAAGTAATTTAATTTATAAAAAATAAGGTTGCTTAAAATGTATTACCAATAAGACTTGACTTCGCAGAAAAAAAATCAAACACTTGTTTAACGAGCATACCATAGTATAGTAGGGGGCGCTTCAGCCCTAAACTCATCAGGAACTGTCTGAAGTGTGGGAAGATCCGCGCAAAATAAGAATGCACCCAATGTACCTGAGTTACATGGTCAACGTAAAACCTACGTAAAAACTTCGTTCGGTGTATGTTAGTGTACGTTGTGGCAACGTTGCTGCTTCGTGGATAAATCCTAATACACGTAAAAACATATAATAACGTATCAACCTCGCATCTCCGTAGGTGTTCCCGTGCTGAGATTTTTTTTGAAATGCTTATTCTAGTCATGGCCAGTCGACTCTATTCCTTGATTTTAGAATTCCTATCTTTTCGAATAACAGGTTTTGTAATTTTCGCTGTTTTCTACAATAAGTGATGGTATCTCGATTTTCTCCCTATGGAATTGCGTTGTCACTGACGATCTTTGCGAAAATGCCCAATGCTCTTCAATAATCCGACAAGAATAGAGTTGAAATTAGTCAATTTCAGCACCCTGGCCAACATTGTGTGTTTAACGAAAAAAAATGCATGTGTCATCCCGTACCTGATAAGGAATGCGTGTTTTTATTTAATTATTTAGAGAATCCAATTTTATAGAATGCGTTGGATCCTTTCTTTGGTATTTTTGGTGGACCCGCGTCTTAAAAAAGTGCTTTTAAGAAACTATATACGCGTTCAAACCGTCAAGCCCAAAATGGGTGTTGGGGCTGCCCGAAGGAAATATACGGTTAACCACAACAGGTGTGGATCGAGTCAGAGAAGGTGTGCAAAATTTACGTTAGCGATAGACTTCTTATGGGTCTGTAACTCTAGGACTGGCTGCCCAAAACAGTGCACTTGTATATCTACAAGAGTGCGTCGGTGCCCGCTTATTTGAGCTCGCTCCTAATGAAAAGCGACCCTAGAGACACTGAAGGCAGGTCCCCTACAAATCTTTCTGCCAGAAGTATTTGTTGGTCCGCACGCATGTACGCGAACAGTGTTTAAAAAAAGAGCAATGCATACTTAAAAACATCATAGACCCGCCACTGGCGGAAAAAGGTCACGTGACCGGTTGACGAGAGGTACCGGAAGTTCTCGTTACACCTACATCCCCTGTTGTCTAGTGTGGACCTAACAAAGATTCGCTTCGTCGTCAGGAAATTCGCGGTCATTTAAGAAATTAGTTGCTCTCGTGTTTGCAGAAGAGTTCTTTGCTCAAAAAAGTATATTTTGCGGATCCACATTGTTCTTTTTAAACATGATTTTGTTTTTGTTTTTTATCTTTTCGACGCGCCCTGCTGGTACAACCCTCATTACGTTATAGAAATTATCGACAAACGTAATTCGTAGGTTAAGTTGACTAGAGCTTTATGCCCTGCTTCGCTTGGAAGTAGCTTGTTTCTCTCTTTACTTCCACTCCCTCTATCTGTCGGCAAGGCTGATGCCGCTTACTTGGCGGCGGTACTTCCTTGAGCTAACAATGTAAGAAGTATGCACTCCCACTCTCGGCAAAGTTGGTGCTCTGCGCTTTGGTCGGCTTGTTTAGTCGACACAAGGTGGATCACAAGAGGTCGGAAACAATAGCACTCAAATTTCCAGTGCTTGAAACCGCGGTTCCTCGCGAATGAAGTTGGCTTTGTAATGGGCAACAAGTCGTAACTGATCAATCTGAATGCGCTGTCAACACATGACAGTTCTGTCAGTGGTAACCGCCCCCGGATTTTGATAAGCATGACGTTGTGTGCCTCGCAACACGATAATGAGGGGATGTTGTCGAGGTATTGTCTAGCAGCAGATATAAAAGTGGTCGCCATGGCAACCGGGCCGCGCGGAGCATCCCCCTCGTTGAAAACAAACAGTCCTGCGTCCAGGCTGGCTGCTTGCCTGCCTGCCTGCCACTCGACCAGATTAACCCAAAATCCAAATTTGATTACCTTGGAGACTGGTCGTTCCCCAAGGCTTTTAAGGGGACTACCTTCTGCCATGCGAACAGGTTTCCCTTACTTATTTCGTTTCCCTTAACGTCGAGTACGGTAACTTTTATGCTCTGGTTTATACCGTGGTAACAACTCAAAAGGGCTTCCGTGGTCACAGCCCTTCCGCCCTAGCATCGTGGCTTATTCCATTAACCCCCTATTTAGCCATGTTTCGATTCCAGGCTTGTTTTTATAAGAGTATCCTAATTTAATATTCCGGACTTTTGACCTACCTTTGTAAATAAGGGAATGAGTGAGGGCTCTTCAGGCGTTCAAGTTACTCAAAATACTTTTTTCAGGCCCTCTTGTTCCTCCATTTTTCTTGAACAATGTGACGGTGTGAAAGTCTTGCGTCCTGTGTACACTATACCTACCTATAAACTTTCATAGCAGTGCCTTCTCTTTCTTCAGGTTCCTATGAAATATAAGTTCCTATGAAATTTCGCAAGTCACGCACTATGTAGGCTGCATTCAGTTAAAATGAGCGTGTTAGACCACTCTGTATTAAGTGACGAAGAATATCATCGACCATATTTCGCTGTCAGCCGCTTGCAGTTCTTCGCGAGGAACATCACGCGAGAGTGTTACCACTTCAGCACAGGACGGCTGAACCTCTCCATTGCTGTAGACTCCATCGTAATATGTTGTGTCAACTTTGGAAAAAGTGAAAAGTGGCTACGGTACACGGACTTTTTATAAAAGTACAGAAAGTGATGGTTACTTTGCGAAATCGCTTTGAAAATAAGTGCTATCAGAGAAGGCTACGCTTTCTAGCTAGATTCAACAGGATCGCTTTGACAAGGTCGCTTCAGTAACTTTGTTTGCTCGAAACATAAATATGGAGGCACGGCGGTTAACCTGAAGAAGTTCTGGCCTGCAGTTTAAGCCTTTTTGGATCAAATTACTGTCCAAAGTGTCCCCGAGATAGATTATATAGGGCTTTGATATGTAGAGCAGGTGCCTGTTATGTTGCATGTCTCCGTGGTTCAGGTCTCACGGAGTTCTTATACCCTGAAAATTCGTCGAGCGCGGGAGGTGGGGGGCTGGGAAATCGTGCTTCCGCATAACGCACTTCACGTCCCCGGCCAGAATCATTCGAATCGAAACCAATTTTCGCGCTTTATCTCCGCTGAATGCTTACACAGTCCTGCTTATCCATTTAGCTGCGCGAGCAGCAGGCCTCGGGCCGGCGCGCCGCTCGCCTGCGCGCGCGCGAACGCTCTCGCGCGGGCGGCGGGCCGCACGCCAGCCGTCATTCGGAGGAGTACCGCTCCACGGCGCCACCCGCTCAGCATCCGCTCCGCATCCGCTCCGCTGCTCCGGTCATGAGTCAGGATCTTTATGGAGCATTACAAGGATTATTTGGTTATAGCCCCTTTGGCAAGCCACCCTCCCTCCCGCCTAACGCGGATTTATCACCTCCCCCTCCCTCCACCGACACCGAGCCGACTCTTACTCTATAAGGCAAATCGCTCCTTGAAATGCACTCATGTTGTATACTATTTGCGTTTTTTCGTTAAAAATTCAACAATAGACCTTTAGTTTTTATAAAAATCTCGATTTGGGATCTTCAGTGATATTTCCCTCTTTTGGGAATTCTGGCACTAAGCAGACAAAATGAGGTTCAGCTCCTAATAAGTCCGATGCTAGCCTTAGGCAAAGTTCAGTAAAATAAATAAAAAAAATAAAAAAAAACGTCGGGAAATGCTATACCTGTTTTGGGTATGAAACTAAAACGGGGGTAGTGCGCATATTTGTAATTTTCCAACATAGACCTATGATCAGCCACATCGATGAAAAGCTCTCGCCGAGACCGTTTGAATAATGTCGCTGGGCATAGGCCTATCTTTCAAAATAAACCAATTGTGTACCACGCCCATTTTAGTTTCACATCCGAAACAGATATAGCATTCCCCAAAACTTTTGTTTTACTGTGCTGCTGCCTTGGACTAACCTTAGGCTAGATAAACATTGATTAGCCCTTGACATTGCTAGGTTAACGGTGTGTATATGGGACGGCTTAGACTAGGTTACACGCGATTTTTAATCGTCTTCATTCTACCCAAATTATTATTTTTCTTTAAGTACGCTTAAACCTTTTTAGCATTTGCGCAATCCCTCTCTACAGTCGCCCAGCTTTCACCTACCGAAGGAAGATGTCGCCCCATCCCTTTTGCTTGGGCGTTTACCGCAAATTTGAACGATCGAGCGTTCCGCATGTTTGTGTTACACCTTTTGGCGCCATGCCGAGCTGATCGAGGCCCTTGCAACGTTAGCTTAAGCTAAACTAGTGTGGTCGCAAACCCTGATGTTGTTCACGTGGCGGCGGCTACTGTCGCCGTTAGCGACATCAGGCCTAACGACGCCAAGAGGGGCGATTGCGTGGTGCGGGGCTTGAGGCACCTACTCTATCCTGAGCGGTTTTATACAGTTTAATCCTTCAAAGGTGATTAAACCAGGGAAGATCGCACAGATTTTAAAACCATGTCTTTAGAGCGGACGATAAGTTTGTCTCTAAAAGAAAAAAGTGAAAAGTCATTTCTTACGGAATTATATCGGCAATAAATGAAAGAATATCCTTTAATCTTAACGAGCCGTAGATGTTTGTTAAACCTCTTTTTTATTTGAGGTGGGAGGGGGGAGTTACCTAAGGAAGACGCCCGGCACAGGCTGGCAGTGGCCAATAAAGAAGCTTCCGGGTCGTCAGAGGTCTGTGCTCGTAAACTTTTGGGACACAGGCGTGAACACAGCCTCAGGCAAAAACTCTACCCTCACCTAAATAGCATCGAAAGTGTCATTAAATAAACTATTAAACAAATGAGACAGGGAGAGATGACGGAGGGAGAAAAAAAAAGAACGTATCCCAAAGGAGTGATGTAGAAGGCAGTGTGGTACATGGAGTGGGGGGCGCTGGATTGGCATAGACACAACAACGTCCTAGCAGCTGTCCTTCACGGGAAATAGGCATCCTCTCTAGCGCATTTCGAGAAGAGAGTGCCCCGAAACTTTCTGGAATCCCACTTTTTTGTTTTGAATAAGTTATTGGGCTTTTGGTGTTAGCTTGTACTTAATCTAGCGGGGCTATGCTTTTAAAAAGAACATTTTGTTTTAAGGCTTTGCTGAGGCCAATTTTTTGAAAAGAAAAAAAAATATTATGCAAGGTCAACTAACCGCGATAGTGATGCATATTTTTGTGCTGTTACCAACACGGGTATGATTTAAGAAATCCGTAATCTTGTCAAAGAACTATGAACTAATGTAACACAATTTTTTAATGTATTTTATATCATTGCATACATACCTACTACTACGAAATGCGCAAGCAGTCAGCTCGAAGTTTCATGTAATTCAGGGAGGTGGCCTAAAATTACTGCCCCCTATGTGGTCTATAAGGTGAAGAGTCTCCGATACTCTATCAACAGGTGTAAAGCTACCAAGTGGAATTCTACTCTTCGGAGGGAATTGATTAGAAATAACATTACCTGCACAACACACCCCTTCTCTTAAATAGAAGAGGCACTAAGTTGAGTGCCTCTTCTTGAAAGAATTCCATGGAGGAATTCCTGTTAACAGCAATTCCTCCATTGCAAAAAGAATAAGACAACTCATTGTGACCAAGTTCATGAATAAAATACAATGTTTTAATTCAGGAAAATAATAACATTAAGTGACCTGTATAAATCAATTACAATCATTGCCTATGTCAATTATTACCATACCCTACGGGTAATTGAACCACTGATACACACAAAATGAGGGGGACAGCAGACGACAAGATGAAATCATCATGGCTCTAATCACTAATAACTTTGTTCGGAAAAATTCGTGGCGGACGGATTGGTCATTTTTGAACTTGTCAACAGAGAACATTTTTTACGCAACGCAAACTGAATTGGTCATTTCTGGAACGAGCAAATGCAAGTGGTCACTTTAAGAACAGAGAGTCAGGATAGGTACCTTCTTTTTGAAGCTGTCGTATTCAGAGTTTATTGTTGGAAGTTTTGGTATTCAATGATTATAAAAAGGCTAAACATTTTTAGTTATTGTTTAAGAGAAGGTTTAGATGGAGGCGACTTTTAAAAAATTCAAAAAGAATTTTATTCGACGGTTAGTTAATTTGATGAAACGTAACTACGAGCAACAAAGACCTGCGTTCTTATCGAGGTTCTCAGATCAAGGTTACGCAAACGATGTCGTTAAAGGCCCTCATTTGGAAGTGTAACGTTAATGTATTTCGACCTGAAAAACATATTTTTACTCGTTTCCTGAAGTTTTAATTGAAATACGACCCTTATAACTCCAAGTGCAATATAATTTCCGATAAAAGTTTAGTATTTTTCTTAGTGTGAAGGTGGGCTTCCAATCTGTTCTGCTCATGTTGTAAGTTTGTGTGAAATCACAACCGCTTTCAATCATGTAAACACATTTTGGTGCGGTGGTGAGTTGGATAGCCCTCTCGTATCCCCATAGAGGACCATTAAGTAACCGCACGTCAGCATTAAATAACGTGCGGGATCACGTCTAAATATAGGTCAGACAAACCCGGACCTTTTTAGTCTCATCGGAGGCTTGGTTACTTTGTTTCCTTTTCAATCGGTGCAGCCAAGTGCAACATCCCCTTTTGCTCCACTGCGCCTTGTATTTGTTGAAAGGCCAATTATGTACTCAGTCATATTCAGCACACACCGCACAGCGTCCAAGTGGTTGTTGCTCTTCTGTTGGCAGACTATCGTGATCCGATCGCGAGGTTTTTGTTTGCTGGATTGAGGGAGGGAGGAAGGCAGGGAGGGAGGGTTACCCTGCTTTCGTCTCTCTAGCCGGAGGGGTGGAGTTAATCTCCTCAAGTGGCACAGCGGTGCTCCCAAGGAACAAGCATTTGTTTTCATTACCGATCACTTTTTGCCACCCCCTCCTTAATTTTTTATCACTTGCGCTCTTTGCGAGCAAGAGTCTGCACGGTAAATTTTGTTGGTTGTAAACCCTACGTCTTGTCCTACCTGCCGTCGTCGAGCCGAGAATTATATTGTTACAGTGGAACGATGTCCGAGGCACCTAATATAACTTTCTCTCGGTCGACCTAACCTAACGTAACTCAACCTAACCTCACCTAACGTAACTGTCTCCTAGTCGCCTCTGTCGCCTCTAGCATATAGTCAGTTCAGCCAAAGGTCTCGATTCGGGTCTACGGGGCCACCGAGTTGGGCACCAAAATAAGCCAATCAGAAGCAGCGGCTGCGAACGTTCGGGTGATGCCGGAACTCAAGTTTGTCGCTGATAGGCCGCCACAGAAGCTCAGCTCGGTGGCCCCGTCGACCCGAATCGAGACCTTTGGCTGAACTGACTATACTAGCCGGCGGCAGCATAGCTGATTTCGGGAAAGGTAGCGACCTTCAGCGACGCCGGAGCGGCATAAGCGAAGCGAGGCTCAAGCCAAGTATTCTAATCTTGTTGAGCCGCATGAGTTTCGAGATTGTTAGATTATTGAAGACAATAACTTCTCCGCTTACCTAACTCTCCTACCTGAGCTACCTAGCGTAGCATAGCGCATAGCGCAACCAATCCAAACATAACATAGCCTGATCTTACGTGACCTGAACTCACTAGTTTGCCTATGACGTACCAATAGCACAACCTCGGCCGAGCCTTCCCTAACCGGATCTTATCTGATGTAACTTAACCTGACGTACCCTGCATTGCGAAAATCCGTTTCGTTTTATGGGACGTCTGCCGTAGAAGTCAAAGCGTGCCGCTCAACGGAAAGAATAAGACGATGGAAAATATTAATTAGCTATCTTAGGCGCGACAAGCAAAGTGTAGACGCATGCAATCTCTCGCGTCCTAAAATAACTTTAAGCATGTGTCAGTGAAGAGGAGTGGAATGAAGTGGAGAGAAATGGTTATTCGAGGAGCCATTCGCCGCCACTTAAACCAACATCCATCTCTCCGTTCAACGCAATGTGACGCGCACGGAAGGCGCCCGCCAGTCGCGTCACGGTCACCGGCGTGTGACTATTCGGAAACAAATTCTGTTCCGAATTCATATCTGCCCTCCCCTCCTCCCCCCCTAATCGATCTGTGATTCAAATCTCGTGATCTTTTTCAGTTGACGGTGAACCAAACATGCTGAATGTTGAATCCTCTGTTGAATCTCAAAGACACCAGAGGCAATTATAGACGATGGCGAAAAAAGTATCGTTTCGTAGTTCACACTTTTTTTTCGAATTCTTCTAGCTCTCGATGCTTCCTAGGTGTGGATTGCCTAATCTCTACAGGCTGTGTCTTGCAAATAACAGGAAATGTGTCGGGTTGAATTAGCTGGTCGTGGCCTACGTCGAAGTGGCCATCCTCCACGCTCAGAAAAGTTTCTTACCTCCGCGACCCCTGCTTCAACCTCGGATCCCATCGTGAGGATTAACGACATTTGACCGCGTAATAAGTGGGATTAAGCAAGGTTGGATTGTGCCTTGTGTCTGGCTTCGTTACTATCCGCTCGGCTATTGCATTGGTGCATGGTTTTTCCGGGGGCGGTGTAAAAGACTACCGCTGAAACGAAGCGGCTAGGACTTGGCGGGCGACTCTTGAGTGAGTGTGGCCGGGAGACTAGTAAGGCGCCTTGCGGTCGGCTTTGCTCGGCTTTGCTCGGCTTGGAGACCAGAGGTGGTACCGGCACGCAGCATGTTTAAAACTAAGCTTTCAGATTATTCAATGACCGCTATTCCGATGTTTGTTCTGAGTTCCTCCCCTCCCTTTCTTCATCCTCTTTCGTCGGAACGAAAGCCCGCCACGTAAAAACGGATATCCAGCGCCGCGCACCACTCAACCTTATTCGGACATGTTAACAAGATTCTTGATGCAAGGTTACCTTTGGCCCGGGGGCCATGAGGCCAGCAGCCATGAGGCCAGCGGCCATGAGGCCAGCGGGCCGATTCCGGACTGTTCGGGCAGAGCAGAGGCCAGGAAGGAGGTGAAGCAAGACGGGCAGCGAGCGTCGTTTCCGGCGTAATGCGGCGCACACAGCGTCGGCGGCGGTGTTGTTGGTGCAACGGTTGCGTGCATGACCCCGCCCACCTGCCACGCTCCGACTGCGTTGGGCAAATATACACGACTTTGCCGCCGCACCGCGCATGGATGCAAATGGACACGCCATTGTTTAATTTCATTTTTACTCGATTAAAATCAATACGCGTTTTCGGCGAAAGCCGAGACGGAATACGGGAAGTCGTACTCATAAGTCGAACTGTTACGTCGACAATACTTCCTTCGAGATTCGGGCAGTTAAAACTGTTTTCTGCCTTGTCGGATTAGTGGACACAGTAAAAAGGAAACCCCATTTTGGGGAATGCTGTACCTGTTTTGGGTTTGAAACCAAAACGGGGGTGGCACCTATTTTGGTTACTTTTCAAGCTAGGCCCATGTTGAGCCATATCATTCAAAAGGTCTCAGCGAGAGCTTTCCATAGATGTGGCTGAACATAGGTCTATCTTGAAAAATAAGAGTAATGCGTATTTTGGTTATTTTTTGGGAGGTATTTTGGTTATCATCCGAAACGTCTCAGCGAGAGCATTGATGTGGCTGAACATGGGTCCGTGTTGAATAATTACCAAAATACTCACTACCCCCGTTTTACTTTCATACCCAAAACAGGTATAGCATCCCCAAAACGCGGTTTTTGTTTTTACTGTACCAGCAAATATTTTTGTCGAAAAATAAGATGCGGTCTCTTCCAGTGATGTAGTAGGAAATGTCTGTTAGTTGTGGACGTTCTTCAATTGGGCTTTGGTGAAGCGGCTTTGTCGCACATTTGCGTTCATTTTTCTGGTGGCCTAATCGATAGGATACACGAGAGAGGCTGCGCGTGGAGCTGTGTTGTAAGTGATAATGGGTGTTCCTATATTAATCTGCCTAACGGAATTGGGAGGTAGGGCTCACAAGTCTAAAAAGATAATCTTACTCCTGTCCGCAAATGAACCGTTTATAGCGTATACAGACGCATGTGATGAGTTTTTCAATTACCGGCTATTTTCGCATAAATAAATAGAATCCGAAAAAATCTCTCGATAGTTAAGTCGCTTTGCATTTTTTCGAGAAACTCATATTAAGGACTTATTTTGTCGTACCTTTGAGGGCACAAACCAGAAACAAAATGTAAACGTTGCTCCGTCTGATGCTGCATTTTCGCATCCTAGGTTTCTGGCTTCTACCGCCTTCCGAAATAAAAGTTTCTTAAACGATGCAAAGCGACTCAAGTATTGACTTTTTCTCAGGTGATAGTTTTATCAAAAGGACCGGTAATTGAAAAACTCATTACATGGGTCTTTATGCTAATCGGTTCTCTCTAAATTTGAAATAGTCATTTTTTGACTTATTGATGTAGTCATTTTTGTTTGTTTAATGTAGTTATTTTTAAATTTATTGGAAAATTGTCAAAATTGACTTACATTTAGCGGTTAAAACATTTCTTCTACTTAGTATTAATATTTTCTGCACCGATGTTAGTTTAGCCTCTGAGTCTTTAATAAGCCATTTTTTCTACACTTACTATTCAGCGAGTTCTTTTTTCACTATTTAAATAGTCATTTCTTGCTAAAAAAAATGTCGAAATTAACCAATTAAAATATTAAAATTTTATCTGCTAAACTAGAGTGAAATTTGACTATTTCTAATAGTAATTTGTAAATCACTATAAAAGTGACTTAGTCATTTCTTTTGCTTAAAAAATAGTCAAAATTGGCTTAATGAAATATGAAAATTTTTGCTACTATTCTTTAGTCAAAGTCGACCATTTCACATTTACAGTGTTCTTTTCCGGGCAGGGGTCCTTTGACAAAATCGTCTTACTTAGATATATAAGAGCCCAACCACATAGGCTATTTTCTTTTATCATAGGAATATGTATATACATATTGTCTGTCCACCAAAGAATCGGTGGTAGAATCCGTGGTGATTCAGTCGAGATACAGATGTGGTCGGGTTGTGGTGGCGCCGGAGCAAGCTAGACGGACTGGCAGTCAGACTGGCAAGCAGGCTGGCAGGCAGGCAGGCGGTTGACTCGAGCGAGGCGGGTGGCGCAGCGAACTACGGCTACAATAGTGAAGCTTTCGACGACAAGGCGAAAAACGACGTATCGTTTCCGTCGCCACGGTTAAGTGGCTGCGACAAAGACATGGCGCCAAAGGGGATACATCCGGTAGTGCGCCGCGCCGCCGGCCGCACTAATTCTTCCCAGAGAAAGGTTCAACTGTTTACAAGAAGCTCGCTTGGGTCTAGTTTAGTTTCGGATGCTCCATGTAGAGGAACTTTTCTGATCGGAATGAATGTGCAGTGAGAGTTTATTGCAGAGTTATTGCAGAGTCTTTATTTAGACTTTGCGAGATTTTGTTTTTCTGCGACTCGTGTGTCATCAAAATTGTCCAGAGCTTTGGGAGGGATTCAGATGATCGCTTCCCTGTGCCTATTTTTGTGGATCGGGACTTCCCATTTTAGGCACCTGAAGAGCCGAATATAAAACGCGCCGAATGTAAGGCCTACCCCTTTCGCCCTCTTATACGTAAGACACCTGTTATTACTTTAACGGTGTTTTTATTTCCGTATTACGAAAAGGCAAATGGAAGGCTATAGGTATACTACCAAAACAGTCTAAGTTAAGTACATTCTCAGATTCTACGAGCCGTAAAACGCAAGGGAAGCTAATGCGTGTACGTGTGAGATAGTAAGTTAGTGCCTGTAATTTGTGTCGGTATGAATGTGCGCGAAAGTTTGTAGGGGGATATCATTAATGAAAAAGGGGATCGACGTGAATGAAATCTTAAAAAAGTGACGCATTTACTCTGAAATCCGTACTGAAAATTATAACAAATGAAAGGCCTAATTTCAAAGAGACTCTCGCAACAAGCCGATTTTTAAGCGTGATATTTAAGTGTTTTGCGGAAAGATGCGATCCTTTTTTTCTTCTTTTTTGGGAGGGGGGGCACACTCAACTAACTAAACTACCTAAAATAGCAACTCCCGACTATCCCACTTTGTGAAGCGGCGTTCATAGCCAAGCGAATCTCTTGAGAGCGAAATACTTCTTCCAAATGATTCCACTCAGGGCAATCGATTCGGCTTGAGTGCACAATGTTAAACTAACAAGCACGATGCTGCTGGCTCAAAATTAATCTGAAGGCGCTTCATTACTAATGATCAAAAATCGGCCATTACTTACTGAAATTTGTTCATCGCGGTTTTATGATTTCTCAGCGCCGACAAAGCAACAATTTTTCTTAATCATTTTTAATTGTCGTTTGCTTGTCAAACCGCCTCGGCTTGAGTCTGTCGGAACTTTGCCCGTAGGCGCCGTATATTTTAAATTATCTTGAGTGATTTATGGAAGCGCCAGCGATCAACTTGCAGGTGACTAGAGCCCGTCTAGATGCTCTTTAACAAATTGAAAAAAAGATAACAAACCGACTTTTATCAGGGGCGGCCTAACCTCACTTTTCAGTTCCATTAAAGCTGATAAATTGAAGTGTAAAAATGCTTTATAGCTCAGATAATACGAGTTTTGTGGTGTTTATTAATGACGGCCACTTAAAAATCTGGGTCGAAAGATTTGAAAAAAAAAAAAAACACTTTAAGCTTGGTTTGATATTTTTCCAGAGGCGGCAAGAGGAAGATGGGCGGGATGAAAATCCCCTCTTCCCCTATACGAAGGGAAAGAGAGGAATAGGTTTAGTATTCTTTTTTTCGAAGCCCTATCTAGTTTTTTTTTTTTTTTTTTTTTTTTTTTTTTTTTTAGGGGTGTTG
>Ga0058701_10003124_pt1 | contig 12962 bp, 5 predicted proteins | sample AgamicOrMae_FD_97039 | JGI IMG/M metagenome (GOLD analysis project Ga0058701, IMG submission 97039) | Agave microbial communities from Guanajuato, Mexico - Or.Ma.e | ecosystem: Host-associated > Plants > Phyllosphere > Phylloplane/Leaf | place: Guanajuato, Mexico | collected 2012-06-04
ATGGTTTAATTTGAAGCTCAAAAATTGGAAATGGTTGCATTCAAAAGCTCAAAAAAAGCTCAAAATTAAGGTGTGGTTTCTATTTTTTGAGCTCGAAGTTGTCCTGCTAACTTCACGGAGCTGGTATGATGCCGATCTAAGGTAGGCAACCGCAACGCACCGATGTCTAGGCGGTTGCAGTTGGGGGGGGGACGTTTTTTCTGTTTATGATAGTGCTTGACTGGTACAAAATTATGATGAAGTTAAAACTAGCCTTGCATTTTTTGGTCTTTTCTCCTTGGTTAAGAGGGATCCTTTATTATTTTATTCCCTTGAAGGCAAAAATTGAAGAAAAGAAACTTTATATATCTAATAGACGCCTATCTCAAGTACTCGAAGAATAAAAGAACCCTGAGAGGGGGTAAGGGGAGGGCCCCCTAATAATTATCAATGCCGCGACTTCGCCTGAATTCCTCTTGTCCACACTCCCGCACTTGAGCTCCCCCTCCCCGCCCCTCCCCTCTGTTCGCTGCACCTTTGTTTTCCAAGTACCATAGAGGAGGGCCTGTTTCACCCTACTGCTTTTTATTACCACATCTGCACTCATATCTAGTCTGTTCCGTGTAACTTTAGCCTGGTTATTCCGACTGCATCGCTTCGCATTAAGTCGCCTGGAACGATAAGTTAGATGACGGCAGACCCCTATCGCTCCCACTTTTGTAGATCGGACTTTTGACTATAATTTTATTTGCTCTGCCAAGTTGGGCGGAAGGACGGACGGTCTGAGCGGTTCCGCTAGGGTGACTTAGATTTCTGAGATACGTTAAAGGAGATTTGAGCCAAATCTTGTGAAATGGAGTTTACAGCGAGAAAGGTAATAGATTCACTAGTGGTTATTTGTTGTCAAACGCAAAGTTCAATGTATAGAATGAAAATTCCAACCTCTCAAATCACAAGATTCACAAAACTGACTGGGCCTTGAGGTAGTATGTCGAAGGAGTGTTTTATCGATCCACTGAATCTATTGATTTAGAGTCCCTCCTCCAAGCTGTTAAGGCCGGCTGTGGTACACCCTTCGTACGTCGTTGTGCCTTACTTTTGAGCCCACTTAATCAGTGACCGAAAAAAATCGAAACCATCCAGAAAAAAAGAATCGTTTCTTTTGACGTGAAAAATGAAGAAGCCTTTCAGAACTGAACGCGAATAAATCCATTTTATTTCAAGGGGCATGTCGTAAATGCGTTCCATGTACAAAATCGAGTCATTGACCCCATTTTCCAGAGATAAACGAATGAAGGTCATGGCCGAAATCGAGAATTCTGAGCCCATGAGGTAAAATTTGCTTCGAGCATAATTGAAAGTAGTACAGGAACCACATTTCATCCTATATCGACGGTCGTAAACAAGGTTCTAAACCTTGCCGCTTGGTGACCGTTAGGTTAAGTACCTTGTGCCTTACTCTGCTGCGCTCCTTTTCACATTTCAGCTTGTTGGCTGAAGGAGGTGGAACACAAGGAGTGGAGAATTAAACTTTTCAAATTCTCGCTTTCGACTTTTGAGATAATTCGTTTTCATTCCGTTTAATTGTCACTTGCAGTGAACTTTGGAAAACAGCTCGAAGCCGATATTCAGCAGCGCGCGTTTCAATTGGGCTCGCTATGATTTGAGAGTCTAGTTAATATCTTGACGCCTGCTGCGAGACCTCTCAAAAATCTGATTTGATGAAAAGACGAGAGCAATCGCAAGTTTTACCTGCATCCAACAATTAGAAAACATTAGTTGGCGGGAATATTGTGGAATACGAAACCCTGTCTTTGGCGCCATCTAGTGGTAGCACATCAAATTGCCGACATTGTTCATGCGGAAGAGCCCTCAGTTCGGGATATTGACGCTAGATGGTGCCGAGATCAGGGATTAGAATAGTTTTCTGATGTCCTATCCCGTCGTCCTTCCCCTCAGGACTTGGCAGTGGATATTTGAGGGTTCAGTAATACTATACAGTGAAAGGGTAGGTTGTCGGAAGCGATTAGTGAACTCGGTGTCAAAAGACGTCTCTTTTATGCATCACCATCGAGGTCACATTGTTTGACGATCATTGTTCACTGCGTTCATTGCGTTATGCTTATGGAATACTAAAGAAATTTTTGTGTCAAAATTTTATGCGAAAATGTATTTTTTCCGCGCAGTGTTGTACTGTGCTCCGCTGGAATAAGGCCCCCTCGTTGACTGATTTTTTTTATTGATCTTTAAAGGACACGTTAAAAAAGGAATAAGGCTTGCATACGAAAAAGACGGAAAACAAACTCTCTCTATAATAGCTACTGTGCGTTGACTTAAAACAGCCAATTTTACACATTTTTGGGTCAGAAATGACTGGGTTCTAGTGTATAAGCACTAATGGGTGTTCCTAAATGGTTTTAAAGATCTGCGGCCGGCAAGCCTCGAGAACTATTAATCTTGCTTTAGTGTTAGTTGTCACATTCCTGCGTCCATTCCTTTGTTCAGCAGCAAAAACCTGGTGTTAAGCCGCTGTTGCTTATATTTCGAGCAATTCCTTCCAGTCATCCTGCTAATTGTTGCATAGGCAACCACAGAACGGGCGTGTCAGGTGGGTTGCCTACCCTGCGCAATAAGCGGCGCGCACTGAAAGTTTACTCAAGGAAGGCAGAGCTCTGCGCGCTTCGAAATTGGCGGGATCTCGGCCACCACCGCCTTTGTGGAAAGAGCGGTGGCGATACACTGGATGTGCAAGGGCGCGAGCGAGCGCGCGCAAAAACCTATTTTGATGAGATTGTCCTTCACAAAGGCTGTGGAATGATGTGCGGTTGTAACACGCACAAACGATCAAAGAAGCTCCAATTTCTTTCAATATGAGTCATTCTTCTCCAATCGAATATCTTGGCCCAGATTCGGCGGGATTACTCCATAGAAATGATGCTCATTTGTTTTACATTTTGTTGCTGGGGAATGCCGAAAATTCGCCGATGAAAATACGACCTAAACTTGATAGGAACTTCTGTAAAGACCAAGGTTGGAGTGATATCATTTTGACGTTAAGAGGACATCAACGTTGGAAACTTTTTTTGTGAGAATATTCGCGTGTGCAAAAGCTTACAGAACCTTTTTTTCTTTCTTTTTTCTTTCCTTTTTTCAAGCATCATTTGGCGTGAGCTCCCATAACTTAAATATCAAAAAGGAAACATTTGTAACGGAGAACTTTCGTCTATTCAAAAAATTGCATCGGATATTTTTTGTTCTCAAAATTTTTGATTTTGGCCACTATTACTTAACGAAGTGATTATTCAAACCCTGCCCTCATTTAAAATGTTCTTGGTCTAGGTTGATTTCCATGCGTTCAAGTCACCTCCCATTAAAAGGCATTACGTTGGTTTCCGTGCGTTCAAGTCTCCCTTGTATTAACATAGGCGTGCGAATAGATAACACCTTTATTTTGAGGACCTCCTACACAGCTAACAAAGTTCATGATAGGGAATTGATGTGGTGGGGACTGCCCGAAAGGGAAACCTTCATATAGAGAAATATTCCATCCTGGCGAAAGAATATCATCTGCAATATCAGAGGATTTCCGATTTTGTCAAGTTGACAGTTCCTCGAACCGGTATTTCTCGGGTATTTCCTCATTTTTGACTTAAATACACATTTATTAAGTAACCTCAAATAATTACATCTTGGCCTCTTTTTTGTGACCGACTTTTTGTTGTCGATTGGAAACACGCTCGGTGCTGAGTTTTTGGGTGAAAATTATTATCAGTAAGCAAGCATGAAATCCATCAGCGTTGCTCAGCCAAAATTACCCCTACCGCAGGTGACCGCAACCCAATTTACCCAAATTATCCCCAGTCAAATAATCTTGTCCATTAACCTCAACTGCAAAAGCTATACATTTTGGCTGGATCCTACTTAGTTTTGTGACTACGTAATTACTTGACAAACTACACTAACCCGACCCGATCCTACCCTCGCCTTGCATTTCGTCCTATTTATCGAATTATCGAATCATCATCTTACCACACCGCATCGTCTCCGTCGCACAGGCCTACCGCAACCACCACCGGATTTGCCTCGTGTTAACCCAGCACACGCCAATCGAATTGTCGAACGCTGTCCTTTGTCCCCAACTCTTCACTTGCCGGTAGCTTTCTACAGTTCGACAAATAATTTTCAGTTACAAATCTTCAAGTTTTGTTTTTTAGAGTATGGTTGATTAGGTAATCTTAGGCTGACGTTAGGGGTTGCGTTACTGTAAAGTAGGTTTGATAAGGCTTGTTAAGGTTAGGTTGGAGTAAGTTCCGTTTCGTTAAGTTTGGTTGAGTTAGGTTAAGTTGGGTTGGGTTTGGTTGAGTTAAGTTGAGTTAGGTTTGTTTAAGTAAGGTTAAGGAAGGCTAAGATAGGTTTAGGCATTCGGATAGGTTCGATTGAGTTTGGTTATGTTGAGTTAGGTTATGTGTAAGCAGGTGAAATGGGGTCATGGTCGTCTTGCAGTCAAGAAGCATGACCCATTTCCGAATGTGACTTTTTTTTTTATCTCAGTCAAACATAACTCTGCCAGGCTGATCTCATTACTTGCCTTGTGAAATCACGGAAAGCCGCTGGAAATCTCCAGAAACGTTTGCAAAATCCGGCCACGGCATCAAAAACAATCTGCCTGCCAGAAAGGCTCGCCGACAACGGTCAGGGAACGGGGTTGAGTTGAGGTGACTCACCCCAAGAAATGTCAAAATTTCCGCTGAATTCTGGATGATCCAGCTTAGACAGGCGAGCAAATTGCGACGTCGGCGCGACGCTATTGAGCTAAGAGCGGGAAACCGCGCCACCGAAGCGGCAGCCGAAGTGAACCGAGCAGATTGCTGGAAACAAGTAAGTGCTGACGCTGACACAAGATGGCGTCCGACGCCGTGGCCGCGGCGGGAAAGGGGAAAGCGCGGGAAATTCGAAATGGGCTAGAACCGACGAATGAGCGGAGGCCTTCTTGCTGCTCGTTGAAGCGAGCAAACTGTTGGCTGTTACCAACTGCCGTCGCAATGCAAAGTGCACCTTAAGAACGGCACGTCAAGTTGCAGGCAATTGTCGTTTCAAGTTGCATTGGAAGCCACAGCTTTGGCCGGCTGCATCCGCTTCTGAGGCCTTCTCACGGAGTTTTCGTGGCATCGGTAAAGCCCAACAGCGGAACACTGGTCTTCTAGCAAATGAAGGGCCGTTAACGCATGTAGGTTCCGATTGCGTCCGAGCACTTAGATTCGCTTCGGTCCGTGAGATTCTGTCTCTGGATTTGTTTGATGGCTAATTTTGTAGTAAGTTAAGCCATCCCGGAATGTGATTCTCGCAAAAACTGCGGTAGAATCCGGCGACGAAAATTTCAAAGAAGCACAAAGTTGATTGCCTTTTTTTTTTGTACGTTCAGAAATGAGGACTAAAATGTAAATGCGTCTTAGTTTATCAGGATAGGTCCACAAAGAACCTTATTATAAATATCAGGGTCAATAATATGCGGAGTAACTCTCTTTAACTCCGGATGATTAACTTACGTACATGAAGTAAAGTAGAAGTTAACAATTGACAACAATGCGTTACGTTATGTGCGTCATCGCCTTCTTTGAAATAAACCAGAACAAACTTCAACGTAGATACGTTACGTGAATCACAAACCCGCTGTAAGACCAACCCCATTTCGCGAGACACAAAATATCTCAAACGTAATTCCCTACAGAAAAACACACACGGCATCATTGTTTTCGGACGGATTTTTCAGTCTCAATTTTCTCTTATCGAAGTATATGGCTATCAGTATTAAAAGTTTTAAACAAAACAGCTTTCCATGGATCCATTTTATTCTGGTAAACAGAAACCTGATCGCGGTGATTCGCCACTCAAACAAACAAACAAACAGTGTTGTCGTCCTGTCAGTTTGACAATAGTCGAGTCAGGCCTCAAGCTCGGCTCATATATCGGATTACAACGCGGAAATTAAATGTGAAGAACATTTCCGTGAAGGCTCGTTGTGTCGACTTCTCGGCGATGCAGTCAACATGCCTGTCAACAGTCACATATCTCGCAGCCTAACCACTGTTTTGGACACAATAATCCAGTTTCTTTGTCCCTTGATTAACACGCCTCAGAGTTTGATAGCGATGTATTCACCAGGAGGGAAATGGTTTTATGATAAGGAAGACGTTTAAAATCGCCGTTTCTTTCTGGTGCAGTTTGAGGAGTTAAGAGCGCGCTTCGTTTACCCTCTGAAAGATGGCATTTTCTACTTTCTTTTGTTTGTCATCAAGGCGTGGAGAGTCAAGCGGAGAAACGGACATTTGCATCTAACTTAATCCAACCCCACTGAATGAAACCCTACTTAAACTGGTTATACTTAAAGTAAACTTACTTAACACTGTTCAACCTAACCTTCTTATCTAACCTAACCTTACCTAACCTAACGTAACCTTACCTAACCGTACCCAACCTAACCTTACCCAACCTAACCTTACCTAACCTTACCCAACTAACCTTACCTAACCTTACTCAACCTAACTTAACCTTGCCTAACCTTACCTAACTTAACCTTACCTAAGCTAACCTTACTTAACCTTACCTAAGCTAACCTTACTTAACCTTACCTAACCTAACCCTACCTAAGCTAACCTTACTTAACCTTACCTAACCTAACCCTACCCGATCAAATCTAACCCAACCCAACCCCTCCTTACTTGACTCTAACTCAAATCTACTTCTCTGAGCCTCACTTAGGAATAGTTAGTTCACTACGATGTACGCAGTTATTCTTCATATAATGAAAAGTTGAACCAGGATACGACTCACAGGGTAGGAAGAACAACCTCCAAAGTCTTCGGTGTGATTTCGAAAATATTTATTGTTTGATTTTTGTTGCAGGTGGAGTTTGGCGCACTATGGGTGAGTCGATATGATGATTTTATCGGACGAAGTTTGTTCATGGAGGTGCCCGAGAGGTGCCAAAGTTGGAGGTATTTTGAGGGATCAGATAAAATAATGCGGGCTCTTGTTAACGTCGTAACTTGATATTTTTATTTCTAAACCCCGTGTTCTTTTTTGAATCCTAGGTGTTTCTTTATCTGTAATCGAACTGCTGCTTATGGAAAGCCGAACCGATCTAAGTAATCTTGGTAAACCCTTTCGACAGGTAAATCAGTCACCTCAAAACCCCCAAAGGTCGGGTTTACCGCACCGACCGGACAAAGTTGTCCGTTAAACTGAAAAGTCGAAATATTTCAATGTTTCAATTTTTTAAAGAGGAATCCAAATATGTGGTCAGTTATATAACTTCTCTATACGAACTTCTAAAAAAAGGGCGCGCTGGAAGAATATTTATGATGAAACTTTCTTCCATTCCCTCCAAAGCTCGAATTATTGCGGTTTCGCTGTTCCAAAAGTCAATATGAAGAAGAAGAAGGGGATCGAAATCACATGAAGTGAGAACATGAGTGAAATGTACATAGTCAGTGATAGCGGAAAATCAATGAACAGCGTCATTATCTGTCGCCTGGTAAACAAAACAAAAGTTTGACGTAGTGCAGATGCAGCAGAAGAAGGGACACCAGCCACAAGTGGCAACTTGCCACAATTCGGCTACGAAAAAATCCGTCCTTTTTCCGCGCGCAGAGACGGCGATAATTTCGAAAATATTTCACGCTTTTCTTGGGATTATTTCACGCATCATCACCGTGGAACTTGTACCGACGCCAAATAATTTAACACGTTCGAAGATTTGAATTACCCACGTGCCTTTCTCCTAATCGGAGAAAATGAGTTTTGGGTGACGCAGCCGTTCGGCGGCGCTTCCTTTGTTAAAGCCGCCCTCCGCGGCGAAAACCGATCGAGTTTTGCCCAGTGCACAGTAATTCTTTCTTTGGCCATAACCAGCCTCTAACCTAACCTATCTTACTGTACACTTGTATCAAACCTCATCTTTTCCCAACCTATAGTGCAATCTAACTTCTACGCCGTCTTACCTCTAATCTAAAGATCCAAGGATTTTTACTCTAATCCTACTTACTATCTAATCCTAACCTAACCAAACCTACCCTAACCTAACCTAACCCAACTAACCGGAAATTATAATGATAATGAAGCTATTCAAGTCCATGTCCCCAAACAGCAATCGCTTTGTTGCAAGTTTCTGGAGGGGGGGCATTCGATAGCGCCAAAAACCACAAGCGCCAACGCCGCAAGCGCCAGTCCGTAACCGCCAAACGAGAAAAGTCGCAAACGCCAAAGATCGTATAGGTTAGGTTAGGTCAAGTTAGGTTAAGTTAGGTTAGGTGAGGTTAGTATTGCGGTTAAGACCTTTAGCGTTTGCGACTTTTCTCGTTTGGCGGTTACGGATTGGCGCTTGCGGCGTTGGCGCTTGTGGTTTTTGGCGCTTATGACAGCTACCCTTTCTGGAGCACAACCCACATGCAGATCACCTGATTTACTGAGTAGTTTATGCAAGTATTTTAGGTAACATACTCGCAAGGTGAACTCGTAGATCCTTCAAACGGATCCAGGCTAAACTATTTGCTGGTGTTTTCGTATTTTTTGTCTCTACGTATGCAGCCGCTTGTCACGAAAATTTCACAAGACCAGAAACGCCCAGTAAAGATCTTTTGCAAAATATGTACCTTTCTTAGAAATCGCAGCCCTAGTTGGCAAAGGACAATAACAAAACGCAAAATAAAATAAAAAAATCTCTTATCTGAATCACCTGACTTACTGTAACTCTGTCGTAAACACACTCTTTTTCAACTATTTTTTGATAAGTCGAAATTATATATTTCACCACCGTTCCACTAAATATGAAATAAATTAAATATTGCTTACAAAAAGTTGCAAAACTTTCGAGATTATTCACCCGTCACATTTGATAAATTGCTCTTTCTATGGGTTGTGATCGAAATAGTTGGGCTTCGGTCGGCGGAGAAATTATTACAGCGGTCTTTCACATTCTTTGTTTTGGTACAGGCCCCTCTCCCCCCATAATTTCTTCAATCTTATTAAGTAAAATTCTATCCAGAGGGCGATCATAATGAATATTTCTTACACTGAATATTTTCATGCTACGTCGACTTATGATAAAACATTACTTTGCTTCTGGACCTCTTTGTAAAATTACATTCCCTCAAGGTGCTTTGTGAAATTAGCGGACACCTGACAAATTTTACCGCATGGACTCCTTATGGATGCTCTAGTTTGACAATTAGTGTTGTCTTACGGTAAGTGGAATGATGTTCACCTTGTGCTCTGAGATGGAGACTTTTAATTGGGCAGTTAGGAAGTGTTTGAAGTTTCCATCGAGCTCCTGTCAGTATTACGTTTCTCCACTCCTGAACTATCACATTAATAACAAAAGTCAAAGTACCAATAGTTGCCTTGGTCAGTTCTATTCGCACGCGCCCATTTTAATACAAGGGAGACTCGAACGCATGGAAATGAACCTAATGCATTTAAAATGGGAGGTGACTTGAACGCTCGGAAACCTACAAACAATTTCTAATACATTTTAAATGGGGTGGCGTGTGAATAGTCACTTCGTAATTATTTTATGATCAGCAGCCACTACGGTAAAACGTGAACTGTGAATTCCTCCCCCCCCCCTAAAAGGAAGATATTTTATCTGAATTTTCGTAAAACAAGTTGTCAAATTTAGAGATACGTAACTTAATATACCAAAACCTCAGTTCATAAAATAATTCCTTAAACCTAATGAAATCGCTTGTAGTTAAACGTCTAAAAACAGGTTAGAAAAATTAGCTTTAAAACGTAACGTGAAAACAGGAATTTATCACGAAGAAGGGAGATTTAGCTAAGGACGTGAATTACGGTAGTATAGTATGGATATGGATATGCTAGGTTCGATAATGCGTGGTTATGCTTGGTTGATTTACTTTATGTTCATTATAGTGTTTGCGTTCCCCATCACCTCACCGCATGCTCTATTCACCTGGATGTACTTTAGTCTATTGCGCCCCATATCACTTCCCCCACCCCTTTAAACCCACTCCTCCGCCTTCTCAGATTGAATTGTCGTCGCAAATGAGTTTCATTACTACGAGACAGCCTTAGAGTTATACGAAGCGCGCACTGTAAACGGGTTTGGAATATCTCGTGAAACTTGGTATCAACCGATTTTCGTTTAGGAAAAGCTTTGAATAATCAGGTTTTAAAATAATGGCCTATTTCGTTTTTGAAGGAGATTCTGTGAAGAAGTACAAAAAAAGTGATTAAAGCAAAATTATGAGCTCGTTTTGTTCACTGTAAATGTGAAATGGTCAAATTTGACTAAAGAAAGGTAACTGAAATTTTAATTATTCAATTAGTCAATTTTGACTATATTTCGTAGTTAAAACTGACCATTCTTTAGTCACTTTTAACTATTCAATTAGTCATCAAAAATAATCAAATTAGACGAAGTTTAGTAGCTGAAATTTTAATATTTCAATTAGTCAATTTTGACTATCTTTTTAGTCAGAAATGACTATTTAAGCAGTGGAAAAAGAACTTGTTGAATAGTTAGAGTAAAAAAATGACTTATTTTAGAATCAGGAACCAAACTAATATTAGTACTAGAAAATATTAATACGAAATAAGGTAGAAATGTTTTAATCACTAAGTCTAAGTCAATTTTGACAATTTTACTGTGAATGTAAAAATGACTAACAAATAAATTAAATAGTCAAACAAAAATGACGAAATCAGTTAGTCGAAAAATGACTATTTCATAGAGTGTTCATTTTTTAAGTACATAATATATTAAGCATACATTTTTGTAGTTTATTGCAAATTTATTGTTGTGAATCCAGTAAACTCCTTTGGGAAAAATGGCCTTTTATAGTACAAATCATATTTTTCTTCTCATCGAGAGTTTAAAAATCGATTGCTCGTGTTGCCTAGCTTGAAGCCACTTGCTTCTCTATGACAGTTTCTGCCGCTGAGAAAAAGCGGCATCAGATTTGGCGGCAAAGGATTGCATTTTTAAAATGCCCGTGCTTTGCTTCTCTCACTTGGCTTGGCGGCGAAAGAAACAACCCAAAGACGTTGTCTATGCATCCTTTAAAATTTACTGACTCGCACTGAAAGGTGCGCGTAAATAACATTTGGGAAGTTGTTGATGAAAAAGGCAAAAGCATTCGAATGCGATTCGACGCACACTCGGCGGATATTTGAAGTAAAAGCCTGACTATCGGCTTCCACTTTAATTCAAAAGACGCGCCTTCTACGACGACAAGAGGAGCAAGAGAGATGCCGCGAAACGTGACGTCATATTAGTGGCGCGCAATTCGAACATTATCATCGACTTCCCTCCGGTAGCACAAAGATAATCCTTTAATCGGATTGTACTGTTCAATCTAGTGAAATTGAATTGAAATTTCACTACGACGCATGGCCTGTCTTCAAGGACTACTTCTTTGCTGTTTGACGCGACAATATGAAACAGTGCCGCGCCTGATTTTCGTTTAGCTAATACCAACTTACTAAAAAAAAGAAAAATTTGAAAATGACCCGATAAATTTTAATCCTGCGGCAGTTTTCAACTATAGTCTTTTTTCTTACTCATAGAGTGTGCTAGTTTTAGTAAACGAACAGTTTTAAACCTTTTTTTTGGGGGGGGGTAAATTGAAGGCGAAGTCGATGGCACTGGAAACGAAGGGTTAGGGTTGGTCGGACTTGGCACACGAAGAATAACCGAAACTACTCGACTTATCTCCTTACGTCATTTACTAAACTGTCCGAGATTTTTATCTGTTTCTTCATTCGATGGAGTCTGAAGTAGAGTTTGGTAGTTGTGGTGAGTATCAAAATGTAAGGTATTACACTTTAATAGGTTACCATTTTTATTAATTGAGGAGTCGAAAAACGTTAGCGTTATTACATTTCGGAATGGCGGCGTTTTTAGAGACACATATGGAAGGGGGAGATATGTTCTCATGACAACCGGCACCAAAGTACCAAATAATTGATACAACATGAACGCAAGCGCTTATTGTTCCGGCTCCGTTACGGCACGCGCAGTATGCCCAACAATACCGTTATTGGCAGACAATCCTGCTAGAGATAGGTTGACGAAGGAAAAGTGGGTTATTCTGTTCGAATGCTGAAATTCGATCTCCGCTTTTAGCAGGAAAGCAATGCTTGGTCAATCTCTTTCATGACACTTCTCGTCCCCTTATCTGTCTCACATTCTGCATATCTGTATACATTCTACATGACTATCTCCATTCCAAATCAAAATCACAGTCGGTAATGACTTCCTTCTCTTACATTATTCAAATCATAGCGTATGAAAATATAACACGTTAACGATGAACTAACATAATATCCACTCTTTTAGAGGCGTTATCGAATAGAAAGCAGATCGTACCTTAACTGTCATTTATTTCGTATACTAAAATAAATATAGACAATGTAGCGAACTGAAGCAAGACGGAAGAGATTTTTATAACACTAAATAAATAATATTTTGTTAGGAAAGAAAAAGAATCTCTGGTGTTTTTAAAAAACAAAATTGAAAAATAAGTTTTTATGGCTGCGTTCGTTTGTTGTATTTTATTGTCGATACATCAAGAATCTCAGCTCATTAAACGTTAGCGGGTATGTAGTGCTTAAAAAGGGTACGTTAGTATTTCAGTAAGGGTCAAGGTTAAGTCGTGTAGCCACGAAATAATTAAATCGGGTAACATTGGTATTGTGCCGCGTTACCGCGTAACTTACGTATGTAGCAACGCTTGGAAGAGGCGCTCGACCGCTTTTCAGACCTCATTCAACTCACATGCGCGATTTTGAGCGTAAACTTTCTCGGAACGTCAGATGTCTTGTACGATCTACAACTTGACCGAACACCGTCTCCGCTTTACCGAGCATCGAAATCAGTTTTATTTAAGCTTCTCCGCCAGTTCAAAGAGAAAGTCTCAATATCTCGGCAGGTAAGATGAAGATCTAAGTACACGTTGAGCAAA